>Ga0302320_10006321_pt1 | contig 26323 bp, 21 predicted proteins | sample Bog_T0_3_FD_202130 | JGI IMG/M metagenome (GOLD analysis project Ga0302320, IMG submission 202130) | Peat permafrost microbial communities from Stordalen Mire near Abisko, Sweden - Bog_T0_3 | ecosystem: Environmental > Terrestrial > Soil > Wetlands > Peat | place: Sweden: Abisko, Stordalen Mire... | reverse complement strand
TGGGCCTGTTATGCTTGCTTCCGGGATGGCCGCTTGAAACCATCGCAAGGCTTGCCCGACAGCCACGCCCAAAGACTGCAATGAAGCCGGACTCGATGAAGCTGAACAACATCCAAGCCTTGCGAGCCATCGCTGCCTTGATGGTTGTCTTCGCCCACATCGACCTTCCCCGTTACCAGTCCGTGGGGATCCACCCCGACATGTTTGCCTTTGGAGCATTCGGGGTAGATGTCTTCTTCGTCATCTCCGGCTTCATCATGATGTACATAGGCGCCGGAAAGTCGGGCCTTCGCGATGCGGGCGGGTTCTTGGAAAGGCGGTTCCTGCGGGTATGGCCGCTCTACGCGTTTTTCACGGCTGTTGCAGTCTGGCTCGCCTATGAGTCGGACCCAAACTGGTGGCTCAGCTATTACTACCCGAGGGCGAAGATGGACCCTGCCTGGATCGCAGGGTCGCTGACCTTCACGCGCTGGAGCCGGTCGCCGGTGGACGCAATCGGCTGGACCCTGATCTACGAGTTCTGGTTCTACGTGTCGGTCAGCATCATGATCGCCCTCCGGGCAGGACCGAAGTACTTCTTTTTGGGATACACGGTGCTGATCCTGGCCGTCCGTGCGCTTGGCCTGGCGAAGAGCCCGATGCTCAACCAGTTTACACACCCGTTCATGCTCGAGTTCGTGTACGGCGTCGTGGTGTACGAGCTTTTTGCGGGCGGCAGGCTCGGCTATTCGAACGGCAAGGCGCTGGCGCTGGCCGCTGCGGCCGCCGTCACCACCGTCCTTGCGTGGCGCACGCTGGATTCGCCCGCGCTCTACTCGAGGGTTCTCTTTTCCGGCTCTGCGGGCTTTTTCATCGTCGCTCTCGCGTTGACCCTGGAACACCGCTTCACCGCGGGCAAGGCCCTCGTCCTGTTGGGGGACGCCAGCTACAGCATCTACCTGACCCACTGGACGGTGCTGACGACGCTTCCCTCGCTCCTCGACCTGCACCACCTGTCCAACATGGGCCCGATCACCTACATCGCCGTCAATGTGGCGGCGGCGCTGCTCCTTTCATTTGCGGTCTTTTTCCTGATCGAGAAGCCGCTGCGACTTGCGGCCCAATGCATACACCGGCGCTTCCGCCGGGCAAAAGGGGCGCCGGCGCCCGCGACCCCATGACGGCCCGGGCCATAAGGAGCAAGGCGGCGACTGGCGGAGCAACCTGGCGAGGCCGGGCCATCGCTGGCTGATCACCATGGTGCGACGGCTCCTCCACGCCAAGTCGGCGCCCAAGCTCTTTGTCCTGCTGTTCGTCGCGGCCTACGTGGTCCTGCCGGCCGAGATCGCCGGGCGCGCCGGGGGGAGCCCCTATTTCCTGCAGCTCGCCTGGATGTGCGCCCTGGCGGCCGTCTTTGTCGTGGTGGGTGCGATGCTGCCCCTGCCGCTCCACAGGATGCCAAAGGTCCGCATACCGATGGAAGTCGTGCTGGCAATCGTCTGGGTTGCCTTCCTGGCCTATGCGGTGGCCGTCTGCGCGACCGCGGAGGGGATCCCGCTCCTTGCCTCGCTCCATGGCGCCGACCAGGCGACGATCACGACGCTTCGGGAAAATTTTCTCAAGGCCCGGGTGGGCTGGCAGGCCGGCTTTGTCTACATGAACGCGATCTTTGCAGGCTTTCTGCTGCCTTACTGCATCGCGCTGATGTTCCTGCATAGGGTCCGGTTCCGCTGGCTTTGCTTCCTGGGGTTCCTGCTCTACAGCTTGAGCTTTGTCGAAAAGGCCTTCTTTCTCAAGGCGGTGGTGCCCCTCTTCTACCTGGCGCTGGAGCGCCGACTGAAGACAAGGATCTCCCCCGGGTTCGTCTGCCTGGTCGCAGCCGGACTTCTTGTGGGCGTCACAGTCGCGTCCAGGATCGGAGCGACCGACGGCCCGTATCCGAACGGCACGTTCTTCTCGACGAATTACGTGCCCGGCAGCCCGCTTGAGTACATGGTCTGGCGCTCCGTTTCCGTGCCGGTGACCACGGCAACGGACGCGATCCGCGTCTTCAAGGAGCAGTTCGACGGAAAGCTCCTTCTCGGCAGGACCAGCAGCCTGGTGGCGAAGGCCACGGGCTCCGAGCAGGTGCCGTTCGAGCGGACCGTCTTCGAGCAGCAGTGGGGGCAGCTGGAGACGGGAACCGGCTCTTCCAACTCGGTCTACGTCACCGAGGCCTACGTGAACTTTGGCCTCGCCGGCGTGGCCGCGTTCTCGCTGTTTGTTGGCGTCGTCCTCCGGTTGTTTGCAAAGTCCCGGGACGTGGCTTTTCAATCGATCTGGATGCTTTTTTGCCTTAACATTTTTACAGCCGGGGTGATGGGCACCCTGCTCAGCAATGGATTCCTGTTGGTACTGCTTATGACCATGTTCATGAAAATGAAGACGCCCCCGCACCGGATGCCGAAGAAGGCGTCCGGCACGGCCAGACTCGAGGAGGCCCGCGCGTGAGCCGCTCCAAGGTGCTGATCTCGGGCGGGGCCGGGTTCATCGGCCGCCATCTGGCGTGCAGGCTTGCGGACGAGGGCCATTCCGTCCGCCTGCTTGACCCGCTCACCGAGCAGGTCCACGGCCCGGTCCCGCGGGGGCTGGAGTGGATCGAGTCGCACGGGGTCGAGCTGATCCGCGGGAGCGTCACTTGCCGCCGGGACTGGGACCGCGCGCTGAAGGGCGTCGAAGAGGTGGCGCATCTTGCCGCGGAAACCGGCACGGGGCAATCGATGTACGAGGTCGGGAAGTATTGCTCGGTGAATGTCGGGGGCACGGCGCTGCTTCTGGAGGTCCTCGGGGAAATGCCGCAGCGCAGCGTCAGGCGGGTGCTTCTTGCGTCAAGCCGGTCCGTATACGGGGAGGGCGCCTTCCGCTGCGTCCACTGCGACGCGGGCCGCCTGACACCGCAGCCGCGCGGCCTCGCGCAGCTCCAGCGGAACCAATGGGAACCTGGATGCCCCGCTTGCGGGCGCGAGCTCATGCCGGTTCCCACGGCCGAGGGCGACGCGATCCAGCCGGCCTCGATCTATGCGGCGACCAAGCACGCCCAGGAGGAGCTCGTGCGCATCGGGTGCTCCTCCCTCGGAGTCGGGTTCGGGATCCTCAGGCTCCAAAACGTGTATGGGGAGGGGCAGTCCCTGAAGAATCCGTACACAGGCATCCTCTCCATCTTCTCGACCCGCATTCGCCGCGGCCTCGAGCTTCCGATTTTCGAGGACGGCCTGGAAAGCCGCGACTTCGTCCATGTCAGCGACGTGGTCGAGGCCTTCACTCTGGCCCTGAAGTCCAAGGAACCTGTGAACGATGTGCTGAACGTCGGCACCGGAACGGCGACCAGCGTCCGGGACCTGGCCGCCGAATTATCGAAGGCCCTCGGTCACGAGCCAAGGCTCGTGATCACCGGGCAATTCCGCACCGGGGACATTCGCCACAACTTTGCCGACTTGTCCAAGGCGGGGAAGCTCCTGGGGTTTGCCCCCAAGGTGGACCTCACGGAGGGATTGCGCCGATTTGCGGCCTGGGTCAACGAGGAGCCCCTTCCGGAGGACCGGCTCGACCAGGCCAACCGCGAATTGCAGGAGCGCAAGCTGATGAGTTGAGCGGAGCATGAAAAGCCGCGACTTCAAACTGATGGCCTTCCTGCTCGCGGACCTTCGCCGTCAGCAGGCGCTTGCCTGCGGCGCCTCCGCGCCACCGTCCGCCTGGCGCCTCGCCCTGGGGTGCCTCTCGCCGCGGTTCGCCCCCGTCCTCCTCTCGCGGGTCGCGCACTGGCTCCACAGGCTCCATCTGGGCCCGCTCGCGAAACTCGTGTCGCTCTGCAACTTCGTCGTATTCGGAATCGAGATCTCCGTCCGCTGCCCGATCGGCAGGGGCCTGGTGCTTCCCCACACACAGGGGACCGTGATCGGCGCGGCTTCCATCGGGGAGAATGCGATCATTTTCCAGGGCGTGACGCTGGGGGCCAAGGAGCTCGACATGGGTTTTACCGAGTCGCTCCGGCCGGTCGTGGGCAACGACGTGGTGATCGGGTCAGGCGCCAAGGTGCTCGGGGGAATCACGGTCGGCAACGGGGCCACGATCGGGGCCAATGCAGTTGTGCTGAAATCCCTCCCCGACGGCGTGGTGGCCGTGGGGATTCCGGCGAGATTCCGGCCGGCCCCGTAGGACGGCCATGGAATCCATGCAGGGCAAGCGGGTCCTCTTTATCGGGCCGAGATTTTTCGGCTACGAGCTGGACATTGCCAACGCGTTCCGGAGGAGGGGGGCGGAGGTGGACATGCTTGCGGACCGCCCGTTTGAGAGTCCGCTGATGAAGGCCGCGGCCCGCTTTGGACGGAGGCTCATCCTTGGGGCTGTCGACCGGTTCTACCGGCGGGAGCTGGAGAAGCTCGGCCGCTCGTCGTACGACCTGGTGTTCGTCATCAACGGGATGACGCTCTCCCATGCAATCCTGACGGAAATCCACCGATCGTTCCCCAGGGCGAGGTTCGTCCTGTACATGTGGGACTCGTTCGGCAACCGCTCGTCCGCGGTCGCAAACCTGAAGTTCTTCGACGAGTGCTTTTCCTTCGATCCAGACGGCGCGCGCGAATACGGGCTCGGGTTCCGGCCCCTGTTCTTTGCCGAGGATCCCGACCAACCCAGGACCGGCGCCTTTGAGCACCACCTAAGCTTTATCGGGACATGCCACTCCGACCGGTACGCGATTGTCTCGAGCGTCAAACGTACTCTCAAGCCGGGGCTTGGCTTCTACCGGTATCTCTACCTTCAGGCCCCGTGGGTATTCCATGTCTATCGCTGGACGAACCCCGCATTCCGGCAGGCGAAGATTGCGGATTTCCATTTCGATGCCCTGCCGCGGCAGGTCGTTCAGGAGGTGTTCCGGAAGTCCCGCGCCATCCTGGACATCGAGCATCCCAAGCAGACCGGGCTGACGATCCGCACAATCCAGACCCTGGGGGCATCGCGAAAGCTGGTCACGACAAACGGGCGGGTGAGGGAGTACGATTTCTTTGATCCCGCGAATGTCTGCGTGATCGATCGCAAGGCCGCGAAAATTCCCGATGGGTTTCTCGAGACACCCTACCGCCCCGTCGATCCCTCGGTGCTGCGGAAATACAGCCTCGACGGCTGGCTTGGGGAGATTCTGGACGGAAGGCGCGGTTCCGCCGGACCACGATGATGCCAATTAGTCATCCTTCTGTGCGTCAGGGCATTCAGGCCCGACAGCCATCTTCAGTTGATTTTAGTCGTAGGTTGGGGCAGAGAAACTTTTGCACATGAAACTTGCCGTCGTTGGATTAGGCTATGTGGGACTCCCGCTTTCGCTTCAGTTTGCGTATTCCGGCGATTCCGTAACCGGGCTCGACATCGATTCCGCCAAGGTCGGGGCCATCAACAGCGGGGTCAGCTACATCAAGCACATCGCGGCGTCGGCCATTGCGGAGCAGACCCGGGCCGGGCGCTTCCGTGCCTCGTCCGACTTTTCCCTGATCCGCGAGGTCGAGGCGGTCATCATCTGCGTGCCGACTCCGCTCAACGAATACCGGGAGCCCGATATCTCCTATGTGCTCAACACGGGCCGGGCCATCGCGCCCCACCTGCACAAGGGGATCCTCGTCGTCCTCGAGTCCACGACCTATCCCGGCACCACGGACGGGGATCTGCGCAAGGTCCTGGAGGAGAGCTCGGGCCTGAAGGCGGGCTCGGACTTTCACCTGGCATTTTCTCCCGAGCGCGAGGATCCGGGCAACCCGCAAAGCCGGGTGGCCTCGATCCCGAAAGTGGTCGGCGGCCTCACCCCCGAGTGCCTCAAGCGGGCGGTGGCGCTCTATGGCCGTGCGATCGAGCGGGTGGTGCCGGTATCCTCCTGCCGCGTGGCCGAGGCAGCCAAGCTTCTCGAGAACATCTTTCGCAGCGTGAACATCGCCCTGATCAATGAGCTGAAGGTGGTGTACGGGGCGATGGGGATCAACATCTGGGAGGTGATCGAGGCGGCCAAGACCAAGCCGTTCGGCTTCATGCCGTTTTATCCCGGCCCGGGACTCGGGGGACACTGCATTCCGATCGACCCCTTTTACCTGACCTGGAAGGCGCGCGAGTTCGGGCAGAACACCCGTTTCATCGAGCTGGCCGGCGAAGTGAACACGTCCATGCCGCTCTTTGTGGTCAACCGGGTGGCGGAGGCCCTCAATGCATCCAGAAAACCGCTGAACGGGAGCAGGATTCTCGCCCTTGGGCTCGCGTACAAGGCCGACGTGGATGACATGCGGGAGTCCCCCACGTTCATGATCATGGACCTGCTGAAGAAGAGGGACGCCGTCGTCGACTACCACGATCCCTTCATCCCGGTGATCACGCCGACGCGGGAACACAAGCAGTGGACGGGCACCCGCTCGGTTCCCTGGAACCAGGCCGGCATCTCCTCCTACGACGCAGTGGTGATCTGCACCGCCCATTCCGTCGTCGACTATGGGCAGCTGGCGGCCTGGAGCCCCTGCATCATTGACACCCGGAATGCGATGGCTGCGATCCCGGCCGCGAAGGCCAGGATCTTCAGCGCCTGACGGGTTTTCCCTTCCATGGAATTCATCGACCTGAAGGAGCAGTATCGCCGCTATCGCACGGAGATCGACGCCCGGATGCGCAAGGTGCTCGACCATGGGCACTTCATCATGGGGCCGGAGATCGGGGAGTTGGAGGCGGCCCTCGCGGCCTACGTCGGCGTGAAGCATTGCCTTTCGGTGGCCAGCGGCACGGACAGCCTGGAGATTGCCCTGCGCGCCCTGGACATCGGCCCGGGCGATGAGGTCATCGTCCCGGTATTCACCTGGATCAGTTCCGCGGAGGCTGTCGGGCTGGTCGGTGCGAAGCCCGTGTTTGTGGACATTGACCCGGCCACGTACAACCTGGACCTCGCCGGAACCGAGGCTGCGATCACGCCCAGGACCAGGGCGATCATGCCGGTGAGCCTGTTCGGGCAGATGCCCGATTGCGCGAGGATCAACGAGGTCGCCGCACGCAGGTCCGCGACCGTGATCGAGGACGCAGCCCAGAGCTTTGGAGCCAGCCGGAACGGCCGCCGGAGCTGCGCGGTCACGAAGGTCTCCAGCACGAGCTTCTTCCCCGCCAAGCCCCTGGGATGCTACGGCGACGGGGGTGCGCTCTTCACCGAGGACGAAGCCCTTGCGGAGAAAATGAAGGCGATCCGCACCCATGGCGGCGTTCAGCGGCACAATCATCCCTACCTGGGGATGAACGGGCGTTTCGACACCCTCCAGGCGGCGGTTCTTCTCGCGAAGCTGCCCCATTTTGAGGAGGAGGTGAGCCTGCGGGCCTCCGTCGGCGCCCGTTACACCCGACTGCTGCGCGGGGCTTGCACGGTTCCCGAAGTCGAGGCCGGCAACACCCATGTGTATGCGCAATACACAATCCGCGTGGCGAATCGCGACGAGCTGGGCCGCAAGCTCAAGGAGGAGGGCATCCCGACCGCCGTCTATTACCCCAAGTGCCTCCATGAACAGCCGGTCTTTGCCTCCCTCGGCCACCGCTGGGGGGACTTCCCGGCGGCGGAGAAGGCTTCGCGCGAGGTGATCAGCCTCCCCATGCACCCCTTTCTGGACGAAGCCGGCCAGGACCGGATCGTCGAGGCTGTCCGCCGCCATGCCGCGCCGGTCCGCTGACCGCACGGGCCGACACCCACCATGAGCACCCGCGATCTGGCCCTGGTCGGGGCGGGCTATTGGGGAAAGAATCTTGCGCGCAACTTCAACGCACTGGGAGCGCTCCGCACCCTGTGCGACCTGAGCCAGGGCATCCTGGAAAGCTACGGCGTCGATTACTCCGGGGTTATCAAGACAGGCGATTTCGATGCCGTCCTCGCGGATCCGGAGGTGGCCAAGGTTGCGATTTCTGCGCCAGCAGCGCACCACCACAGGCTGGCGAAGGCCGCGCTGCTCGCGGGAAAGGATGTATTTGTGGAGAAGCCGCTTTGCCTGGAGGCCGGGCAGGCCGACGAGCTGGTCTCAATCGCCGCCGGCCAAAAGCGGATCCTGATGGTCGGCCACCTGCTCCAATATCATCCCTGCGTGCAGCACCTCCAGGGCTTGGTGGCGCGCGGCGAGCTGGGCACGATCCAGTACATCGTGTCCAACCGGCTCAATCTCGGAAAGATTCGAAGCGAGGAAAATGCCCTCTGGAGCTTTGCGCCCCACGACCTGTCGGTGATTCTTTCCCTGACCGGCGACCGGTTGCCGGAGGAAGTCCGGTGCACGGGAGGGGCATGGCTGACGCCGGGCGTGGCGGACACCACGCTCACCGTGCTTCGCTTCGCCGGCGGGGCGAGGGCGCACGTCTTCGCCAGCTGGCTCAATCCCTTCAAGGAGCAGAAGCTGACCGTCGTCGGGTCCGAGGGCATGGCCGTCTTCGACGATACGCGGCCCTGGCGCGAGAAGCTGCTCGTCCGGACGCAGTACCTGGTCCGGGCGGAGGGGCGGCTTCCGGCGCCGGGCAGGGGACCGGGCGAGTACGCGGTCGTGCCCGAGGCCGAACCGCTCCAGGAGGAGTGCGCTCATTTCCTGGCCCGCTGCCAGGACCGCCACGCCCCCCGGACGGACGGTTCCGAGGGACTTCGGGTCCTCCAGGTGCTCCAAGCCGCCCAAAGCAGCCTTGATCGCGACGGCGAGGCGGTCGATCCTCTCTCCCCATGCCCCCCCTCGATTACTTTGCCCACCCGACCGCGGTGATCGATCCCGGATCCGTGATCGGGAAGGGGACAAAGATCTGGCACTTCGCACACATCAGCCCGGACGCCCGGATCGGCGAGCGGTGCATCTTTGGACAGAACACCTTTGTCGCGAGCGGGGTGACGGTAGGCAACAATGTGAAAGTCCAGAACAACGTGGCCCTCTACACGGGCACGACAATTGAAGACGACGTGTTCCTCGGGCCCTCCTGCGTGCTGACCAATGTCACCAACCCGCGCTCGGAGGTGAACCGACACAGCCTTTACGAGGAGACCCGGATCCGCCGCGGGGCCAGCATCGGTGCCAACGCAACGATCGTGTGCGGAGTCACACTCGGGCGGTACTGCTTTGTCGCCGCCGGAGCGGTCGTGACCAGGAATGTTCCGGACTATGCGCTCATGCAGGGTGTGCCTGCCCGGCAGGCGGGCTGGATCAGCCGGCACGGCCATCCCCTCCGGCCCGACAGCGCGGGCATGCTTCGCTGCCCCGAGTCCGGATTCCGCTATCGTGAAGTCTCACCCGGGATCCTGCTGTGCATGGACCAGGACGAGGAGGCGCCGCTTCCGCAGGCAATGTCCGTCGGCACCAAGCCCTATGGGGAATTCAAGGGCACGGTTCGTCCTTAAACCTCGTCGCCATGGGAGAAAACCGGGAGACGCCCTCGCAGCCTTCCTGGCGCCCGCCGTCGGACAAGCTTGTCCTTCGCGACGGGGCCTGGGTGACGGGCTCCGCCTCGCCTGTTTCCTACCCCGACTGGGGGAACGATTTTTGCGACCAGGTGGAGGAGACCAGTTTCTGGTTCCGGCACCGGACCGCCTGCATCCTGGAGGCCGTCCGGCAGTATCCGCCGGGCGGCACTCTCTTTGACATTGGAGGCGGAAATGGGCTTGTGGCGTCGGCCCTGCAGGCCGCAGGCACGGCGGTTGCGCTTGTGGAGCCGGGGAGCGGGGCGCGCAACGCGGTCCGGAGGGGGATCGTCCGGGTGGTGGAGTCCACGTTCGAGGATGCACGCTTCCACCCCCAATCGCTGCCCGCGGCCGGCGCCTTTGATGTGATCGAGCACACCCCGGACGACCTTGCGTTCCTGTCGGGAATCCGAAACGCGCTGGTTCCGGGCGGGAGGCTGTACTGCACGGTTCCGGCCCTGCCGGCTCTTTGGTCCGCCGAGGACCTCCAGGCAGGGCACTTTCGCCGGTACACCCGCTCCACGTTGGTTGGGACGCTTCAAAAGGCCGGGTTCGACGTGGAGTTTGCGACCTATTTCTTCACCTGGCTCGGGTTGCCTGTGTTTTTCCGTCGCGTGGTCCCGTATAGGCTGGGACGAAGGGCTGGCGTTGGATCCCCGGGGGCGAATCCGGCAGACCACCGCTTGCCGGCGGCGCTGTCCGCATTCGTCAGCAGGGTCGACGCCTGGGAACTCCGCCGCATCCGTGCAAAAAAGACCATGCCCCACGGCACCAGCTTGCTTTGTGTCTCCCGGGCTGGCAACGTCGCGTAACCCAACTGTGTCAGCACCAACCGAAAGAGACGGAACTCCAGCCCGCGGCTTGTCCGTGATTGTCCCGGTTTACAATAGTTCGCCATGGCTGGCCGAACTCGTCAGGCGCCTTGGGACCGTCCTTCAGGCGACCGGGCTGGCCCACGAGGTTGTCCTGGTGGACGACGGAAGCCGCGACGAAAGCTGGAGCGTCCTCTGCGGGCTGGCGGAGCGGCATGCGTGGGTCCGCGGGCTTCGCATGATGCGGAATTACGGCCAGCACAACGCACTTCTCGCAGGACTGCGCGCGGCCCGGTTCGATGTCACGGTGACCATGGACGATGATCTTCAGCATCCGCCCGAGGAGTTGCCGAAGCTGCTGGATGGGCTGAACGAGGGATGTGATTTGGTCTACGGCCCCCCGCAGAGAAAGCAACATGGCCTGATGCGAAACCTGGCCTCCCTGGTGACGAAGTTCGCGCTGCAAAATTCGATCGGGGCCGGCCATGCGCCCGACGTCTGCGCCTTTCGTGCCTTCAGGACCCGCCTTCGGGAGGCGTTTGTGTCCTACCACGGCCCCTATGTGAATATCGACGTCCTGCTGACCTGGGGCACAACCCGGATCGGAGCTGTCCGGGTCGCCCATGAACCCCGGGCGTTCGGGAAATCGAACTACACATTCAGGGGGCTCCTGCGCCACGCCATCGACATGATCACGGGCTTTTCCGTGCTTCCTCTGCAATGGAGCAGCTTGATCGGGTTTGCATTCACGGTATTCGGGATCGGCGTCCTTGCCTATGTGCTTGGCAGGTACCTCGTTACCGGCAGCAGCGTGGCCGGATTCCCGTTCCTGGCGTCGATCATCGCCATCTTTTCGGGAGCCCAGCTCTTTGCCCTCGGCATGATCGGCGAGTATCTTGCGCGCATGCATTTCCGCCTCATGGAAAAGCCGACGTACGCGATCCGGGACCGGACGGGCGGCCCGTCCCGGGACGACCCGTCATGAAGGCCAGACTGGATGCCGGGGAGATCCGCCACTTCTGGAAGGAGCAGGCGCTGCGGCACAAGACCGATCCCGCGGCCTCCTGGTCCGATGTCCGGGTGATCGAGCTGGAAATCGACGCGATCGCCGCCCGGCTGGAGGAGGGTGACCGCGTCCTGGACATTGGCTGCGCCAACGGCTACTCGACCGTGGAATACGCCCGCAGGAAAAAGGTCCGAATTCGGGGCATCGACTACATCCCGGAAATGATCGGAAATGCCCGCGAGCGCCTTGCAAGGGAAGGCAGCGCGCTGCTGGGTACCGCGGAATTCGAAGTCGGCGATGTCACTGCGCTTGCCGAACCACCCGGGTCCTGGGACAAGGCGATTGTGACCCGCGTCGTGATCAACCTCCCGGACTGGGAGCGCCAGCGAACGGCCCTTCGCGAGATTGCCCAGATCGTAAGGCCGGGAGGTCTCCTTCTGCTTTCCGAGGCCACGATCCAAGGCTGGCAAAAATTGAACGAAATCCGCGGGGAATGGGGCCTGCCCCCGATTCCGATGCCAGACTTCAACCTCTATCTTGATGAGGATCAGGTCGTCCGGGAGCTGTCGGGCGAATTCCGGCTTCTCGAGCTGGTAAATTTCGCGAGCACCTATTATGTCGGCACCCGACTGGTGAAGCCCCTGCTCGCCAAGGTCGTCAACGCACCGGTCAATGTCGCGGATCCCAAGTCCGAGTGGAACCGGTGGTTCGCGTCGCTGCCGCCGGCCGGCGACTACGGCACCCAAAAGCTTTTTGTATTTGAACGGAAGGTTCCCACCTCTTGATCCCTTTTAACCGACCGCTTTTCATGGAACGAGGCCTCGCCTACCTGAGGGAGGCGTACAGGGACGGCCACATTTCCGGCGACGGCCCCTTCACCAGGAAGTGCGAGGCGGTCCTGAGGCAGTCCATCGGGGCCGACCGGGTGCTGCTGACCACATCGTGTTCCGATGCGCTGGAAATGTGCGCGCTGCTGCTGGACATAAAGCCGGGCGACGAGGTGATCGTCCCATCGTTCACCTTTGTCACGACGGCCGGGGCCTTTGCCCTTTATGGCGCCAAGCCGGTCTTTGCCGACATCCGTCCCGACACCTTCAACCTGGATGAGTCCCTCCTCGAGGGCGCCATCACGGGCCGTACCCGCGCAGTCGCCGTGGTCCACTATGGTGGAACAGGATGCGAGATGGACGAGATCCTGGCCGTCGCGGGGCGCCACGGCGCGGCGGTGATCGAGGACAACGCCCACGGCCTGTTCGGCACCTACCGTGGAAAGCCGCTCGGCAGCTTCGGCCAGTTGTCCACGCTGAGCTTTCATGAGACCAAGAACCTGAGCTGCGGCGAGGGCGGGGCGGTCGTGATCAACGATCCGCGCAACTCCGGCCGCGCGGAGATCCTGAGGGAGAAGGGCACGGACCGCAGTCGTTTCTTCCGCGGCGAGGTCGACAAGTACACTTGGGTGGACCTCGGATCCAGTTTTCTTCCTTCCGATGCGCTGGCGGCGCTGCTGTGGGCGCAAATCGAGGATCGGGATCGAATCCAGGCCGTGCGGGCAGGGATCCACCGCCGGTATTCCGAGGGGCTGGAGGCTTGGGCGCGAGAGCAGGGTGTCGGGCTCCCGGTCATTCCGCCCCATTGCGGGTCGAGCCACCACCTTTTTTCCCTCCTGCTGCCGACGCCCGGGTCCCAGGCCGCGGTGATCCGGCACCTGCGGGAGGCGGGTGTCCACAGCGTCTTTCACTACCAGCCCCTTCACCTGACCCCCATGGGCCGCCAACTGGGCGGGAAGCCGGGGCAGTGCCCGGTGTCAGAGTCCGTCGCAGGCAGGATCGTCCGGCTTCCCTTCTACTTCGACCTGACCGGAGCCGACCAGGACCGCGTGATCGACGCGGTCCGGTCCTTCAAGGCCTGAGCTGCGCCCGCTTTTCATGCCTGCCGCACCCGATTCCAGAACGGCCCCGGAAGCGAGAACGCGGGGAGTGGAGAGGTTTGCGCTGCTTGTCGCAGCCGCGGCAAGCCTCGTGCTCCTCGGAACCGTGCTCTGGCGCTGCAGGCTGGGCTTCGATTTCACCGACGAGGGCTACTATCTCGCCTCGGTCGCCCATCCCTCGCTGTACGTCGCGGGGACCACCGAATTCGGCTTCGTTTATCACCCCATCTTTCAATGGGTGACCGGAACTGTTCCCGGCCTGAGGCGTGCGAACGTACTCGTCACGGCGGGGCTTGGATGGACCCTCTGCTTCCTTTTGCTGCGCAGGGTGGTCGTCGGGCGCGAGGTCGGCGCGGCCTGGGACAACCGGGACCTGGCATGCGCCGCCCTCGTGCTGTCAACCAGTACCCTGGCATGGCTGAACTATTGGCTTCCCACTCCCAGTTACAACAGCCTGAACCTCCAGGCGCTCCTGCTCGCCGGAATCGGCTTCATCCTGGTCGGTTCCGAGAAGCCCCACTTTGGAGCCGGGGGCTGGATTGTCCTGGGTGCATCTGTCTGGCTGGACATGATGGCTAAACCGCCTTCGGGAGCGGCGCTTTGCGTTGTCGTCGCGCTCTCCCTGGCCATCTCCGGAAGGTTCAATCTGAGGAGGCTGGCGCTGTCCGCGTCCGCGTTCGCCGCACTCTGCCTCCTGGCGGCATGGACCCTCTTCGGCTCGATCCCGGGAGCCGTGGAGCGGGTCCTGGTTGGATACAAGGACGTCCTATTGCTTCAGGCGGGCCATACGATCTCGGAGAGCTTTCGTTGGGACTCGTTTGACCTCGGCGCCGGGGAGACGCACGCACTGATCGCCGTCTCCCTTGCGGTCTTCACGGCGACGTGGCTTGCTCAGGCGCGTTTTCAGCCCGGGCGCATCCTCGCTGCGGCGGTTGTGCTGGCCTCGTCCCTGGCATGCGTGGCGATCGTGACCGGGAGGCTTGTTCCGCCCGTGAGCGCAACCCGGTACCAAGGGCTCCAGTATGCGGCGGCGCCGTTTGGGGCCCTTGCGGCCCTGCTGGCAGGCTCACGGGGAAGACTGCTCGGGCCGGGCGCCCGCGAGCGCCTGGGCCTGGTCACCTGCTTCGCGTGCCTCCCCTTTGCCTACGCCTTTGGCAGCAACACCAACTACTGGTTTGTCGCGTCCCTCGCAGCGTTTTTCTGGGTGGTGGCTGGAGTGGTCCTTGCGACCGCAGCGCCCGCGGGTGTGACGCCGCTGCGGGCAGTCCTCCCCCTGGCGGCCTTCGCCCAATTGGGAACGGCCATCGTCCTCTTCCTGAGCATGGAGAATCCGTATCGCCAAACCCAGCCATTGTGGCAGGATCGGTACGCGATCCGGGTCGCCCCGAACGGTTCCGGGCTGCTGGTCTCCAGGGATTTTGCGGACTACATCGACGGTCTCGCGACGCAGGCCGCCGCATCGGGGTTCAAGCCAGGAGATCCGCTGGTGGATCTGACGGGCCATTATCCGGGCATGCTTTACCTGCTTGGGGCGAAGTCGATCGGGGCTCCGTGGCTGATTGGCGGCTATCCGGGCAGCGGAAAACTGGCTGCGGCGGAGTTGGGGCGGGTGCCGCGCGGGGACCTTGAAAGGGCCTGGATCTTGGCCGAGCCGGCTCCGACAAGGCTGCCTACATGGGTCCTGACCGAAAACGGCATGAGTTTTCCCGGCGGTTGGCGGGAGGTCGGCACGATCCTGTCCCCCAACGCCGAATATCCCGAACACTTTGTGCAGCACCTGTTCAGGCCAGTCCGTTGACCGGGGCCGCGGGGGCATTTTTGCTTGAAGGAAGCTTGTTTTGGCGTCATCCGGACTGCTGATGCACCGGACCCACGCCGACTCCAACTGATTCCTTCATGCTGGCGAGCCTAGTTAAGAGGGCCGGGGGAGTCGCGCTGGGAATTGCGGTGGGGCAGGGCATGGTGCTGCTGGTCACGCCCTATCTGGCGCGCCATTATTCGCCCGCGGAGTTTGGCGCCCTGGCCCTGTTGATGACGGTGTCCAACCTGAGCACGGCGGCGGCCTGCCTGCGCTATGACCTCGCGCTGCCATCCTCGAAGGAGTCCGAGACACGTGGCCTGCTGGTAACGGCTCTGGTCGTCGCGGGTGCGATGGCTGTCCTCGCTGCGGCGGTCCTTGCCGCGACTTCGGACGGGTTTTTGGCAAAGCATGCCGGTTCCCTCGCGAAGGAACCGGTCCTCGTCGGCTCGTGCATCCTGCTCGTCGGGTTTCACCAGGCGACGAGCGCCTGGATGCTGGGCCGTGGGGCCTTCAAGAGCGTCGCGGGCATGCGCCTTTCCCAGGGCGCAGGATTCAGCCTGTTGTCCGTTATCCCCGGATTCGGACTCCTTTGGGCGCACGTTCTCTCCTTCGGCGCCGGTCTGATCGGCCTTCGGCCGGCGCTGACGGCCCGCAGGGAGGGGGAGGCGCCTTGGTGCGCGGTGGCCTGGCAGAACCGCCAGTTTCCGGGACTGAGCCTTCCCGGAGCCCTGCTCGACGTCTGCGGATACAGCCTCTGTATCTGGGTCATTGCTTCGTTCTACGGCCAGGCCATGGCCGGCAATTATTCCCAGATCCAGCGGCTCACCGGGGCGCCCTTGATGCTGGTCAGCATAAGCCTCGGCCAGATCCTGCTCAAGCAGACCGCGGACATCTCGTCGGACCGGGCTGCATTGAGGCATTTCCTGGGCAGGGTCCTTCTCGGTCTCGCGGTCCTGGCGTTGGCGGGGCTTGTCTTCCTCTGGTTTTTTGGACAGCCGATCTTTGCCCGCCTTCTCGGCGCCAAGTGGAAGGTGGACCGGGAGTTCATCCTCTTCGTCGCCGTGGCAGTCTTTGTCCGTGCGTGTGTGTCCCCGTTGAGTTCGATCCTGGTGACCCTGCGCCGATTCAAGGCGGCGCTTGTGTGGCAGATGCTTTACTTTTGTTCCGCATCGCTGCTCATGCCCTTCGTGGCCGCGCGCATCGGTTTCGAGCGCTACATTCTGTTTTACGCAGCGCATGAATGCGCATTCTATGGACTCTACCTGTTGATCATCTACCGTGCCATACGGGCTGGGAGCGACTCCGGGGTCAGCCCCGGCGATGCGACGGCAGAAGCGTGGTGGTCGAACTGGTTCTAACAGGAAACCCTATGTGCGGAATTTTTGGACTCGTTCAGCCGGGACCCTTTTCGGGAGCCGAGCTGATCTCGATGAACCGGAACCTGCGGCACCGCGGCCCGGACGACGAGGGCTTTCTCGTGCTCTCGCGCGAAGGCGCCTCCGTATTCGGCGGAAGCGACACCCCCGGGGCGGTCTTGGAATGCCAGATGGAGCACGCTCCCCGCGAACGGCTCCAGCCGGGGTGGCGCTCCGCCTCGGGGGGTGTCGCTTTGGGGCACAGGAGGCTGTCGATCGTGGACCTCTCGCCCTCAGGCCACCAGCCGATGTGCTATCGGAACCGCGCCTGGATCTCGTACAACGGGGAGATCTACAACCACGTGGAGCTGCGCGAGGAACTGGGCCTCCTCGGGCACCGGTTTGCCGGGAGTTCGGACACGGAGGTCATCCTGGCAGCCTACGACGAATGGGGAACCGGCTGCCTTTCGCGATTCAACGGAATGTGGGGCCTCGCCATTTACGACGCGAGGCGCGATACTCTTTTTGTCGCCAGGGACCGCTTTGGCATCAAGCCGGTCTACTATCGCGTGGCGGAGGGACGGCTCGCCTTTGCGTCCGAGATCAAGGCGTTTGCCGCGATGGACGGCTGGCGCCCCAAGGCGAACATGGCCCGGGTTCTGGATTTCCTGGCGTGGAATCTGAGCGACCACACGGCCGAGACCATGTTCGAGGGCGTCCTGCAGTTGCCCGCTGGGCACTGCTTCCTGCTGGAGGTCGGCAGGTTTCTGCAGGCCGGCCACTCCGGGGCGGAGGCAAGTGTCAAGCCGACGCGCTGGTACTCGCTGCCAGGCGCCGATGCGCCCGGGCCCGCCGACGCAGCCGGCGCGCTCCGGGAAGCGCTGGACGATGCGGTGCGGCTGAGGCTTCGGGCCGACGTGCCCGTTGGGTCCTGCCTGTCGGGAGGCGTCGACTCCTCTGCCATCGTCTGCCTCATGGGCGGCCAACTGGACCGGGCCGGGGTGGCCGGGACGCTCAAGACTTTTACGGCAAAGTCGGCGGACGGCCGCTTTGACGAGAGCAGGTTCGCGGAGATGGTGGCGGCCTCCACTCGTGCCCAGGGACACTTCGTGACGCCGCAGGCCAAGGGTCTGCTCGACCAGCTTCCGCGTGTGGCGTGGCACCAGGACGAGCCCTTCGCGTCGACCTCGATCTACGCCCAGTGGTGCGTCTTCGAGTTGGCCCGGAGGAACGGCGTAACCGTGATGCTCGATGGTCAGGGAGCCGATGAGATCCTCTGCGGCTACAGGGGCTTCGTGGGAGCCTACCTTGCGGGCCTGGCCCGGGACCGGCGCCTGGGTCCGTGGCTCGGGGAGGCCCGGTCCATCCAACGCGAGATCGGCTTTTCCCTCGCAAGGTCGGCGGGCTACACGGCGGCGTACCTCTTGCCGGGACTTTTGAAGCTCTTCGGGCGATTCGACAACCGGGAATTCAGCGACCGCGGCTGGCTGGCCCCTGGGGCAAGGAGCGCCTTCTCGACCGACCCGATCCTTGCGCTCGGCGGGCGCCCCCGTTCGCTGCGCGAGATGTCCGTGGCCCAGGTCACTTCAACCAACCTTCCCCGGCTGTTGCACTGGGAGGACCGCAACTCCATGGCCTTTTCGGTGGAGGCGCGTCTTCCCTTCCTGGATTACCGGGTCGTGGAGATGTGCCTGAACATGGCGGACAGCGAAAAGCTTGGCGGGGGCGTACCCAAGGCCGCCCTGCGTCACGGCATGCGCGGCATCGTGCCGGACGCGGTGCTGGACCGGCGCGACAAGATGGGATTCCTGACAGCGGAGCCCCTGTGGATGAAGCGGGATCTCCCCGGGCAGTTTCGGGACGAGATCTCGACAGCGCTCGAGGTGCTCCCCGGGGTCGTCGATCCCTCGATCCTCGCCCGTTTCGACCAGGTTGCCTCGGGAAGGCGTCCGTTCGATGGCCGCTACTGGAGGGTGATCTCCACGGCGCACTGGGTCAGGGCGCATTCGGTCTCCCTTTGAAGGTCCTTGACGGTCTGGATGCGACCATAAATCCTGTCCAATGGCGATGAAAGTGGCAGTGATTGTCGGGGCGCGTCCCCAATTCGTTAAGGCAGCCGTGGTGAGCCGGGCCTTCGCGAGCCGGCCGGGCGTGACCGAGGTGTTGATCCACACCGGGCAGCACTTCGACCGGAACATGTCCGACGTATTTTTCGAGGAACTCGGAATCCGGGCGCCGGACTACAGCCTCGGTGTGGGGGGAGGCAGCCACGCCGAAAACACGGGGCGCGCCATGGAAGCCATCGAAAAGGTGCTGCTCAGGGAATCCCCCGATTACGTCCTGGTCTACGGCGACACCGACTCGACGCTGGCGGGTGCCCTGGCCGCGGCCAAACTTTGCATTCCGATTGCCCATGTCGAGGCCGGCTTGAGGTCCTTCAACCAGCGGATGCCCGAGGAGGTCAACCGGGTGCTCACCGACCACGTATCCCGGGTGTTGTTTGCGCCGACGCGGGCCGCCGTGGCCAACCTCGGCAGGGAGGGAATCGCAGGGGAGAGGGTCCGCCTTGTGGGCGACGTCATGTTCGACGCGGTGCGAATCTACACCCGGGTGGCGGAGGCAAGATCGGACATCATGGCGAGGATCGGGCTTCGGAAGGGCGAATATGTCCTGGCGACCCTGCATCGGCAGGAGAACACGGACGACCGGGGGCGCCTTTCGGCCATCCTCGGCGCCCTGGCCGCCAACGACGGGCCTGTGGTCCTCCCGATCCATCCCCGCACAAAGAAGCGGATCGCGGAGTTCGGGATCCGCGTGGACCCGAAAGTGAGGTTGATCGACCCGTTGGGTTATCTCGACATGATGCTGATCACGCGGAACGCGCGGATGGTGGCCACCGACAGCGGGGGCCTGCAGAAGGAGGCTTTTTTTCACGGGATCCCATGCATCACCCTGCGGGAAGAAACCGAGTGGGTGGAATTGGTCGAGGTCGGGGCCAACCGCCTTGTCGGGGCGGACGGGGAGGCGATCGCGGAGGCGCTGCGGGGCAGGCCCCCCGTCCCGGTGCCCGCGGATATTTACGGCGCCGGCGACGCGGCCCGGCAAATCGCCGATTTTTTCGCGATCCCCTGACTGGGTGCTGAGATGCAAGACAACAAGATTGCAGGCCGCATAGTATTTCTGGTTCACTACTTCCCTCCGATCAACAGCTCGGGGGCGAAGCGGGTGGAGGCGCTCTCCAAGTACCTTGCGCGGATGGGGAGGACCGTCACCGTCATCACCACCCGGAAGTCTGCCGTCGACGGGGCGTTCACGGAAGCCTTCCCGCCGGGCATCCAAGTGCTCCAGCTGAATTGGCTCGGGCGCGCCGGCGATTCGCGGCCGGGCGGGCGGCAGTACGAGCCCATGTTTTCGGGGAAGCCCAGCCCGGCGCGGCGTCTCAAGGGTTGGGTGACAGCCTGTTTCGGCCAGATTCCGGATCCCCGGATTCCCTTTGCCTTGAGCCTGATGAGCCCGTTCCTGGACGGGAAGGCGCGGCGTGCGCTTGCCTCCGCGGATGTCGTCATTGGCTCCAGCCCCCCCTGGCCCATGCTGCTGGCCGCTGTCCTTGTGCGGGCGCGCTTTGGCAAGCCCATCGTCCTTGATTACCGGGACCAATTCAGCGAGTGCCATGGTTGGCCCGGCTCCCGGGCCGCAAAGTTTGTGGAACGGGCGATTGATAGGGCGCTGGCGGGCAGGGCCTGCGCGCTGGTGACCGTTTCCCAGCCGATGGCGGGATACTATTCGGCCTTTGCGAGGAGGGTCTCGGTGATCATGAACGGATACGACCCTGAGGCGATCGCAACGGCGAGGGCCGGGGCGGCCCGGTCGACGACGGCGGACCGTCCCCTGGTGATCCGCTACCTGGGATGGATTACTCCGAGCCGTGTGCCGATGGATCTGCTTCGGGCCATCCAGGCCCTCGAAGGAAAGGGTCTTCTCGATGCATCCCGGCTCCGCTTTGAGGTCTTTGGAACGGGAGCCCTGTTGAGGGCTGTGCTCGAGAAGGACTTTCCCGACCTGCTCTGCCGCTTCCATTTTGAAAAGGCGGTGCCTTACCGGGATGCCCTGCGCCTGATGGCGGGCGCGGACCACCTTCTCTTTGCCGAGACGTCCTCCCGCGAATCGGTCAGCGCCCAGGGAATCCTTACGACCAAGCTGTTCGAGTACCTTGCGATCGGCCGGCCGATCCTTGCGGACATCAGCCCCGACACTGTCATCGGGGGCATGATCGCCAAGGCGGGGACCCATCACTTCGTCTCCAACCTTCAATCCGAGTTCGAACGATATCTCCAGGACCGCGCCTTCTGGGAGCCCGGCGAGCCCGGGGAAAGCCCGTTTGTGAAGACGCTTTCGCGGGCTGCCCAGGCGGCCGATTACGCCGCTCTCCTGGATGAGGTTTGCGCCGGGGCGCGACGCTGATTGCCGTTTGTGTTTGTCCGCACGTCGCCGTAACATCGACAGGATGGCGCGCAACCTGACGACCTTGGAGGCACTCCCTTGATCCGGACGCTCGCGATTCTAGGAGCCATCGGGCTCGGGGCCGCTTCCGCCGCCGGGCAGGGAGACCCGGGATTCCAGAGGGTCGGGACCCTCGTGGGTCGCGGTGGACTGTTTGCGAGCGCCGTGGGCCCGGGACCCGTTGCCGGCAGCGAGCGGTATTACCTGAGCTACCTCTATGAGGACAGCACGTTTGAGGTCGTGGGAGTGAATCCCGACACCGGTTCGTTCCACATCTTTCCAAGCCCGGTGGAGGGCGAGTCCGCGGCGCGTTGCATGGTGGCCGGCCCCGACGGAAACATGTACTTGGGGAGCTGCCCCCATGCGCACCTCCTCAAGCTCGATACAAAGACGGAGACGCTGGTCGACCTGGGCATGCCCAGCGCGCCGGGCGAACAGTTCATCTGGTCGGTCGCCTTTGGAAGCGACGGGAGACTCTATGGGGGAACCTATCCGCACGCCAAGCTGGTCCGATATGATCCCGTCTCCGGCGACCTTGACGACCTTGGCAGCATGGACCCCGTTGAGCAATATGCCCACTATGTCGCGGCCAGCGGCGACGGATTCATTTATGTGGGCATTGGCACCAGCAGGGCCAATATTGCAGCCTACCGGATCTCCACCGGTGAGCACCGGGAGATTCTGCCGCAAGAATTCCAGGTGACCGGGCAGGCGGGCGTCTACCGGGGCAACGACGGCAAGGTCTACGGCACCCTGGGATCGCTCCGGTTCCGCCTCGAAGGCTGGAACGCAATCCCGATCTTGGGGACCTTGGCGTCGCGCCCGTCCTACCAGAACCGCCTCCACGATGGACGCCGGGTGACTCCGCATGGCGACGCGCTCCGGATCCTCGACCCGGCAACCAACCAGTCCATCGACAGGCCCTTTTCCTACCGGGGCAAGGAACTTAAGCTCTTTCGCATCTGTCTCGGACACGATGGCGCCATTTACGGAAGCTCGGAATTGCCGGCAAACCTCGTGAGGTTGAGGGATTCCACATCCGCCTTCGAGGAACTGGACGGCCTCGGCTCGGGGGAAGTCTACTCCCTTCTCTTCCAGGGTTCGAATCTGCTCCTCGGCGCCTACGGCTGTGGCGCGCCCCTGATGGTCTTCGACCCGGCGACGCCTTCGGCACCCGGTCCCGGGGCGGCGAATCCCCAATTGCTGCAACTCAAGGGCGTCAGCGCGGGTTGGCGGCCAAAGGCCATGGTTCAGGGACCCGACGGCAAGGTGTATGTTGGCTCCGACGCGGGGTACGGCCGGCTCGGCGGCGTCCTTGCCGCATGGGACGTGGCAGCGGGCACGGCAGTGGCCTTCCAGGATCCCGTGGCCGACCAAAGCGTGACCAGCCTGGCAGTTGCCGGGTCCGCGATCGTGGGCGGCACCTCAGTGACCGGGGGCGGGGGCAGCCATCCAACCCAAAAGGAAGCAAGGCTCTTTGTCTGGGACACACGGAAGCAGGGAGTCGTACTTGAACTCGCGCCGGTGCCCGGAAGCTGGGCGGGCGTGAACGACCTGGTCACCGCTCCCAACGGAAGGGTCTATGGGATGACCGGGGACACCGTGTTCGCCTTCGACCCGGCGACGGGGATTATCAGGACGCGGCGGTCCCTGTCTTCCGGGATCCGGGGGCCGATCTACAATGCGGCGGCGCTGGGGCCGGACGGCCGCATCTGGGGGCTTGCCTCAACGGGAGTGTTTGCGATCGACCCGGTCACCTGCGACTCGGAGCTGGTCGCAACGCCGCCCAGTTCCATCACCGGTGGTTTCGCGCTCCAGGGGGGCGCCGTCTACCTGGTTTGCGCTGCGTCCGTATACCGGTATGAGCTTCCGGGAGGCCGGTGAACACGTAGTGCGAAAATTAGTGTGGCAAGTAGCACAAGTAATGCTCGTAGTAGAAACTGGTAACCATGATGTTCCCGCTCTTTTCCCAGCCGAAGGCCGACCAGGCTTGCCGGCGCTGCAGCCAGAGGCCCGTTGAAGGGCGGATTTCTGGAACCCTGTCTCTTTCCGCGGCGTTGGTTCTGGCACTTGCATTCACATGCACCGATTCGGCTCCGGGCCAGACGCTCCCGCCGATCCCGCCGGTCGCGACGGGTCCCGGTTATCAGACCTATGCATTGACCTCCAACGAGATGGCCATTTTTCCGCAGCAGCCTTCGCTCGCCGCAAATTGGTCCACGGATCGGCCGACCACCTCGGACATCTCCTTCGCCCAGGCAAACTGGGGCAGCCTTGTTGCGGGCCTCCCTTCACCCACCGCAAAGGCCCAGGCCTTGGCAGAGGCCTTGATCAACGCGTTGGAGCCCCACCGAGGAGTCCCCTCTTCGGTCATGGGCACGCTTTCGCCGTTTGACCAGTACAGAAGGGCCGTGGCCGGTGGAGACTACGTCTGGTGCACGAACATTGCGGCAATCTTCAGGCGCGCGTGCGCGTGCTTTGGAATCCCCTCCCGGATTCTGGGGATTGGCAATGAGCAGACAAGCGGCGGCAACTATGTGCTCGATCTGGCCCCGGGGCACGCCTCGACGGAGATCTATGACGCAAGCCTGGAGCGATGGATCTGGATCGACCCGACTTTTTACATGTTGGGAGTACACCTGACGGGCGGAGGTTTGATCAACGCGGCCGAATTGCAGCGATGTTTGAATGACCCGGCCAAGATCAATCTCCTCACGTCCACCGAATATTCCCCGATAACCCGCCTCGCGACCACCGGTCCGATCGTTTCCAGCGATCAAGTGTCCGACTTGGAGTGGTATTTTTCCCCGATCACCATCTTCGAATTGTATTCGAAGAGCTCGCTGGCGGTCGCCGGCGGAGCTCCATCCTACCTGAATTCGAACGAGAATGATCTTTTCCCGAGGGACGATGACCTCAATGTCGAGTCAATCAAGGGGTTGACGTCCCAGGTCGGAATATCAGTCCAGGTGAGCACCGGGATCGTGAAGCAGACGGCGATCGGCTGCCAGCAGACCTATTCCTCCGCGGGCCCCCTGCTGAGCGCCGCGCTCGAGTCCTCGACAAACGGCCTGTTCAACCTGGGGTTCGGCGCGCCCGACTCCGCGTCGGCGCAGGCGTCCGTATACAAGTTTTCCGCGATCGAGGACGGCACGGATGTGCCTCTGGAAGCCTCGATGACGATCTTCTATTATTCGCCCGAGTTCTATGCTGCGTACAACCAGGTGAACCCCGGGGTGTTCATCGTTGATACCGAGGGGCTGTCCTATTGGACCAGCCAGGTCGGGGACTGGATTGTGGACGACCCGTCGACGGCGGATACCGCCTTTGCCGAGGCGAAGTGGGGCGGCCTCGTGTCGGCCGTGACGTCGCCCACCCAGCAGGTCCAGGCTTTGGCCGAGGCGCTGCTTTCCCAGTTGCAGGCCCATCGGGGCGCCTCGCTCACGCCGTCGGGACTTTCGCCGTTCGCCGCCTACCGTGCGGCCGTCGCCGGCCAGGTGCACGTGGGGGACGATGACCTGGCTGCGATTTTTGCCCATGCCTGCAACTGCCTGGGAATCCCCGCGCGGGTTGTCGGCTCGGGTCTCGGAGTGGGCGCCGGGCCCTCCACGGACGAGGTATTTGACAGCGCCTTGAACCAGTGGGAGTGGCTTGATCTCGGCGACAACATCGTCGGCGTGTCCGAGGAGGGCTACGGCCCGGTCAGTTCGGCCGAGATTCTCCGGTGCGCGGATTATCCTGAGCGCCTGCCGGCCCTGACTGTCACAAGTTTTGATCCGACTTCAAAGACGTTGAGCAGTGCGCCTGCGTCCGCGACCGGGCCGCTCGCGATCCTCCTCGATTTCTTCGACGGCACGAGGCCCCTTCTTTACAACAAGAAGGCCGCCCCGATCGCCGGAACCGCGATTCCGGGGGACTTCAACGGGGATGGGAAAACCGACCTCCTGGTGCAGGACGGCCAGGGCGTGGCACTGTACACCGCGACCGGCTCCCCGAGCCAGCCGTTCGCCGTCAAGTGGCTTTGGTCCCCGGGCGTCGCCTATGGGGGATGGGGCGATCCGGGCGCAACCATCACCCCGGGGGATTTCAACGGCGACGGCAAGACCGACTTCATTATCCACGACGACCGGTTTGCATCCCTGTTCACAGCGACCGGCATCCCGGCAACCCCGTTCACGCATCAGGCGCTGTGGAATCCCGCCTATGACCCCGATGGCTGGTCCGCGGAGGGACCGGTGAACATCATCCCGGGAAATTTCAATGGCGACGGCATGACAGACTTCATCGTCCAAAACTCAAGGCAAGTCGCGCTGTACACGGCCACGGGAAAGTCAGGGCACCCGTTCAACGTCACCTGGCTTTGGACGCCGGGAGCAGCCTATGGAAATTGGGGAGATCCGGGCGCGGTCATCACTCCGGGTGATTTCAACGGCGACGGCAAAACCGACTTCATCATCCACGATGCCCGGTTTGCGTCCCTGTTCACGGCGACCGGCAACCTGGCGAGTCCGTTTACCCACCAGGCGCTCTGGAACCCGGCGTACAATCCCGATGGCTGGGCCACCGCCGCCCAGGTGACAATCATCCCGGGAAACTTCAGCGGCAATGGAAAAACCGATTTTATGGTTCAAGGCTCAGGCCGCGTTGCGCTCTATACGGCCACGGGAAATTCTGCTCATCCGTTCACAGCCACCTGGCTCTGGACGCCCGGCGTTGCCTATGGCAACTGGGGCGACGCGACGGCGGAAATCACTCCCGGTGATTTCAACGGCGACGGAAAAACCGAGTTCATCATCCACAATGGACAGTACGCATCCTTGTTCATGGGGACAGGCAATCCGTCGAGCCCGTTCACGCACCAGGCACTTTGGAACCCGACAAGCGATCCCTATGGATGGTCGGCCTCGGGCCCGGTCATGATCACTGCCGGAAAGTTCCTGGGGGACGGGAAGACCGAGTTCTTTGCCCAGAGCAGGTTGAATTCCGCACTGTACGTTTCCGCCGGAACGAGCGGCGGACCCTTTACGCCGATCTGGTTTGTGGCGAGCCCGCCGCCTTGAAGCGGCAGCCAGGTCACTTCTCCTTCGAGCCGGAGCTCCTGGAGCCGCCCTTGGAACCGCCGGTCCCCAGCATGGCGCCAGCGAGCACGCCGATCGCAAAAATTACAAAGAAAACGAAGGCCGCAGGCTCATCGACGGGCTTTTCGAACAGGATGGGATACGAGAACTTGATCGATTCCGAATTGTGCATGCCCATGTAGAGCATCACGAAAAGAATCGCCAGAAACACGACGACGCGGAGAAATAATTTTAGGTTCATGTGGGTGGGGCCGGGGATGAAAACCGGGCCAGGGAGCTGCTCCCGAACAGGTCCCAAAGGGCCACGACTGTCAACGGGAATTCCCCCCGGGGCCAACGGTGCCCAGCCCCGGAAACTCCAGCATCCGCCTGGAGAAGCGCAGGCTGGCCTCAAGCACGATCCCG
>Ga0302320_10006320_pt1 | contig 26324 bp, 42 predicted proteins | sample Bog_T0_3_FD_202130 | JGI IMG/M metagenome (GOLD analysis project Ga0302320, IMG submission 202130) | Peat permafrost microbial communities from Stordalen Mire near Abisko, Sweden - Bog_T0_3 | ecosystem: Environmental > Terrestrial > Soil > Wetlands > Peat | place: Sweden: Abisko, Stordalen Mire... | reverse complement strand
AGTCTTTCTGGATCTCGTCTTAATCGGAGTCGTCAGCTAGGTGCGATATAGCCGCCAGTGCTTGGTTGCAGATCTGTTGCTTCGGGTCTCCGACACCAACGATCTCCGACTGTGTAAATAGCCAGCAATTGCGGAGCGGCGCGTCCGTTAGATCTGACGCCGCAGTTTGCAGGAGTTGTATTACAGGGAGCGCACCCCATCGAGATCTCCTAGGCACGTATCGTTGCCTTTGGACAAGGAATCAGGGGGCCTGGCTTTGAGCATCATCTCCAGTTACCGACAGATTCTGCTTCAAATCTCGTTCGGCGCTCTGTGGCTAATCGCCTCTGTCGGCGCCGTCACGTTTTTCCCCTCGACGGACGCCCTCGCGACGACTGCAGTTCCGAGATGCTCGGCTAGTCAACTCAGGATGTCCATTTTTGATGGACGCGGCGGTTACTCCGCCGCTGGGAATCAGGCCGAGGCATTCATCTTCCGCAACACAAGCAAGACTGTTTGCAGTCTCCAGGGCTATCCAAAATTTCGCTTTACTCCTGACTCTTTCAAGGGACGATCGACGAAGATAACGCACAACGGAGGCCAAATCTTCGTCGCGGTGCCGCCGCGACTGGTCGTGATCAAGCCCAGCGACTCGGCTTCATTCGGACTCAGCTACGGCGATGCCTACAACCAGAGCCCCATCTACAACGGCGCTTCTTGCACGACCAGGACCGCTTCAGTACGACTTCCCGTGCAACCTCGTCCCTACTCGATTGCGTTTACTTCTGAGTTGAAGATCAATTTCTGTTTCGCAGGCTTTCAATTCGGCATCACGTCCATTCAGTCTGGTTCAGTACCCAAGCGAAATTGACCGAATGGCCGTGTCGGTCGGCTCACAGAGGAGAATCCACACGGTCTAACTCAGGCGCCAATGCAAGGTTGCATTCCTGTCATGTCGGGTCTCCGACACTAATTTGATGTTTCAGATTTTCTGGGACAAACGAACCCCCAGAGACTAATCGTCCCTCCTGGGCTGGTAGTCCTTGCTCGGATTGAGGGTGAAATGGCGAATCAGCTCGCCGCCCTCTTTGATCACCCGCTGCCCCCGATAGCGCCGTCCGAGACTGATGTGGTGCAGGGTTCGTCGGTATTGAAGGGTCACACACCAAGTGTCGTCGACGCGGTCGTGACGGACCCGGGTCTTCGCGAGGAGCTTCTGTCCGGCGAGCGTGGGCGTCGCCTTATCAAGCGTGCGCCACGCGTGCATCGGTGGACACCCTCTCGCTTGGTGGGGACGGACCTCGTTGTAGGTGTGAACGAAGCCATCGATCTGGCGTTGTAACTCCTCGATGCTCGACGCGGCGGGCTGTTTGCGCAACCACTTCTTCAAGGTCTGGTGATAGCGCTCGACCTTGCCCCGGGTCTGTCGATGACAGGGCTTGCCGTGCTTCCGTAAAGGCCAGTGGTGGCAAAGAACAGTCGCACCACGTCGGCGGCCCGGGCCACCTTCACCACGCTCGAACAGAGCTCGGCTCGCGAGTAGTCGTCGACGAAGCAAAGGCGGAGTAATCAGTAGTGTCACTTCGCCTCAGATCAATGAAGAAGGCTCGACACCACGTTGATTACGAGTGCAACAATCACGGCACCGAAGAGGTATGAGAGCAGCGCGTGGGAGAGGGCGGTCCTCCGAATCGACTTGACCGTCAGATTCGTGTCGGACACTTGGTAGGTCATGCCGATCGTCACCGCCAGGTACCCGAAGTCCAGATAGTTCGGTGGATCGTCTTCGTTGAAATCAATTCCCCCGATCGGTTCGGAGTAGTAGGTCCGGGCGTAACGCAGCGTGAACACAGTGTGGACCAGGCTCCACGAAAGCGCCACGCTCAGAATGCCGAGAGCAATCAGGTATGCCTTTGTTCCACCAGTGGAATCACCAGCCCGGACTAGGGCCAGTCCGACAGCTGCCAGGACGGCGACCCCGGCCGCAAGGACGATCAGTTCGGTCAGCCGGACACTGGTGTCTTCTCTCCTGGCGTGGGTCTGGGACTCGGGGGGACTCAATCGCCCGACCGCACACCAGATCCACACGACGAGTAGAAGCGCACCAACATCCCAGCCAATGAGCATCGCCGCTTGCCAGGCCGTGAAAATGGACGTCACGCCACCTGCCACGATTCCTACTGAGGCAGCGACTACGACACGCACCCCGGCGCGTGGATCTCGCCAACCCCTGGGCAACGGCGCAACTGGGTTCACAAACAAGAGCGTAGATGTGCCCGGACCGTACTCCATCGAGAACAGAGATCTCCAGGTGGCGGAATGTCCAGCACGGCGATCATGGCGGACGACGTTATTGACCTATTGATCGAGCGAGAGACCGTGTCCCAAGCAACCAACCCTCAAGCTAGCTGTTCCGATTGTCGGTGCGACCCTCTATTGTGCGTTCGCGGGACTCGGTAAGTCCTTTGCCATCGAGAAGTGATTTAATACCCAATGCCAGGCGCTTTCAAACATTTGGCCCGCCCTTCCGCTAGAGGCTGTCGCCCATGCATGCACCGGGTCCCCATCGTTCCGTTGGTTATCTGCTCGCGGGAATCTTCCAGCGAAAGGTTGGCAAATCAGACTGGCACCTAGGTTGGTGTGATGTGCTCGCTTTCACCGCCACCCCCAGGTCGATTGCACCAAGTGGAGACAGTTTCTCCTGGGATGCCTTTGTGTAGCCCTACCAGCGGAGATCTGTCATCCGCTCGAGATCGATGGAGGAATTGATGGCAATCACGGATACCTCGCAACCAAGGGGCGGAGTGGGGATGTCCGACCCGACCTCCACCCACGACAAGCGCTGGTGGATCCTCGCCGTGCTGGGCGTGGCCCAGTTGATGGTGATTCTCGACACCACAATCGTCAACATCGCTTTGCCCACCGCCCAGCACGCGCTGCACTTCTCCAACGCAGACCGGCAGTGGATCGTGACCGCCTACTCCCTGGCCTTTGGCAGCCTGCTCCTGCTCGGTGGTCGGATCGGCGACATCATCGGTCGCAAGCGAGCCCTACTGATAGGCCTGATCGGCTTCGCCGTGGCCTCGGCCATCGGCGGGGCTTCGACGAGCTTCATCATGCTGGTGGGCGCCCGGACAATCCAGGGTGTCTTCGGAGCCCTGCTCGCTCCCTCGGTGCTGGCGTTGTTGACCACCACCTTCAGCGACCCCGGGGAGCGGGGAACGGCGTTCGGCATCTATGGCGGAATCGCCGGCGCTGGTGGCGGCCTCGGGCTCCTGCTCGGTGGTGTCCTCACCTCGTACGCGTCGTGGCGATATTGCCTCTATGTCAACCTGATCTTCGCAGTCATAGCCACCGTCGGTGCGGTGCGGTGGTTGAAGAACGACAAGGCGGCGGATCACGACCCGCTCGACCTCCCTGGGCTGTTCATGGTCACCGGTGGCCTCTTTTTTCTGGTCTATGGCTTCTCCCACGCCGAGACGACGTCCTGGACCGACCACTACACCATCGGGTTCCTGGCCCTAGGTGTGATCCTGTTGGGGTCGTTCGGCTGGTTCGAAACCCGGGCCAAGTTCCCCCTCCTCCCCATGCGCATCGTCCTTAGCCGGACCAGGGGTGGCTCGATGCTAGCCATGCTCTTCGCCAGCGTCGGTATGTTCGGGTTCTTCTTGTTCCTGACCTACTACTTGCAGGACACCCTCGGGTGGAGTGCAGTCAAGACGGGTCTCGGTTTCCTGCCCATGGTGGGCGCACTCATCGTCATGTCCCAGGTGTCCAATCGCTTCCTCTTGCCCAAGGTGGGGGCGAAGCCGATCGTCCCGGTCGGCCTGCTCGTGGCAGCGGTGGCGATGTACGAACTGCACGACGTCGGACTCCACACCGCTTACGTGAGCCATGTCCTCCCCTACATCGTGCTCCTCGGCATCGGCTTCGGCCTCAGCCTGGCCCCGTCGTTCAGCGCCGGGACACTGGGACTTGCCCCACAAGACGCCGGGGTGGGCTCGGCCGCCGTCAACACCAGCCAGCAGATCGGTGGATCGATCGGCACGGCCCTGTTGAACACCCTGGCCGCCAGCGCAACTGCCGCCTATTTCGTGGGCAGGGCAGTGACCGCGGCCAGCACCAAGGCCTCCGCACTGCGCGGCTACACCACGGCGTTCCAGTGGGCCGCACTTATCTTCGTCGTCGGTGCGGTGGTGACCGGGCTGGTACTGAAGAAAGGCAACCTGGCCGCTCTGGCCGGTGGCGACCAGGATTTGCCGAGCGGTGCTCAGCCGAAGCGTGACTCCTCATCGACGACGTCTCGACCTGCAGGAGAAGTCATGACCATCGGAATCATTGGTGCCGGACATATTGGTGGCACGCTCGCCCGAAGGTTCGTGGCCCTCGGCCACCATGTGACGGTCGCTAATTCCCGCGATCCGGAGACCATCGAGTCCCTGGTTGCCGAATGGGGCGCCACCGCGGCATGGGCGAGCAGGGCAGCTCACGGCGCCGACGTGGTGGTTGTCACCATTCCGGAGAAGTTCGTCGCCGATCTCCCCGACAACTTCCTCATGGGAGCTGCCGACGATGTGGTGGTTATAGACACCGGCAACTACTCGAAGGAGCGCGATGGCCGTATCGAAGAGATCGAGGCGGGGATGACCGATAGCCGTTGGGTGGAGGAGCAGATCGGAGTGAGCGTCGTCAAGGCGTTCAACACCATCGAAGCACGGCACCTCCTCGAGTACGGAAAGCCTCAGGGGACCATCGGGCGAATCGCCCTGCCTGTTGCTGGGGATGACGCCGAAGCCAAGACCGTCGTCATGGACCTCGTGGACGCGTTGGGGTTCGACCCGGTTGACGGTGGCGGTCTCGACGACTCGTGGCGCCAGCAGCAGGGCAATCCGGCATACGGCGCTGATTTCGACGCTGACGATCTGCGCAAAGCGCTCACTGACGCGACACCGGAAGGTTTCGCTCAGTCTCGATCCTGATCACCCCTCGCGCGCAGCCGGCCCTCGCCAGGCGGGTGGCAGGCCGCCGACCGTCAATGCCGCTGAAAGAGTCCATGACGAGTAGGAGATCAGATTGTGATCGAAGTCAATGGTGTCACGAAGCACTAGAGAGAGAAGCGGGCCGTCAATGACCTCTCCTTCGAGGTGAAGCCCGGCCAGGTCACCGGCTTCCTCGGGCCGATCGGTTCAACCTCGGATCCAAGGTGCGATTGCGCTCCTCGCCGGAGATCCCCGCCCGCCGGCGTCACGCCCACTGCGTGGACGCCCCGGTTACCGACTTCGAGTCGGTGACTACCGAACCATTTACACAACCAATGGCGGAGTGCTTCTCATCTTGGTCGTCACACTTGGTCATCGACGGGACGCCTAGCCGTAAAGGAGGCGGCGGACGGTTGGAACGTGACCATTCTGCCCGGAGCCACCAGTGGGTGGTATCAAACCTGGGGTGACGGGTCTCCGACACTAAAATCTGATAATCTGATTTAGTGACTGAAATTAGCGCTACTGAGGCAGCGAGGAACTTCGCCGAGTTGCTCGATGCAGTCGAGCACAAGGGCGAACGGATTCGCATCGCACGTCGAGGACGAGTGATTGCCCAAATCGAACCGGTGGCGAAAGGGCGCGGCTCCGACGTCAAGTCGCTATTGAAGAGACATCCCGGCGACGGTCAATGGATACGCGTGATTCGTGAAGTGCGAGAGTCCGTTGTTTCGAAGGATCGATTCTGAGTAGGTTGCTCCTCGACACGACGTTTCTGATAGATGCTGAGAGATCAGACTCCTATCTCGACAAGCTCATCGACGACGACGATGACGTCGCGGTAGCGGCCATTACGGTGGCCGAACTCAAGGTTGGTGTGGAGTTGTCCAAAGGAAAAACAAAGCAGAGTCGCCAGAGTCTCGTCGAAGAAATCGTCGCATCTGTTCCGATAGTTGACTACGACCTACAGGTAGCGGAAGCCCACGCCGCACTTCTCGTGGAAGTGCGGCGCCAAGGGCGTCCCAGGGGAGCGCACGATTTGATCATTGCGGCGAGTGCACTCTCGTCGGATCGAGTAATCGTTACGGCCGATCAATCAGCTTTTAGGGATCTCCCTGGTGTCACCGCACTTTGTCACCGCTGAGCATCACTTTGAATCGTTCATTGAAAGTTGCCAGTGACGGATTGCAGTCCTGTTGTGTTGGGTCGCTGTGACGAACCCACACTGATCAATACAATCGCCAGTGTCTGGTCGCAGAATCGTTGCTTCGGGTCTCCGAAACGAACAATTTCCCATGACTTCCGCATCTTCTGGCCTAGGCGCCTCGAGTCCTTGGCTCGAAGCCCACGCGACCCGCAATTAGCGACGTCGGCGATAGTGCAGGACGACCACACCGTTGGTCCCGGGACGACAGGACAAGAGTTCAAGCGGTTTGAAATCCCCAACGTCGCCGGGCTCGAACATCTGCTTTCCCTTTCCCAACAGCATTGGAAAAACAGTGATGCGGAATTCGTCAATGAGGTCATGGTGCAAAAGAGTCCGATGAATGCCGCCCCGTCCCGTCACAATCATGTAACCGTCACCTTCACTCTTCAGTTTCTTCACCTCCGCGACGAGATCACCCCGATTGATTGCCGAACGCTCCCAATCAGCTGACGCGAGGGTCTGAGAGAAGACCACCTTGTTCGTAGCGGCGTAAATAGGTGCGAACGGGTGATCCGCCGCAGTCTTGCCTTGGAAATGCGACGCAAAGTCCTCGTAGAGGACGCGACCCATGATGAATAAGTCTGCTCCGGCTAGGAATTCGACTATTCGTTTTTCTTCTTCGTCGTCGTCAGGTAGGTCGTCGATGAATCGAAATCCCTCACTGTCGTCACTCATGCAAGTGGCGTTCACGGAGTAAACGTACGTCATCGAGATAAGCGTTCGCATACTTTCTCCATTTGTTCTGGTTACTCCAGCCGGGGTACCCAGTGCCCGGGTTCTTTTAGTGTTATCTAATCACGGGATCAATGGGTACCGGAGTGTCAGTCGCCAACGCGTGTTGGCGGATGTGATGCTTCAGTCTTCGGCATTTGGCATCAGAGCCAAAGCGAAATACTCTCACGTATGGCCAAGTTGATTTTCTCGACGATTACTTCACTCGACGGCTACATCGAGGACTCAGCCGAGTGCTGCAGCCGGATTGGTCCTATGTTGAGTACGTGGCAGAGGCAATTACGTTAGAGCAGTTTTACGAGTCTTCGGGGGTGGGGGAGTGGCGCGTCACGGCAAACGTGGCAATCGCTACGTTTGCGACGGGTTCATTTGCCCGAGGCGTCGAGTTTGTCAACGTCATTGGATCACTCGCGGACGTGGCAAATCATCATCCGGACGTTGATCTTCGGTATTCGTTCGTGACGATACGACTCACCACACACAACGTTCATGCGTTGAGTGAGCGGGATGTCACTCTTGCGCGGCAGATCTCAGAAGCGGCGCGCGAGCTTCACATTGTTGCGAACGACACCACGAAGCAGTCCGACGCCTCAAGGTGAGGCCCGTCGGCGAGTAGTTGCCACGAGGTGTTCCGCTTCTTAGAGATGTCCACTGCTGGAATCGCGATATTCAACATCGGTGGACCGCGTTCTGGAACATCACTAAATGCGCCAGGTTGTAGTAGCACAACTGTTAGTTCGTGCCCCCGACCCTGGCGAATTGACGAATCGAACACACCAGTGTTCCTTCACGTTTCAACATGAGTTTCTCGCACAGGTGTGTACTCTGGGACGCTGCACGTAGTATCGACGCCTATGAACCACGCCGACGCTGAGCTATTCGTCGGTCGGTGGGTGGACGATTGGAACGCTCACGACATTGAGGCCATACTTTCCCACTTCACTGATGACGTTGTGTTTAGCTCCCCGCTCGCCATTCAACTCCTCGGTGGGAGCGGTGAAGTCCATGGTAAGGAGGCGCTACGGCGATACTGGACTGAAGGCATCCGTCGCACACCCGACTTGCACTTCGAAGTACTGGCTTTCTACGTCGGCGTCAACGTCCTCGTGATCAACTACCGCAACCAGAGGGGCATGCCGGTATCCGAAGTACTACGTTTCGAGGGCTCGCTCGTGAAAGAGGGCCACGGCACGTACGTGGTGGAGGACTCCTTGGCGACGTAGCTGTCCTGGAGACGCCACGTCGACGTCGCAGGTCCGCCGGGCCGCTTTCTTGGGTACCGCGGGATTACACCCTTCAAGAACTCGTTTGCTTAGACCACCAAGGCATTGGTGATGACGTCAACATCCTTGGGTGTTCACCAAGTACCCAGTATTCCGCGCCGCCCCACGTGGGCACACAGTTCGGCCCCCTCACCGCTGTACCGAGGAACGTCCTGCCCGCTGGCGGCACCCCGTGCCACTTTGCACCCTTGGCGACAACCGCCTTCGCAACGACGCAGCTAACGCCGGTCGCGTTAACTTCGAAGTACCTCAGGGGTTGACCGGTGGCCCATTCGAAGGTCACCGGGCCACAGACGAGTGACGCATGCGCCGCGAGGGTCACGTCCGATGTTCCGGTCGTCGAGGACTCGCTCACCGCTCCGACCCCGTTCAAGCCAATGAGCGGCACGACAGTTGTCATTGCCACACTCACCCCGATCATCGCATGACGGAGTTCCGTTGTGAAACGGGCAGATCGCTTAGGTCGCATCAGCGCTCCCTTCGATTGGACCGGTGCCTCGGTAGGACGTTCTCGGCTGTGAGAGTGATGGCACCGATGCGGGCGGCCGACGTCTATGACTCGCGCGGTTCGCTCACGCTCATCGTTGAGCCCGTTTCGGCACCAGCACTCCGCGCCCTGCTGCGAACTGGGGCCGATCGAATCCGATGCCGATTGGGATGATCGCGGGACCGTCGTTGGCGTTTCCCTGCTGACGAAAGGTGCTCACGGGGCCAGTGCGAACCCGCAGTCGAACCGGGAGGTCCGTACCGGCGAGATGCACGGTGAAGTAGTGTCCGCCAGACTGCGTCGAAGACATCGGCCGATTCAAGGCTGCGATGAGGATCGGGGGGGGGCTATTCCTCGTAGAGACCGGCACCGAACGCGGCTCGAGCATCGTTGGTTGACGTAGTGTGACGTCGTGACGGATCAGAAACGAAGCGTGTCAACCGGCCTGGCGTTGATGATCAGCTCACTACTCATCGCGGTGGCCCTCGTGATTGGATTGGTCGCCGTTGGACGAGGGTTCTCGGTACGAGGTAGCGATACCGGCATCACGATCACCGGCGAGGCGTCGGCGGCGGTGTCCGCGAACCAAGTGATTTGGACCTTGACGGCGCAGGAGATCGCCCCTACCGCGCAACAAGCGGTCTCGATGGTGGCCGCGGACGTGAAGTCGCTGAGCGCTTACCTCGAGAGTGGTGGGATCGACGTCTCAAAACTGGTGTTGAGTGGCGTGTCCACTTCAAATAACGAGCAGTACGTGAACGGCAATCCGACCGGCAAGATCCTCAACTACCAGGCGAGCCGAAATATCACGGTCAACTCGAACAACGTCTACCTCATCCAGAAGCTGAGCCAAGGGATTGGACAGGTTCTCGAGACCGGTGCCAACATCGACTCTTCTGGGCCGCAGTACTACGTGAGCAACCTGGCGAAGCTCCGACCCCGGCTGATTGCCGCGGCGGTGCGAGACGCGAAGGCGAGGGCCGTCGCCCTCACGTCTGCCACGGGCGGGTCGGTCGGATCGGTTCGCAGCGCAAAGAGTGGACCTTTCCAAGTCAACGCCGTAGGCTCCGTCGAGGTCTCCAGCGGAGGGGTCTACGACACGACGACCATTCGCAAAACCGTTTCGACCACGGTGACGGTCATCTTCAACCTGGGCTGAACGTCGTCGACTGATCCACCATCGTGAGGTTTCGTGACGGCCGACTCGAAGGCTGACGGGCTCAGTCGGGGCCCTACCGAGGAAGATGGGCGAGGAACTCCGTCAACAGTTCGTTGACTTCAATAGGTCGTTCTTGTTGAGTCCAGTGTCCACAACCTTCGAGCACGACCGATTTCGTGAGGTTGGGCATCGAAATGTCGCGGAGTATCGGCACCAGGTCGGAGAATCCGGGCCAGTGGTACACGATGTCGCGGTCACCGCCGATGAACAAGGACGGGGGCAACAGCGGCGCGTTGCGCCAGGCGCCCATGAGTTCCCAGTTTTCCTTCGACGTGCGGTACCAGTTCAGGGCGCCGCGGAAACCCGTTCGCTCGAACTCCGTGGTGAAGTAGGCCACATCGCCTTCGGTAAGCCAGCCGGGCAGTGGACCGTCGGGTACGGGTAGGGGGAGCATCGACGTGCCGCTGTCCGCGAGTTCGGCGGCGTTGCCGGAGAGTCCGAACAGCGAGCCGAGCATCGAGTCGTGCACGTTCGCCTCGAGGGCGGCTTCGGCAACGCCGGGCTCTTGGAAGTAGACCTGGTAGTTAGTCGGCCCGAGGAGCCCGGTGAGCGCAGTGAGCACGTCGGTGTCGCCACGGGGGAGGTACGGCACGCTCAAGAGCACCACGCCACGAACAAGATCCGGACGCAGCACCGCGAGGTTGGCCGCCACCGGAGAGCCCCAGTCGTGTCCGACGACGACGCAGTGTTCCTCGCCGAGTGCGGCCAGCAGTCCGACGACGTCCCCGACGAGATGCAACATCGTGAACTGTCCGACCTCGTCAGGGGAGTCCGTCGTACCGTATCCCCGTTGGTCGGGTGCCACGGCGTGGAAACCGGCGGCCGCCAGGGCTTCCAACTGATGTCGATAGGAGTACCACAGTTCAGGGAAACCGTGGAGCAACAAGACCAACGGCCCCTCGCCGGCTTCGGCGACATGCATCGTGATGCCGTTGGTCGTGATTGAACGATGGGTGATGGTCATTCCGGGCCCCCCTGATCTTCGAGAGCGACTCGACGACGACCCCCTCATCGCTGACTATAAACCACGGGGCATAGCGGTTCTCAACGAACACCGTGGTTCTCGCGGAACGACCAATGAGGGACGATGGCGAAGAGTGCTTTACCTTCGTGAAAGCTTTTCGCAGACCACCACCCGTCTCTCATTCTCGGGATGAAACGGTTCCGTCTGCCATCTAACCAACGATGGACTTTGCCCATGCCAGCTCTTCGAGTCAGGAAGTCAAGCTACAACTGCGGTACGCGCCAAGATGCCGAGCGTGGCGCGCAATGACGTCTCGGGGATCACGGGGAAGTTGATGCGCGCGCGGTGTACGTCGGGAACGTCCGACCAGTCGTAGTAGCTGGTCACCAAAGTTCCTCCGTCAACCGGCTCGAGGAGGTAACCGTAGATGTAGCCCATGGGGGGATTGATCGACGGGTGCTCAATCGTCCAGGCGATCTCTCGATCCTTCACGAATCGCACGATCTTGATGGACACCGTGTACTGGCCCAGGGGAATGTCGTTCAGCGCTTCGCGGTCCATGTGCACGAGGAACGCGTCGCCGACTGCGGTCACGCGAGGACCCTCGGCGCTCATCAACATGCCAGACGCATCGATCTGCACGTGCCCGTTGGGATCGGACAGGATTGAAAAGATCACCTCAGGGGGTACGGATATGGTGCGCTGGACTTCTATTCGCTGGTCGCTCATCTTCACATCTTGACATCTGGAACTGCTTTGACGTCGCGGTGACCGTGCCTCAGTCCGTATCAGCGACAGCCAATGCACCACCGCGACCTCTCGCGCCCTGAGTCGACCAGGAACGTCTTCTGGGCGAACCCTTTAGGTTGAGAGTGTCGGGGTCGACAAACTGTCCATGAGGAGTCGCACTATGGAGATCACCCGAAATCCCGACGGAAGCCTGGTTGTGCCGATTCCGGAGGGGCGACACCACGACGGCGACGACGCGGTCGTTTCGCCCATTGGTGGCGACACTGACGTCGTGGCTGAGCCGACGACGCGTTTGTTACACCCCGGCGAAGGAGGCTACAACGAAGCGCTCGCCGAGTGGGATCTCCAGCAGAATCCCGATCGCGCTCCCGCGGTGTCAACGGCGAGCGGGCGTGAAGAAGCGATGAACGTGGTACACACAGTCGCCGAGTCACCCACTCACGACGTCGCCGGAGCACTCAAGGACGTCAGCGACTCCGAAGCGAGCGGCGAAGCGCTGCGACACGTGCTCATCGGGGGAACTCATTCCGTCGAAGCCTTTTCTGATGAGGTAGCCCAGGCCGAAGGTGGCGAACCGCTCCCGTCACACAAGATGACGAAGATCATCGGCGAGGTATTGGCGGAACTCGATAAGTGATCGCGGCACTCCTCTCGAAGTGCGCTACTTCGTCACTTCGCTTTCGGGAAAGGTGAAGTTACGTGGCTGGGGGAGAAGGTGATCCTTACGGCTTAGAGGTTCCTGGGAAATCGCGGGGTGTCGGTGCGCGTAACGGGGCCAAACTCCTGATGAGAGTTGGGGTGTGGTGTTGTTTGTGTGAATGCTGAGATGTTTGGTGGTGTCCTGCATCGGGGGTCGCTCGCGTGAAGGCTGGGCGTATGAAACCTCATTCGTATCTCCAGCAGCGACGTGGTGGCCCATCCTTTCGAGGTCGCGGGTTCAAGACCGGGGTCGCGGTAGCCGTCGCCCTCGCGGTCAGCGCACTGCCGTTGACCCTGGCCGCCGCCGCGGGGACGAAGCCCAACTCGATAAGCGCGAGTAGTGCACCGTCGGCGGGCAGTGACCACGGGACCTACACGCCCAGCGCCAGTGCCGCGTCCGGCGACACCGTGGTCATCTCGCTCGACAAGAGTTCGTCGGGGTGCTCCCTCGGTGACGGGAAAGTAACCTTCACGGGCTCGGGGACGTGCGTGGTCGACTTCAACGACGCGGGCAACAGCACCTACGCCGCGGCCACCCAGGTCTCCCAAAGCATCACCGTGTACGCCGAGAACTCCATCACCACGAGTACGTTTCCCGACGCCGGGAGCGCGGGGGGTTCGTACGCACCCGGGGCGAACGCGACGTCCGGGGACAAGGTCGTCATCACCTTGGATAAGTATTCGACCGGTTGCGCGCTCAACGACGGTTGGGTTGACTTCTCGGGTTCGGGGACGTGCAAGGTTAATTTCAACGATCCCGGCAACGGGGCCTTCGCCGCCGCTGACCAGGTCCAAAGGTCCGTCAAGGTCTACAGCGCCAATACGATCTCGGTCAGCACGCCGCCCGCCGCTGGAACGATTCACGCCACGTATTCACCCTCCGGTTCGGCGACCTCCGGCGACAAGGTGGAGATCACCCTCAACAGCAGCTCGACGGGTTGTTCGATCAGCAACGCCAAGGTCACGTTCACCGGCAACGGCGTGTGCGTCGTGGAGTTCAACGATCCCGGTAACGGGGCATTCGCCGCCGCCCCCGAGGTCAAGCAGTCCATCACCGTGGGCTCCGGAAACCCCATCTCACAAGGAGCCATCACCATCACCAGCACGACTGGCACCTTTCGTCACCCCCTCGTATTGACCACGGTCGGAGGATCGGGTGACGGTGCTCTCACCTATTTCGTCACGTCACCAGGTACCGCAGACTGTGTGATCACCGGCGACACCTTGACGAGCGCGCGAGCGGGCACCTGCGTCGTCACCGCGGAGAAGGCCGCGGACGGCACCTATTCCGCCGCGTCGTCGCTGGCGACCACGGTGACAATCGCGGCACTTTCGCCACACGCCAGGCGGGTCGACAACGCGGTGTTGTCGGGACACGCCGTCACTACGAAGATCGTTGGCTCGGGGTTCTACGGGCGACCACTCATCGTGAGCAACCTGGTTGGCGTGAGTGCGGTCGTCCTGCGCGACAACGGTCGTGTGCTGACGGTTCGCGCCGTCGGCGTTCCGGGCCTGCGTTCAGGCGTCTTTCGATTCATCATCATTTTCGCGCACGGTCAACGAACCTCGGTGCGCTACGACCTTCGTTAGGCGGAGCAATGGGCTAAGGGCGCTGTAGCCGCGAGCAATCAACGGTGGCTTCCGGGCCGGATAATCTCAGCACCGTGGAGTTGCCTCCACCTGGCGAACTGGTGAGATGAAGGAAGTGAGGGGCCCGAACAGTGAACGATTCAAAGAACTCCTTGTCACCGTCTCAGTTGATAGATGCGCGAATTGCGGAACTGACCGATTGGCGTGGAGCCACGCTGAGCCGACTGCGCTCGTTGATTCGCGAGACCCTTCCCGACGTGGTCGAGGAGTGGAAGTGGCGCGGGGTACCAGTGTGGTACCACGACGGGATGATCTGCACCGGCGAAAGCTACAAAAGTGTCGTGAAGTTGACCTTCGCCAAGGGCGCGTCACTCGACGATCCAGCGAAACTCTTCAATTCCAGTCTCGAGGGCAACGTGCGGCGCGCCATTGACTTTCACGAGGGTGACGTGATCAACGTGAAAGCCCTCAAGGCGCTCGTGCGCGCGGCGGCGCTTTATAACAAGTCCACCGCCAAGAAGTAGGTCGAACAGTTCGTGGGCAGCGATATCGCCACGATGGGTACGAGTGGCCCTCGATCGCCGGTTGATTGGGCGGCGCGAACTCGTGCGACTTAGTTTTGCGGGCGAAGTGTGGTTCTGGCGCGGTCCCTCACCATTTCACTTCGTCACGGTGCCGGACGGTGAGAGCACCGAGTTACGGGCGGTGTCGAATCTCGTGACCTACGGCTGGGGCGTTATCCCGGTGACCGCACGGATCGGCGACACCACGTGGACGACGTCGCTCTTTCCGAAGAACGATGCCTATCTGGTCCCGCTCAAGGCGGCAGTGCGAAAGGCCGAAGACATCGAACTCGGTGACCTCGTCGAGGTGGTGTTAGAAGTCGGCGACGGGCGCTGACGTACCCGCCGTGCGGCCGGTCGGTCATGACTCGTCGTACGCGGTCGGAGCAAATGTCAATGGACCTTGACATTCGAGGTGATGTTAAGTACCCTTTACATCATGAAGAATGACGTGCGAGAGCAGCGTCGTCAGCGTGGGCTGTCACAGATCGACCTCGCCGCGGGACTGGGCGTATCGCGCCAGACGATCATCGCGATTGAGAGCGGGAAGTACTCGCCGTCCTTGCCGTTGGCCTTTCGCATCGCCCGGTTCTTCAACCAGCCCGTCGAGTCGATCTTCGACCCGGAAGAGGAGGAGCTAGGAGCATGAAGATGCCAAAGAACTCTCGGTGGTACGCGCCCCTTTGTACGCTCGCGATCGGTTCGGTGGTCGCCGGAGCCGTGGCGATCGGTCACACCTGGGGCGACGCGCTGATCACGGAGGTCGTGACCGTTGTGATGAGCCTGGTGTACTTCGTCGTCACCGGTCGCGACAGTGACGTGGGTGCTATCTACGGACAACGCTCTGACGAGCGACAACAACAGGTTCGAGCGCGCGCGTCACGACTGGCGTTCGTCACCGCGATCAGTGCCGCATTTGTCTGTGCGGTGATCTCGGTGGCTTTGAATGAGAGTTACTGGCAGGCGGACGTGATCGTCACGGCTGGCGGAGTCGGTTTTCTCTTCGGCATCGGGCTTTACGGCGCCCACGACGAACGACCAACGAACTTTGACATCGGCATTATGGCGAGCAGCGCCGAACGTGATCACGAAGGTTCTTCCGACGACGTGTCGACGACACCGGACGCGGAGGCGTACACCCCAAAGGGTGACGGATGAGGAACGTCACGACGACCTGGGGTAGGCGCTTCGTGGTCGGCGCTGCGACGCTGGGATTCGTGCTGGTGCCGCTAGGTGTCGCCGTTTCGTCCGCCGGAGCTGCGGCACGGTCACCGGGGGAGTGGCCCTACGCCAACGGCAACCTGTCGAACACGCGCGACGCGGTGGGTTCGACGATTACGGCGTCGAACGTATCGTCGTTGACGAGAGCGTGGTCCTTCGACCTAGAGGGTAAAGCGACCGACGACGTCGGTGGTTACGGGACCCTCGCCGCCGCACCCATCGTCGTCAACGGGACCGTCTACATGCAGGACCTTCACTCGAACGTCTACGCGCTCTCTTTGGCCACGGGGAAGCTGGAATGGCGCTACGTCATTAACAAGAAAGAAAAAAGCGGCCCAGGTCCGAACGGTGTGGCGGTCGTTGACGGCACGGTGTACGGCGCGACGCCAAAGACCGTATTCGCGTTGAACGCCGCCACCGGTCAGGTCATTTGGTCGAATGACTCATTGCTGAACAAGGGTCAGGGTACTTTCGGTATTCAACCGCAGGTCGCGAATGGTCGGGTGTACCTCGCGAGTCAGTACGGGCTCCTACCCGGCGGGGGAGTCCTACTAGCCCTCAACGCCGCCACCGGAACGCTGATCTGGCGCTTCAAGACGGTACCGACGTCGGACGCCGGCGTCGAGTCACTCGGCGCCGGCGCCGGTGGCGCCTGGGAGACGCCGCTCGTGAGCCCGGACGGCTCGGTGACCTTCGGCATCGGTAACCCGTACCAGTCGCTGGCGTCGGCGCTCTCGCACCCAGAGAAGTTGCTCTACACCGACAGCGACGTGAACCTGAACGCGGCGACGGGCACGCTTCGCTGGTACTTCCAAGGGGTGAGTAACGACTTCAAGGACTACGACCTGCAGGCCTCGCCCATTGCGGCGAGGGCGAATGGCGTCCCCGTGGTCATCGGTGGCGGAAAGATGGGTGTGGTCTATGAGATGAACGCCGTCACCGGAAAACTTCTGTGGAAGACGCCGGTTGGGGTTCACAACGGCCACGACAACAACTCGCTCAATGCGCTGAAAGGTCGGAGCACGCTGAAGGTTCCCTTCACCTACGAGCCGGGTGCGTTGGGGGGCGTCTTAACCAATATGGCAGTCGCCGGAAACTCCGTCTACGTGGCGACGTGCAATCTCCCCTTCGCCTTTACCAACACGGATCAAGTGAACGGGACGCCCACCAGCAAGAAGGTTTCCGGCGACGTGGAAGCGCTCAATCTCACCACCGGGAAGGTTCAGTGGCGAACGACGGTCAAAGGGCTGCCACTCGGCGCCGCGACCGTCTCTAACAACTTGGTCTTCACGACGTTGTTGAACGGCAAGCTTCTCGCGCTGAATCGACTGACGGGAACGGTCGTCTACGAAACGTCGTTGCCGAGATCCACGAATTCGCCCATCTCCGTTGCTGGCAACACGGTGATTGTTCCCGTGGGAGGTCCGAAGTACGGCAGCCTCAACGGCAAGGCCCAGATCATCGCATTTCGCATTCCGACCCCCTAGATCGGGTCAGAGAATCGCGTCCATTTGCGAGATCGCCTGGTTCAATCCTTCTTCCATCCCCCTCGTCAAGAACTGCTCCATGGCGGCCGCCGAGGGAAACGACGTAGTCACCCTTACCCTAGTTACTCCTCCAGGAAGTTCACTGAGGGATACCCGCATCACCATGAAGGGCATCGACGGATCCGGGTCGCCATCGGCTCCCGCGAGCCCATTTTCGAACACGAGTCGTCGCGGCGCATCGAGCTCGAGCACCCGCCACCAACCGCGAGGCTGGTCCCCCTCGGGCCCCGTCATGAAGAACGACATCCGCCCACCGGGGGAGAGATCGTGTTCCACGAACGTCGCGGGGTAGGCCGGCGGCCCCCACCAGCGCTCTAACTTCCGCGGGTCCGCGAAGAGGTTCCACACGTCACCAATCGCCGCCTCAAACTCGGCGTCGATCGTCATCGTCAGATTTATCGGATCCTTCTGTACATCAGTCACGCTCACGGCACTCCTCCTTGTGTGGTGGTTTCTCTAAGAATCTGACCCATTCGATCCAGTCGACTTCGCCACATCGTCTCAAACTGTTCGAGGACCGCCAGCGTCTGTTCAATCGCAACCACCACGTCGCCTCGCACCATCTGTTCGCGCCCTCGACGACGCTTGGTGACGAGGTGAGCCTTCTCGAGGACTGCCACGTGCTTTTGCACCGCGGCGAAACTCATCGGGTAATACGACGCCAGCGTCGAAACTGAATATTCGCCCTCCAGGCAACGCAGGAGGATGTCGCGTCGCGTCGCGTCGGACAGGGCGTGGAATATCAGATCAGCCGATTCGGGAGTTTTCGTATCTACAACCATATGGTTGTATGTTATCGCGACACTTCGCCTCGGGGTGGGTCAACCGTTTCACCTCGTCGCGTGGGCAGTTCTCTTTTGGGTTGTCGTCAATGGACTCCCCGACGTGGCGATGAACGATGGCCGTTAATTTTTCGAGATTCAACGCTCTGGCAGAGTCCTCGAACGTGCCTACTCCGGATGTGAAGACTGTCAGGTCAGCTGGAAAAGCAGCCCGTTGCTGGTGACTGAGTGCCGAAGGACCCGTGTGATGGGGTCCCGTGGCTCGGAACCACACTCAAGGTGACCCCGTTCCACTCGATCTGATAGCCAACCGAAGCGTTCGACCACGATTGGAGAATCGGTGCGCCGTCAGTGGTTGACGTGGCCCAGGCAGTCCCCGCGGGAGGCGGGCCGCCGTGAAGTGCCCGATACGTCGTAATCGCGGTGCTCAGTTCGGAGAAGTTCGCCTCACACGCAGCGACCGTCGAAGCCTGGGAGTCTGATCCGACGGTCTTGGCCGTTGGAGCGGTAGTGGTCGTCACCGTCGCGGCGTTGGTGGAACTGCTCGGAGACGTGCTTGAGTGGTCGGCTATCGCTACGGTGACGATGACGCCGAGAATGATCACCACGATCAGCGTGGATAACATCGCGACCCCCCGTTCCGAACGAGCCCGCACGGTCACTATGGTTCGAAATTGTCGTTTCGATCGACGGCGTCGTCGCATGGTGTCGTCGTGATCGTTCGCCACGTCCAAATCGTAGGACTTCGGCGGAAAAATTCATGACCTTAACCTGACTAGAGGTCACTATTTCTCGACAACTTTTCCCGGTCCAGCAAGCGACCTTACGGAATGGTCGTGGTGGTGGTCGTGGTCGTGGTAGTTGTCGTCGAAGTAGTAGTGGTCGTGGTGGAGGACGTGGGCGGCAGGGGCAACGTCATGATCAACGCACCACTGCCGGTCGAAAGTTCCGTGAGTGAACCCGTGCTCGCACCAGGTGTCGCGCTGTTGGCTCCCGAGCGACTGGCCACCCAGAGATTGTCGCGGTCCACCGCGAACGCCGAGAGGAGGGAGAAGTAGTACGGACCGTTGGTGTTGCACATGTACCAACTCGGCTGGCCACTCGTGGCCGAGACTTTGGTCACCATCGGGCTGCTGCCGAACGGACTCGCGATATAGACGTAACCACCGGTGCCAATGGCCATCAGTGGCGCACCGAATCCGTACGCGCCGTCACTGTCGGTTTCGGTGACGACGACGGCACCGGTGGTTGCGTTGAGTTCGGTCGCGGAGTTCGTCGCGCTGTCAGAAACCCAGACGTTGCCGTCCTCCACCGCGATGCCGTCGGGGGCGTTAAGACCCTGTCCGATGACGACGCGAACCAACCGTCCGTTCGCGATTGCCACTTCGGTCATGGAGTTGTTGTCCTTATCGGCAACGAACACGTCACGTCCCGAAACGCTCATGGCGACCGGATCGTCCAAGGCGAACGATGGACCCTTGATCGTACGAAGCACCGCGCCGCTACGGGCGCTCAGTTCGGTAATCGAGCCCGTCGCGGCTGCACCCGAGCGACCGGCGTTAAGTACGAGAATCACGTTGCCACTTGCCGCTATCGCGACTGGGTCGACGAAGTTGGAACCCGCGCCGGCGACGAGCCGAATGAAGGCACCCGTGCTCGCGCTCATCTCGAGCACCGAACCAGCGGCGTTTGCCACGAAGAGGTCGCCGCCCGCGCGCGTGATGGCTGTCGGGCTATTGAACCGGTAACCAAGGGCGCGCGTGAAAATCTTCAACAACGCACCGGTCGAGGGGTTGATTTCCGTGACGGAGTTGCCGGCTTGGTTGGTGACCCAAAGGTGGCCGCCCGCGACGGCAAGACCTGACGGGTCGTCGAATTCGAGGGCCCTCGTGACCTTCGGCGACGCCGCGCCGGACCAGGAAGCGGAGGCGAGAACGGTGAGCGTTGCCGCGAGCAATCCCAACTGACCGAAGACCCGACGCACGTTCAGAATCCTACGGCGTGGTGGCGACCGTGCCACGGCAGTGGGCGCCGTCGCCCGCCTGCGGTGGATCCGTGGTCCGGCGGTGATACTGGACAGGTGGAATCAGTGGGCCAATCGTTCCCCAATCATCCGGCGAAGTACGGCGGGACAGCGCTCATTCGACCCGAAGTCATCGTCGCGCGACTCCGTGACGACGCCGAACGACCCATACCGGACTCCGTCATCCTCGGCTACAGCCCTCGACTTCGACCCCTGTTGCGCGAGCGTGGTTTCACGTTGGTCAGCGGATATTCGGCCCCGTGGCACTCGGTGTGGCTGCGGGAGGGTTCAGAGGTTGGCGTGGTCGGAGTCGTCGAGGGATTCGGTTTCGGTGCCCCGGGAGCGGCCATCGTGATCGAAGAGCTGGCGACGTTGGGCGTGCAGCGTTTCATCACGCTCGGTTTTGCGGGGGCGCTGCCCAATGACGTCGACTTCGGTGATGTGGTGCTGTGCACCGGGGCCATTCGAGACGAAGGTGTGTCGCATCACTACGTCCCTCCGGCGCGTTTCGCCTACCCGAGTGAGTCGTTGACCGACCAGGTGCGCGCAACGCTGGCCAGGTCGGGTTCGCCGTTCTTTGAGGGGTTTACGTGGACGGTTGACGCGATCTACCGCGAGACGGTTGAGGAGGCGACGACGTACCGAGACGAGGGTGTCATCACAGTGGAGATGGAAGCCGCGGCGCTCTTCACCATCGCCGCAGTTCGACACGTGGAAGTCGCGGGAATCTTCACCGTCTCCGATCACCTGCTCGCATCGACGGAGTGGCGACCCGCGCCCGATAGAGCGGTGCTGACTGAGGGGTTGCGACGCATTCTCGACGTGGCGCTTCGTGTGCTGTCACCCGATGGCGATTTCGAGGTGCGCGCGGTGTCCGCCGACGAAGAGGATCTGGCGAACCCCTTCGAATGAAGAGACCAGCGTTGGTGCTTTGTGGACCGGCGACGTCGAAGCGAAGTGATGCTGACGCGGACAGGGCAACCGTCGCGAAGCCGTCCTAGTATCGTCGAGAGACCAGGCGCGCGGCGGTCCACAAGGTGAGGTGGCGTCGCGTTATCGGGTTCGAGGAGGGATGTTCATGTTTGACATCGTGGTCGTCGGCGCCGACGGATCCGACACCGCCCGCCGGGCCATCGAGGCGGCCGCGGAACTGGTCACCATGTCCGGTGGACAGTTGCACATCGTCTCCGCCGTCGAGCCGAACTCGAAACGCGACAAACACGTGCCCGACGCCTTTCGCTACTACGGCCCCGACGGCGAGACCGACGCCCTCTTGCAGACGCTGTCGTTCATCGCAAAGAAGCACGGTATCGAACCCACCATGCACGCCGTCGAGGGCGATCCCGCGGAAGCGATCATCAAGACCGCCGAGAAAGTGAACGCCGATCTCATCGTCGTGGGAAATCGGGGTATGCGAGGCGTCCGACGAGCACTCGGCAGTGTGCCGAACACCGTCGCCCACGGCGCACCGTGTTCCGTGGCCATTATCGACACGACGGAGTAGCAAGGAGTAATAACTCGTCGAGACGGGACTCACGTGGCGTCGGAGCAAGTCACTGGCCCGGAGGGATAGCAGCGAGGTGGGAGGAAGCGCATGACGTCTTCTCGAGAGATTGGCGCGATTACGTTGCTGACCGACGACGTGGCGGCGTCACGTTCGTTCTATCGCGACGTCTTTGGGGTACCCCTCGTCTACGAAGATGACGTGTCCGCGGTGTTTCAGTTCGCGGACACGATGATCAACCTGCTCGAGGTCACGGCGGCCGACGCGCTCTTCGACCCACACCCCGTCGGGACGCACGACGATGGCGCCCGGGTGCTGTTGACGCTCAACGTTGATGACGTCGACGCCGAATGCGAACGCCTGAGGTCCCTTGGCGTGTCACTGCTCAATGGTCCGATGGACCGACCCTGGGGGATCAGAACTGCGAGTTTCCTCGATCCAAGCGGTCACGTCTGGGAGATCGCTCACGAACTGCCACCGCTGCCCGTCTGAGTCGCTCGAGAACCCTTCGCCGAAGGGCGGTTAGACGCGAACGAGTTCCACGACGGGAATCACCCGCGTCGTATTCGATTCGTACTCCGCGAACTGCGGACGGAGTTCCGCTTGTTCCGCGTAGATCCGGTCACGCGCTTCACCTTCGACCGGCGTGGCGACCGCTTCAAAGGTCTCGCCGCCGACCTCGACGATGACGTGGGGATTGGCGCGCAGGTTGTAGTACCAGTCGGGGTTACTGGGTGCCCCGCCCTTGGACGCGAACACGTACATCGCCGACTCCTTCGGCAGGTACATAACCGGGTTGATCCTCGGCAGACCACTCTTCGCCCCGTTGGTGTGCAACAGCAATACGGTGGCGCCGGCGAAGGGACCGCCGAGCACGCCGTTGTTGGCACGAAACTCCTCGATGACCTGCGCGTTCCAGTCGTTCATTGAGGGCGTGCCCTCGTTGGTCGATTCCTCGTCACTCACTCTCTACCACCTTCGTTTCGTCGGTCGTTCTTAGACTATCCAGCGTTGACGCGCCGTTGCCGTGGACCGTGGTCGCGTCGCCAGTAGGTTCGTTCCATGCGTCGCTCGCTGGCTCTGATCCTCTGCCTTGGCTTCGGCGCGAGCCTTGGTGCATCCGGCGTGGCCGTTGCCGATTCGACGACCACCTCGACCACCACCACGGTGTCGAGTACATCGAGTACTACCTCGACCACGACCACGGTGCCCACGAAGAGCGTCCCCACCGCGCCGCTCACCGGCTTGCCCGACCCCCGGCACATGACGAAGGATCGCTCCGCACTCACCATCAAAATCGACAACACGCCCGAGGCGATGCCCCAGTACGGGATTGAAGACGCGGACGTCGTCTACGAAGAGATCGTCGAGGGTGGCATCACTCGGCTGGCGGCGATCTTCAACTCCCGCACGCCAACGGTGGTGGGCCCGGTCCGCTCGGTTCGACGCACCGACCGCGAGATCGTCTTTCCCATCGGCGGCATCTTCGCGTTCTCGGGCGGCGCCGAGTACGCGGTGCGCAGTATTGAGACCGCGCCGGTCAAGCTCTACGACCAGTCAAATGCCGGGGACACGATGTTTCGAAGTTCCACTCGAGAACCACCCCACAACCTCTTCGCCAACGCGGCACTCCTCATGAAGAAAGACGGGCTGCCCCGGCCGCCCCCGCCACTCTTCTCCTATCGCGGCGCCGGCCAGGAGGCGAAGGGGCCGCGGGTGAAGTCCTTCGTGGTCGGCTTCGAGAGTGGCTACGCCGCCACCTACGCGTGGAACTCGACGACGCGGTCCTGGGACCGCTCGATTTTCGGTGCACCCGACGTCACCGCCACGGGCGTGCGACTTTCGCCGAAGAACGTAATCGTGATGTACGTCAACTACGTGGGGGGAGTCGGCGTTATTGACTCCTACGCCCAACTCATCGGTTCGGGGGAGGTCGAGATCTTCACCGATGGCCGCTTAGAGCGTGGGACCTGGCAGCGCAAGAACCTCCGTCACCGGACGGTGTACCTCAACTCGGCGGGCAAGGCCATTGGCCTCACGCCCGGACAGACGTGGGTGGAACTGCTCGACGAATCCGAATCCGTCTCCGTGACGCCGCAGTCCTAAAACACCGCGGCGCCGCGCTCAGCGATGGTTACGTCGTCTTTTTCTCGTCTTTTTTCACGTACGGCGGGATGTCCGGGTGATGTTCGATGATGTGGTCGAGTTTGGCGTGGAGCTCCGCGGTGCCGGCCGTGATGTGTCGCTTGATGAACGTCTCGATCGCTCGTCGCAGGGGCGGGTAGAAGATGGTGGTGGCGATGGCCGCCAGAATGACCCAGATCAAGGTCGCCACCACGTCGCCGGGTATACCTCCCGACCCACCCGCGGGCCACACCCAGCGATCGAAGAACGTGGCGGCGATCATTCAGCTCCTTCACTCAGGTGTTCGTGCATTGCGGGGTTGAGCCGCTTGTGTTTTTCCTTCAGGGCGTCGTGGTCTTCTTTGGTGGTGTGCTTGTGGCAGGTCTCGTAGTGCGTGCCCTGCACGCGGCCGAGGCCTGACTTGAGCGCGGGTCGCCAGCATGCTTGGCACTTGTGGCGGTGATAGATCCCGAGAATGCTGACGAAAATGGCGCCTTCGGTGAAGTCGGCCCCGAAACCGCTCCAGAACGCGTACCACTTTCCAGATTCGTTGGCGGTACCGGTGACCTGCAAGAACCAGTGCCAAATGGCGATCACGATGCCCCTTCGGGTGCGAGGGTGATGGCTCGCACGACCTCAAGTGTACGGCGTGGGGTCAGAATTTCAATGATTCACCGGGCGCTGGTCGTTCTGACGATCCCTACCAGCCCGTGGGTGAACACCCCGCTTGATCCGGCACCCACCCGTGGGTGACGCGCATGCCGATCAAAATCTGCTGCTCGCGAGTCGCCTCTCCCGCCAGTGGGGCGTAGCGAGTACCACCGAATTGGTGCCAGGTTGCGTTGGAGAACCCAATCCCGGAGTACTCCGGGCCGGTCATCGACCAATCGCCATCGACTTCACAGACGGCGACCCGCTGCCACTGGGCGAGCAGGTGCGGTACGGAGACGCCGTGCACCAGAGCCTCCGCGTCGAGGGCCCGCGAGGCGTCGGTGTTGAGCAGTTGCGCGTGTCGCAAGACGGCGGCCGGTTTGGAGCCGACGGCGGCGCCCGCGGGGAGCGTCGAAAAGGTAGTGAGGACGCCAACGAGTACTAACCCGGCACGCAGCGCTGATCGCACGAGACTCTCCTTGCCTACGCCCGCAACGAGGTGCGACGGTGAGCGAATCACGGCGCAACGCACGAAACCTTGTTGGATGTTCGGTCCTCAAGGGGGTGTAGTTTGGTCGGTCACCGATTCCACGGCTCTGTGGGGCGACACGGCAGGCACTGCTGCCAGGAACCAGCCTAGGGATGGCCCCGCGACGATTACGTCATGCCGTCGAGCGCCTGTACCGCCTCTGACCAGGCACTATATCAAAGCAAGATAATCGTAACCATTTCGAGTGGTCGCCAGAGCGCTACCGCAGGACCTGGCGGAAATAACCACGAGATTTCGTGTCCTCCCTGGTCGGAGCGTGGTAGCGCGGAGGTGGTGACGTTTCGTCACCCCCGAATGGCCGAAACGCCAGTGCTCGTCGTCGGCGAGGACGATATGGTCGCGCCGTAGGCGAAAACTCCCCTCCGATACGCGGAGCGGAGACGGGAGGTCCGATGATCACTGTGCTCATATTCCATCAAGTCGACGACGTGGACCACTGGTTGGCGTCGACCAATCGAGCGGACGTCTTTGGCCCGATGGGCATCACCGCTCGGACCTTCGTGGAGCAAGTGCCGGACCATCGAGTGGGTCTCCTCGTTGAAGCGCCGGACCTCGACACCTTTCAGCGCGCCATTGGATCACAGGCCGCCGCCGAAGCGATGGCCGCCGACGGCGTGCGACCCGACACCCTGGTCGTACTGGTCGAGCACTAGCCAGCAGCGTCGGGCGCCAACGGCGTTCTACGCTCGGGTGATGTGTCGAAACATCACCACGCTGCGGGGCCTCGACCCCGCCGCCACGCCCGAAGAGGTCGTCGCCGCGGCCCGCCAGTACGTCCGCAAGGTGAGTGGCGTCACCAAGACCTCCAAGGACACCGAAGTAGCCTTTGAGGAGGCGGTGGGCCGGATTGCTCTCGCGACGAGCGAGTTACTCGCAGCGCTGCCCCCGCGCCGTCAGCCCCCGCCCACGGTGCCGCCCCTTCGACGCATCGCCATCACTCCGTCGTGAGGCCGAGCCGGCGCGCCTCGACAATGTTGTCGCGTGGAGTTCGATAACGTCGAGGGTGGAGCGCCGGGAAGCCTGGTCGGCAGAGTGTCAACGAAAGTAGACCGACGTGGCGCTGGCTGGTATTTCTTTTCTCACCGGGGCGCTCATCAGTCTCGCCACGAGTTGGTTACTCGTCACGCGCCTCGAGCGTGTCGGGGAGCGCTTCGCGATCTCCGAGGCGTTGCTCGGGATGATCGCGGCCCTCGCGGCGGACGCGCCCGAGATCACCTCGTCGATTTCAGCCCTCTCCCAACATCAATTCGGCATCGGCGTCGGGGTAGTGGTCGGCTCCAACGTCTTCAATCTGGCCGCGCTCCTCGGGCTCGGGGCGGTCGTGGCGGGCACCATTCACCTCCATCGTCGCGTCGTGGTGCTTGCGGGGGTCGTCGCCCTGTGGATAGCCGTGGTGACCGTCACCACTTCAACGGGCGCAACCTCACCCCTCGAGGGACTCCTTCTCGTCGGAGTGGTCCTGGTGGGCTA
>Ga0302320_10006319_pt1 | contig 26325 bp, 17 predicted proteins | sample Bog_T0_3_FD_202130 | JGI IMG/M metagenome (GOLD analysis project Ga0302320, IMG submission 202130) | Peat permafrost microbial communities from Stordalen Mire near Abisko, Sweden - Bog_T0_3 | ecosystem: Environmental > Terrestrial > Soil > Wetlands > Peat | place: Sweden: Abisko, Stordalen Mire... | reverse complement strand
CTCGCCTGGGACGCCAGTGTTTGCTGCCGCATCGCGCTCAACCTCTACTTATCATTTTATCCAAGCAGGATGCAGCGTTGGGACTTGTGCAGAGTCTCCTTAGTGAAGCCATTAGTCTTCTCCCATTCTTTAGCTTGATGAAATTCTCTCCGTCAAAGTCCTACGGTCTAACTCCACCAGCGACAGACGGCACGATTGAGATGGTGTCTGTCTCTTTGACCGGGGTTGCGCCCTTGCCGAGATAGCGAATGTCTTCATCGTTCAGATAGACATTGACGAAGGAACGCAGCTTTCCGTCTTCAGAAAAAAGATGCTTGCGCAGTTCGGGATGTTGGGCGACAAGATCGCTCAATGCTTCGTCAACGGTGTGCGCCGTTACTTCAAGAATGGATTGCTTTCCGGCATAGGGGCGGAGCGGCGTGGGAATCAAGATCTTGATGGACATGTTCTTCCTTCCGGTACGGTTCTGATTCGCAATACTTCGGTTATTGCTCGATTACTTCGAGGGACTCGTCTTCAAAGCGCTTGGCTTCTTCATGGTCAAGCAACAGAAATGAATTCGTGAGTACAGCTTGACCTTTCTCGACGCTGGTAATCACATAGGAACAACCTGTCCAATGCGCTTCCGCAAGATCGGTTGTGGACCATCGTGCGGGATGGTCGGGATGCGAGTGATAAAAGCCGACAACGTCGTGACCTGCCAGCATCGCCTCTCGCTGAATGCGCACCAGTTCCGTCGGGCTGATGTGATAGCGATTGGCGGGCGAGTCGGTCCGTGTGTTGCCGCATTCCACCACCGCCTTCACCGCTTTTCCGCCAGTCTCGTCGAACTCGCCCACCAGCACACCACAGCACTCATGCGGATACGTGACCTCGCCGTGGTGCCGCAACTGATCGTAGAGTGCGAGAGGTATCGTTAACGCCATGGTTACTCCCTTGCCTTACGCTGTCTCGTCCCAAAAGTGCTCGCTCAAATATTTGTCGCCGGAATCAGGGAAGATAGTTACAACTACCGACCCTGGCTTGGCATCTCGCGCGACTTCGAACGCACCGACCAACGCCGCAGCCGCAGAAACTCCGACGAGCAGACCTTCTTCACGAGCCAGTCTTCGCACCATGGCCTGAGCCACTTCTGTTTCGATGCCCAACTCCGCGTCGGCGATGCTGGCGTCGTAAATCTTGGGCACTATTGAGGTTTCCATGTGCTTGGTACCCTCGATACCGTGGAAGGGCGAGTCGGGCTGCAGGGAGATGCAGCGAATTTCCGGATTCAGCTCTTTCAGTCTGCGCGAGGTGCCAACGAAGGTTCCACTGGTCCCGAGGATGGCCACAAAGTGCGTCACACGCCCTTCGGTCTGCCGCCAGATTTCATCAGCGGTTCCGTTGGCGTAATGCGCGCGCCAGTTGGCGTCGTTGGAATACTGGTCGACGTAGGTGTACTTCTCCGGCTCTGCTGCCGCGAGTTCACGCGCTTTGCGGATCGCGCCATCGGACCCTTCACCGGGATCGGTGTAAACAATCGTTGCGCCGTAGGCATGAAGAATCCGCTTCCTCTCCTCCGATACATTGGAGGGCATGCATAGCGTAATGGGAATTCCGTATGCCGCACCCAGCATGGCGTAAGCAATCCCTGTGTTACCGCTCGTGGAGTCAAGGAGTGTTTTGCCCTTGCCCAGTCGGCCTCCCCGCAACGCCTCCGCGACGATATTGGATGCGGCTCGATCTTTGACCGAACCGCCCGGATTGGCCCACTCGGCCTTGGCCAACACCTGCACATCCTTCAGACCGCTGGTCACACGTTCAAGGCGCAGCAGGGGTGTATTGCCGATTCGCTCCTTCAAATTGGCGCCCAGTTTCGAACTCATTCTGTCGCTTTCAATTTCCGCCTCGTCCTTGTCAAAGCAGTTTCCGTCGGCTGAAGCATTGGACAACAGCGGACGTGCTGACAAGCTGACGCGCTTCAAGCGGGTTAGTTATCTCTCCCGTAGCATTCTGGCGTGGGCAGACAAAGTCGATCTGACCTTGCCGAAGTACTGACCAACTCCTACATCGATTCATCCAACAAACGAATGGCCAGTCTCACTGTGGAGGCCGGCCATTCGTTGCTTCCGATTGTGGCTATGCGAAACCTGTTCCGTGTCCATGGCGTAAATCCCACAGCGCTGCGACGAGCGCATCGATCTCTTCGCAGGTGTTATAGAGAGCGAGTGTGGCGCGCACCGTGCTCTCCAGTCCGAAGCGGCGCAGGATCGGTTGTGCGCAATGATGCCCTCCGCGAACAGCAATCCCTTTGCGGTTGAGGTAGTCGCCGATCTCTTCCGTGCGCAAACCACCGATCACGAAAGAAAGCACGCCTGCCTTTTCATTCGCTGTGCCGATGATGCGCAGGCCGGGAATCTTGCGCAGCGCCTCTGTTGCATAGGTCAACAACCCATGCTCATGCCGCGCGACATTGGCGATGCCCACGCGGTCCAGATAGTCGATCGCTGCGCCTAGTCCAACGGCATCGGCGATGCTGCCGGTGCCGGCTTCGAAACGCAGTGGCGGGGGTTGATAAAGCGTCTTCTCGAAGGTCACGTCCTGGATCATGTTGCCGCCGCCCTGCCAGGGAGGCATGTTGTCCAGCACCTCGGATTTTCCGTAGACAACGCCAATGCCGGTTGGAGCAAAAACCTTGTGTCCACTGAAGACGTAGAAATCGCAGTTGATGGATTGCACATCGACCCGCATGTGTGAGACGGCTTGTGCGCCATCCACCAGCGTGAGTGCGCCCTGCCGGTGAGCTGCTTCTACCATTTCCCGCACCGGCAAAATCGTGCCCAGTGCATTGGAGACATGGGCGATGGAAACGAGACGAGTCTTTGGCCCGAGCAGCTTTTCGTATTCGTCGAGCAGCACCTGACCGGAATCGTCAACCGGCGCAACGCGCAGCCGCGCTCCCTTTTCCGCGCAGAGCATCTGCCAGGGAACGATATTGGCGTGATGCTCCAACCAGGTGATGACAATCTCATCGTCCTTTTGAATGTTGCGGCGCCCCCAGCTTTGCGCAACAAGGTTGATGGCCTCTGTCGCTCCGCGCACGAAGACGATCTCGCGCGTCGAACCAGCGTTAAGAAAGCGGCGTGTCTTTTCGCGCGCGGATTCGTAAGCGTCGGTGGAACGTGCGGCGAGTTCATGCGCGGCGCGATGCACATTGGAGTTCTCGTGCTCGTAGAAGTAACTGATGCGGTCGATGACCGATTGCGGCTTCTGCGTCGTGGCGCCGTTGTCGAGCCAGATCAATGGATGGCCGTTGACGACTTCACGCAAGATGGGAAAATCGCGGCGGATCGCCTCCACTTCGAAGGAAGAAGAAGAGATGCCGAGATCGCCGAGCGAATCCTTTTGGACTTCAGCGGGAGCGACAACAGGCACGCCGCTGAAGCCCTCCAGCGAGCGCGGCTGTTGGTTCGGATCGAAGGTTGACGGCGCTTTGTGGTCAGGTGCATGAGCCACAGTGCCGGGAAGGTTCGGCGCGTTGCGATCCAGCGGCACTGCAAAAGGCGATGCCGGCTGCGAGGCCTGCGTAATGTCCTCGGGAACAGGTCCTGGAATCGTGGGCTGTGCAGAGAAGATCGGACGTGCCTCCTCCAAAAAAGAGAAGGACGGAACGGCGGAATCCATAACACCCAACGCGCCGGGAATGGCAGGCGCGGGAGGCTGTGGGCTCTGTGCAAGAGGCAAGTCGTGAAGCAGAGAAGCGGGGATTGCCGCATAAGAGGCTTCACTGGGCAGCGGTGTTTCCGTGACCGGGGAAGACGCGCTTGCGGCTGGCTCTTCAGCTTCGGGTTGAACGAAGATGGGGCGCGCATCCTGGAGGAAACCGAAGGCTGGCCCCGCAGAAGGGTTCACCCCGCTGCCTGGAAACACAGGTCTGGAGGGAAGAGCAGGCGCAGCGATAGCCGAACGCAGATCGGGCGCGATGCTGCGGTCAGGCGTATCGACAAAACCGAATGGCCGCTGTGCACGCTCCTCATCCACGAGGATTCCCACTTGGCCAGGAATAGCAGGCACGGTGGGGCCGGGCACGGCGGCATACGGGTTGCCGGACTGCGCGGAGTTCGATGGCAACACGGCATTGGCCGCGGTAACTACCGGAAACTGACTTTCTTCCGGCAGCGCGTTGAAGATTGCGTTGGCCAAACGCGACAACTCTGCTGGAGAAGGAAGCCCAAAGGGATTGCTCCCGCCGAATCCTCCAGCCCAGTTGCCAGCCTCCGGCGTCGTCATAGGCAGCGAAGGATCACTTGTACTCATGGTATTGACCCACTTCTACGCCGTCGAGCAGGGCAATTGCGTCATCTGTCAGAATCGCCGCCGAGCAATAGAGCGACACCAGGTAGGAAGCCAGAGAACGCTGATCGATACCCATGAAGCGCACCGACAGGCCCGGGCTCTGCTCGCCGGGAAGTCCCGGCTGGAACAGGCCTACCACGCCCTGCTTCTTTTCGCCAACGCGCAGCAGCAGAATCTTCGTGGTCTGATCTTTGCTGCGAATGGCAATCTTGTCGGTAGGTATCAGAGGCACGCCGCGCCACGTAAGGAAGGGCGTTCCAAAGAGTGTCACTGTCGGCGGAGGAACGCCGCGGCGTGTGCACTCGCGTCCGAAGGCGGCAATCGCTCGAGGATGCGCGAGGAACAACGAAGGCTCTTTCCATACTTTGGTCAGCAACTCATCCAGATCGTCAGGCGTCGGAGCCCCCTTGCGGGTCTTGATCTTTTGCGAGTCGGGAACGTTGTTCAGCAGGCCGTAGTCGGCGTTGTTGACCAATTCGCTCTCTTGTTTTTCCTTGACGCTTTCAATCAGTATGCGCAATTGTTCCCGCACCTGATCGTAGGGGGTGCTGAGCAAATCGGAGACTCGGGTATGAACATTCAGAACGGCATTAATGCTTCCCAGGCGATACTCGCGCGGAGATTCCTCATATTGAGCATAGGTCGAGGGCAGTTGCGATTCGTCCTCATGCGCGCAAAGGGACTCGATAACTTTGCTCTCATCCACCTTGTTGAGACGTAATGTTCCTGCTTCCAGCGGTTTCCAGTCCAGCAGGCGAATCAGCCAGCGCGGCGTGATGGCCCCAAACTGCGGCGCCGTTTTGGTTACATTTGCAAGTTGAAACGCGGATTCCTCGCGCAACGAAACACGACTTACTTCGTCTGCCACAGATTGCCTCCTTGGGATCAAAACACGAATATTTTAGCTGCCACCAATGGGTTCGGAAGAAATAATCTTCCGGCGAGAGCGGGAAACTCCACTTGCTACAGGCCGGCGCGAGCAAGCAGTCCACACACTGGCGCTTTTGCCGTCATAGAATGCCCCTTTAACAATGTGATCGGTGCTCACGAACGGAATGGTCGATGCAATCCGACCGCGCATGAATCCCGCCGGCTATACTCCATGCTTCGACAAATCCAACACTTTTCATGACTTGCAGCGCCTTCTCTCCACACCGACACATTCAGCAGTCGGTGACGATTTTCTGGTGAGTATCCATTTCATTGGCCCGCTCGGCTAGCTAGGCGAGGGAGACCAGCTGCCCGCCAATGTCGGAAGTCTCGAACTCGTCTATAGGTGCAGATAAAGGTCGGCGGTATAGACCAGCCCCAGCGTAATCAGAGCAATGAAAACCTCGCCGATGGCTCCTACCGCGAAGGGCTTCCAACCTTGTTTGCCGAGGTCGCTTAGGCTCGTGCGTAGCCCCACGCCGGCAAAGGTCAGCAGGAATGCCCAACGCGAAAGATTGGCGAGGCTTGTCAATTGCGGTTTGGCAAAAACCCCAAGCGTGGCAAGCAGCGAGATCAAGAGGAATCCAAGCACGAACTTGGGAAACTTGGCCCATAGGAACGCAGCCTTGTTTTCGACCGCCTGCGCCTGTCCGCGCGAGGACCAATACAGCGCATAGCCCAGAACGATAAAGCCGATCAACGCGTTGCGCGTCGTCTTGGCGAGCACCGCTACCTTGCCGGCCGCATCGGAATAAAGAGCACCCGCCGCGGTCGCTTCGGCGGTGTTGTCAACGGCTAGTCCTGCCCAAAGGCCATAGGCCTTGTCGCTCAAGTGTAGTGAGTGGCCGATAAGCGGGAAGGTGAAGAGGGAGATTGCGCCCAGGGCGAGAATGGCAGCGATGGCATAGGAAGCGTCCTCATCGTCTGCGTCGATGGACGGCTTGGCGGCGATGATGGCCGAGACGCCGCAGATCGCGGAACCGACCGCAAGCAACGAAGTCAGCTTCGGCTTGAGCTTGAATGCACGGCCTAGCAGGTGCATGAATGTGAGCGAGAGGGAAAGCGCCACCGCGACCAACAGCAGCGAAATGCCACCCAGGTGCAGTACATCGCCGAGGAGAAAACGCGAACCGAGCAATACGATGCCAGCCTTCAGCCAGAACTCGTAGGTTGCAACTCCAGCGGTAAAAACGCGCGGCACACCGGTGGTATTGGCGATGATCAAACCGATCACGATGGCCCACAAGACGTATTCAATATTGGGGAAAGTTGTGTGATGCGCCTTGGTGTAAGCGGCGATGGATTGTTCGATGATCTTGCCTGCGAATCCCACCGCGGCCAACAGAAGCAGGCCGGGGATAAGCTCAACAACGGAGTGCACCAGAGACACTCGTTGGGGATGTGCAATTGCAGTCGTAGCCATTCTATCCTCCGTTATGGTGTGTATCGATATCTCCCCAAACTTGCAGAGAAGGCCCGTCGTCGGGCGATAGGGCAATTCATCCTTCGCTGTGAAGGCTTCTTCTTAAAATTGCATTCGGCATTGGACCTACCATTTGACGGGCGGTATTAGGTTGAGCCGAACCAGCAAGGTCAGAAGCAGGGCAAGCGCCACTGCATAGATGTCGAGCGAAATGCGGGGCCCAGGGGCATTTCCATTGGCATTCGGCATGATAGAACTCCTTGGGATGAGGATGATGTGCGGGGTCACTGGACTGGTGCATCGAGCGGGACTCGAACCCGCGGGCATGTGGCTTTGCGGACCTGGGCGTTGCCCCCTTCGCCATCGGTTCTAGCAGAGTAAACGTCCGAGAGTACTGGCAGATGGGTTCGGACAAGACATAACCGCAAAGAAAACTTGGAGCGCCGGGCGGGAATTGAACCCGCGAATACAGGTTTTGCAGACCTGCGCGTTAGCCGCTTCGCCACCGGCGCATATTGAATAGAGTCAGTACTTACGCACGCTGCTATCCACGCGATCCGACCAGGCATGAATGCCGCCGGCAAGATTCCAAACATGAGCGAAGCCAGCCTTGTGCAATACCTGCGCCGCCTTCACACTGCGCGATCCCATCTTGCAAACCGTCACGATATTCCGGTTCGCGTCCAGCTCATTCACGCGCTTGGCCAACTCCGGCAGCGGGATCAACTGCCCGCCAATATTGGAGATTTCATATTCATACTCGTCGCGGACATCAAGCAGAAATAGATCCTCACCCGCGTCCAACCGCTTTTTCAGTTCTTCCACTCGAATTTCAGGAACGCCCATGCTTTCCTCACCTTAAATCGGCTTGGCGAACGCCCTGAATGCTGCCTTCGCCCAAAGTTCAAATCCAAATAAAAAATCCACCTGCCAGTTCACTTTCTGGCGGTGGATCCCTTGGAGGCGGCAGCTTGTAATTCTTTTTAGATCAGCCATTTCCTCGCGCCAGAATGCTTCTGCGTACAGCACATCGCTGCACAACAACAGACTTTGGCGCTCGTGGGGCTAATCAAGCTCATGGATGAAATGTACCATAGACCTCGTCAGACCACAAGTCCCCTTCCAGCGAATCTTGACTACAATTTGTCCTTGCTTTCTTCTTTTCAGCGCAAACTGCACTTTCAATCTCAAGCAAGAAATGTCCTTCGTTCTTCGCCGCGAAACAGTTACGCTCATCAGGAACGCGTCGCCGATGTTCAATGCTTCCTCGAACGAAGGCAACGTCTCGAATGCCAAACCATACCTGTACTACACCTACGCGAAAGAACTGCATGGCTTTTATGCTGCGGTGCTTCAAGCTTCTCCATCAGATTCATAGCGGACCAGTTGCACTCCACTTCATCCGCTCTATAGTATGTTAAATATCAGCCGCACCTGCACAGGACCCCATGCCCGCCATCGCTTATCTGGAATGTTCCCGCTGTCACGCTCATATCTCCGCGCAATCACCGCAGACCGTCTGCAGCGAGTGCAAGGATCAACCTGTCGGTTCGCTTTTTGTCCGCTATGATCTCTCGCATCTGCACGGTACGCTAGCTCGCGAGGTAATTGCGCATGACGCTGGCACAAAGTGGAGGGGCATGTGGCGTTATCAGTCGGTGCTCCCCGATGTTGCTCCCGTCACATTGGGCGAGGGCTGGACGCCGATGTTGCAGAGCAAGCGGTATCCCGGCGCTGTCGTAAAGGAAGAGGGCGCCAATCCAACGGGAACTTTCAAGGCCCGTGGATTAGCTATGGCTGTGACGATGGCACAGCATTATGGATTGAAAAAACTGGCCGTACCTTCGGCGGGAAATGCCGCCGGAGCACTGGCCGCCTATGCCGCCGCTGCTGGGATCGAAGCCCATATCTTCATGCCCAACGATGTTCCCTTTGCGAATTATGTCGAGGCCATTGCCTACGGCGCGAATGTGACGCTGGTCGACGGGCTGATCTCCGACTGCGCGCGCATCGTCAATGAGCGCAAGCAGCAAGAGGGCTGGTTCGATATCTCCACACTCAAGGAGCCGTTTCGCATCGAAGGCAAGAAGACGATGGGCTACGAGCTTGTGGAACAACTAGGGTGGGAGTATCCCGATGCGGTGTTTTATCCCACGGGCGGCGGCGTTGGGCTCATCGGCATGTGGAAGGCTTTTGACGAAATGGAGCAACTGGGATGGGTCAAGCCAGGCAAGCGTCCGCGTATGATCGCCGTGCAGGCCGCTGGTTGCGCGCCAATGGTGCGCGCCTACGATGCGGGCGCCAACGTGAGCCAGATGTGGCAGGACGCGTCAACATTCGCGGCCGGACTGCGTGTTCCCAAGCCGTATGGCGATGCCATCATGCTCGACATCCTGCGGGCTTCGGATGGAATTGCTCTTTCCGTGACCGATGAGGAGATTCTTGCTTCGATCCTCGATTGGGCAAGGCATGAGGGAATCTTCCTCTCGCCCGAGGGCGCGTCCGTCACTGTGGCTTACGACAAACTGCTGGCCAATGGAACGTTGAAGGCCTCGGATCGCGTGGTGCTCTTCAATACCGGCGCGGGCTTGAAGTATACCGATGTTACCGCTGAAGCAATGCACCTGCAGCGACCATAGCTAGTCCTCAATTGACCGTCAACGAAACCGCCCGCAAGCACTCGATTAAGAAAGCAATGGGTGCTTGCGAGGCGGCGGGGGACTTGCCTATTGCATAATAGGGGCATTACCTTTCAGGTCCGTAAATGATGCGCAAGTCGATCTTCCCTCTGCAACTCGGCAAGCTACCCCTCTTTGTAACCCTATCCTTCGCAGGCTTGGTGCTGTGGGGAATGGGTGTCGTTGCAGGTTTGATTGACCAAACAGCGGTCGGCGTCGCCCTACGCTCGCTGTCTATTCTGCTTTTGACCGTTGCGGTTCTTCGCCGTTCCTCTCTGATGGCCTGGACCTTTCTGGCTATGTTTGCAGGGGTCGAATTGGGCTTGGATGCACCGCACATGGCCACCCAGATGCATTTTCTGGGCGATCTATTTCTGCGCTTGATTCGCATGATCGTAGCACCGCTGCTGTTTGCCACCATCACCACGGGAATCGCCGGACATAGCCAACTGCGCACCATCGGACGTGTGGCTATCAAAGCACTCATTTTCTTTGAGGTGGTCACAACGCTGGGCCTGATCATTGGCACGGTGGCCATGAATCTATCTGGTGCAGGGTGGGGTGTTGTTCTGCCCGCCGCGCAAGAAGGATTGCCCGCAGTACAATCGATGCAGACCTGGCAGCAAATCGTAGTCAATCTTTTTCCGGAAAACATCGCGCAGGCCGTGGCACAGAATCAGATTTTGCAAGTGGCCATCTTCTCTGTGCTATTCGGTGCCGCGCTCGCCATGTTGCCCGACCAGAAACGCGTTCCATTGGTCTCTGTGCTGCAGTCTCTTGCGGACACGATGTTTCAGTTGACGCGCTTCATCATGGTGCTTGCGCCCCTTGCGGCTGGGACTGCCTTGGCATATACCGTGGGTAGCATGGGCTTGGCCACTCTTCTTCCACTGGCCAAACTGGTGCTGACTTGTTACGCGGCACTGGCTTCCTTCTGCTTGCTGGTTATGCTGCCCATACTATTGATCTATCGGATTCCAATTCGCAGGTTTATTGCCGCGATAGGTGAGCCCGCGGCGATAGGCTTTGCGACAACATCCTCTGAAGCGGCGCTTCCCTTGGCCATGGAACGCATGGAGGAATTTGGCGTACCGCGCTGGATCGTCTCTTTCGTGATTCCTACTGGGTATAGCTTTAATATGACGGGATCGAGTGTCTATCTGTCCATGGCCGCGGTCTTCACGGCGCAAGCAGCAGGGATTCATCTGACCTTGACGCAAGAGATTGTAATGCTAACCACTCTGGTGTTGGCCAGCAAAGGGGTTGCCGGTGTGCCGCGTGCGGTTCTGGTGGTTCTGCTGGCAACCGCCAGCGCCATCCATATCCCAACAACGCCAATCTTGCTGATTCTCGGCATCGATCCACTGATGGACATGGGCAGGTCGATGATGAATGTAGTTGGCAACTGCATGGCTTCTGCCGTCGTGGCCCGGTCGGAAGGCGTCTTCCCGGAGACGAGACCTTCGCTTTAAGACCGGGGGATGTGAAAGCCGCGGGAGGCGAGCTCAAGTGCTCGGTGAAAGACTGCTAGATTTCATTGTTGGTCTCTAAAAACAGGAAAGCCCGGCCACGCTGTTGTCTATTGGGCAAGCAAACGCGACCGGGCTTTCTGTCGATTGAGTGGAGCGTCCCAGTAGCAGTGACGTGTCAAGGTCCTTTTTCGAAGGCTCGTGACCCTTTTCTTGTCTACGGTCTGCCGGCGATTGTGCGATCATAGAGGAATTGATGGCACGTTCGCTGGTGCGTCAAGCCACGCCTGAGCATGTTGCAGACCTACCCAGGACTGGGTCTGGCGTCGCCTGCAGTACTGCCCACCAACGGAATGGGGACATCGGCCCTGGATGCTGGTGAGCAGGCAAGAGCAACACTGCGGTTCAATAAGGGTGGCGGTGCCGCAAAAGTCGTGCAAACGTGAACGATGATTCGATATTATGATCTGTATCATTTCGTTTGGCTAAACGACACAGAAGGGCCTATAGCTCAATTGGTTAGAGCAGCGAACTCATAATTCGTTGGTTCCAGGTTCAAGTCCTGGTGGGCCCACCAAAGATGCGGTTGCCAAACAAAACAATAAAAACAACCTATTGCGTATTTCAAGACGCTCCAAATATAGATAACCCTGGCCAGCGGGTGACAATATCACTGTGCATTTTCCGGTGGAGCGGCCACTATCCTCGCTGTTGAGCCAAACCGATGAAAATCACGGAACCCAATCTCGTTCAGGGCCGTATCATTGCGGCCTTTCTTCAGAATGATTCGCGCCCCAACGGGCAATAGGTAATCTCGACCGCCAATGGAAACGTAATCGTAGTCCGCACTCACTGAGGTTGCGTGAATGGGGTATTTCTTTGGCACCCCGTCGGCTATTTCGGTAATTCTGCGGATGCCGTGAGTTATACCGTCGATGTACACAAGGCCGTGATAGCCGACGGTGATCACATCCGTGGCGCTTACGCGAAGGTTCAAATTCGAGTTTGCCTGGGCCACGCGAAAGTCGAAAACTTGTACTGTGCCATTGTTCAGCACTCCAGTCTCTTTCCAGGTGATCTCCGCCTTCGAGGAGGGTCTAAACAGTCCCGTAATCACAGCTCCAAAAATTCCTGCGGTTGAAATCCCGCGTTCATTGTCGGCGTCGTTGGTGTGGTTCTTGTGTCCGTCCCGTTCGTTTTCCAGAAAACTCCAGTTCTCCGCATAATCGAGATAGGTCAGTTGGCCGATTACCTTGTCCTGGTGTTTCCATGTCTTCGCCCCATCCACGCTGACGAATCGATCTGTAACTTGTTCGCATATGAAATTAGGCAGGGAATTGCGATAATCCGCTGCGAACTTCGTTGCATCCGCGAGAATGGAATTCAACGCCTCCGCGCCTGGAGGCTGAATCGGATTTGTGGGAAAGGTGATCTTCAGCGGACCAACGGGGCGAGATGTTTCTCCCGGCGTGGATAACCCGGCATCGGAGCCTGGTGGCTCTTCGTCGCTCAGAGAAAACGAGACGTCGGCTTCCGCGGTCTTTCCACCCTGGCGCAGTGTGACCTTCACCTGATACGTGCCGTCCTGCGGCGGATCGATCGTAAAGCTGTTCAGGTAGGAAGAATATTCTGTTCCGTTTGCTTGTTCCGAGTTTATTGGCGCGTCACCGAGAGGTTTTCCGTCGCGAAGCACCTGGATCGACAAGCTGGCTTTATCCATGCTGTGCGGGTCTGTGTGCGTTGCGAAGAACACTGGAACGTTGGTGACGCCTGGCGACAACGTTCCAGAAAGATTCGGAGTTATCCGAACCGTGCCATGGCGAAGCGACTCGTCCATGTCTTCTCCGTCTCGAAACGGATCCATCTGTCTCACAAGTACGATTTTGCTCAGCGAGGGCGTGTCGGCCTCCTTTGGAATCTCAAAGGAAATCCGCTGCGCTCCCGCCTTGCCACTGTTGCAATCGAGAATCACCACTTCCGCAACATATAGGCCTGCAGGAACCGCAAAGGGTCGCTGCAGCGAGATCACTTCGACGGGTTTTGATTCGGGATTGCCGACCGTCACCCGCTGTGGTGTGTCGGAGCTGAAATGCGCCACTACTGCGCCTGCCCGATCCCTGATGTTTGCAATCATTGAAAAATGTGCGGTGTTGGTGGGTGTGTTCGAGTCCTTTTGAGTCTCCAGGCTGGCCAGCGGCACCTCGATCGCCAGCGTGCTCGCGCCAGCCGAAGAATGGTTCCCGATCGTCAGAACCTCCGCACGAAAGGCTAGTTCCGTGGGCAGCGGTGTTTGCTTCAATATCCGGAACAGGGGCAACTCGTATGCTTGCGGACGGCTGCCGTCCTCTGCGCGCGGGGGCAATGCCAGATAGCCCGTCTGTGTGCGTATCTTTAGCCCCGTTCGCAGAGGCTTCACCACGATCGAACGAAAACGGCCGTCGTATTCCTTGATGGACGGAAGATAGGATGCCTCATAGTAGGTGCTCATATCTCCGATCAATTGTTCCACTGACTTGAACAAACCATCTGCAGAGATATAGCTTCCGCCCGTCTGTTCGGCCAGGTGTGCCAAATCGCCTCCGTCGGCCTTCTGAACGCTGATATCAGTTGCTCGTCGCGCCAAGCCGTAACCCTCCGGTGAGCCGGTGTATCCAGAGGCGTCGCTCGCGACCGCACTGGTGGTGACCATATCCGCGCCATTGGCATTGGTGGCGTTCATATCCACCACATAAATGGCGACCCCCGCCTGGTTGGCTGTTGCCGCAATGGATTCGATAGCCGCTCTGGCATGGGAGTCGATCTGTTTATCCTGAAGGGAAGAGAAATAGAGGATGGCTTTTCGTTGGGGAATCTCCTGCTCCGATTGGGTCAGGGTCAACAAGCCCGCCAACGAAGGCCGTATGTGTTGATCCTGGACAATTGAGCTGGAGCTCTTGAGTGCGGCATACAGCGCCTGGGCCTGGATGCGTTCGTCCACCGTCGCTCGTTTCCCAGAGGCAAACGCCCCGGTCAGTGCTACTGAAATGAGATCTTTTTCGGTGTCGCTGGCAGTACTGTCACTACCGGCCTTTTCGGGTTCCGTTGCCACACGGATGGCCTCAACCAGCGCATTGCGGTCGGTGGTGAATCCATGCCGAAGACGGAGCCGCCTCTCGACGCTCAAGACCGAAAATGCAAAGCCGCTCTGTGCGGTCATCTTGAGGATTTTTGTCGCGGCATCGCGCGCATCCTTCATCATGGCCGGGCCGAATTGCGGCCCTAACCCATTCTCGGAGCCAGGCCGATCAAAGACCAGCGTAATCAGCGGTTCACTCTGCCCCGTGCCGCTCACAAGTCGAAGACTCGATAGCGCTACCGGAGAACCGTCGTCCGTCACGGTTAACTCTTCAGGTTTCAGGTCGACCACCGGTCTGTTCTTCTTGTCGTGCACCACGACATTGAGGAAGACCGCATCGGCCTGACTCACGCCTGCGTCGATACCCGCATGTGCGGCTTGACCCATGGCACAGGGGGCCATCAATGCAGCAACCAAAAATAGACTTATCACATTGCTCTGCTTCATTGATCCCTCAAATTGTATGATAAATGGCATCGAATCCGGCAACGGCACGTCAGTTGTTTGTACAACATAAAAGAGCCTTTGTTTGACCTGCGCATCCCAACCCAAATGATAAAGAACGGCCGACCGCGCGGATCAAGAAACAACAGCGGTCGTCCTACTGCCTTTCAGTGCTGAAGGCCGAGGCAGGAATGGTGACCGAACCCATGCGGCCTGAGTTTGAATCCACCACAAGAATGCGCAGCGAAGCCATATCAGGCTTCGACTGAACGGCGTGTTCGTAAGGAATCCCCGTTGACATCAACCGGTCGTATGTCGAGGGCTTGAGCCGCAGCCCCAGCGTTTGTCCCTCGACCTGCGCATGCACGCCCGCATCGTCGCGCTGAATGAAGAAGACATCCAGCGTGTCCACCCACCGCTCCGACAGCTGTTCCATATTCAGCCCGGCTGTCGCGATGTTGATCTTGATGTTGGCGCCCGACTCCATGCGAAGCACTTTGGCGGTGAGCGTCAATTCGTTTGCATCCATAGGCTGCCAAACGGCCTGCTGGAAGCGATCCTTGAGCGTGGCCGGCTCCTTCGTATAAAGATAGCCGTTGCGATAGTGCAAAGTAAGGTCGTGCTGCTTACCGCCGACCTTGACCGTGATCGAGTGGTACTGCCCATCTGCCGCTTGATCTGGAGAAAAGCTCAACAGGTAGCTGCCACGACCGTCTTCCACGATCTCCGATAGCGCCGCTGCCAGATCGCCGGATCGCCTGATCGTGCGTCCCCCGGTGGCCTCTGCTACTTGACGCACTGGCCACTGAATGGGGTGAATATCCTGCAGCATCTCTGCCTTGATGCGGCCTCCTGTAGAGTTGGAGGGCATACTCCCCGCCCCCGGGTTCGTTGGGTCCAGCATGACGTTGCGGTGCTGCGTTTCGGCGGCAATCGCTGCTGTCTCCAGTTGCGAAACATCAAAGGGATAGACGGCCACGTGCGCGTCGTTCATGGCCTCCTGCGCCCGCAGAGCAAACCCGTCAAGGAAGCCAACTTTTCGGTCGGTGCCGACTTCCTGATTGCTCCAATCGGCGAAGACGTTATCGCTCGAGACCCAGACCAGGTTCTTGTGTCCGGGAACAGCGGCCAACCGACGCGCCACGCCAACCAGGATCACCATCGAAGCACGCGCTGGGTTGCTCCCCATGGTGAGCAACTGAGGATCGACAAAGGAGAGCCCCTCCGGCGCGTTCGCTTGATTGCCGTTCACTGAGTTGAGGTCGGAGGGATGCATCACCGTCTCAAAATGTTGGCGGTTGCGCGTCTCTTCACCTTGAGCCTGGGCAACGGACTGCGACGTGGGCATCCACTTGCGAAGCCGCGCATTCAAAGCGGCGTGATCGGCGGTCGCCTCGGTCAGTACGCGAAAGCCGAGACCGTTCATGGTGTAGAGGCCAATCCGCTCGTCCTGGGGCGCCGCGGTAAGGAATTGCAGCATCTGCGCACGCGCGTTGTTCATGTCGTTCCATGCAATGTGACTCTCATCGATGAGCAGAATGGTAGCGCCGGCCCCGCTGTGTGGAGTGGCCGGTGAGCCTGCTGCCGTATCCACGGTCTGGTTTGAAAACGTGTCAAAAGCATCCTGGGGAGACGCGCCTGGCGCATTGCTTGCGGCCGGTGAAACAGCATTGATCGGGCTAAAGAATTTGATGGCCTGCTTGCGCCCGTTGTCGAAGACCTCGACATCTTCTGCCTTCAGGCCGCTCACCGGGTGACCCTTCTTGTCTACGGCGACCAGGCTCACATCCACCAGCCGCGAACTGACTTTGAGGGTATAGCCGGAGGTCTGGTCCGGAAATGCGTGAGTTGGCCGGTCCAACTGGTTGTCGGAGGGCGTTCCAATGCTGATTTCCGGTTCTGCTGATGCCGAGGGCATTACCGCTGTGACTGGCGTTGCTGTCGCCGTCGTCTCGTTCTCCATTTCAGGTGAGGCGCCAATCTCAGTCGCTTTAGGCGAACCGGTGGGCACGGCGGGCGCAGGTTCGGAGCTCGTTGAGCCCGCACCCGCAGCGGCGGGAGAGGGCAGATGGCCGTCGGCCTCGACGCGGTTTCCCTCGAAGATATGAACCTCGGAGCCAAAGCGGCGGTATTGCTCAAAGACCGCATCGTTCAAGAATGTCTTTGTGGGCCCCTTGTAAATCTCGACCGCTTGTTTCCCCTGCGGCGGTTGCGTGGTTCGCGCCAACAAGACTGAGACGCTTCGCAGCGGGCAGACATAGCTTTTTCCGCCAATATCCACTGCGCCGTATTCCACCATCATGCTGCTCTGGGAGACAACTTCATTTGGCGGCATATCCGCTTCCAAAGTGATGCGAAGAATGGCGCCGCTGAGCGGGTTGAATGCGATTTCGCCATGGTAAGCGGCAATTTCGGTGAACGAATGCCTGTCGCCTGGCTCGGGCGCACCTGCTGACAGCCAGTTTCCTTCATGGGGCTGGGCAGTGAAGTTGCCCGGAACACAGCAATACCCCACTGAGTAATGCGATTCCTCCCTGCGTACCGCATAGCGGAAGACCGCTTCCGTATCATTCGCTCCCTCTTCCCAGTGACCCCATGTGACTCTACCCTTGAGCGCATCTCCCAGCACAGTACTCAGAATTGGCCCAAAGACTCCTTCGGTGAACAGCCCTTGCTCTTGCGATTCGCCCCTCTTCGTCTTCGCCGACCCCTTCTCTACGACCTCATGGCCGTCGCGGTAAGTCACCGAAACATTGGACCTGCCCACTACGTGCAAAGGCAGATAGATCAAGGTCGTCATTCCAACCGCCTCTTGAATGTCCTCCATTGGCCGATCCTCAAAGCGGGTCGTATCGCGCGTGGCAATGAAATTGGGCAACTGGTGAACGGCCGTATTCACGTAATTCAAGACCGAAACGAGCATCCGATGCTGCGCGGCCATATCCGGCTTGGGGTCTGGGGGAATCTCCGCTGCCGGAGGATCGAGGAAAACCGACGCGTCGGCCAGCGCAAGCAGCGCCTGCTGCGACTTCTCTCCCGGCAGCCCTGCCTTCAGTCGCGCCAGCCTGGCCGCACTCAGCCGCTCGGTCAGTTCCATCCCCAAGAGTTGGCGCGCCAGGTCCGCATCCGCCGGATGGGCGTCTCCGGATGCGGCCAGTGCCTGTTGTAACTCCTGCACTGTAACTTTAGTCGAATTCGGAGCAGCCCCGGCCGAAAGAGCGAAAATAGCTGCGACCGCCAGCAGAATCAGACTGCGCATTGCACCGCCTCCGTTATCCTAGCAAGCGAGTATAGATCAGCAGGTTTAGGCCATGGGCCCATAACCCATCCGTGTTGACATCAATAAGATTGTTTTGCGCTCAGCGATGCGGAGATTTTCGCCCCTTTTCGTTCGTAACTCGATCGGGTGATGAGTGACCGAAATCACACAAATTGCCGCAAGCCCCTGCCCGAAGTAACCAATGGCTCAATCCATGCTTGCCGAGCTGATCCATGACAGTCGCGGGATGAATCATCAGGCTTATCTGGGTCAATTTGTCACACGTCTCGTTTTGTGCTGTGAAATCCATCTTCCCAAAATCGCGAGATGAGTCTGGTGCATCTACTTTGAGAGAAGCAAGGCGAGATTGAGAGTAAAATCGCTAGCCGAACATGTCCCCTCTCCCTCCAAGTGTCGAACCGCGCCCCACCGAAGCCTCTCGCACAGGTCAGGAGTCGGCACGCATTTCTGCCCAGTCTGGCGGTCTGGACCTGACGCAGGTCACCGAGTGGAACGACGGCGTTCTCTCGCCGGTCGAAGACGCCCTGGCCGCCGAGGAGCCGCTGGAGATCCGCATCGGGGAGACCCCGCTCAGCGTAACCATGCGCACGCCCGGTCACGATCTGGAATTGGCAGTTGGCTTTTTGCTGACCGAGGGCATCCTTGAATCGCGGGCACAGCTCGTGAGCGTCACTCCTTACATCACCACCTCCGGGGGGCGCTATAACGGAGTGAAGGCAGAGCTCAAGGACGCATCGTTCGAACTCGCAGCAGTGCAGCGTAACTTCTTTGCGACCTCCAGTTGCGGCGTCTGCGGCAAGGCGTCGATCGAGGCCGTTCGCAGGCGGGGGCTGTGGGCGCCGAATCCCGAGCTGCGCTTTGATCCTGAGCTGCTGTGCACCCTGCCGGAGAAGTTGCGCGCGGCACAGACGGTCTTCAGCCGGACCGGCGGTTTGCATGCGGCAGCTTTGTTCACGACCCAGGGGGAACTCATTGTTTTGCGCGAAGACATCGGCCGACATAACGCTGTCGACAAGGTGATTGGTTGGGCAACGCTGCAAGACCAACTCCCGCTCGCGAAGTACATTCTTCTGGTCAGCGGGCGTGGCGGGTTTGAGATTGTGCAAAAAGCACTGGCCGCCGGAATACCATTGCTGGCTTCCGTGTCCGCACCCTCCAGCCTTGCCGTTCAACTGGCGCGGGAACTGGGGCTAACACTGGTTGGTTTCCTGCGCGGTCGGCGCTTTGTTGTGTATTCCGGCTTGGATCGCTGCGAGACGGCGACCTCGGGTAAGGCTCGTTGAAGCGACCCCTTTTTATCATCGAATGCGTCGCGCCCCTGTGCAGTTCTATGCAGGAAATCCATCATCTAGATTCTCATTTATTTCCTCAACCGCCATCGCCCGAAGTCGGCTGTGAATATTCCGTGGTTGGGTCTACAAGTGCTATTCAATCCACAAGGTTGGAGCGTAAGATGGGAAACCTGAAGGGCGAGCCTTTCCCGGCCGGAACAGGAGATCCTCCATTGTATGGCTCAGAACAGCAACCTCCTCATCAATGGTAAGCCGTGCATTTTTACTCCCGGCGAATTCCTGATCGATGTCATCAATCGCTCGAAGACCGCGCTCCCGCAGGTCTGCTATCACCCACAGTTGGGACCGATTCAGAGTTGCGATACCTGCATGGTTGAGGTGGATGGCAAACTTGTCCGTGCCTGCGGTACGAAGGCCGCGAGCGGCATGAAGGTGGAGACGGCCACACCGCGAGCCGATGCAGCGCAGCGCGATGCCTTTGACCGCATCCTTGGCAACCATCTGCTCTATTGCACGGTCTGCGACAACAACAACGGCAACTGCGTTGTGCACAACACGACCCATCTGCTGGCGGTCGAGCATCAGGCGATCCCCTTCAAACCCAAGCCTTACGAAGTGGATATGTCCAATCCCTTCTATCGCTATGATCCCAGTCAGTGCATTCTGTGCGGGCGTTGCGTGCAGGCCTGTCAGACATTGCAGGTCAACGAGACGCTGACGATCAACTGGGAGTCGGAGAATCCCCGGGTGCTGTGGGATGGCGGAGCGCCGATTGGCGAATCCAGTTGCGTTTCGTGCGGGCACTGCATTACGGTTTGTCCCTGCAATGCGCTCATGGAAAAGCCCATGTTGCAACATGCCGGTTACATGACCGGGCTATCCAAGCCGGCACTGAATAGCATGATTGACGTGGTCAAGGGCATTGAGCCGGAGATTGGCTACGGCGCAATTCTGCACCTGTCGGAGTTGGAGGCGGCCATGCGCGAAGGCCGCATCAAGCGCACCAAGACCGTATGCACCTACTGCGGCGTGGGTTGCAGTTTCGATCTTTGGACCCAGGAATCGAAGACCGAGCGGCACATCCTCAAGGTGGAACCTGCGGAAGGGCCAGCCAACGGCATCTCCACCTGCGTAAAGGGCAAGTTTGGGTGGGACTACGTCAACAGCCCGGACCGGCTGACAAAGCCGCTCATCCGTGAAGACGACCATTTTCGCGAGGCTACCTGGGAGGAGGCGCTCTCGCTGGTAGCCACCAGGTTTGCAGCCATCAAGGCTGAAAGCGGGCCGGATGCGCTGGCTTTCATCTCTTCGTCGAAGTGCACCAATGAAGAGAGCTACCTGATGCAGAAGCTATCGCGTGCCGTGATCGGCACAAACAATATGGATAACTGCTCGCGCTATTGCCAGTCGCCGGCAACCATCGGACTCTTCCGGACAGTTGGCTATGGAGGCGATTCTGGGTCAATCTCGGATATCGAGCAAGCGGGGCTGGTTCTTATCGTGGGCAGTAATACGGCCGAGAGCCACCCGGTGCTGGCAACACGCGTGAAGCGCGCACAGAAGCTGCGAGGCCAGAAACTGGTTGTCGCCGATCTTCGCGAGCATGAGATGGCGCGGCGCGCCGATGTCTTTCTGCGTCCCAATCCAGGCACGGATCTCATTTGGCTTTCTGCCATTACCCGCTATTTGCTCGACAACGGTTTGGCCAAGACCGAGTTTCTGAAGGAGTGGGTCAACGGCACGGACGCTTATTGGAAGAGCCTGGAAAACTTCACCATGGAGATGGCCAGCGAGCGCTCCGGGATTGCACTTGAGACGCTCAAGCAAGTGGCGCATATGATTGCAGAGGCCGACGGTGTCTGCGTTCTGTGGGCCATGGGTGTTACCCAGCACTCCATGGGATCCGACACATCCACCGCGATCTCAAACCTGTTGCTGGCGACAGGAAACTATCATCGTCCCGGGGCTGGAGCGTATCCGCTGCGCGGGCACAACAACGTACAGGGTGCGAGCGATCACGGCGCAATGCCGAACTTTTTCCCGGGTTACCAGCTTGTGGCGGACGAGGAAGTGCGAGCCAAGTTTGAAAAGGCCTGGGGAGTTACGCTTCCGCCCAAGCCCGGCTTGGATAACCACCTGATGGTCGAAGCGGTTTTCGATGGCCGGCTCAAGTGCATGTACGTCTTTGGTGAGGAGATGAGCCTGGTCGACTCGAACGCGAACTTTGTCGGCAGCGCGCTCTCCAAACTGGATTTCTTCGTCGTGCAGGATATCTTTTTTACCGAGACCTGCCGCTTTGCCGATGTTGTACTACCGGCGTGCCCAAGTCTCGAAAAGGAAGGCACATTCACCAGCACCGAGAGGCGGATTCAGCGCCTTCACCAGGTCTTTGAGCCCCTCGGCGAGAGTCGTCCCGACTGGCGCATCATTCAGGAGATCGCCAACCGCCTGGGCGCGGGCTGGAACTATCAGCATCCTTCGGAGATCTACGAGGAGATAGCGCGGCTCACTCCGCTGATGGCGGGTGTGACCTATGAGAGGCTGGAGGGTTATAAGTCGCTGCAATGGCCCGTCGCCGCGGACGGCAGCGATCAACCGCTGCTTTACACCAAGGGATTCCACTTCCCGGACAGCAAGGCGCGCTTCTATCCTGTGCCGTGGAAGGAGCCGACGGACCAGCCGGACGAGCAGTTCGATCTGCACTTGAACAATGGTCGGCTCCTCGAACACTTCCACGAAGGGAACATGACCTACCAGTCTGAAGGCATTCGCTCGAAGACGCCGTGCACCTTCGTCGAGGTATCGCCATCCTTAGCCACCGAACGCGGAATCGAAAGCGGCAGTTGGGTTCAACTGACCTCGCGCTACGGCAACGTAAAGGTGCAGGCGGTGGTGACGGACCGGGTGCACGGCAAGCAGCTCTATATGCCGATGAACTCTGTCGAGGAGCCCGTCAACCGCCTGACAAGCAGCCATACCGATGCGGTGACGCACACCCCGGTGTACAAAGAGAATTCGGTTCAGATGCAGGTGCTTACCAAGTCGGGGGCCAACCCGTTGCCGCGCACCAATTCCCGCTTCGGCACTCCGACGCCTCAAACCGGCGTTGAGATCGAGCGAAAGTGGAAGCGCGCCGACTACACAATGCCCGGCCAACATCTGGTTCAGATTCAAACCAAGTAAAGGAACCTCACATGGCTCAACCGATTTCATTAAAAATCCCGCCTCGCGATCCGCGCCAGGAGCTGCTTTCCAAGCTGGAGAGCGCTCCGGCCGAGTATGCTGCCGCACTGCTCGACAGCTACGAGTTGTTGCAGCAATTGCACGAAAGCGGCGTGTTTACGCTGATTCGCGGCGCACTTGGAGCCAAGGATAGGATCGTTGAGGCGGCCGCGGCCGGGGCCAACAGCGAAGATGCAATTCGTGGCATTCGCAACCTCATCATCCTGGGAAAGACACTTGGTGCGATCGATCCGGTCGTTCTGGAAGGCACCTACGTTGCCATTAAAGACACCTTTGGCGATGCAAGGACAACTCCCTATCAACCTCCGCCGCTGTTCTCTCTGGCCGTCAACTTTGCCAGCAGGGATATGCGCCGCGGTCTCGGATTGCTGAACCGCTTTCTGCGGAATATGGGACACCAATTAAAGCTGAGAACTCAGTCTAACCCCTCTAACTAGCAAGCAACTAACTAAGGCGCTCTTCTGAAATGGGCGGGCGGTCAATTAGCGACTCACAATTGTATTGAAGGTGCCTTCAAACATGGTAGGGCAGGCCACGGAAATCTGCCTTGCAAGGAGTCAGTCGTGTCGAACTATCGCCGTTGGGGAATCGCATTTGCCGGCTTCCTGATGCAGATGGCTCTTGGGGCCGTCTATGCCTGGAGCGTCTTCAGGACCCCGTTGACCAAGCAGTTTCACTGGTCCACGCCACAAGTAACTCTCACCTTCACCATCTGTATCTTCGTGCTCGGAGTCTCGGCCTTTTTCGGCGGGCTATGGCTCAGCAAGGTAGGGCCGCGCACGGTAGCGCTCACAGGCGGATTTCTCTATGGCCTGGGCGTTTTTCTGGCGAGTTTTTCCGCGGACAAACTCTGGTGGCTCTATCTCAGTTATGGCGTGATCGGAGGCGTCGGCCTGGGTTTTGGTTACATTGTTCCGGTTGCCGTGCTGGTCAAGTGGTTTCCAGATCTTCGCGGTCTCATTACCGGCATTGCCGTAGGTGGCTTTGGCGCTGGTGCACTGGTTACAGCGCCGCTGGCTTCGCGGCTCATCCAGCAGGTAGGAGTGCTGCAGACCTTTGCCTACCTCGGCATCGGCTACCTGGTCATCAGCATGGCTGCGGGCTATTTCATGCAGAATCCACAGGACGGATGGAAGCCCGATGGATGGACACCGAGCGCTCTTCAAAAATCGCAGCGGGCAGGGAAGGACTACACCCTTGGCGGCGCGTTGGCAACCTGGCAGTGGTGGGCTCTTTGGCTATTGCTCTTCCTCAATACCACCGCCGGCATCTCTTTGATCAGCCAGGAGTCGCCCATCTTTCAAGAGCTGACCAAAGCTTCGGCGATCATCGCCGCGGGCATGGTTGGTGTGGTCAGCATTGGCAACGCCGTCGGTCGCATCTTCTGGGCCTGGATCTCAGACGCGCTTACTCGTCGCTGGACATTTGCCGTGATGTTCATCGTTCAAGTCGTTCTCTTCTGGCTTCTGCCGTCCCTCACTTCGGTCGCCGTGGTTACCTTTATATCGTTTGCCATTTTGATGTGCTACGGCGGCGGCTTTGGCACAATGCCGGCCTTCGCGGCCGACTACTTCGGATCCAGAAACGTTGGTTCCATTTATGGCTTGATGCTCACCGCTTGGGGATCGGCCAGCGCCTTTGGCCCTCTGCTGATCGCCAATCTTCGCCAGGCGACAGGCTCCTATGGCAGTGGATTGCATATCGTAGCCGTCATCATGATGGTCTCGATTCTGCTTCCACTTATTGTCTCGCCGCCAAAAGTAGCCAAAGGCATAGAAGTTTTAGTGTCGCGAACTTAAGAGCGACGCCGGGTTCTAGGAGGTATTTCTCACCGTCGGTGCTATACACCAGAATTCATCCACTGGCGAAGTCCCTGAGGACCGGGAGGCCGGCGCTACAGTCTTCCGCTGCCTGTCAGAAATGCGGGTAAGGTTGTCGGCACACAGGACTCCCAACACGCGCCCTCGTATCGCTGCCGGCGCGGTCGGGACGGCGATGAGATTGCGCTTGGTGAATTCCGGTTGATTGCGGATGGACGGCATCTTGGAGCGAAAGAGAAGAATCAGCCTTGATCCGGCAGTAACATTGATGAGATGGTTGAAAACTCCAAGTTGGACGCGCGTTTTATCGTAACAGTTCACGCCCCCCTTCCAGCTTGCCGGTAGCAGGGGGGAAGCGGCGTGACAGATTAGATACCCGCTCCCCGCGTGGCGCTGGACATGGCATAGATTCTCGATCACTGTAGTGGCATGGGTTGGGGCCTGCATCGCCGTCCGGTGACCTGCCGCTGTTCGGCTATCGATGCTTCATCCTGTGTCGAAGCGCCTCCCCAGAAATATGACCGCTTGCAGCACGAAAACGAGCAACTCCGGCGGCGACTCGCCGATCAAGACAAGCAAATCACCGAACAGCAGCGCCAAGTCGAAGAGTTGAAGGAACAGGTCGTCGACTTGCAGCGCCAACTGTCGGCCTTTCAGAAAGACTCCAGCAATTCCTCCAAGCCGCCTTCTTCCGATGGCCTGCGCAAGCCCACTGCGGCGCGGCGTTGCCGACCCAAGAGCAAGCGGAAGCCCGGCGGGCAGTTGGGGCATCCCGGCCATTGGCGGGCGCAGGTTCCGCCCGAGCAGGTTCAGCAAGTCGTGCCGGTTCTGCCGCTCTGTTGCAAGCACTGCGGCCAAGGCCTGCCGCAGCGGCTCGATGAGATCCAGACGGCCGGCCGACCCTATTGTCATCAAGTTACTGAGTTGCCTCCGATACAGCCGTATGTGATCGAGTATCAGTGCCACCCTGTGACCTGTCCGCATTGCGGTGAAGCGACGCAGGCCCCGCTGCCTGCCCAAGTACAAGGCCAGTTCGGCCCCCAACTGATGGCCTTGATAGCCTACTTGACCGTGGTCTGCCGCATGCCCCGGCGGGTGTTGGAGAGCTTTCTCGAAGAGGCCTTGAATATCTCTGTCAGTTTGGGCAGCACGCAAAACCTCTGGCAGAGAGTCAGCGCCGCCGTGGCCCAGCCCTGTCAGGAGTTGGAGGAGCAACTGAAGCAGGAGCCAGTGTTGAACAGCGACGAGACCGGCTGGCGCAGCGATGGCGAGAGGCGCTACTTGTGGGCATTGGTGGCGCGCATGTTTGTCTTTTATACGGTGGCCCAGACGCGCAGTTCGGAAGTCTTGGTTCACCTGCTGGGAGCGGTCTTCGCGGGCATCTTATGCAGCGACCGCTACAGTGGGTACTTCAAGTATCAGAAAGGGCAAGCGCAGTTGTGCTGGGCCCACCTGAAGCGCGACATACTGGGCATTCAGGATTTCGCCAAGACCACCGAGGCGGAGCGTTTCGCCCGCGATGCATTGGCGTTGTATGCGTCCCTGTTCCGGCTGTGGCGCAAGTTCCAGAGCCACTTGATTACCCGCGATCAGTTAGTGCAGCGTTCGCTTCGCCTGCAAAAGGGCTGGTTTGCGCTGGCGGAGCGGCATTTGGATAGCGAGGATCGCGCGGTGCGCAATCTGGCCATCGCCTTGTATCAGCATTGCGATCGCTTGTTCACATTTCTACAATATCCCGGCGTGGAGCCGACCAACAACGCCGCCGAGCGCGCCCTGCGCATCGCGGTGCAATGGCGAAAGACAAGCTTCGGCAATCGCAGCGCGTTGGGAGAGATAGCCACGGCGCGCTTGCTCACCGTCTCTCAAACCTGCCGCATGCAGGGATGCAGCGCGCTGACCTATCTCGGCAGCGCGGTGGCCTGCCACCGTCGCGGAGCACCGGCCCCATCCCTCTTGACCTCTTTCCGGTAAGGGACGTGAACTGTTACGTTTTATCGCACTTGGGAAATCACCGAAAAGGTGAGCCTGAAAACCACGAAAATGCAGGTCCCCTTCGGCTTCGCTCAGGGCAGGTTTTCGACTCGCTTCGCTCGCTCAGCGACTGTCTGTTTAGTCAAGGAAAAATTTGTGGGAGGGTTATGGAAAAGACGGCGCAAGGGCGCGCCTCGGAAAACGATGGAGCCGTTTTCCGCTTTCCCACAACCCCGACTGCTGCTGACGATATAAATTAAACTGCCACGCACTCCTTCCCGGGTTCACAGGCTTGCGCCAGGGCCAGTTGCCGGCGTACGTCCCG
>Ga0302320_10006317_pt1 | contig 26331 bp, 17 predicted proteins | sample Bog_T0_3_FD_202130 | JGI IMG/M metagenome (GOLD analysis project Ga0302320, IMG submission 202130) | Peat permafrost microbial communities from Stordalen Mire near Abisko, Sweden - Bog_T0_3 | ecosystem: Environmental > Terrestrial > Soil > Wetlands > Peat | place: Sweden: Abisko, Stordalen Mire... | reverse complement strand
TCCGCGCCGCCCGTCATGCCGACCTCACGGCCTCCGGTGAACTTACTGAGTAGCAATGCGACGGCCATGGCAGCGGCCAACGTCACTGAACCCAGTAGCCTCAAGCGCCTTCGAAACGCGATGGCGACCATCACGACGATGGCCACCAGGGCGCCTCTGGAATGGGTCAGGTACACCGCGTAGAGCAGGATCGACGCGGGGGCCAACACGAAGAGGATGTTGGTCAGCCATTTGCGGCTCCACCAGACGAAGGAGAGTGAAACGGTGACGAGCAACATCTGGGCAAAATCGTTTGGATCGTCGATCAAGCCCTGCGCTTTCAGGCGATAAAGAGTTGGACGATCTTCCGTTGCCGGGGCTTCGTCGTCCACGTCGACTCCCTCGACCATCACGAACTTGCTCTCTTCCGGAGCCAAATGGTATTCCCGGATGCCGGCCAGGGATAGTCCGACCATGGAGCAGAACAAGGCCAGGACCACGATTTTGCGTCGCGCGGAGGTATCGACATTCAGCGGGATCAGGAACAGAAAGAACGCTGGAATCACGATGGCATAGAAGGTCTCGGTAACGCCTCCGAACCATCCGTGAAACGCGGGAGAGATGGTCACAATGACACATAACGCCGCGAACAAGAGCAGTGGAGGAGAGGCCTTAAACGGGGAGCGGGTCAGAAAACGAGGGATAGTGCATAGAGAGGCTAGCGCAGCCATGAACGGCTGCACGGTGATGGTGGAGAGCCAGGGTATCCACGTGGCGGGCGAGACGTACATGTACAGGAAATAGATCAGCGTGAGAATCAGACCCATGAACGCCGCCGGCTCCTTCCGTGATTATCCCTGTTCCTGCGCGGTGACAAATCGAAGCACGGGCTCGATGCGGCTGCGCACCCACGGCGGAGTCCTGGCAGTCAGCTCGTTGATCCGATAAGAGTCCTCCGGGCCGAAGACCCGCAGAAGCCGGAACAGGATCGGACAGGCGATGGCGCCTGCCGCCACTCCGACCGCCAGGCGGGCAGCGGGCGCCGGCAGCCACATCCCGGCGAGCCAGGCGGCGAGGCCGGTCCCGAGTCCGGCGGCGGCTCCCGGCAGGAGCTGGCGGAGTTTCCACTCGACGCCGCACGCCCGGCCGGCATACCAGATCAAGATCGCCGCCGCGAGGGTCTGCGCGATGCCGTTGGCGAGAGCGGCCCCCAGAGCCCCCCAGCGCGGGATCAACAACAGATCCAGCACCACGTCCACAATCCCGCAACAGAGAATGACGATGGCGACCGAGCCCTGCCGTTCAGCGGCCGCGAAGACTGTCCCGACCACCGGCATGACGCACTTTCCGGCCGCCAGCAGCGCGGCCACCGCCAGGATAGGGCCGGCCGGTGCGTAAGCGTTGCCGTAGAGCGTCACAACCAGCCACGGCGCCACTGCGGCCAGGCCGAACAGAAGCACCGAAGCCAGCAGGAAACAGTATCTGAGCCCCGCCGCAGCGGTCTGGTGCAGCTTCTCCACGCTCCGGCCAACCTCGCTGTAGAGCGCCACGCTAATGCTGCCACCGAAGACCGCGACGATCCAGATGACTTTTTCCGCAAAGCCGAAGGCGGTCGTGAAGAACGCCCATGACTTCGGATCCTTATTCAACATCTTGAGGAGGAAGATATCCGACTTGTCCCAGACCACAAAGCTCAGCAGCATCAGGATGGTGCTTTTGCCGGAGAAACTGAGCATCCGCCGCTGCAATCCGGCTTCGATCGGCGTCCTCGGACCCCATTTCAGCCAGTTCACTGCGAGTGTCAACTTGACAATCAGATCAACCGTATAGGAAACCACGTAAGCCGCGGCCGCCGCGACCAACCCCCACCCCGACCATAGGCCGTACCATAGAACGGCGATCAGAGCCGCGGAGCTTACGATCGTGGCGATCAGGTTCTTCTTGAGCCGCTCCCCGGCCATGAGTGCCACTGAGGGGATCGCTGCCAGCAGGCGCGGAGCGAGGCAGAGTACGAGCAGCCACGAACTGCTCCAGTAATCCGGCCTGGTGAAGGCGAAGACGATCACTTCGCCGATGATGAGCACGCACAGCGCCAGCAGCGATTGGAGCTTCAACGTGGCCAGGAAAATCCCCCTGGCCACCGGCAGATCATTTCGTCCCAGCGCTTCGGCCATGTAGCGCCGCGTCGTTCCAGGAATTCCCAGCGTCGCCACGTTGGCGCCGACCAGGGCCCAGAACCAGATAATCGAGAAATATCCCAGTTTCTCCGGGCCGATGACGCGCGCCACCGGGATGCTCCAGCACATGGTGGCCACGAAGGCGACCATCATCTCCAGTCCGATGATCAGTGAGTTGTCGAAAGTCCTCCCAGTGGTCGACCCCCGTTCTTGATCACTTACCGCCAATGCGCAACTCCTTTCGGATTCTTCTCCACCTGGCCTCTCTCCGACTCCGCAACCCGCTCCGCCGCTGGCGGCGGAGCGACCGGCCCAGAAACACGGGCCGCTCCAGGCCCCAAGTAGTAGTATCGCGTTTCGGACCGCGGCTCAGGTGGAAAGCGGCTGCGAAGTTCGCTGGTGTACCATGGATCGGAATGGGGATGCACGAGGGCAACGCTCGGGTAAGCGCGGTGATTCCCGCGTACAACGCGGAGGGATTCATTCGCGATGCGATCCAGAGCGTTCTCGCTCAGACCTACGAGATCGCTGAAATCATCGTTGTGGACGACGGTTCCTCGGATCGTACGGCCGAGGCTGCCGCGGGATTCCCCAGAACGCTCGTCATCCGGCGGCCCAATGGGGGACAAGGAGCGGCAAGGAACACGGCGATCCAGGCCGCCTCGGGCGAGTGGATCGCGTTCCTCGATGCTGACGACGTGTGGGTCCCGCGAAAGACGGAAATCCAACTGGGGTGCGTCACACCGGAGGCCGGAGTGATCCACTGCACTCGATTCAACCCCATCCACTTCGGCAATCTCTGGCACAGGCAGACGCATGTCGCGCCGAGCGGGGCGATGGTCCGGAAGCAGGTCTTGCTGGAGGTCGGCGGCTTTGAGGAATCGCGCGCTGTCGTGGGTGTGGAAGATCTGAATCTCTGGCTGAAGATCGCGTTGACCGATTGGCGTTTTGTGCAATCGGAGACCGGGTTGTGCGTGTGGCGATCGACGGGGCAGAACTTTACGACAAACGAAGTCCGGATGGCGCGAGCGGATTTGGCGAACATCGCCATGGTGGGAGAACGCGTGCAGTGCGTGCCCGAGGAAATGGAGCGGGTGAGACAAGCCTGCAAGATCGAATACGCAAAGAATCTGATCGCCGGCCAGCGCTGGGATGAGGCGGCCCAACTGCTTCGAGAATGCGAACCTGGCGTGGCCTCGCGGTGGCTGTCCTTAGCGGCTGTCCTGAAGATGAACCGCCTGGCCCGCACGAACTTAGTCCGCTGGCTTCACTCACTGGATCGAAGGTACGGGCCGCAGGTCTGTTCGGGCCTGTGCAGTCTCCCGGAAGCTCAACGTAAGCAATGCATGGAATCCTGTCGCAAGCCCTATTTCCGGCTCCCGCCGACGTGAGGCACGCCAGCATTTCGGACCAGTGTCCGCAGTTTGGCCCCCTTTCCTCACCAACCCGGGCTCCGGATTCACGCGGGATGTCGCCGGCCGGGGAGGGGCCGTCCTCGGCGGATCACTTCGGGCGTGCACGGCAGGGATGCGGAGCGGGCGTTTGACTCGAGCGCGGTACCGCGTTGACGGGATTGGCCCGGGATGCCAGAATGGGGAGCCTGAGTAGCAGGCTAGGCACAGGAGGGGGGAATCAGTCGGGCCGCTTAGTAAAGCCGGAGCGGCCCATTCTTTCCACGCTATGATCCCGAAAATCCTTCATTTCTGCTTCGGCCTGACGGCCGATTTCGGAGGCAAGCCCTTTGGTCTGGTCCATTATGCATGCATTCGAAGCGCTGTAGAGCGTATCAAACCGCATCAGGCATTTTTGTACTCCGAGTTTGAACCTAAAGGACCCTGGTGGGACCTGGCGAAGGACTTAGTTCAGGCGGTTAGAATCGAAGCGCCGCGCGAAGTATTCGGCAATCCGCTGCTTCACCCTGCCCATAGGGCCGATGTGGTCCGCCTTCAGAAGCTTCTGGATTGCGGGGGCATATATCTTGATTGTGACGTTTTCGTGCATCGCAACTTCGACGATCTCCTGGCACACTCCACCGTAATGGGCCGCGAACTCAACAATGGCATGGACGGGTTGTGCAACGCTGTCATACTCTCCGAGCCGGGCGCTCCCTTTCTGAGACGATGGTACGAGGAATTCCGAACGTTCCGATCAAAGGGTCGCGACGCCTATTGGGCTGAGCACGCGTGCCAAGTTCCGCTGCGTCTTTCAACCGAGTTTCCAGACGAAGTAACGATTTTGCCGTACAGGGCGTTTTTTGGACTTGATTACACACGCTATGATTTGGCCTTAATGTTCGGTCCTCGTGGCCCTTTCGTTGAGCCAGGCGCATACGCCAATCATCTCTGGGAAAGCTTAGCTTGGGAGCGTTTCCTGGCGGATTTGAGTCCGGGGCAGGTACGCAAGGTCGACAGCGCCTTCCATCATTGGGTGAGACCGATGGTCTCACATCTTCCAGCGAACTTTGGCCGCCCCCCCTTGATGAAGAGAGTTGCAAAAGAGGCCAGGCGCTTTGCCAGACGGCTCCGTTCGGTCGTGAGCCATCCGCGGGCTACTATCGTGGAGAAACTCGTGAGGCCGGCGCTTGTCAAGACTGTCAAGTGGATGCCCGATTCCGCGCTGGCTCGTATCTACAGGCGTAGGATCTTCCTATCCGTCTATCGCGGTCAGAAGTGGGGCTCTGGTGGGTCCTCGAAGTTCTTCTCTGGGGTTGGATCGCACGGCGAGGGGGCCGATATCTACATCGCCGCAATGGCGCCGATCCTTGCGGCGCATGCCCGGAAGATGGGAGCAGCCACGACCATCGTCGATCTTGGCTGTGGCGACTTCGCTGTTGGCGGGCGCCTGCTCAGCTCACTGCAGAACGTGCGCTACATCGGCTGCGACATCGTGCCGGAGTTAGTCGCGCACAATAATCGCTTCCATGGCAGTCGCAACGTGCGGTTCGAAACGCTGGACATCGTCAGCCAGCCCCTGCCGGACGGGGACATTTGCCTGGTCAGGCAGGTGTTGCAGCACCTGCCCAATGGGGACATTTCTGCGGTGCTAGCAAAGTTGCGTAAGTACAAGTACGTCTATGTGACGGAGGGACAGCCCGTAGAACCCTTGGGCGCTCCCAATCCCGACATACCAGTCGGAGCGGGAATTAGGTTCGATCTGCGAACCGGCCGGGGCCGCGGCGTGGAACTGAACCTCCCGCCCTGGAACCTGGCACTCGTGGTGGTTTGCGCTGCTCCGGCGTCAACATCTGTCAATGAAATCATTACGACCTATCGTATTGAGAATCAACGATTGCCAGACGGGTAAAAAGCGCGGACCCAGCCCTGCCAGTCAAGCCTTGGAGATCAGGGGCGCACCGGCGACTGTTGCCTGAACTCTGGTCAGTTCCCGGAAGTGGAGTGTTCGCTTCAGACAACTCAAGACACTCATTTATGCACCTTCTGAAAAGTGTACCAGAGTCCCAGTTGCCTGCGGCTGAACTTCAAAACGCGGCGTTTCCGCCCGGTTTAGTCTCTTGAGACCGGCTCAACATAGTCCGGCCGTACCTCCCACTTCACCGGGATGAACCGGATCAGAAGGCGTATGACCCCATTTAAGTAGCGGGCCTTGTTGGTGCAACACTCCAGAATCTCTAGAAGGGAGCTCACGAGCCCGCGCACGCCATAGACCCGGTAGTACAGTGCTTTGTGCTTCCACCACAGATCGATAAATGCAAAGAAAAACAGCCAAGAGCTCCTTGTCAGGCTCTCATGTCCTTGCCGGCGAAGGCGGACCAACGGTTCTCGAATGGTATCGATTCGATAGCCGGCAGCGGCGCAGCGATACATGAAGTCAACGTCCTCATGGCGTCGAAACCGCAGATCATATCCTCCCAGAGATCGCACCACGTCCGCGCGGATCATCATCGTCTGCGGCAGCACAGAGCCCTCGAGCCTCAGAACATGCGCCAGAGTCGCTGGATTAGGCCAGTCACGAGCGATGAGACGGTCCGGCTTGTCCGAGAAGAAGGCCCACACCGCACTGTGGACGGCGTCGCAGCGAGGGTGCTCGGCCATATACTGTCGCTGCCGTTCCAGCTTTTCAGGCAGCCAGACGTCGTCGTCATCCATGAAAGCAATGAACTGGCCCCGCGCCCGCCGGATTCCCTCGTTGCGGGCTGCTCCACATCCAATGTTCACCGGCAGGTCGATGATGCTGCAGACTCCCGCATACCGGTCGAGGTATCTGCGGGAGGATTCGCGGGAACAATCGTTGACAATAATGATTTCGAGAGGTTGGAGGGTTTGTGCCAGAACGGATTGAATCGCCTCGTCTATATACTGCTCGCGGTTGCAGTAAGGAATGACGACGGAAATGTCGCTGGTCGCAGGCGTCGGCACCGGGCCCCTCCTCCGATCTTCGAGCCATGATACCAGACCGTTTGCGGGGATGTCCCGGCCCTTGTCTGCGCCAGCCTGCGCGATGGGCGAACCGCTGAGTTGAGTAGGCCACGCTGTGCCGCCTCCTCGGATTGCCCGCGCTGGCACCCGCGCGGGGGCCGGTTGCCCGCAAAGCGCTTGATACCCGGGCGTACGGTCAAGGTGGCCGGCCGCCTTTTTGGCACGACGGACGTGCAGTTCTTAATTGTTGTGATGTGGGAGAGTCCAATGGCGTTGCCCCGGGAGGCCCAGACGGTATACCATTCTCGGTCGGGATCTCAAGATCGAAATCCAGTGCAATGGGACCAGCGACATCCGTCACACGCGTAACAGACCAGGGAATCTGGATCGAATCCGACGTCCCCTTGGCCGACACGCTCCAGTGGTCGATACCGTTGAGGTTGGTCCGGGCTGTCGCCGTGGGAGAGGCCTTAGTTCTAGGCGGCGTTTCTCCACGTCTGGCAAGCAATCTGGCGACAATCCGCGATATTTACGCCGCCTGGATAGCCGGTCACGAGATACCGTTATCGTTTGAGCGGTCCTCCGATGCCGCTGCTCCGCACAGTGGCGTATCGCTGTTTTTTGCCTGTGGGGTGGACAGTTTTTATTCCCTCGTCAAGCACCGGGACGAGATTGACAATCTGATTCTGGTTCACGGCTTTGACGTGCCGGTGGCGGACACGACAACGTTTGCGCTGGTCGAGGCGCAGGCCCGCGATGTGGCCCGCCTTTTCGGCAAGCGCCTGATCTTGGCAAGGACCAATCTGCATTGGGAACGCCCCAAGATTCCATGCAGTTGGGGAAGGTACCACGGTGCGGCGCTCGCGGCCGTCGCCCTTGCACTCGCGCCCAATCACGGGAAGGTGTACATCGCATCGAGTTACTCGTATGCCGATCTGCACCCGTGGGGATCGCACCCGCTGCTGGATCCACTCTGGTCGACTGAGGCGGTCCAGATCGTCCACGACGACCTTGAAACCCGCATAGATAAGTTGCGCCTCCTGGTTCAATACCCCGAGGTTCTGGCGCGGCTGCGCGTGTGTTGGCAGAACGTGGGCAAATACAACTGTGGTTGCTGCGAAAAGTGCATCAGGACCATGCTGGCCTTGCGCGCGCTCGGCGTCGATCACTGCGCCGTATTTCCAGATACCCTCACGCCAGAACTCGTGCGTCAACAAGAACTCAACGACGATGCCGTGTTGTATTGGCGGGAACTGCTCTGCCCTGGTCTGCCGCCGGCCCTATACGCGGCAGTGCAATCAGCCGTCCATAGCCACGACGCCGGCCTGCCGCCGCGCACTGGAACATGGAAGCGAGAGGTCAAGCGATGCCTGGTCGCCATACGCCGGTCTACGCGCGTTTTGATGTCGGTGGCCGATCGTTCCTGAGGCTGCGGTTCCGCTGCGACCGCAGCAGTGGACCTCGCCATGGCTCACAGCTGCGGATCCAGCCGGAAAAGCTTTGTATGGACAGCGAAAGTCCATTGGTCTTGCCTGAAGAGGCCCGGACGGTTTACTATGCCCGGTTAAGATCAGAAAAAGGAGATTCCGGGCAATGGGACCAGCAACATCCGTCACGCGCGTAGCAGACCAAGGAATCTGGATTGAATCCGATGTTCCTTTAGCCGGCACGCCCGAGTGGTCGATCCCATTACGGTTGGTGCAAGCTGTCGCCGCGGGAGAGGCCGCGGAACTGGGCAGTGTCTCGCCACGCCTGGCAAGCAACCTGGCGACAATCCGCGATATCTATGCCGCTTGGATTGACGGTCACCGGGTACCCTTATCCTTTGAGCCGTCTCCCCCATGCCCTGCTCCGCACAGTGGCGTATCACTGTTCTTCTCCTGCGGGGTGGACAGTTATTATTCCCTCATCAGGCACCAGGACGAAATCGACAATTTGGTGCTGGTTCACGGCTTTGACGTGCCGTTGGCGGAGACGACCACGTTTGCGCTGGTGGAAGAGCAGGCCCGTGCAGCGGCCCGCCTTTTCAGCAAGCGCCTGATTGTGGTGAGGACCAATTCGCATTGGGAGCAAGCCAAGATCCCGTGCCGTTGGAGGATGTACCACGGTGCGGTGCTCATGGCCGTCGCTTATGCGCTCGCACCAAATCACGGGAAGGTGTACATCGCATCGTCCCACTCGTCGTACGCCGATATGGAACCGTGGGGTACGCATCCCCTGCTGGATCCACTTTGGTCCAGTGATGCGGTCGAGATCGTCCACGATGGCCCTAACACCCGCATTGAGAAACTGCGCCTCCTGGTTCAGTACCCCGAGATCATGGCGCGGCTGCGCGTGTGTTGGGAGAACATAGGGAAATACAACTGCGGTCTGTGTGAAAAGTGCATCAGGACCATGCTGGCGTTGCGCGCTCTGGGTATCGATCGCTGCGCCGTATTTCCAGACACCCTCACGCCAGAACTGGTGCGTCAGCATGAACTCAACCGCGATTCCGTGTTGTGCTGGCGGGAACTGCTCTGCCCAGGTCTTCCGCCCGCCCTATATGCGGCAGTGCAATCAGCCGTTCATAGCTACGAGGCCGGCCTGCCGCCGCGCACTGGAACCTGGAAGCGAGAGGTCAAACGATGCCTGGTCGCCATACGCCAGTCGGCACGCGTATTGATGTCGGTGGCCGATCGTTCCTGAAGTGGCGGAAAACCGTCGCGTGAATCTCATTCTTCAAGAAAAGACCGGGTTGGCCGCTAGTCCATCGAGTCTGTCAACGTGAGCAACAGCGCCGTAAGCCCCTAAGGGAACACTCACTGGACCGCGTCCCATAGTCGAATTGCTTCATCCAGCGAGGGAGCGACCCGGACAAAGGGGCAATCCTTGGTCCAAGTTGAGATAAAGCCGCTCAACTTCCCATACGAATTGTCAAGGGCGATGTGGGGAATGCCGAGTAATAGGCAGAGTATGTGACCGTGGAGACGATCTGTAATCACGAACTCCGCCGAAGACAGAAGTTTGACCCCTCGGTCTAAGCGATTTTGTGCGAGATTTCGAAACAACGCCCGCCGCAGCGCCGGTTTACACAAGGCACTCGCCTGAAGTGAAAGCAGGCCGTTCATCGCTGTCAGAAATATCATTCTGCGGTTAAGCGCCGGCTCGTCTCGAAGCCAGTCCGTAATCACCACCCCTTCTGGTAGGTGGCCCGGCAATGCTTCTCCCACTCGGGCGCTCTCCCCGTCCGTCCTGAGTAACAGGAGCAGCTTATGTTTTGCAGTTACGGGGCGTCGTATTGGGCCGAGGCAAAACGCCATATCGGGAGCAAGATGCACGGGGCAGTCAAAAGACGACTGTGCTATCTCGAGGCTGTGCTTGTCGCGGACGAAGAGAACGAACTTCTTATGTCGATGAACAACTCTGGCCGTTTTCTCAATCAGGTCCGGGTTGGTGAAGTTCAAGCTCTGAGGAAGCTGTATGATGTGCCTGTCTGGAAACTGCTCGATGATCAATTCTCTGAAAACTTGACAGTGTGGATACAGATCACCAAAATCTCCGCCACCTTCAAAAAAGATCGGACCATTCGGCACGGCTCTTCTTAGATCATCAGCGTTAAAGTTTCCTTCCTCACAAACAAACGCCGGCCGGGAACCAAAAGTGGCCTTCAGGTGAGCAAGCTCTCCAAGCCAGATGGCGCTGTCTCCGACGTTCGCGTGGTTTGGAAAATTAAGCAATGCGTAGTCGCCCGGCGAGCCCACATAGGCTTTCGAGTGTTCTGCAATGGCCTTGCACAAATCGGTAATTAAAGGCTGTGCGGGATGCTGGTTCAATGCGGGCGAAGCAGATAGTGACACTTGGTCCCTTCGTGGATCGAAACGGGATTCCCACTTAAGCTCCCGGGGAACTGTCTGTAAAGCACTCACCCCAGGCGGTCGAACAACCACCGCCGTCCGGTCAGCCGCATCGCGGTTCAAGGCAATGGCCTCCACGGGCTCTTCATTAATCTGTGCGGTGCGGAAAGTCGGCGGGCGACGCAGCGGGGGTGCTCGGCCATGTACTGGCGCTGTCGCTCCAGCTTTTCAGGCAGCCAGACGTCGTCGTCATCCAGGAAAGCAACGAACTGGCCCCGCGTCCGCGGGATCCCTTCGTTGCGGGCCGCCGCAAGCCCTACGTTCACCGGCAGGTCGATGATACTGCAGACTCCCGCATACCGGTCGAGGTATCTGCGAGAGGATTCGCGGGAACAATCGTTGACAATAATGATTTCGAGAGGTTGGAAGGTTTGTGCCAGAAAAGATTGAATCGCCTCGTCTATATGCTGCTCGCGGTTGCAGTAAGGAATGACGACGGAAATGTCGCTGGTCGCAGGCGTCGGCACCGGACCCTCCTCCAATCTGCGAGCCATGATATCAGACCGCTTGCGGGGATGTCCCGACCCTTGTCTGCGCCAGCCTGCGCGATGGGCGAAATGACGGGCCGGAGTCAGCCGACCTGCGTCGCATCCTCGGAGTGCCCGCGCTGGCACCCGCGTGAGGGCCGGTTGCCCGCGAAGCGCTTGACACCCGGGCGTATGATCAAGGTGGCAGGCCGCTTTTTTGGGCGCGGCGGCCCAGGTCTTTGACAATTGCGAAATATCGGCGAATATCCACAGCGTAAGCCTATTATTCTAAAAAGCAAAGTCGACAATTGGCTTTGTTCCTCATTTTTTGTCGTTACGCTCTTCGCAAACTGGCCGGTCGCGCGAGCGCAGATCAGGCACCAAATCGTTCACCATGGCCGAGGTTGGGTTACAATGAGAACGGTACGCGCCCGTAGCTCAGCTGGATAGAGCGTTTGCCTCCGGAGCAAAAGGTCGCAAGTTCGAACCTTGCCGGGCGTACCACTCCCAGTTTAAGGCTCTCCACCGAGTTTCCTCGCCCTCCAATTTGAGAAAACATGGCCAAACTCTCGCCCGCTCAGGCCATGTGGTCGAGGGCCTGGATCAACGCCCGGATGTAGCCGTAGCAGAACGCAAACGACTGCAATCCGTTCGTGTCGCCAGGCGCCTGCGGAACATGGTCCGGCATCAGCAGGTAAGGATAGCCGACCTCGCGATAGACCTTGATCGCCTGTACGAAATCAATGTCGCCCTCGTCCGGGTACACTTCCTGGAAGTCGTCGCGCTTGCCGCGTATGTTCCGGAAGTGCACGTTGAAGATCTTCTTCCGTGACCCGAAATAGCGGATCACGTCGTAGATCTCCTTGCCCGGATCCTCCAGCATCTCCGCTACCGTGCCCTGGCAGAAGTTCAGCCCGTGATAAGGGCTCTCCTGAATCGTGACGAACTTCTTCAACCCGTCCACGGTGCCCAGCACGCGAGTGACGCCCTGGTACCCTTCCGGCGGAACGCCCGGATCGTGCGGATGGCACGCCATGCGGACTTTGTACTCGTTGGCCACCGGAATCACGCGCTCGAGAAAATACGCGATGCGCTCCCAGAACTGATCGGCATTCACAACTCCCGCCCGCGTCAGAGCCTTCTCGGGCCGCGCTTCTCTTAGTTTCCAGGTGCTGTACAGCGCATCGCCACGGCCCTTCGTCCGGCCCGTGCGCAATACGCCCAGGAGGCTCATGTTGTACTTGATCGACGCAATCCCGGCGGCCGCGCAGTTCCTGATCAGCGTCTGCATGGCCTCGATGTCGCGATCCCGCTCCGGGCTCTGCGCCAGCAGAATGGCGCCGTGCTTCTCCGTGTCGATGTGGCTCGAGGAAAGGAACGGCGGTGCCAGGCAATCGATACTGATGCCATACCTGTCGCCGAGATCGCGCAGTTGCTTGAGTTCGTCCACCGTCGCATACAGGCGCCCTCCGGCGATCTCCGGATAGCCGCACACGTTGCGCACGCCATAACGGGCCAGGAAGCCGAAGTGAACTTCGTTGCTCGGCGCGCTCTGGCAACCCAGTTTCATCAGCGCCGGCAACGGCTTCTTCGCCGCCCCGGCCGGCGCGCCCCCGCCGGTCAGCGCTACGGTCGCCCCTCCCGAGGTGGATAGAAAGGTCCTACGTTTCATCGCTCATCCTCGCCATTTCTCCCCGTTGGCGAAATGCGCCTTTGTGACATCGGGCGAATGCGACTCCCATCCCCTACTCCACGACTCTGATCTTGCCGAGCGCGTACCACCCGTCCGACTGGAGACCGGCTATCGCGAGTTTCACCTTCGGCTGCCTCGAAATGGGGTCCAGCAGCGCGATTTCGAGATCGTACTCTCCTGCCGGCAGTTCGGCCGGAACGAACACCGCGTTGTCATATACGGTGTCGCCGGGCAACCAGGTACGGATGTCCGCGTCCGTCGGAAGGATCGCGGTTTGCGATCCACTCTTGAGCCTCAGCGCGAGCAGGTATTGCTTGTAAATCGGCGCTACACCCTTGTTCTCCCACCAGGTTGCGAACTCGAGCTTACCCTGCGCCTTGACCGCGGGCTGATAGGTGAACCTTCGCAACACAAAACGGTAGCCCATCCTCTTCAGCCATCTGTCAACCTGCGGCTTCCATTCGGGCGGAACGGCCGAAGACTTCCCATTGAAGGATGAGATGTGCCACTTGAGCGCTTGGTCGATAATGTAGTCCACATCCCAACCCTTGTCCTTCCAATACTGCATCACCCAGCAGACTTCAAGACTCACCGGCGCTTTCTGCCAAGCGTCCCGCATCCCGAAGTTGACGATGGCTTCTGGGTAGTAATCGTACATATGGTTCCACGCCGGGTTGAAGCCCCCCATATCTCCCAGACAGTCCACGCGCCACCCGACGTCTTTCTTGGAAAGGGCATATTTGTTGGTTTTTTCGTCCGTGAGCAACATCACCAATGGCGTCTTTGAAAACGCTTCGAGATAGGCGTCAACGAGCGCCGCGCGTGTCTTATCACTTAGCTTATCGGCGCCGGCGCCCTCGCCCCACGCTCCAACGATCGCCAGGTCCACGCTTTCCAGGTCCGGATGACCGTCGTAGCGTTTCCCAAACGCGCGGATAAACCCTCCGAAGCATTCTGCGTACAATGGACGTTCGGGGTCGGTCCGCCATTTCTGAATTGCAAGTTTACCCGACTCCTCACCCACTTCGGCACGATACCAATCGGGCACATCGTCTTTCATTTCATTCGAACTGCCATACGGCGCGATGCGGATCATGAGTGTCTGTCCACGGTTGTGCGCGGTTTTGAGCGCATTGTCAAACAACTTCCAGTCGTACTTGCCGCGCTCCGCTTCGACGTATCTCCAGTACACACGGAAGTAGGCGATGGATGTGTCCGGATGGTCCTTATTTCCGAGGCTTCCTTTGAATGGCTGGTAAACAATCGGGAAACCCTCGGTCCATTTCAGGCCCTGGTTCAACTCGTCTCCATTGAACCGCTGGAATGTCATAAATCCCATCCCGGGGTTCGTCAGGACGTCGTCGATCTCCTTCGGACGAACGATGACTGGGTCCTGCGCGAACAGCGGGCCTAATGCGAGCAACAAAAGCAATCTGGATCTGAACATAAACCTCTTTTCCGGTTCAGAGCTGCTACTCCGAAATCAATTGGAACCCAGCCGCTATCGGCGCGATCCATTTGACTCCCGCAGCCTCTTGTCCGAGCCTTGTACGCGTAACGCTAACCAATTCGGCTCTCTCTGCCTGTAAGTCTAGTGAATGGAGAGGTCGCGGTCTAGTTCGAGCAGGCACTCCCACAAAGCAAGAAATGCGCTTCGTGCGTTCGGCATGATTGAGGCACCGCTCGGCATTGTGTCGCTGATTCTGCGAGGTGGATCAAACCAGGGACCGGCAGCGCCCACAGGCCGCGCGCATTATCTTTTCAACCACAGATCAATCGGCCGGCTGACTCCTGCTGGACGGAACGGCAGCCGTGTCTTGGAACCGCTGCCCGCCGACGCATACCCGGCATAGAGCGCTTCCATAACCACGCGCCCGTCGTGGCCCGTAGCGTCTGGCTCTTCCTTTCCGCGGACACAGCGTGCGAAATGGCGCATTTCCTGAGGAAACCCATAGTTCCAGAGTTCTTCAAAAATTGGGTAAGTCCAGCCCTTCGTGGTCGGCGCCTTTTCGACCGCATACCCATAGCCGTACTGGCTGTAGGTCGGAAGCGCGTTGCCCATGTGAAGGTTTGCGTAGGTCACGCCTCCTCCACCGTAAACTTCTATTCGGTCGTCCATGCCGCCGCGGCGGCCCCAACTGTTTTCGACAACGCCAACCGCTCCATTGACAAATTCAAGAATGCATAGAGACTCATCCTCTCCTTCCGTCTTGTCCGCGTGCACATACGTTCCCATGTGACAGAGAACGTCTTTAATGGCAGGCCGGCCGAGAAACCAATAGCAGAACGCTATGCCGTGACAACCCATGTCCATGAAAACCCCGCCGCCCGATTGCTCAACATCCCAGAACCAGTTGGCATGCGGTCCAAAGTGCTTCTCGCTCTGCTTGACCAGGTGCACTTTACCGAAGGCACCGTTGTCCGCCATCTCTTTAGCTTTGACGTATTTCGGCGTGAAGAATAGCTCCTCGGCGTACAGCAGCAGCACACCTTTCCGCCTGCAGGTGTCGATCATCTCGTCGGCTTCGTCGAGAGTGATACACAAAGGCTTCTCGCAAATAACGTGTTTGCCGGCATTCGCAATATCGTACGTCATTTGAGCGTGGAGCCTGTTCGGCGCGGTGATCGTGACCATCTCGAGGTCTGGCTGCTGCAGCATCTTCCGGTAATCTTCGAACACGCGCGGAATCCCATAACGCTCCGCAAGTTTGGCCGCATTGCCCGGAGTCGGCGATGCGACTGCAACGACCTCGGCTTCCTCCGGCATAAGCTGAAACGAAGCGGCATGAATATCCGCCTCGAACCCGCTGCCTATTATTCCGACCTTCACTTTTCCCGAGTTCGCCATTGGTCATTCCTTTTCGACAACCTGCTCACGTCCCGCGTCAAAGTAATACATTTTGCCATTTCTATAGGACCGGACGGAGAGGTCGATCGTCGTCATCACCTTGAAGCCCAGGTCGGCGTGACAGTTCGGTTGCTGCCTCGATCGCACGCAGTCGAGGAAGTTGTCGACATGCTTGAGGTCCCCCTCGTTTCCGACACCGTCGATGCGCACTTCCTCCTTGCCGAATTTCTTTTTGAATGATTCGACGAAGGGCGATTCAGGCACGATTTGCGCGTAGTCGCGCCGGCGGCCCTGCGGACCTTCCCATTCATCGCCAAGGTGAATCGTGGCCTCCGTCCCGCGCAAAAGCAGCACCGGTCCATTTTCATTCACCTGCGAAGATTGAATGGTCATAGAGTAGTTGCTCGGGTAATCGGCGGCGGTAAGGAATGTGTCAGGAACTTCACGTCCATCCTTATAAATCCAGGCTCCTCCCATGCCAGCCACGCGCGTGGGATGGTCATTGGGAAGTGCGACATGGAACGGCGCCACAATGTGGTAATGCAAATCCGTGGCGATGCCGCCCGAGTAATCCCAGTACTTGCGAAAACGGAAGAAACGGTCCGCGTCGAAGGACCTCGCAGCCGCGGCGCCGAGCCATTGTACCCAGTCGATGTGATCTTCGCCTTTGCCATTGGGACCTGCGCCCGGGTCGATCGGCCAATTCCAGTCACCCTGCGGATCGTTGCGACTGTACGTGCCCTGGACCGCCACGACCTTGCCGATCATGCCGGACTGCACGATCTCCTTTATCCGGTGCCAGCGGGTCCAGGAGGTGCCTTGAACGCCCACCTGCACGATTCGTCTGAGCTCCTGTGTTCTATGAGAGACACGCTTGGCCTCTTCGACCGTGTGTGTCATTGGCTTCTCTACGTAGACGTCTTTGCCGGTTTCCATCGCCAGAAGGGTAATTGGCGCGTGCCAGTGGTCCGGCGTGGCTATGAAGACCGCATCGATGTCAGAGCGCTGCAGCAGTTCCTCGTGGTGCACGTACATCTTTGCGCCGCCCGCTTTTTGCGACGCGGCGCGCAGACGCTTTTGATATACGTCGCACACGGCGACTATCTCGACGTCGGGCTTCGCCTGCCTATGCTTCAGGACGAGGTCCATTAGCCAGTTGCCGCGGCCGCCGGTGCCAATGAGCGCCACGTTGATCCTGTCGTTTGCACCCAACACGCGGGTTTGACCAGCCGCCGTTGTGATCAGCGCGCCGCCGAGCCCGGCCTGCTTGAGAAAGTAACGCCGTGATGTCAAACCAAGAGCATCCATAAAGACAACTCCTTGTTTCGAGACCTAATCCGATCGCCATGCATGGGCGGCCGCAGTCGGCTGCCATGCGCTCCATAGTCTATCGCGCTTGGATCCCGGCAATCTCAGCCCGAGATGCTCGCGGAATCGTGAATGGCTAGCTACGGCGTTTATTTCGGCTGCGGCGTGCTCATTGTATGGGAGTGCGAACGCGTCTGCCAGGCTTGAATGCCTGTTGACACTCGCATCCGGCGCGTAATCTGATGGAAGCGAGACTGCATCGGGAGTAATGAAAAGATGAATCGAAGGCTGCTCGTCTGCAAAACTTGCCTCCTACTCGGCGCGGCTGTCTTATGGGCACACGCCGAGCCTCGAGGTTCTCTCACCGCCGCAGGCTGGACCATTTCTGCGGACCCTGGCTCCGGCACTCTGGATGTGACTCACGAGCAACTCGGCGCACTCATGAGACAGGTCCGTCTTCACGTTCGGGAGGCCAATGGTTCACGCCCTTTTGCCAGTTGGACCATCGAGCGCAGCGCCCCCAATCAACTCATTCTAAAAGCCGTTCAGCCTCAGGCGGCCTGGCTCTTTGAGCTGCGCCCCAACCTCTTGAAAATCTCCACGACTTTGCATAACGGCGTGATAACTGCGCAACTACCCGCTTCGAAGGAACGCATACCGGCCCGTCTTTTAGATCCCCTGGGCGTCCCGGCCGATTGGGTGGGGACCAACGAGGTAGCCGAAGGGTATGGCGGAAAAGAAACCAGGAATCCCTCCTTTCTACCCCGCAAAAACGCCGATTGCATGTACTTCGCTTTAGGACAGATCGCGAGTCCGAACTTCACCGGTCTTTTCGACCGGAGAACTGACGTCGCCATCAGCTTCCCCGATGAGACCCGGATCGCACGTAATACCCGTGATCAGGATCTGCTGGATCTGACCATGCCCGTCTCGGGTAGCGTCGCCGTGCGGCTGACACCTGACTATTACACGCGCACCCTGGGCTTACCCTACTACATTCCGTTCGACGATAGCTACTTCAAGACGGCGCCGATTGTCTGGTCCAGTTGGACCAGCTACTATGAGGCCGTCAGTGAAGCGGATATCATCCGCAATACGGATTGGCTCGCCACCAACCTCAAGCCCTATGGTTTCCAGTACGTTCAACTCGACGACGGTTACGATCGCGGCGACAACGGCGAGCACTCCTGGATCGAGAACTGGGACAAGCGGAAGTTCCCTCACGGTCCCCAATGGCTAACGAGTTACATCACCTCCAAGGGTCTCCGCGCGGGCATATGGTTGGTGCCCAATTCCTATGCGAGTGCAGTGGAACAGCACCCTGACTGGTACTTGCGATTCAAGAACGGCAACCTCGTTCTGGACTATCAGACGCCCGCGCTCGATTCAACCAACCCCGAAGTACTCGACCACCTTCGACACTTATTCCAGACTCTCGACGGGTGGGGCTTTGAGTACTATAAGTTCGACGGGGAGCATGCATTGACGCGGTATGTACCGAACATCGATTGCGAGAGGCTCAAGGATAAGACAGTGAATTCACTGGCCAATTATCGCGACAGACTAAGGGTGATTCGAGAGACAATCGGTCCGAACCGTTTCATCGAGGGGTGTCCGGCAGGAACGCCGCTGAATGGAATTGGCTACTTCGACTCCTATTTCAACGGACACGACCTGTATAACAGCTGGCAAGGAATGTACGCACTTTTCAGCTCCATAACCGCCAACGCATTTCTGAACCACATCGCGGTCTACGTCATGCCGGGCGAAGGCTTGGAACTCGGAACGCCCATGACGGTTGAGCAGGCGATGAAGCAGCGCCCCCCGATCGTAGTTGAAACCGCACGCACTCGGGAGAGCCCCATGATCGGCTTTGGCACGACTCTCGCCGAAGCCCGGACTCTGGTCACCTATGTTTCATTGACCGGCGTTGCCTACCCACTGGCGAGCGTCATGCCTGAGCTTCCGGAAGAGCGAGTCAGGCTGCTGAAGGCGACAATGCCCACCCTGCCGATCCTGCCCGTGGATCTTTTCAGCCGCGGCACTGACGTTCAATGGGACACATTCAAACACACCCAGCCCGATTTCTATATTCACAACTACCCGGAGATTCTGAACGTCAAGGTGAATGGAGCCTCGGGAGTGTATGACATTGTGGGCCTGACAAACTGGCGCAGCGCAACGGTGGAAAGGGATTTTGACCTTACGGAAAAGTTGGGCCTCGATCCTGACCGGCGCTATGTCGTCTTTGATTTCTGGAACCAGAAGCTGCTGGGGATCTATAAGAAGCATTTGGTGACGACAATCGAACCTCACGACACCCGGGTGTTGTTCATCCATCCTTTGTCGAACCGGCCGCAGCTTGTCGGCATTTCACGCCACATAAGCGGCGCATACTCCATCCTGGAAATCTCCTGGGATGAAGCTACGCGCACGTTGCATGGCTCCTCACAGACCGTACCCGGAGACCCCTATCTGCTCTGGTTCTACGTCCCTGACGGGATGGAGATACTTCAAGTGCGGGCCCGGGCGCGAGGGCGCCAGCTCCCGGCCAGGCATAAGCGCGTCGGGCACTCTTTGATGATCCGTCTTGATGGGCAGCAGTCGCCTGTCGCTTGGGAAGTCGCCTTTACCCGCACCGCGCCCAGATAGTTTCGGAGGCCACACTCGAACGCGCCTCCCACCTAGGGCGTCAGGGTATGCTGACACTCTCCAGCACGGTGCGTGTGAATCAGCGCATTCGCTCTGGGATCACGTTTTCCTGGGCTTTTCGAACCCCACGCGTAGCGCGCAAGTTCCACCCAACTCGACCCGCGAGCCGCTCTTGAGGCGGACCGGCGTGCCCGGAGCTACCCTTCGCCCATCGAGTTTCGTTCCATTTGAGCTGTTGCAATCGATCAGGAACAGCTTGCCTTGCTTGACGTGAATCTCGCAATGGAACCGCGAAATCATGCGCTCCACATCCTGCAACACGATATCATTCTTCGATCCTCCGTCCTGGGCAACGGCGCCGATATGCACGATCTCCTGGTCCAGTGCGAACTTATCGCCCTTTTGCAGACCCTCGATCACTTCGACAAATGGGTCCTTCTTGCCGCGCGTGAATAGTAACAAACCGCCGCCGCTGAGAAGGACCAGCACGCCGCCGCCCAGCAACAGGTATTTCACCCTGTCACGTTGCTGGGCCGCCGCGTCAACGCGCTGTTTCAGGCTCTGCACTTGTGGATTATTCGGAGCTATCCTTTGTGCGATCGCGAGATGACCTTGCGCCGCGGCGATGTTACCCACGAGAAATGCCGCCTGGCCATCTTCCAATGACTGCGCGAGCGTGGCCGCCTTCTGCTCTTCGGTCTGCTTTTGTTTGGCCCCCTCTTCGGTCTCTTTCTGTTTCTGTGCTCTTGTCTGTTCGATCTTTTGTTGAGCTTCTTTGTAGCCGGTGGCGGCGTTGACATTGCCGGGGTCCAGCGCCAGGATCTTCTCATAAAGATCCTTCTGCGTCTCGGGCTGGTCCGTTTTCAGCGCCTCCTGCATTAGCTTTGAAACCTGCGCTTGCCGCGCCTCGTCTCGGGCTTGTCCGGCTGCCATCTGTTGCATCGCCGGGGCGACTAGTTGCTGGTTGGCCGGCGCCTGTGCGACCTGGGCAGGAGTTACAGGCGCAACTGGCGGCGGTGCGGCCGCGACTGCCTTGGCTGACTGTCCGCCAAGCGTCTTAGGCAGCGCCACGAGCTTGATGTTCTGATAGTCGATCGTGCCTTCGCCTTCCGGCGCCCCCAAGGTAATCGCGCCACCCGCTGTGCGCGCCTCCCTTTTTGGCGCTGTGCCCTCGGGGCGAATATCGTCGAACTCATTCACCGGATACCCGTTCACCCAAATGGCCACGTGCCGTCCCCGCGCCAATATCGTCGCAGTGAAGAACTGATCATCCTCACCCAAAACTTTTCGCGCGATCTTTAGTCCACTCAGGTTTCCCGTCGACACGCCGTTCTCGATCGATACTTCATAGCCCGATTGGAACTGGCCGGGATCACCACGAAAATGCAGCGCGGCGTGCGGAGATTCCTTCTTGCCTGTAGCCTTCGCCTTGACATCCACCTGTAGCAGGAAATCGTCGTAAACGGCCTGCGTCTCCAGTTGGCCGGGCCCATTCGCTCCATGAATGGCGCCGCTCGCCAGGCTCCAGCTTGCCTCGTGCGGCTTCTTATCTCCGCCACCGCCACCGAATACCTTGCCGAACTTCTTGAGTACGCCCCCGCCGCCTGCCGCGGGCTTCTGGGGCGATGGATTCACAGCTTTCCATCCCGACATGTCCGTGGCGTTGAAAATAGGCTTCAACCCCAGCGGCTTCAATTTGATGTTCCGGAAATCGTACCTTCCGCCGTGCTGGCAAGCCAATGCAATGTAGCCTGCGTGGGACTTGCTATCTTTCCCCGAGGCTACCTTCCGGCCGTCGATAGTGACTGTTAACTCGTCGCCCGTTACCTCCAGTTCGACAGAGTGCCACTGGTTCGGCTGAAGCTTCCCAACTTCGGACTTGATGTGTTGTGCGATGCTTCCGGTCGGCCATTTCCCGTCGGAATCGCCCAGCCGCAGATCATAGCCACTCTCCGCCGGCGAGCCTTCCTTGGCAAACCGAAATAACAAGCTCGCATCGGAGTCCGCACGCGCGGCGTGATAGTCGAATTTCAGGACGTAATCCGAGAAGGGAGCGTTTGTGCGGAGCTCTCCGCAGTCTCCGGCCTCACAGGTCATGACGCCGTCGCCCGCCTTCCACTTCTTCCCGTCCTGACTCCAGCCGAATAGCGATTCACCGTCGAACAGCAGCAGCCATCCATCCTGCGCTTCGGCCCGCGTCACAGTATTGTCTTTGGCGCCGAGGATGCATGCGCTCAGCACTAGGCACGCCAGCACCCGCATAGCATTACCCGGCGCTCGCCGCTGTTTCGACGACGTTGAATGTGAGCCCTTCGGCTTCACTGTGCTCGATTCGCAAGGTCTGTCCGGCTTGGACATCCCCGGCGATGACGGCCGCGGCCACCGGCGAGAGTACGAGTTGTTGCATGGTTCGCCCCACTGGCCGGGCGCCGTACGCTGGATCATACGACTGTTGTGCGAGGTAGGCCAGAGCTTCCGGAGTAACTTCAAGCTGGATCTCCCGATCTTCCGCCAGCTTCTTCCTCAAACCTGCCAACTGGACGTTCACTATCCTCTCCAGCTCAGGTTCCGCCAGCGGATTGAAAGCGATCACTTGAGAGATCCGATTATACAATTCCGGGCGCAGCGAGGCTTTCACCACCTCGAGGATGATGTCCTTGCGCTTGTCCGGATCGTCCGTCGCATCGAGCGATTCGCGGACGCCCAGGTTCGAAGTGAAAATGATCAGCGTGTTTGAAAAGTCACAGAAGCGTCCCTTCGCATCCGTGAGCCGCCCCTCGTCCAGCACGCCCAGCAGCAGGTCCAGAATCTCGGGGTGTCCCTTTTCGACCTCGTCGAAAAGAACGATGGAATAAGGCGAGCGCCTGACTTGCTCGGTGAGGAAGCCGCCCTCGTCCGACCCGACCAGGCCCGGACGCGATCCGATCAGTCCGGCCGCCGACGACTTGTCCTTGTACTCGCCCATGTCAATGCGCACCAGCGCCGCTTCGTCGTCGAACAGCGCTTCGGCCAGTGCCTTCGCCAGTTCTGTTTTGCCGACTCCGGTTGGCCCGACAAAGAGGAACGAGTTCGGCTTGCGCCCCGGCTGGAGATCGGCGCGCATCCGCCGTGCCGCATCGGAGACGGCCCCGATCGCCTCGTCCTGTCCGAACACGCGCTCGCCGATTCGCTCCTCGATCTTCACCAGGCGATCGCGTTCGCTTTCGAGCATGCGGTTAATCGGCACGCCCACTCGCTCCGCAATCGTTTCCGCGATGTGCTCGGGAAGAACCGTGTCCGGCACCATCTGCGTCCCGGCGCTTTCACTGAGTTGCTTCTCCAGGTCCTCGCGCTGCTGCTCGAGGTACTTCAACGATCCGTAGCGAATCTCGGCCGACTTTGCCACGTCGCCCTTTGTTTCGGCCGCCTCCAGCAGCGCGCTCTGTTCCTGTATCGCCTGCTTTGTCTTTTGCAGATTGTCGGTCGCGCTCTTCTGCTTGTTCCACTGCCCGACCAGCGCTTCCACCTTGGGCTTGAGATCGTCAACCGCGGCCTGCAGCTCGGCCACGATTTTCTTCTGCGACGCGGTCGTGGCCGAACCTGTTAACGCCTCCAGTTGCGCCTGTTTCTGCAGCAGCAGCCGCTCCTGCTGGTCGATTTGCGTCGGCTTCGACTCCCTTTGCATCCGGATCCGCGCCGTCGCTTCGTCGATCACGTCCACCGCTTTGTCCGGCAGGAATCGATTGCGAATGTAGCGCCGCGACAATTTCACGGACGCCTGCAACGCTTCGTCCGAAAGCCTCACCCCGTGATACGCCTCGTAGCGCGGACGGATCCCGCGCAGAATCACCATCATCGTTTCGTCCGTCGGTTCCTTCACGGTCACGACGTCGAAACGGCGCGCCAGCGCTCCGTCTTTTTCGATCCGCTCGCGGTATTCGTCGAAGGTCGTCGCGCCCAGGCAGCGCAGTTCGCCGCGCGCCAGCGCGGGTTTCAGAATGTTGGCCGCGTCCATGCCGCCTTCATTGCCCCCGGCTCCCACCAGAGTGTGCAGCTCGTCCAGGAAGAGAATGATCTCTCCCTTCCTCGCCCGCACCTCGTCCACCACCGATTTGAGCCGCTCTTCGAATTCACCGCGGTACTTGGCGCCCGCCACCATCGAGGTCAGGTCCAGCGCGATCACCTTGCATTTCTTGAGTGATTCGGGAACGTCGCCGCTCGCGATCCGCAATGCCAGCCCCTCGGCGATCGCCGTCTTGCCTGTGCCCGGATCGCCGACCAGAACCGGGTTGTTCTTGCTCTTTCTGAGCAGCGTCTGGATCACGCGCCGGATCTCTTCGTCGCGGCCGATCACCGGCATCAGTTCTCCCGCCGCGGCGGCCTTGGTGAGATCGCGCCCGAAGCGTTCGAGGACTTTCGACGATGCCGTTTTAGCCGCCGCGCCCGCCGCGCCCGGCTGGCCCAGCGTCTCGTTCGTGGCCGTGCGCGTTTCGGCCGTCTTCTCAAGCGCCTGCTGGGTTGCGCCGGCTCCGCGCAGTTCGCCCTTCAATCCTTCTTCGCCGTAGTCCACGGCCGCCAGCACGAAATCGATCGGCTCGGCCGTCTCCACGCCGCGCGCCGTCATCTTCTCGAACGACTTCTCGATCAGTTCGCGCAGCGCTCGCGAAGCCACCGGCCGCTTGCCCGGCTCCAGTTTGTTCGTGCCCTCTTTGTTCAACCGCGTGGAGAACGATTCGAGCAGCGCGTCGCACGCGATCCCCGACTTCTCCAGCACGGCCGCCAGCGCGCTCTCTCCGTCCAGCAGGACGTACAGCATGTGGACGGGCGTGATCTGCGCTTGCTGCCGCTGCTCGGCCAGCAGCCGCGCCCGCTCGAGTGCATCTTCCAATTCGCTTGAAAGTTTGTCCAAATCAATCGCCATCGTCGTGCCTCCTTCTCCTTATTCCAGGCGCCGCCGCCGCGGTGGAGCCGGCGGATTGGGCTCCGGGTTCTCGCGCGGCGGTTCAAAACGTCTCGGCGCCTCCCACGGCGCCGGCTTCTCTTCGGTCCTCGGTTCCTGACGCGGTTCCGCCGGCGGCTGGTCGTAGCGCGGATCGGGCCGCCGCTCCGGCCGCGGAGTCGGCTCGAAGCGCTGTGGCCTCGGCGCCTCGGGCGCGGGCGGCGGCGGGGCCTGCGGCGGCACAGACGGACGTGCCGCGTCGGGCCGCTGCACCGGCTCCACGTTCCGCACCGGCTCTTCCATCCGCTGCGCATAGAACCGGTGCCGCGTAAACAGCAGCGCCGTCCGGATCGCATGGTGCGCCGGAAGCGTCACCTGCAGGTCGGTAATCGTCGGCACATCCGGCGCTTCGAAATCGTATTCGAAATTGCACTGCTCCGCCGACTTCGATTCGCACGCCAGCATGATCGGCTTGCGCCGGAATCCGCTGGCCTCGTTGATCGCAATCTCCACCGTGATCTTGGTGCCCTTTTCGAACGTCGCATTGCGTTCGCCGACTAGGATCAGTCTGTACTTATCGCGCCCCTCCAGCCGCAGCTGCGAGAAGTACAGCGTCATCTCGTCCGCCACGCCCTGCACCCGCGACGGCTTCGCGGCCAGCTTGTACAGCACTTTTCCGCCGCGGTCGAATATGAAGTTCATCGCGTCCAGCGCCGTGCTCATGTGGAAGTCGATGTACTTGCCTTCCAGCGCCCGCTCCAGCCGCTGCAGCGCGTCCAGCGCGCCCAGCGCCGCGCGCGCCTCGACTCCCAGGTCCTCGTGGATCGACCAGCTGCGCGTAGCCTGCAGGATCTTCTTCTGCTGTTCCACCAGCACGATGAACTCGGTCTCACCCGTCTCCTTCAACGTGTCGAAATACTGCTGCACCACCGGCGTCAATTCCAAATACGCGGCCGCGCTGTGCAGGAATCGCCGGATCTTGCCGAAAAATTGTTTCGGGCTTTGCACGGGGTCCAGCACGTCGTACACCGTGTTGTGCAGCGCCACCGTCATGCGTTCGACGAAGTTCGCCGCCTCGGTGTCGGTTTGCGTTTCGATGCCCCGCTCCGTGAATAGGACCAGGAACTCCCGCATCGCGCGATTCAGCTCGGTATAGCGCTCCGTCAGCGCCGTGAAGACATCCGCGATTCTCCTCCACGCCGCCGCCAGTTCGCTATGGCTCATCAGGCACGTGCAGGCCGGGATGAACGCCGGGTCCTTCTCGAATCCCGCACCATACCTTTGCTTTCGCAGCCGCGCCACCGCGACGCTGTACGCCACGTTGTCGGCGTGCAGCCGCAGACTCAACGCCTGCGCCGGTCGCCGCTCCGTTTGCATTTGCGGATTGTATTCGTCCACCGGGCCGTCGTAGACCTGCTTTTCGTTCGGATCGCAGACGATGTAGATCGGTGCTTCGTTGATGCCCTCCAGCTCCGCTTTTGCGAACTGCCGCTGGATCGGATGCTCCGGGTCGATCTCCACAATGCACCCGGCCGGCGTCAGCGCCCGGCACTGTGTCACCGACACCTTCAACGTCTGGTCGTCCTCGTCGATCGTCACGATCGGATCGTGCCGCACTGCGCCCAGTTCGGCTTCTGCCAGCCGCGGTCCGCCGCCGACCAGTCCGTAAGCGTCGGTCGCGTAGCGCAGCACCCACAGCAGCCCCGCTTCGAAGTATTTCTCCTGGCGGAGAAAATGCCCCGGCGTCAATAGCATCCCGTGTTCCCAGTTGACCGAGCTCAATTTCACATCGTCGGGGTTCATTTGGTTTCCTATGCTCTATGCCCTTCGGTTCTGCGCGTGCGCGCCCGCCGCCCGCTCTGCCGCGCGCCCGCTCCCAGTGCCGTCCTGCGTGCCGGCCCCTCCCAAGTAGCTGTTAATACCCAGACGCCCGTTCTGCAATTCGTCGCCCAGGCGCGGCGGCTTGGTCGGATCCAGCACCACCCACTGCAGCTTTCGTCGCTGATAGCACGGGCACACC
>Ga0302320_10006316_pt1 | contig 26334 bp, 22 predicted proteins | sample Bog_T0_3_FD_202130 | JGI IMG/M metagenome (GOLD analysis project Ga0302320, IMG submission 202130) | Peat permafrost microbial communities from Stordalen Mire near Abisko, Sweden - Bog_T0_3 | ecosystem: Environmental > Terrestrial > Soil > Wetlands > Peat | place: Sweden: Abisko, Stordalen Mire... | reverse complement strand
TTATATCCAGGCCAGCCCAATACCCTTGTCCAGTCGTTCTCCCTCATGGAAACGAGTGTAGCCGGAATCACAGAATCTCAAAATCCCCGCAAAAACGAGGCCTTTCCCAGATTCTCGAACAGAGCCCTAATGCGCACCAGTCATGCAACTTGCGCTGGCGGGCGTAGAATATCTGCGAATTTGTTTTCAAAATTGCGATTCCGGCTAACGCCTCTCTTACAAGCCATGGCATTCGACAGTTGGCGTAATAGAAAGACCTGATCCAAGCAAGGGCGTTCGATGAATAGGTACGATACTCGCATATTTACAGCCACGCTGCTGCTCGCAGGCATGAGTCTCGCTGTCGGCTGCCGCCTCCAGGAGGCGATTGTCATACGGTCCGCCCAGGATGCCGCAAAGGCGCGGATCGGCGTCATGACCGGCTCCACCGGGGAGGCACTGGCGAAGGTCAGATTTCCCCAGGCCAACGTGCAAACCTTCGACGACATCATGAATGCGGTGGCGGCGCTGGAGTCCAGGAAACTCGACGTAGTGCTCACTACGTTTCCCACGGCGCAGCAGGTTGCCAAGAAGGACCCGAAGCTTTACGTCATTCCTGAAAACCTTGACCAGGAAGACACGTCAGTTGCCGTGCGAAAGGGCGATACCGCCCTGCTCAACGACGTCAACCGGATTCTTGCTGAGCTGAAGGCGGATGGGACTCTGGCATCCATGCGCAAGCGGTGGCTGAAACCCGACCTTGGTCCGTACCAGGTTCCGGCCATCGAATTGCCAAGCCACGGCAAGCCTCTGAAAGTGGGAGTGAGCGCCACGCGCGAACCGTTGAGCTTTGTTGACGCCAGCGGTACCATCACAGGCCACGACGGCGAACTGGCCCGGCGCATCGCGGCCCGGCTGCACCGGCCAATCGAGTTCCAGGACATGAAGTTCCTGGCGTTGATTCCGGCGCTCAACTCCGGCAAGATCGACCTGGTGATTACCGGCATGACAGCGACCGATGAGCGGCGCAAGTCAGTCGATTTTTCCGAGCCCTATTTCATCAACTCCCAGGTGTTGCTGGCCGTGAAGCCCGCCGCAAATGCCGGCGCCGGCCAGGAGCCGCAAAGCCCGGGCGGCAACTCAGCGCCAACGGCAAATGGCCTCAAGCTCGCCTCGCCAGCCGATCTCAACAACAAGCGAATCGGCGTTCTGCTGGGCTCAGCGCATTCCACCTGGGCCACACAGCATTGTCAGGGCGCGCAGGTCCTTGAGTACAAGGCGGCGGCCGACGTGGTGCTGGCGGTGAAAACCAACAAAGTGGACGCGGCGCTCTACGACGCGGAACCGCTGCGCATCGCGCTACGCGCGGAGCCCACACTGGCGGCGATGGACGGAAACCTCTTCTCGTTCGATGTCGGCGCAGGATTTCGCAAAAGCAACACCGCGACCAGGGACAAGTTCAACCAGTTTCTAGCCGGCATCCGGCAGAACGGTGTGTACGCCGACATGGTGAGCCGCTGGATTGAACAGGGCGATACGCGGATGCCGCACATCGACGCACCGAAAGGCGGTGGCGTATTCCGCGTGGCGGTGAGTGATGTCGGTTTGCCTTTTGTTGTGGTGAAGGACAACCAATTGATTGGGCTCGATATTGAGATCGCAACGCGCTTTGCCGCGTCACTGGGGAAACGCGCGCAGTTCTCCGACATGGACTTCGGCAGCCTGATCGCCTCGGTTTCCAGCGGAAAGAGCGAGATGCTTATCAGCTCGGTCTATATCACGGACGAGCGCAAGAAGCAGATCGCCTTCTCCGATCCCTATTTCGTGATGGGCACAAAAGTTTTTGCGCTGAGGCGGAACCTGGCCTCTTCCGGTGCCGCCCCGCAACAGAACACCGCGCCTGCTGTCGCTGCGCAGCCGCAAGGCTCTTCAGCCCGCATAACTTCTGCCGAGGACGTGAAAGATAAACGGATTGGGGTGCTCCTGGGCTCGGTTCACGACACCTACGCCACGAAGCACTTCCCGCAGGCCACCATTTTGCAGTACAAGTCGCCTTCCGACCTGCTGCTTGCCGTGCGCTCAGGCAAGATTGACGCAGCCATCTACACGCGCGAAACGCTCCAGGATATCTTGCGGGACGACCCGGAGCTTGGGTTGCTTGGAGGCAACCTGGAGTCGTACCCGATTGCGACGGGATTCAGGAAAGGGAACAGTCAACTGCGCGAGCAGTTCAACGCCTTCCTGGGCACAATCAAGAAGAACGGCGTCTATGACGACATGGTGCGGCGCTGGATTGTGGCGCGCGACACGCACATGCCGAGGATTGAGAATGCCGGCGCCAACGGCAAGATCGTCATAGGATTCGTCAGCGACAAGGGGTTGCCGTTCACCATTATCCAGGACAATCAGCCGGTCGGCTTCGACATCGAGCTGGCGCAACGCTTCGCGGCATCTCAGGGCAAGAAGATCGTGTTCTCCGATATGGATTTCGGCAGCCTGATTGCCGCCGCCGCCACAGGGAAGATCGACATGATCGTCAGCACCCTGATGATTACCGAAGAGCGCAAGAAGAAGATCGACTTCTCTGACCCTTACTACGAGCTGGGCTCCAATCTATTCGCGCTCAAAAGCAACATCGCGGCCTATCAAAAGGCTGAAGCCGCGGAAGAAAAGCCCTCGTTCCTGCGCGGCATTGAGAACAGCTTCAACAGCAACATCCTCATGGAGAAGCGTTACCTGCTGATCTGGGATGGCCTGAAGACCACGGTCATCATCTCCATCCTGGCCACCATCTTCGGGACCTTGCTGGGCGCGCTGGTGTGTTTCATGCGCATGTCAAAGCGGCCTGTGCTGAGTCTCCCCGCAAAGGCATTTATCGGCGCATTGCGCGGAACGCCCGTACTGGTGCTCTTGATGGTCATCTTCTACGTAGTCTTCGCCTCGGTAAGCATCAGCCCGGTGCTGGTGGCGGTGATCGCCTTTGGCATGAACTTTGCCGCCTACTCCGCCGAGATCTTCCGCAGCGGCATCCAGAGCATCGACCCCGGCCAAACCGAGGCCGGAATCGCCATGGGCTTTACGCCGGTACAGACTTTCCTGCACATCATCCTGCCGCAAACGGTGCAGCGCGTGCTTCCCGTCTACAAGGGCGAGTTCATCTCCCTGGTGAAGATGACTTCGATTGTCGGTTACATTGCGGTGCAGGATCTTACCAAGGCAAGCGACATCATCCGCAGCAGGACATTCGATGCGTTCTTCCCGCTGGTGATCGTGGCCATTCTCTACTTCCTGATTGCCTGGGTGCTGACACGCGGGCTGGAGTACCTTGAGAGCCTGAGCAACTCCAGGAGCAGAAGAAAGGGGGCTGCGCAGCGATGATCACCGTCAAGCATCTTCGCAAGCAATTCGGCGATCTGGCCGTGCTCAAAGACATCACCACCGAGATCCGGAAAGGCGAGGTGGTCTCCATCATCGGTCCGTCCGGGACGGGCAAGAGTACGCTGCTGCGCTGCCTGAACCTTCTTGAGATGCCAGACGGCGGATCGATTGAGGTGGGCGGCGCCGACGTGCTTGACCGGAAGACCAATGTGCCCAAGGTACGCCAGCGCATGGGCATGGTTTTCCAGTCATTCAACCTGTTCAACCATCTCTCGGTGCTGGAGAACCTGACCCTGGCGCCGAGGAAGCTGAAGGGCGTGCGACGCGCCGAAGCCGAAGCGAAGGCGCTGGAATTATTGCGTCTGGTGGGACTTGCGGAGAAGGTGCACAGCTACCCGGATGAGCTCTCCGGCGGCCAGAAACAGCGCGTGGCGATTGCCCGCTGCCTGGCTATGGAGCCGGAGATCATCCTCTTTGACGAGCCGACCTCGGCACTGGACCCAACCATGGTGCACGAGGTGCTTTCTGTCATCAGGAGGCTGGCCAGGAACGGCATGACCATGGCCATCGTGACCCACGAGATGGACTTCGCGCGCGATGTCTCCAATCGCGTGGTGTACATGGATGAAGGCGTCATCTACGAGGAAGGCCCGCCTGAGCAGATCTTCGATCACCCGCAGAGGGAGCGTACCCGAGCGTTCGTGAATCGCATTCACAGTTACACCTGCCGCATTGCCAGCCGGGATTATGACCTGTATGACATGAATGCCAGCATCGAGGCATTCTGTGAGAAGCAGATTCTGCCGCGCAAGACGCGCGATAACCTGCTGTCGCTGGTGGAGGAGTTATTGCAGATTTACCACCCGCTGTTGGGCAGCATCGTGCTCGACATGACGATCTCGCACATCGAGAAGTCCGACGTGCTGGAGGTGATCATGGAGAGCACCGGAGAACCCGGCAACCCGCTGGAAAGCGCGCAGCGGGAAGATGACCTGGGGTTAACGATCATCAACAGCCTGATCCAGGACCAGAAATACAGCCGGGATGGCGACAAGAACCGTTTAGAATTCCACCTGAAGCGCTAAGGCGATTATCGAGGAACGACGCATGATTTTCACAACGAGAGTTGAGGACGGCCGTTGCATTGTCAGTCTTGGCGGCAGGCTTGATACTGTCACCTCGCCGGCCTGCGAAGAGAAGTTCCGCGACCTGGTCTCAGAGGGCCACCTTGCCGTCGTCGTCGATCTCGCGACGCTGGACTACATCAGCAGCACAGGCCTGAGGGTGCTTCTACAGATGGCCCGGCAACTTGAAGCGAAGAACGGCAAAGTGTGCCTGGCCAACGTGCAGCACAACGTGATGTCCGTCTTTGAGCTGACCAATTTTACCCGGATCTTCGTGATCAAGAACAGCGTGGACGAGGCGATGGAGTCGATGCGGGAAAAGGAGTGAGATCGGTATTTCAATGGGGAGTCGAGCAGAACGACTTATCTTTTGTCGGGTCTAGTACCGCGACCACGTGATTTTGTAACCCTTCCCATGAATTTGGGTGCCCCCGGTCCCGCCTTTGGGACCGGGGAAACCACAAATCTACGCGGTCAGTCTACTAGTGAGGGCTGACAATCGAGTGGTCTTTGCCGCGTCAGTTGCAGCGTTGGCTCGCCCAAAGGCGCGCCCCGCAGCCCGCTCTTCCCGCTGCTGCTTACCGTCGGCGCTTGCCCGTGCTGCCAGCCAGGCCCCGGCCGCGTTAGTCTGGTAACACCATGAGTCAAACACCGCAGCAACCGCAAATGAATCTCGTTCAGGCTCCGGACTTCCGCGAGTCCTATGCCAACAGTGTGCAGGTCCGCGTCAGCGTATGGGATTTCCAGCTCGTCTTCGGCCTGGCATCGGCCGACACTCCTGAGCAGGTCACCATCCGCAATCAGAACGCCATCTTCCTCAGCCCCCAGCAAGCCAAGGCGCTGTGGAACGTGCTCGGTCAGAATCTCGCCCAGTATGAGCAGGCCTTCGGCACCCTCAATCTTGAGCCCCACGGCCACACCTTTCCCCAGGGTCCGGTCAACTGAATCCGAGGAGAACGCGCGTGCGCCTCAAGCAACTTGTGCAGCCTCGCCGGGACGCGCCTTTGCCCCTCTGGATGATCTATCCGGTGATCTTTGCCGCGCTTTACGCAACTCATTTCACTCTGCTCCGCCTGCCCTACTACTGGGACGAGGCCGGCTATTACATTCCCGCCGCGTGGGACTTCTTCCGCACCGGCTCGCTCATTCCCATCACCACGCTCACCAACGCCCATCCGCCCCTGCCCAGCATCTATCTTGCCCTGTGGTGGAAGGCCTCCGGCTTCACCCCTGAAGTCACGCGCACGGCCGTGCTGCTGGTCGCCGCGCTTGGCCTGCTCGCCGTCTGGCGGCTCGCCATGCGCCTGGTGGGCGTGCCTGCGGTGGCGTTCGTCACCGTGGCGCTCACCGCGCTCTATCCCATCTGGTTTGCCCAAAGCTCGCTGGCCCATGCTGACATCTTCGCCGCCGCCTGCACTTTGTGGGGCCTGGCCTATGTCCTGCCTGGTCGTGAGCGCGAATGGTTCCCCAAAAACTGGGTCGCCGCCCTCTGGTTTGCCGCCGCTGCGCTCTCCAAAGAGACAGCCATTGCCATCCCGCTCACCCTCGCTCTGGTGAATCTGGCTGAAAGTCTCCGCGCCGATCCGCCGGCCCGCGGCCGCCTCGGTCGTCAGGCTGCCTGGCTTTCAACCTGCGTGATTCCGCTCGCCGCCTGGTATGCCTGGCACCACTACAAAACCGGCTTTCTCTTCGGCAACCCTGAGTTTCTCCGCTACAACGCGCAGGCCACAATTGATCCGTTGCGCATTCTGGCCGCCTTCGGCCATCGCATCCTCCATCTCACCGCCCACATGAACCTCTTTGTACCCGTGCTCATGGCCATCGCCGCGCTGCTGCTTGACGCGCGGCCCGATGCCGAGGGCCATCCGCGCGCCAACATCCCCTCTCCAGCCATGCACCGCATCTTCATCCTGCTCCTGGTCAATGCCGTGGTCTTCAGCCTCCTCGGCGGCGCGCTCCTTACCCGCTATCTGCTACCCATGTATCCGCTGGTGCTGCTGCTAGCCGTTACCACCTTTTACCGGCGCGTCCCGTTCTGGCCGGCACTCGCGGCTCTCTCGGTCGGAGCCTTTGTGCTGGGCCTCTTCATCAATCCGCCCTATGGCTTCGCCCCTGAAGACAACCTCGCCTACGCCCACGTGATCCGCCTCCATCAGGCCGGCATTGACCAGCTAAGCCAACTTTATCCCGGAGCCACAGTACTCTCCGCCTGGCCCATGACCGACGAGCTGACCCGCCCCGAGCTCGGTTACCTCAAACAGCCCTACGACGTCTACCGCCTCGAAGACTTCACCGCCGGGCAGATTGCGCGCGCCGCCGCCGAACCGGAAAAATACTCCGCCGCCCTGGTCTTCTCAACCAAGTACGATCCGCCCTCGCCGCTGTTCACGCTCGGGCCTGGAAGCAAAGCCCTCGACGAGCGCTTTTTTGGTCTTCATCACGACCTGCCACCCGAGGCCATCGCCATCGAACTCCACGGCGCGCTGGTGTGGAAGAAGGAGGACCAGGCTCAATGGGTCGCCCTCATCCGCTTCAACCGCCAGTTTGAGGCTGCGCTCAAGATGCCGCCTGCTTTGCCCTGACCGCCCAGGCAAAGCCGCAACGCCTATAATCACCCTGTCGTGCATATTCATTCCTCATCCCGATTGCGCCCGCTCAAGCGTCTTGCCGCCAGCGTAGGTCTGGCCCTTGCGCTTGCCAGCTCAATGATCATGAGCGCCCCCGCTCAGAAGGCCGCCGAAGCCGGCCCCACCCCAGGCGTTGCCGGCCGCATCATTCTGGTGCTGCCCTTTGACAACCGCACCGGCCAGCCCAGCCTGGAGTGGATTCGCGAGGCTGCCGCTGAGATCCTCAACAGCCGCCTCAACTCCGCGGGATTTGCGCCCATGAGTCGGGCTGACCGCCGCTATGCCCTCGACCACCTCGGCATGCCCCAGGGATTCCATCCCTCCCGCGCAACCGCGCTCAAGCTGGCCGAGACGGTAGACGCTGAATCCATCGTCGTCGGCAGTTACATTACCGACGGTTCCGGCATTCTGGCTGAGGCTCAGTTGGTCGACGTGCCCCACCTGCGCATGAGTGCTCCGGTCACCGCACGCGGCGGAATGAGCGACCTCATCGCCGTCTTTGATTCCCTGGCATGGGAACTGACTCGCCAGCTCGATCCCGGCTTCAACGTAGCCAAGGAGACTTTTGTGGCCGCCGGCGCAGGCCTCCGCCAGGACGCCTTTGAGCAATACATCCGCGGCATCACCGAGCCCGATCAGCAGGAGCGTCTGAGCGACCTCAAAAAGGCGGTCCAGATCAGCCCCGGCTTCTCCCAGGCCTGGATGGCGCTGGGCCGGGAAGACTACGACGGCCAGCAATACGAGCAGGCGGCTGTAGCCTTTGCCCACGTAGATCGCGGCGACCCCGCCGCCCTTGAAGCCGGCTTTGATCGCGGCCTCAGCCTCATGTTTTCCGGCGACTATTCCGCCAGTGAAGCAGCCTTTGCCGGCGTAGCGCGGGTTTTGCCGCTCGCCCCCGTGCTCAATAACCAGGGCGTTGCGTTGGCCCGGCGTGGCAAAGACGGTATTCCGCTCTTCCGCCAGGCTGTCGCCGCAGACCCCGGAGCCGCCGACTACCACTTCAACCTGGCCGTCAGCCTCAAGCGCCGCGGAGACACCGCCGGCGCACTCAGCGAACTGACCCAATGCCTGCAACTCCGCCCCAATGACAGCGAGGCCCAGGGCCTCGCCGCGCCGCCCGGACCGGGCGAGGATGCTGAGGCCAAGGCTGACCCGCTGGAGCGCATCGCCCGCAACTTCGATGCCCAGGCCTTCCGCCAGGCCGCGCAGATGCTCGACGAGATGGATGCATCGCGCCTGGCCGTCCTCGCGCCGCGTGACCGTGCGCAAAAGCTCGCCCTCCAAGCCAAGGATTACCTCGCTCGCGGCCTGCTTTTGGAAGCCGAGCGCCTTTACCAGGCGGCCGTGGCCGCCGATCCCCAGGTGGCTGATGCGCACGCCGGCCTGGCGCAGGTCAGGGAGCGAACCGGTGATGCCGATGGCGCTCGCCGCGAAGCCCGGGTTGCCCTGGAACTGAACCGGAGCCCGGATGCGTACCTCGTGTTGGGGCGTCTCGATCTGGCAGCCGGCCGTCTCAGTGAGGCAGCCAACGAAGCCGGCGAAGCTTTAAAGATTGATCCGCGCAATGCGCCAGCCGCGGATCTGCGCCGCCAGATCGACGCCAGGACAGCGCAGAACAAGTAAGCGTTCCTCGCGTTCCCGGCGCGGTAGCAGAAGTTCACCTGCCCTGGCCCCGTTGCGATCCGTCCCGCCAGATCGCAAAATAGGGCAGGGAAGGCAGGCCAGTCCTCAGGGCCTGAAGGAGCAAGCCATGGTTCAGCGCACACACGCGATTGCCGTTCGGGTTATATCGGACCTGTTCATGGCGGCGCTTTTTTCGGCCTTCGGGTTCGCTGTTCCCGCCGCCGCGCAGCAGCCCCTGGTCGCCAAGCTCATCCTCTCTGACACCATCCAGCCCGTCTCCTCGGGCCAGCTCGACCGTGCCCTCGCCCGCGCCAGCCACGACGGAGCTCAGGTCCTGCTGGTTGAGCTCAATACCCCCGGCGGCCTCCTCGATTCCACCCGCACCATGGCCGGAGCCATCCTCGCCTCCCGCGTTCCCGTTATCGTCTATGTGGCCCCCGAGGGTGCCCGCGCCGGCTCGGCCGGCTTCTTCCTGCTCGAGTCGGCTGACATTGCCGCCATGGCCCCCGGCACCAATGCCGGAGCCGCTCACCCCGTCATGGAGTTCGGCGGCCAGCCCGACGCCACCATGAGCCAGAAGATCGAGAACGACGCTGAAGCCTTTCTGCGCTCCTACGTCACCAAGCGCAGCCGCAACGCCGAGGCCGCTGAAGCCGCCGTCCACTCTTCCCACTCTTACACCGCCCAGGAAGCGCTCGATCAGCACCTTATCGACCTCATCGCCGCCAACGACTCCCAACTGCTGGCCGCCCTCGACGGCCGCGAAATCACCCGCATGGACGGCAGCAAGCTCACCCTCCACCTGGCCGGGGCGCGCGTCGAGCAGCTCAAGCCCTCCCTGCGCGACCAGTTGCTCACCTGGCTCATCGACCCCAACATCGCCCTCCTGTTTCTCGTCGGCGGGGCGCTGCTCATCTATCTCGAATTCAACACCCCCGGCACTATCGTTCCCGGCGCGCTCGGCACGCTGATGGTTCTGCTCGCCATCTTTGCCCTCAACCTGCTCCCCATTCGCTACACCGCTGTCATGCTGCTTATTGCGGCCATCGGACTGCTCTTGCTTGAAGCCAAGTTCGGCGGCCACGGAGCCCTTGCCATCGCCGGCCTGGTCTGCCTCGCCTTTGGAACCCTCACCCTGGTCGCCGCCCCTATTCCGGAGATGGCCATCAGCCCCTGGGTGGCTCTGGCGATCAGCGCCGCCTTCGGCTCCATTACCGTCTTCCTGATTCGCCTCGCCGTGCGCGCCCGCCGCATGAAATCCCGTCTCGGCCCGTCCGCATTGGTCGGCTGCCTCGCCACCGCCATGGAGCCGCTCCATCCCCAGGGCCATCAGCCAGAGGGCCATGTCCTCGTCGAAGGCGAAATCTGGCGCGCCGTGGCCGCTCAGCCGCTGCCCTCTGGCGCTTCCGTCCGCGTCGTCGGCCTCGACCACTCCCTGTTGCGCGTCGAGCCGGCAGCCCCACCAACACCCAACCCATCCACAACATAAACGCCGCAGGAGTACAATCCGTCCTGAGTGAGGGAAGTCCAATGCCCGACATGCTATCGCCGCTTCTGATCTTCATCGCCATCGTCGTTCTCTACGTGCTCAGCTCCATCAAGATCCTCCGCGAGTATGAGCGCGGAGTCATCTTCCGCCTCGGCCGCGCCCTGCCCACCCCCAAGGGACCCGGCATCATCTGCGTCTTCCGCCCCTTTGACCAGATGGTCCGCATCTCCCTGCGCCAGGATGTGCTTGAAGTTCCCGCCCAGGACGTCATTACCCGCGACAACGTCACCCTCAAGGTCAACGCCGTCGTCACGCTCTACGTCGTCAATCCCAACGACGCCGCCATCAAGGTGGCTAACTACGTCTACCAGACCTCCCAGTTCGCCCAAACCACCCTGCGTTCGGTGCTGGGCGAGGTGGAACTGGACGAGCTTCTCAGTCATCGCGACAAGCTCAACCTCAAGATCCAAACCATCATCGACCAGCGCACTGAGCCCTTCGGCGTCAAGGTCATCTCGGTTGAAGTCAAGCAGGTCGACCTGCCCGAGCAGATGCTCCGCGCCATGGCCAAGCAGGCTGAGGCCGAGCGCGAAAAGCGCTCCAAGATCATTCACGCCGAGGGCGAGTTCAACGCCGCGCAAAAACTGGTTGACGCTGCCGCCCTGCTGGCCACGCAGCCCATGACCCTCCAGTTGCGTTACCTGCAAACCCTCACTGAAATCGGAGTCGAGAAGAACACCACCATCGTCTTCCCGCTTCCCATGGAACTGCTCACACTGCTGAACAAAATTGGTACCCTTGGATCAACGCCCGCGCCCAAGCCCTAGTCGCGCGCGTCCAATTGAGATGATGCCCAACCCCTGAAGGCGGAGCATGCGCGGAGTCTTTGAAGACAAGGAGATTGAAGAGCGCGGCAGGCGGCGCGACACCGAACTCACCCTGAGTTCCACCACGCTGCTCGGCATCTTCTTCGGCCTGGTCCTGCTGTGCGGCCTCTTCTTCGGCCTGGGGTTTGCCGTCGGCCGCCTCGGCCCTGCCGACTCCGGCTCGACTGGTCAGGGGCCGACGGCTGCCGCGCCCGCATCCATCAGCGGAGGCGTTTCTAAGCCAAAACCCTCTGCCACCACACAGAATCTTCCCCAGCCCCAGCCGCTACGGGCCCAGTCCAGCTTTCCGGTTGGTTCCGCCGGCTTTTCACCCGGCGTCCCTTCCCCCGGCGCCTCACCTGCGGACGCGGACTCCGATGCCTCCAGCCCCAATCAGCAGTCCCAGGTCAGGCCCGCGTTGCCAGCCACAGCCTATGCGCCCGCTTCCCAGCCGTCGCTCAATGTTCAACCGGCCTTGGCCCCGGCCGTGAGTCTTATGGTCCAGATCGCCGCCGTCACCCACCCTGAAGATGCTGAAGTCCTGGTGGGAGCGCTGCGCAAGCGCGGTTACACGGTCAGCGTTCGCCGCCAGCCTGCCGACAACCTGATCCACGTCCAGATTGGCCCCTTCTCGACCCGCGACGAAGCCTATCGCTGGCGTCAGAAGCTGCTCAACGACGGCTATAACGCCATCGTCCAGCCGTAGCCCGTCTACCCCCGCATCCATTCCGGCAATCCTGAAGCAATCGCCTCCCGCACCGCGATCATCAACTCCTCGCGCGTGGCAAACTCCGCGGGGTCAATCGGCGCGTGAAACACGATGTGCGCCGTTCCCGGCTTGATGGCAAAGCTGCCCCTGGCCATCATGGTCTCCGTGCCGTAAATCGATACCGGAATGCACGGCGCGCCGGTGGCCGCCGCCAGGTAGAACGGGCCCTTCTTGAAAGGCAGCAGGCGCCCGTCCTTCGACCGCGTGCCCTCAACAAACGTGGTGATGTGCAGGCCCTTGTCCAGCACCTGCTTGGCCAGTGCAATGCTCTCTACTGCGCTCTCCTTGTTGCCGGTCCGGTCTACTGGAATAAACTCGCCAAGCTTCAGGCAGTAGCCGAAGACGGGCAGCTTGAACACCGACCGCTTGGCAAATCCTGCCGTGCGCCCGGGAATGTGCGGAATCAGAGCCGGCGGATCGAGGTTTGACACGTGGTTCGCCATGAAGATGCACGCCCGGCCCGGGGGCACATTCTCCATCCCCTCTGCCCGCAAGCGAATTCCAGCCACGGCAAATCCGGCGCGGACAATCACGCAGCATGCCGCGTAGAGCGGACCTGCATTGCCGGTAACCATCGCCAGCGGAATGAAGATGATCGCCGCGGGAATTCCGATGGCGACAATCGTCACGAACACAAGAAGCGAAACAAGCATCGGAACTCCGTCAAACACCAGGCTTTCGTCTTTGCCGCGTTGCGGCACTTGCAGGGGAACAATCAGCAATACAGGTTCATCTACGTCCGCATCCACTCCGGTAGCCCTGAGGCGACGGCTACTCGAACCGCCTGCATCAACTCGTCGCGTGTGCCAAAACCGGCCGGATCAATCGGCTCATGAAAGATCACATGTGCCGTTCCCGGATGGATGCGCAGGCTGCCTTTGCCCATAACCTTCTCAGTGCCGTAAATCGAAACCGGAATCACCGGCGCACCCGACGCCATCGCCAGGTAGAACGGGCCTTTCTTGAACGGCAGCATGCACCCGTCCGGTGAGCGCGTGCCCTCAACAAACGTGGTCATATGCACGCCCTTGGCCAGCACCCGCTGCGCCTGCGCCACGCTCTCCTGCGCCTCGGCCGGGCTGCCCCTGCGGTCTACCGCGATAAAGTCGCCCTGCCGGAAGCCCGTCCCCAAAACCGGAAGTTGCATCAGAGAGCGTTTCATAAACGCCGAAGTGCGCCCCGGAATCAGCGAGACCAGCGCCGGCGGGTCAAGGTTCGACACGTGGTTCGCCATAAAGATGCACGCCCGGTCCCCTGGTATCCGTTCCAAACCCTCGGTGTGAAACCGCACCCCCGCCATCCAGCAACTGCTTGCGAGCATGAAACGCGTGCCCTTGTAGAGCGGCATCACGTTTCCCGTCAGCCAGCACCAGGGAATAAACAGAATCGCCGTCGGAATCCCGGTGATGACCATTATTGCTATGAAAATGAAAGCAGAAATCATGCCGGTCTTTCTATGCCCTCAGGGATGAAGCTCCCTCAGACGACAGGGAAGTTTCTCATAAATTCCATCGAACCCGCCATTGGAAAGAATCGCCACCACATCGCCGCTCTTGAGCCGCAGCGCAATTCTGTCCACAAGCTCCTCAACATCCGCGCAAAGCGCCGCCGGTGTCCCGGCAGCATTCAGCGCGCTCACCACATCCTCCGGATGCAGCCGCTCGTCTTCAGGAATCCGCTGCTGCTGATAGACGCCTGCCAGCAGCACCTGGTCCGCCAATCGCAGGCTCTCCACCAGGTCGCCCTCCAGCACCTTGCGCCGCAACGTGTTCGATCGCGGCTCTAAGACTGCCCACAAACGCGCCTGCTTGTAAACCGCTCGCAGCGCCCGCAGCGTTTCGCGAATCGCTGTCGGATGATGCGCAAAGTCGTCGATCACCGTGATGCCGCCAATCACCGCGCGCACCTCAAGCCGCCGCTTCACGCTCTTGAAACTCCCCAGCGCTCCCTCGATCGCTTCCTTGCCAATGCCCCGCCCAAAAGCCAGCGCCGCCGCGGCCGTAGCGTTCAGCGCATTGTGCTCGCCGGCCAGTTGCATCTCCAGCTCGGCCCACAACGCGCCGTCGCGCCAAACCTCCCAGCGCGTCAGCCCACCCTCGTGGCGCAGATGCCTCATCTGCCAATCCGCCTCCGCGCTGAACCCATAACGCTCCACGCGGCACAACGCGCCCGCCACGCACTCGCTCACATTCGCGTTCCCGTCATAGGCCACAATCAGCCCGCGCCCCGGAACCAGGTTCACCAGCCGCTTGAACGCCGTCTTCACCGCCTTCAAGTCGTCATAGATATCCGCATGATCAAACTCCACATGCGTCAAAATCAGCCCGTCGGGAAAGTAATGCAGAAACTTCGGTCCCTTGTCGAAGAAGGCCGTGTCATACTCGTCGCCCTCCACAATAAAGGTCCGCGTAGCCTTCAGTTGAAAACTCGACCCAAAGTTCTCCGCGACGCCGCCAATCAGAAACGATGGCTCCAACGCCGCATCCTGCCGCGATGCAAACTGGTAGATCCACGCCAGCATGCTCGTCGTCGTGGTCTTGCCGTGCGTCCCCGCCACCACCAGCGATTCCCGGCCCTTCAAAAACTCCTCGCGCAACAGCGCAGCCATGGATGTGAACGGAATCCGTTCATCCAGCACCCGCTCTACCTCCGGGTTTCCCCGCGAAAGCGCATTGCCGATGACCACCAGGTCCGGCGCAGGCTCAAGATTGCTCTCCGCATAAGGCTCCAGAATCGGAATCCCCAGCCCCCGCAGCAAGTCGCTCATCGGCGGATACGCCGCCTTGTCTGATCCCGTGATGCGATGCCCCTGCAACTGCAGAAGCCCCGCCAGCGAAGCCATCGCCGTCCCGCAAATCCCGCTCAAATGTATGTGCCGGGAAGGGCCTGTCATCGCGACACCGCCACATCATCCCACCGCGGCCGTGATCTCTGATCTCTGATCTCTGATCTCTGTCGTCTCACGCCGTCACCGCCGCTTCCAGCAGATGCAGATGCGCCTCTTCTGCCGCGCGCAGCTCCGCTTCTACCCCCAAGGTCAGCGTTACATGCGAGTGTGAAACATGGCCGCATCGCAGCCCGATCGCAATCGGCCCGCGAAACTCCGCCAGCACGCGCAGAATCACTTCGTCCAGCAGCTCCGCAGGCGCGCCGGGCGAGTTGCATTCCAGCATCTCGCCAAACACAATCCCGCGCACTCCATCCATCTTGCCCGCCTGCAAAAGCTGCCACAGCATGCGGTCCACCTGGTAGGGCTTCGCGCCGGTGTCTTCAAGGAACAGCAGCTTGCCTTCAGTCTGCGGCTCATAGGGCGTGCCCAGCAACGCCACCAGAATGCTCAGGCATCCCCCATAGAGCGTGCCCTTCGCGCGCCCCGGATGCAGCGTGCGCATTCCTTCGCCTGGGCCAACGCCATAAGGCTGCCCGCCCAGCGCCGCTCGCAGGCTGGCCACATGCACACCGTCGGCCCGCGAAAAATCCGCTGACAGCATCGGTCCGTGGAACGCAGGCAATCCAACCTGATCCAGCAGCCACAACTGCGGCGCGGTCAGGTCGCTTGAACCCACAAGCGGCTTGGCGCTCTCCGCGATCAGGTCCAGGTCCATCCCTTCAAGCAAATAATTCGATCCATACCCGCCGCGCGTCGAGAAGATGGCGCGTAGCTCGTCGTCCGCAAATGCATGGTGCAGATCGCTCAGCCGCATCTGCGGCGTTCCTGCAAAGTACAGCGGCCCCCGCGTCATCGCATGCTCGCCGGCATGGGGCGTGTAGCCGAGTGCGCGCAGCGCCTCCAGCCCGCTCTCCACGCGCTCTTTCCGCGGCGTCGAGGCCGGCGACACCACCGCGACAGCAGCATCCAGTGGAACAGCGCGTGGTTTCAGCAGCTCAGTCATCCGGCCCACGCCTCGCCGCGAGAGATCAGCGTAGCCGGCCCGGTGAGCTTCAGTTCGGTTCCGGGCCCGTCCCACGTCACCGTCTGCGCGCCACCCGGCGCCACAACCGTCAGCGGCGACTGGCAGCCGTTCAGCGCCAACGCAGCCGTTGCCGTCGCGCTCGAACCCGTCCCCGACGACGTGGTCGGCCCAACCCCGCGCTCAAAGATGCGAATCTCAATCTCCGTCGGACTGACGATACGCAGAAACTCAACATTGGTTTGATAAGGAAAATCAGGCAGAAAGCAGATCTGCTGACCCACGCTCTGCCAGCTCTGCCCGTCCACTTTGAACTCCGGATTATCCACCACAATCACAAAGTGCGGGTTGCCGGTCGAGACTTCAACACCCTTCACCTGCACACCGGCCGGCATCGTCACCGTACGCGGTGCAAACGCCGGAACGCCCATGCCCGCCGTCACTTCAACCGCAAATCCATGCGAAGTGTCAATGGCATTCACATGGCAAATGCGCAACCCCGCGTCAGTCTCAATCTCCAACTCTGCTCCCGGCTGTGCGTCGAGCGTCGCCGCCATCCACGCCGCTACGCAGCGGGTGCCGTTGCCGCTGATCTCGGCAATCGACCCATCCGCATTATGCAGCCGGATGCGCCCTGCCTGTGGACCTGTCCACGCGAAAAACTCCACCCCGTCCGCGCCCACGCCGGTATTGCGCGCGCACAACCGCCGCGTCAGTTCCGCCCAATCCTGTCCCTTGGCCGCCTCTTCCGTCACGATGAGAAAATCGTTGCCGCAGGCGTGCGCTTTCGTGAATTCGATCAATCTTCCTCCGGATCGCGGAACGTGAGAACCTGGTCGATCGCCGGCTCGGCCAGCAGTTTCCCCTTCAATTGCTCATGCTGCTTCTTGGTGGCCATAAGCGGAAAGCTGATTCGCTCAAGTACGCCAATGGTGTCGTGTTCCACTCCTGTCAGGCGCTCGCCGGCATGGTCCATCGCGTCCAGAATCGACTCCAGCATCCGCGTCTGGTCGCTTCCCCGCGCCTCGTACACCAGCGGATACATCTTCAGGTTGGCCCGCCGCTCAAGAAATCCAACCAGTTCCAGCGCCACAATCACAATAATCGCCGCCACCGCCGCCGCCGCATACAGTCCCGCGCCGCAGGCCATGCCGATCGACGCCACAACAAAAACACTCGCCGCGCTGGTCAGCCCGCTCACCCGGCTGCGATTATGCAGAATCAGCCCCGCGCCCAGAAACCCGATACCCTGCACAATGTTCGATGCCACGCGCCCCTTGTCCGGATTGGCGTCGCCGGCCAGCACCGCCGAAAGCAGCGTAAAAAACGCGCTCCCCATGCAGATCAGCAGGTTGGTGCGCACGCCCGCGGCCTTGCGATTCACTTCCCGCTCCAGGCCGACGACGGCTCCCAGAAGACAGGCCATCAGCAGCCGTCCAATAGCGCCATTGACCACAACAATCTGTTGCAGCCGGTCGAAGGCGAAGGGTTGTGCGAACGCTGCCAGAGATATCGTCATCTTGTTTCCTTGCCCGATGCTATCACCGCTTCGGCAGCCTTGTTCAGGCCAGATGCGCTCATCGCGATGAAGGAGTATCGGAGACGTAAATCGTGCCCGGCTGCTGGCCCGGCGTTGTGAAGCGGCGAATCGTCCGCAGCCCCTCGGGATGCGCCTTCACCGCGCCGTCCACTTCGTCCCCGTCAAACGCCAGAACCACCCCTGCATGGGCCGCGGGCGCAGCCAGTGCAGCCGCATAGAACTCCTTGTCGCTCTCGTTGATCGTCTGCCGCAGCTCGATCCCGCTCAACGCTACAATCTCCGGATAAACCGAGCTGATCATCAACACCGCGCCGCCAGGCCGCTCGGCGAGCGCCCCGCGCAGTACAGGCGGAATCTCCTCGTCGTACGCCCGCCGTGCCTCAATGTTCTTCGTCCCCTCCACGTATACCAGCGGGCGTTCCCGCAGCATCTTGCCGGCATTCAGAACAACCACAGCAAACAACAACGCCGCCGCGTACTTTGCCCATTGCGGCTTGAACTCACGTGCCGCCGAGATCGCAAACTGTGCCGCAAACCCCAGTCCCAGAACCAGCGCCGGCAACAGCTCCATTCCATATCGCGTGTTGTACCAGGAGTGCGGCCACCACACCGGCAGAAAAATCGGCACACTCCCATACGAAACCGAATAGGTATAGAAAGCCACCGGGAACCACAACAGCAGCGCCCAATCCAATCCACGCCCGCGCGCCGTCAGCCAGGCCCACGCCGTTCCCAGCAGGCTCACCACCAGCAGCGTGTTTCCCCAAGCAATAGCAGCCGCGTCCAACTCAGCGGTCTTCACATAAAAAATCAATGAGACCCATGGGTCGTGCCATCCCGGATGCGGCGGAAATCCCGGCACCGAGGTACGCGTCTCGATGGCACTGGCTGAGTAAGGCCCGCGCAAAAAGTCGAGCCAATCCCCAAAGGCTGCTGCGTTATAAACACACCACACCGCCGGCGCAGCAACCACCACCGCGCTGGCCAGCCAGAACCCGCGCGAGCGCAATCCGCCGCACCGTGCCAGCGTCAAGCCCATCGCCGTCCATGCCGCGAACGCCATCACCCAGCCGTCATACCGCGTAAACACTGCGGCTACCAACGCCAGCGCAATCCAGCCTTGCAGCCGGCCCGCCTTCTTGGGCTCATCGTCCAGGCACGCCCGCCACTCCACCAGCCAGACAGCGGTCCAGATCATCTCGCACACAAACAGCGGCTCGGTCATCGCCGTCGTCTGCAGGTAGAGCAGATTAGGATTCAACGCGAAGAAAGCCAGCGCCAGCACAGCCGCCGCCGGCCGCAGCCAGTTCCGCGCCAGCCTGTAGACTCCCGCGCAGCAAGCCAGGTAAGCAAGTGCCGACGGAATCGTCCCCGCAATCCCGTTGGCCCACCAAGCGTACACCTGCACAAACGGAATCATCAGCAAATGCGGCAACGGCAGCCACACCGAGCCCAGTTGCGTCAGCCCCGGCCGGTGCGAGTCCAGCACCCGGCGCGCAATGTGCAAGTGGGCCACTGCGTCGCCGTAGTTCAGCATTGCCCCAATGCGCCAGCTCCACACAATCGCCGCCAATGAGGCTGCGGCGCACGCGGCCAGCGCAATCAGCCATTCCATCCTCGAAACGGCTGCACGGCCGAACTCGGCCCCCTGCGCATTGTGCTTCTCAGTCAAGGTGGGTCAACCGGATCAAAAGATCGAAGCGGGCGTCAATCTCCTCTCGGCTCAGGCGTTGCAGCCGCTCGGTGCCAAACCGCTCGCATGTGAACGAGCCCATCACGCTGCCGTAGTACATCGCGCGCCGAAACACCGCCGGGGTCAGCTCCGGCTGCGACGCGATGTAGCCAAAAAATCCGCCGGCAAAGCTGTCGCCCGCGCCGGTCGGGTCTACCACCTCTTCCAGCAGCATCGCCGGCGCCCGCAGGGTCTCCGACCTCTCAGTTCTTGGAGTAGAACCGTGGAACAAAGTTGCCCCATACTCGCCATGCTTCACCACCAGCGTCTTCGGCCCCAACTCCATCACGCCGCGCGCTGCCTGCATCAGGTTGCTGTTGCCGGCCAGCATGCGCGTCTCCGTGTCGTTGATCAGCAGCACGTCCAGGCCCTTCAGCACTTCCAGCAGTGCCCGCCGGTGATCTTTGATCCAGTAGTTCATCGTGTCGCCGGCCACCAGCTTCACGTCCGGCATCGCATCGCGCACCCGCCTCTGCAACACCGGATCGATGTTGGCCAGAAACAGAAACTCTGAGTCGCGGTAAGCCTCGGGAATCTTCGGCTCAAAGGCCGCGAATACATTCAGCTCTGTGTTATGCGTCTTGGCCTCGTTCAAGTTCTCCAGGTACGAGCCCTCCCAGAAAAAGCTCTTGCCCGCTGTGTGCTCAATCCCGCGCGTATCGATCTTGCGCGCCTCAAACACCGCCTCCTGCCTGCGCCCAAAGTCCTCACCCACCACGGCGATCACACGCACATCGGTAAAGTAACTCGCAGCCAGCGAGAAATAAGTCGCCGCGCCGCCCAGGCAGCGCTCCCGCTTGCCTGCCGGTGTCTCAATCGTGTCATATGCAACGCTGCCCACTACGGTAATAGCCATGCATCTTCCTCTCGAACTCTCAATCAGCTCACTCGCCAAAACTGCTGAGTGCCCCATCCTTTCCGCGTTCTTTGCGGAAAGGGTGGGAGACCACGACGGCCTGCTGTCGCTCTACCAACCGTGATATTTGCCAAACAACAGCTTCAGCCTCTCTTTGGCCGCTGCCGGAATCGCATCCGCTTGCGTCAGCACGGCAAACCGCGCCGCCGATGCGCACGGGCATGTGCGGGCAACAGTCGTTGTGGGGGGCATCGCCGCCACCGCCGCCTTCACCACCTTGGCTGCGTTTTCGGCATTCTGGTGCAGCACGGCCACAATCTCTTCAATCGTCACCGCGTCATGCCCCTCGCGCCAGCAGTCGTAGTCGGTCACCATGGCCACCGTCGCATAGCAGATTTCCGCCTCGCGCGCCAGCTTGGCCTCCTGCAGATTGGTCATCCCGATCACGTCCGCACCCCAATTGCGATACAAGTTCGACTCCGCCTTGGTCGAGAACTGCGGCCCCTCCATGCAAACATAAGTCCCGCCCAACTTGCCCACCACGCCCGCCTGGGCACAGCCCTGGGCCGCCGCCTTGGCCACCGTCGCGCACACCGGATCGCCAAAGGCCACGTGGCCCACAATCCCTTCGCCAAAAAACGTGGCAATGCGATTGAAGGTGCGATCGATAAACTGGTCGGGCATCACGAAATCGGTAGGCTTGTGCTCTTCCTTCAACGACCCCACGGCAGAAACCGAAAGTATGCGCTCCACTCCCAGCTTCTTGAACGCATAAATGTTGGCGCGGAAGTTCAGCTCCGAGGGCAGAATGCGGTGTCCGCGCCCATGCCGGGCAAGAAACGCCACCTTGTGCCCCTCCAGTTCGCCCAGCACAAACGGGTCAGAGGGCTCGCCAAAGGGCGTCTCCACCCGTTCTTCATACACGTTGGTAAATCCGGGCATCGAGTAAAGCCCGCTGCCACCGATGATGCCAATCTCTGCCTGAGCCAATGCCTGCTCCTCCTGCCCGCGCCGTATCCCGGCCCGCGCGTCCGCCTACGGCAAACTACCTCAGTATAAAGGCCGTGGCTCTCCGCCCGGGTCGCGGTAGGCGCAGGTTTCAAGGCGAAGATCTGCAGCGAATCAGGCAGCCCCTTTGAGCCGGCCCCTCACAGAAGCCGGCTCCAAGAGTGCCTATCGTGCAGGCTTACAAATGCAGGTACCGGTCCGCTCCATACACCAGCCCCAGCGTAACCAGCGCAATAAAGATCTCGCCGATCGCCCCCACGGCAAACGGCCGCCAGCCCTGCTTGCCCAGCTCCCGCAGGTTGGTGCGCAGCCCCACTCCGGCAAAGGTCAGCAAGAACGCCCAGCGCGAGAGATTAGCCAAACTCGTCAACTGCGGCTTGGTGAAGACAGCCAGCGTGGCCAGCAGAGAAATCAGCAGGAATCCCAGCACAAACTTGGGAAACTTGCGCCACAGAAACGCCGCCTTGTTGCCCACCGCCTCGGCTTGCCCGCGCGAAGACCAGTAGATCGCATAGGCCAGCACAATAAAGCCGATCAGCGCATTGCGCGTAGTCTTGGCCAGCACCGCCACCTTCTGCGCCGCGTCGGAGTAGAGCGCCCCAGCCGCAGTCGCCTCGGCAGTATTGTCCACGGCCAGCCCGGCCCACAACCCATACGCCTTGTCGCTCAGGTGCAGCGAGTGGCCAATCAGCGGAAACGTGAACAGCGAGATCGCCCCCAGTGCAAGAATGGCCGCGATCGCGTAAGACGCATCTTCGTCATCGGCGTCAATTGCCGGCTTGGCGGCAATAATCGCCGACACGCCGCAAATGGCAGAGCCCACCGCCAGCAGCGAGGTTAGCTTGGGCTTCAGCTTGAACGCCCGGCCAATCAGGTGCATGAAACTGAGCGAAAGCGTCAGCGCGATCGCCACCAGCAGCAGCGAGATGCCGCCCAGGTGCAGCACGTCCCCCAGCAGAAAGCGCGAACCCAGCAGCACGATGCCGGCCTTCAGCCAGAACTCGTAAGTGGCGACGCCGGCCTGAAAGACCCGCGGAATTCCCACAGTGTTCGCAATCACCAGGCCAATCACAATGGCCCACAAAACGTACTCGATGTTCGGGAATGTAATGTGATGCGACTTGGTGTAGCCGCCAATCGACTGCTCAATGAACTTGCCTGCAAAGCCCACGGCAGCCAGCAACAGCAGCCCGGGTATCAGCGCCAAAAAGTTGCGAACCAGCCCGGCGGGACCGGCTAGCACCGCGGGGCGGCTTGGGGAAAGGGAAGTAGCCATTTCGATCTCCTTGAAGTGTGTGCGTTGCTATCTGTCCGCTACCACTTGATGAGCGGAATCAGGTTGAGGCGCACCAGAAGTGCCAGCAGGAGCGCAAGAGAAACGGCATAGACGTCGAGCGAGGTGCCGCGCCGTGGCGCGGCAGCAGGTTGTTCTGACATTTTGAATTCTCCGTAAAAGTGGGTTTCGTTCTTAAGCTGTAACTTCAGCCGCTTCCGTGCTGTTGATGAGGCTGGCAGCGGTCTGGCGGACGGCCCAGCCGGCAATCAGCAGGCTCGGCGCAAGCGTCGGCTTCAGTTCGCCGAGCTCCCCGAGTGTGCTACATCGCACCTGCTGGTCCGGCTGTGCCGCGTGCGAAATAATCGCGCAGGGGAACTCCGGCGGAAGCCCCATGTCGAGCCATTCCTGCACCAGCAATCCCAGATCGCGCCCCGGCATATAGACCACCCGGGTCGCATCTTCCAGCTCCGGCAGGGGCGCATGATTGTGCGATTGCGCGTGATGGCCTGTCGAGAAGATCACATTCGACGCGCTATCGCGACCGGTCAGAGAGCAGCCCACCGCCGCCGCAGCCGCGAAGGCAGCCGTGATTCCCGGAACCACCTCAAATGCCACGCCCGCCTCGGCCAACGCCGCCATCTCTTCCGCCGCGCGGCCAAAGATCAGCGGGTCGCCGCTCTTCAAACGGACCACCACCCGGTGCTCGCTTGCCCGCGCAACCATCAGCGCGTTGATCTCTTCCTGCGTAATGGTCTTCGCCCCGCAGCGCTTGCCCACGTTCACCACTGCGGCGTCCGGCGCGGCCAGATCAAGAATCGCCTGCGGCACCAGGTCATCGTGCAGCACAACGCCGGCTGTCTGGATCAGCCGCAGCGCTTTCACCGTCAGCAGATCGGGATCGCCCGGCCCGGCGCCCACCAGGTAAACCTTGCCGCCCTCCAGCCCATCCAGCGGAGCCAGCGCCCTCTGTCGCGACGGGCACGTGGCTGAAGCGCAAACCGGCCTTTGCGCCAGCTCATGCAGCAGCGCCTTGCGCGCATCGCCACGCGGATGCACAGCCAGTACTTCGCGACGTAGTTGCCCCAACTCTTCCAGCCACGGCCCCAGATCCTCCGGCAGTTGCGCATCCATCTCGCGCCGCAGCCGCTGCGCCAATGCCGGGCTTTCGCCGCCTGTCGAAATAGCCACCTGCAAGCTGCCCCGGCTCACCACCGAACCAAAAAAGAAATCGCAGTTGGGAATGTCGTCCACGCTGTTGCAGGTAATGTTCCGCTCCACCGCGCCCCGGTAAATCGCTGCGTTCACCTCCGGCATATTGGTAGCGGCAATCACCAGAAAGTTCCCGTCAAGGTCCGAATCCGTGAACGCGCGCCGCACCCATTCCAGCCTGCCCTCGCTTGCCAGTTGCTCAATCTCCGGCCGTGCCTTAGGCGCAATCACCCGCAGCCGCACGCCCGTTCCGAGCAGACTGACCATCTTGTCCAGAGCCACGGGTCCCGCGCCCACCACCAGGCAGCGCCGTCCATCGAGCTTCAGAAAAACCGGCAACAGGCTCATCGGTTCACTTCTCAATCGGCCACCCCGTGAGGCACGGGACCGGCGGGCAGGTCGCGTTCGGCAATCTCCCCATGGCGTCCGCCCAGCAGCGCGTGCAGCTCCTCATTCGTATGCCGCGCAAACCACGCGCGCAGATTCTCATCCGTCTTCCGGCCATCCAGATAGTGCCGCAGCAGCCGCTCAATCGCCTCCGGCACATGCGTCGCCAGGCAGCGGTAGCCCACCGGCCGCGAAACCGCCGCGTGCTGGCCCACCGCTCCACCCAGGCAAAAGTAGTAAGCGTCCGCCAGTTGCCCCAGGTGCTTGATCTTTTTGCCTTCCAGGCCAATGTCCGCAATCCAGTGCTGCCCGCAGCCATTCGGGCAGCCGGTCACGTGCAGCTTCAGTTGCTGGTCAAACTGCGGCAGCCGCTCTTCCAACTCGTCCACTAGCCATCGCGTAAACCCCTTCGTCTCTGTAATCGCCAACTTGCAGAACTCCGTGCCCGTGCAGGCAATCGCGCCGCGCCAGAACGAAGACCCTTCCACCTGCAAGCCGATCTGCCCCAGCTCCCGCGCCAGCTCCGCGGTCTTGTGGTTCGGAATATCAATGAACAGCAGATTCTGCGAGACCGTGGCCCGCAGCGCTCCGCTCCCATATCGCTCTGCCAGCTCCGCCGCAGCCTCCAGTTGTTCGCCGGTCAGACGCCCGCGCAGCACGCTGGCTCCCACATAGCTCAGCCCCTTCTGCCGCTGCGGATGAATCCCCGTATGATCGCGCAATATGTCGTCCGGCACTTCTTCCCCCACGCCCGGTAGCAGCTTGAAATCCAGCCGCGACTGCAACTCCGCCAGAAACTTCTCCGCCGTCCAACCCTCCCTCAGAAACAGATACTTCAGCCGTGCCCGGCTGCGATTCTCCCTCAACGCATCCTGATCGCGAAAGATCTCCGCCACCACGCGTGCCACCTGTACCGCCTGCTCGGGCAAGACAAACGCATCCAGCCGAACTGCCAGGTGAGGCTCCTTTGACAGCCCGCCGCCCACGCGCAAGCTATAGCCAACCTGTCCGTTGCGCTTCGCTGCGGTAAACCCGATGTCGTTGATCTCCGGATAAGAGCACCAGGACGGGCAGCCCGTTGTTGAAATCTTGAACTTCCGCGGCAGGTTCACAAACTCCGGGTTCCCCGTCAGCAGTTCCGCGATATCCCTGGCCAGCGGCGCAGCGTCAATCAGCTCGTCGGCCGCCACTCCCGCCAGTGGGCACCCTGTCACGTTGCGCACCACATCCCCGCACGCGCCCTTCGGCGACAGCCCCGCCGCAGCCAGCGCGTCCACCACCTCAGGCAGCGATTCAATCGTTAGCCAATGCAACTGGAGGTTCTGCCGAACCGTAATGTCGGCCAGATTGCGTGCATATTTGCGTGTCAGCCCGCCAATCAGCCGCAGTTGGCTGGCTGAGATAATCCCGTTGGGAAGGCCCACCCGCATCATGAAGTACTCGCTGGTCACTCCCTCGCCGCCCGTGCCGCCGGTGGCCCCCACGCCGTCGCCCTGCGTATAAATTCCCCACCACTTGAAGTAGGTCCCGGCCCACTCCGGCAGCACGCTCGCCCGGCCCTGCCGCGCGAACGCGCGCACCTCGTCAAAGGCCTCCCACGGGTTCTTTTCGCGCTTCAGCCGCTCCACGCGCTGGGCCGCAGTCTCTTTCTTCTCAATGCGATGCGTCATCTGTTCCTTCGCTCAAAAACAAAAGACCCGCGACAGCCTGGGGGCCGTAACGCGGGTGCTGGTCAACCTTGGATTTCGATGGAACTCTTAGACCCAGGTCACCTCTACGCGCGAAACGGCGTTAGAAGGCGACAACAGGGCATTAGCTTCATGTGTCAATAATAGGATGAGACTAGTCCTAAAAGCAAACGCGCCTTCGCCCGCCCTCTCGCTTCCCTCATCCCATCCCCTTCGCTCTCCCCAGTGCAGGCAGGGTAGAATAAGCAAGTCACTACTCAAAATTCATCTGGATTGATTAAAGCCCATGACCTCTCCAACCTTGCTCGTCCTTGCCGCCGGCATGGGCAACCGTTACGGTGGCTTGAAGCAAATTGACCCCGTCGGCCCCTCTGGCGAAGCCATCATCGACTACTCGGCCTACGACGCCCTGCGCGCCGGCTTCGGCAAATTCGTCTTCGTCATCCGCAAGGACCTGGAGCAGGCCTTCAGGCAAAGTGTCGGCGCACGCTTTGAAAAGCACATCGCCGTCGAATACGTTTTCCAGGAGCTCGACAATCTTCCCGCCGGCTTCCAGATCCCCCCCGGCCGCACCAAGCCCTGGGGAACCACGCATGCGGTCCTCATGGCAGAGGACGCCATTCGCGAGCCCTTCGCAGTCATCAACGCCGACGACTTTTACGGCGTCCAGGCCTACCGCGTCCTCTCCGCCCATCTCCAGTCCGGCACCGGCGACTACGCCATGGTCGGTTTTACCCTCCGCAACACCCTCTCGCAGTTCGGTTCCGTGGCCCGCGGGGTGTGCCGGGTCAACGCCGACGACTACCTCGAGGATGTCGTCGAGCTGACCAACATCGTGCCCGAGGACGCCCATGCCAAGAACACGGACGCGG
>Ga0302320_10006315_pt1 | contig 26337 bp, 22 predicted proteins | sample Bog_T0_3_FD_202130 | JGI IMG/M metagenome (GOLD analysis project Ga0302320, IMG submission 202130) | Peat permafrost microbial communities from Stordalen Mire near Abisko, Sweden - Bog_T0_3 | ecosystem: Environmental > Terrestrial > Soil > Wetlands > Peat | place: Sweden: Abisko, Stordalen Mire... | reverse complement strand
AACCTGAGCTTTCCGGTCATTTGGAGCTTGGTTTGCAACCTGTCGTATTTCTCATTGCGGTTTTCAAGTTCGTTCTGCTGATCTTTTCGCTCAGCGTTCATGAGTGCGCTCATGCCTGGACGGCATCGTATCTCGGCGACCAGACGGCGCGGTTACAGGGGCGGGTGACCCTGAACCCCGCTTATCACGTTGACCCGATTGGAACGCTCTTATTTCCGGGGCTCGCAATCTTCGGACCGTTCATCGGGTTCAGCTTTTTCAGCGGGGCTATCGTGGGCTGGGCAAAGCCAACGCCGGTTATTACGCGCAACTTCACCAAGGTCGTGCGCGACGACAACCTGACGACCCTGGCCGGTCCCACTTCGAATCTTCTCATCGCCCTTGTCGCTTTCCTGGTTCTGGCGGTGATTTCGATTGCGGTACCTGGAGGCCACGATCAAGTAATGTCCATATTCAACGACGGCATCGCCGTGGGTGTGCCCTCGGCCTTTCCTGCGTTTGTGCTGCTGGCGATCCTGGCAATCGAGATTAATGTAGGCTTGTTTTTCTTTAACCTGTTTCCAATTCCTCCCTTGGACGGCAGCCGGCTGGTGCGCAACATCCTGCCCTACAACGCGGTGCAGGCATACGACCGCGTGCCGATCTGGGTCAGCTACCTGATCATGGTTTGGGTTGGCGGCAAAGTGCTGAGGATGTTGATTGCGCCGGCAATGTTCCTGGTGTACCTGGTGCTGAAGTTGATCTAGGGCGAAATCGAGCACAGCCAAAGCCTGCCCGTGTCCCCCTGCAGGCCCGTACAATAGAACGAGCCTGTTCTGAATGTTTCGCCCGAAACGGCGGCAGCTCCCGGCAGAAACCAGCGTTAAATCACGGAATCGATAAGAAACAATGCCTGAAAATGTAATTCCATCTCCCCGGCCGCGTGTTTTGAGCGGCATGCGCCCCACCGGCAAGCTGCACCTTGGCAACTACATGGGCGCGCTGGCCAACTGGGTCAAGCTACAGGATCAGTACGAGTGCTACTTCTTCATCGCCGACTGGCACGCGCTGACGACGGACTACGGGGATACTTCACAGATCGTACCGAGCACCCGGGAAGTGTTGCTCGACTACCTGGCAGCGGGCCTTGATCCAGCAAAGAGTGTGCTGTTCCAGCAGAGCAAAGTGCTACAGCATGCCGAATTGTTTCTGGATTTGTCCATGATCACGTCGCTGAGCTGGTTGGAGCGTGTGCCTACCTACAAGGAACAGCAGGAGAACCTGACTGGCAAGGACCTTACAACGTATGGGTTTCTGGGCTACCCGCTTCTTCAGGCGGCTGACATTCTGATTTACCAGCCAAAATACGTGCCTGTTGGCCAAGACCAGGCTGCCCACGTTGAACTCACTCGCGAAATCGCACGGCGTTTTAACTTTTTCTTTCCAAGAGGCGGACGAAAGACTAGAGACGCTGGAAAGCACCCCGATGTGAGACCGGAGGTGATATCCCGGTGGGAAGGGGATGAAGTACTTCCGGAGCCTGACGTCCTGCTCACCCCTTCACCCAAGCTGCCCGGCACTGACGGACGCAAGATGTCGAAGAGCTACGGCAACACAATTCTGATGACCGATCCCGAGCCGGTAGTTCGGCAGAAGCTGAAGACCATGGTGACGGACCCGGCGCGGGTAAGGCGAACCGATCCAGGGGACCCGGACAAGTGCCCTGTTGGCGACCTGCACAAGGTGTTCTCGCCCCCGGAAACCCTGGCGAACGTCTATGAGGGCTGCCGGACGGCGGGAATCGGGTGCATCCAATGCAAGGGCTGGGCCGCGGATGCGCTTGTTCAGTTGCTTACACCGATCCAGGAACGTCGGGCGAGCTTCACAGATGCCCAGGTGACCGAAATCCTGGAAGATGGATCGAACCGCGCCCGCGCCCGCGCTGAACAGACCATGCAAGAGGTGCGTGCCGCCATGCAGTTGACTTCGAGCGGTGGGGGCAGCCGTTGACCGAAGAACCAACCAACCCGAGCCCCATCGCGGACGAATCAATCCCGGAGGTGACGCCTGCAGCGTCATCGGAGCACCCAACCGTTCCCGACTTAGTCCTCCACATCCAGCCTGGGCCGGATGAGAAAGCCGCAGCCAAGGCAGCAGCGGTGCAGAAGAAGCGCGACGAGAGCTCGGAGGAGTCTCCCTTTTCCGTCAGCGTGGGATTGGTTTACGACGGACCCCTCGACCTGCTGCTGGACCTGATCCGCAAGCAGGACATCGATATCTACGACATTCCGATCGCTAAGATCACCGCCCAGTTTCTGGCTTATGTAAACCAGCTCAAGTCCTCCGATGTCGATGTAGCGGGAGAGTTTATCTACACCGCATCGTTGCTGATCCACATCAAGAGCAAGATGCTGTTACCCCGCGCCGGAGCGAGTCCCGAAGAAGCGGCCGAAGATCCGCGGCGCGAACTTGTTGACCGCCTGCTGGAGCACGAGCGGTTCAAGAATGCAGCGCAGATGCTGCAGCAGAAGCAGATGCTGGAAGCGGCCACATGGACCAATCCGGGCTTCCGCGAATTCAAAGACGATGCAGCAGCCGAGCCGGAAATCGCCGCCGACACGGTCGACCTGGTTCGAATCTTCCGTGAAATTCTGGAGCGCGCGCGAAACCGGCCAGTGCTGAACGTTGAAGAAGACTCGGTAACTGTTGGGCAGATGATCCGCTTCCTCGGCCGTCGGCTGACGATGGAAGACAAGCCGGTTTCGCTCAATAAATTGCTGAGCCACACTCGGTCGGAGCGAGCCTTGATCGCCACATTTCTGGCCTTGCTGGAACTGGTGCGACTGCAGGCCATTCTGCTCCGCCAGGACAAGGCCTTCAGCGACATCTTCATCAAGAAGCACACGAGTTTCGAAGCAGTGATGAACGAAGGCCTCGCGAATGCGCGAGATGATTGGCGCTAGCGGCGTGTTATAACCTATGTTATACTGAGTTCTGCGAGGACACCCTTCATGCCCACCACCACCAAGATCATTGCGATTGGTAACTCGGCAGGAATCATTTTGCCCAAAGAGACTCTGGCGCGGCTGAATGTGCAAAAGGGCGACACAGTTTGCGTTTCGGAAACTCCTTATGGGGCGCACCTGACCCCTTACGACGACCAATTCATGCTCAAGATGGAAGCCGGTGAACGTGTCATGCGGAAATACCGTGACGCGCTGCGTAAACTGGCTGAGTAATGCAAGAACCCATTTGGATGGATGCTGCCGACGCGGTGATTATCCACGATCTTCAGCTTGCCGCTCACGGAGGTTCCGCAGGAGTTCGAGATGCGGGGTTGCTCGAGTCCGCGATGGCCAGACCCCGGAATATATGGGCTTATACGGAATCCGCGCTATCGCTCTCTACTCTCGCTTCAGCCTACGCGTTTGGAATTTCAGCGAATCACCCGTTTCTGGATGGCAATAAGCGTACGGCACTTGTAGTCTCTTTTGCATTTCTCGACGTGAACGGCCTGGAAGTAACGGCAAGTCAGGAGGAGGCATACCTCACAATTCTCGGCCTTGCCGCAGGCGAGATCACCGAAGCCCAATTGGCCGTTTGGTTCGCGGAACATACCGCCGTCCAGTGAGCACAATCGCTGCACCGAGCTCCAGCCCGGTTCTGCAATGGCGTTTGGCAGCCTTGGATTCCCTCCTGAATACGTCTTCAAGCCTCTGGACTTTTCCCAAAAGCAGCCTTCCGGTTCGAGGAATTCCTCGCAAAGGCCGGGAATTCATTCAACAGATGGGGCTGTCCTGCCGATATTCTCCCAGATGGAACAAGTATTTATTCAAACTGAAGTGACAAAAGACCCGGACGCCGGGGTGCAGGATTGGGCTTCTGAGATGCGCTATGTCGCTCGCCAGCCCATCCTTAACCTCGAAGGGCGTGTCCACGGATACGAATTGCTGTTCCGCGCAGGCCCCCTTGGCGCCACCCGCGGCGACGGCGATATGGCCGCCCGAACCATGCTCGATAATGCCGTGATCTTCGGATTGGAGCGGTTTACCAACGGACTTCCGGCTTTTGTGAGTTGCAGTGTTGAGGGGCTCACCGAGAACCTGGTGCATGTTCTGCCCCCAGGGGAGACGGTTCTGGGAATTCCGGCAAGTCTGGCGAAAGCGCAAAAGCTGGTTGACGCTTGCCGCGATCTGAAAGCCCGCGGTTACCGGCTGGCATTGGATGACTTCGCCTGGAACGCGACTCTTGAACCTCTGCTGCAGCTATGCGATTACATTCGCGTGGATTTCAACCAACTCGGTGCAACGGAGCGTGAACACCTGCGGCGTTTGAAGTGTGACTCAATTACGGTTGTCGCCCAAAAGGTAGAAACACCGGCGGACTACCAGCAAGCCCGCGAGAGAGGCTTCACGCTCTTTCAGGGAAGCTACATCTGCCATCCAGTCCTGGTAAAGAAGCGCAAAGTGCCTGCCAACCGGATCTTCCACTTTGAGATTGTGCGCGAATTGCACCATGATCCCATTGATTTGAGGAAGTTGAGCAAGCTGGTCATGCGCGACGCGTCGCTCACTTACCGCCTGCTACGGCTGGTGAACTCCCCGCTTTACCATACCCAACAGGAACTACGCTCCATTGAGTCGGCGCTGATTATCCTCGGCGACAATACACTTCGCCGCGTCATTTCAGTTGCGGTTCTCAGCGAAATGAATGGCGGACAGTCCACTGAAGTTCTGCGCATGGCCTTGATGCGGGCCCGCTTTTGCGAGCTTGCCGCCGGCGAGTGCAAGATGGATGCTTCCGAGCAGTATCTTCTGGGAATGCTGAGCCTGGTGCCGGCTATGCTGGGCCTTCCCATGGAAGAAGTCACGCCTTCGATGCCGCTGCGGAATGAGATTCGCGCTGCGCTGCTCGGCAAAGCCAACCCACAGCGCAGCCTGCTTGCGTGGCTTGAGAGCCACGAGCGGGGCGACTGGGCGCCATGCGATCAGATCGCTCAAACGGTTCGCCTGAACCGGGAACAACTGATGCGGTGCTATGCCGACGCTGTCGTTTGGGCCGAGACCGCGCTCAGTTCTTCAATCTAAATACGCCGTAAAAAGGGATGTGAATTGTTGCGCCGGTTGCTTTCCCGCACAACAATTCACATCCCTTTCATCTGCTTCGTATATCCATGGATGGGTCCGGGGTTTGCTTCCCCGAGTCGCGCCGGACAAAGATGCGCCGGACAAAGTCTGATCGCATTCATCCCATTTATTGGAGCAAGAGCATGTCCGAAGTAGCGGCAACCTTATCTGGCCGACCACCAGCATCAGCACTCCTCGAAAAGAAGATGAAAAAATCCCACGCTTTTATCAGCGGAGCCGTTGTACTGGTGGCTTTGGTGATTGGAGTTGGGTTCATCGGCTTCAACATCTCCAAGGACTTCAGCAATGTAACTCTGGGCAGCATCTGGCCCTATGCGCTGCTGATCCTGGCCTTGGCAATTGCTCTTGGCTTCGAGTTTGTAAACGGCTTCCACGACACAGCAAACGCTGTGGCCACAGTCATTTATACCCACTCGCTCGACCCGAATATTGCCGTTGTCTGGTCGGGAATGTGCAACCTAGCCGGCGTGCTCATGTCAACCGGTACTGTCGCATTCACCGTGATTACACTGTTGCCTGTCGAGCTTATCCTCCAGGTCAGCGCGGGTGCGGGCTTTGCCATGGTTTTCGCGCTGCTCATTGCAGCCATCATTTGGAACCTCAGCACCTGGTGGTTCGGGTTGCCCGCATCCAGCTCACACACCATGGTCGGCTCCATCATCGGCGTAGGCGTCGCCAACCAGCTCATGAGCGCCCACGGGAGCGGAACGTCAGGCGTGGATTGGGAGCAGGCTACCAAGGTCTTCAAGGTCCTGCTGATTTCGCCGGTCGTCGGTTTTGGCGCAGCCGCATTGTTGTTCCTGCTCTCCAAGTGGCTCATCAAGTACCCGGAACTCTATGAGGCTCCCAAAGATCAGTCGCCTCCACCGTGGCCGATTCGGCTATTGCTGGTGCTAACCTGCACTGGCGTCAGCTACTTCCATGGTTCCAATGACGGACAAAAAGGCATGGGCCTCATCATGCTTATCCTCATTGGGACCGTCCCCACGGCCTACGCGCTTAACCACGCCGTTACTCCGGCCGAGACGCAGGACTTCATTGCCGCATCCGAACAAGCTGGCCGCGTTCTCGATCGCCACGTGGACAGCACTGGAATCCTTGGGGGAGACCCCCGCGCTGAGGTTACTGACTACATCCGTACCAAGCAGATTCAATCAGATACGGTATTGGCCCTCCGCGAGCTGGTCGAGGACCTGAACCACGAAGTAGGTCTCTACAAGGAATTCAAAGCGGTTCCGGCCGGCCAGCAAACTAACGTCCGCAATGACATGTACGTTGCCAGCGAAGCCATCCGATTGATGCAGAAGAACCACAATCCGGCCTTTACGGCGGATGAAAATGCCGCCCTTGGAAACTACAAGACCAAGGTGGACAAGGCGACCAAATTCATTCCCACCTGGGTAAAGGTGGCCGTAGCATTGGCGCTGGGCATGGGTACCATGGTCGGCTGGAAACGAATTGTGGTGACTGTGGGTGAAAAAATAGGCAAGGAACACCTGACCTACGCGCAAGGCGCTACCGCAGAACTTGTCGCCATGGCCACCATTTTTGCCGCGGACAACTACGGATTACCTGTAAGTACCACGCATGTACTGAGCTCGGGCGTGGCGGGCACAATGGCGGCGAACCGAAGTGGCCTTCAGCTATCCACGATCCGCAACATTGCAGCGGCATGGGTATTCACACTTCCTGCCGCGGCGCTCCTGTCCGGAACGCTCTTCTGGCTCTTCCGGCAAGTCTCTCACTAGCCTGAATTCGGCTGCTTTCAAGGGCGTTCGCTTCGGCGGACGCCCTTTTTCCGCACCTTGCACAAGCCATTCGTACCCCACAGGCGGCGGGAACGCTCCAGTTCCGGTACCATACTTGAGGTACCTATTGCAGAATGAGCCTTAAAGCAAAGCTGGAAGCTGTCATTTACGCCGCGGAGGAGCCGGTCACCTTGACCCAGCTCTCCGCATTGTTTGCTGCCGAAGCCCTGGAGTGGAAAGCGCAGCAGGAAGCCGCGTCTGCCGCGACGGTCGCCGAGCAGACCCCACAAGAACCTCTACCGCTGATGAACGATGCGTTCGACTATTTGGAGGTTGAACAACAGCTGCAGGTTGAGTCGTCCGAAGCGGAAGCTGAAGCAATTCCCGAAGCATCTGCGGCTGCGGAACCGGGTTCCGAGGCTCCAACTGAATCCGCTGAGCCAGCTGCCACAGAAGCCGCACCCGAGGTCGCTCCCGATCCGGAAGCAGAGGCCAAGCGCCTTGCCCGGCAGCAGGACCGCGAAGTCCGCGCCATTCTGCGAGGTTTGCTCGACGAGCTTATCACCACCTACGCCAGCGACGATCGCGGCATTGAAATCAAGGAGATAGCCGGCGGCTATCGGATGGCCACCAAGCCGGAATGCCATGACGCGGCGCGGATGTTCGTGAAAAGTCTCAAGCCGGCCTTGAAGCTGAGCCTCCCTGCGTTGGAAACACTTGCAGTGATCGCGTATAAGCAGCCTGTGACCGCGCCTGAAGTCAATGAGATTCGCGGCGTGGATTCATCGGGTGTCTTCGGTTCACTGCTGGCGCGCAAGCTCATCTCTACAGCAGGGCGAAAACAGGTGATTGGCCGGCCCATTCTGTACAAGACGACCAAAGAATTCCTCCTCCGCTTCGGCTTGAAGGACGTAGCTGAACTGCCTTCGATGGAGGAGTTCGAGAAGATTGCCCAGCTTGAATTCGAGGATATGGCCACGGCTGCCGAGGGTGAAGCAGCCGTCGTTGTGGACGAAGATGTGCGCCTCGAAGAGGACGGAGACGGCGATGAGCCGATAGAAGAGGCTGCGTCAGATAGCACGCAGGAGACACCCCAGGAAGGCCCCAAACAAGAAACTACCGAAAAGGAAAGCAAAGAGACCGCCGCGAAGGCGGACAGAGAAGACGCTCCGGAGAACGAGCAGCCGGACACAACAGAACCCCTCGCCGAGCAATCAGAACCGTCGGCAATCGAAGCGGAGACAACCACCGCAGAGGCCGCGCCTGCTGCGCCTTCCCCCCTAGAGCAGGCAGAAACTGAGACTGTACCCCATGACTGATGAAAATCGGCCTGAAGCAAATGAAGACGAGTTGATCGACCCAATTGAAGCTGAAGTCGAAGACCCAATCGGCGATGAAACCGACGGCGAGGCAGCCACCCCAACCGGCCTTGAATCAGAGTCTGAGATCGAGGGCGCGGAAGAAGATGCCTTGGCCGAATCCGAAGTCGACCCCGAAAGTGAAGCGGAAGCCGACGCCGAAGAAGGTGCAGACGAAGACGAGGCTGAATTCAAGCCCAAGGCTCGTCCGCCGGTGAAGCTGGAGCGGCTGCAGAAGATTCTGGCTCAATCAGGTGTAGCCAGCCGCCGCAAAGCCGAGGAAATGATCGAGCAAGGCCGTGTGCAGGTAAACGGCAAAGTGGTGACCGAGCTGGGCACCAAGGCCGACGCCGGCCGCGACCATATTCGCGTAGACGGCAAGCTGCTTCAGGGCGCAGAACGCCTGCGCTACTTTGTGCTGAACAAGCCGCGCGGCTTCGTGACCACGGTGAAGGATCCCGAGGGTCGGCCCACCGTGATGCAGTTCTTCGACAAGATGCGCGAGCGGCTCTACCCCGTTGGCCGCCTCGACTACATGAGCGAAGGCCTGCTACTGGTCACCAATGACGGTGAGCTAGCCAATAAACTGACCAAGGCCTCCGTCGGCGTGGAAAAAACCTATCTGGTCAAGGTGGCTGGAATTCCAACCGAAAGCGAGCTGGACATTCTTCGCGCCGGCGTTGCCATCGAGAAGGGTAAGCCCGGTTCGAGCAAGGTTCGCACCTCCCCAGCCCGTATTCGCCAGGTTCGACAAGGTGACAATCCCTGGTACGAAGTCGTTTTGATCGAGGGCCGTAATCGCGAATTGCGCAAGATGTTCGAGGAAGTCGGCCATTTTGTCGAGAAAATCCGACGCGTTGGCTACGGCCCTCTGATTCTGGATCAGGAACCGGGCAATCTGCGCGAGCTCGACTCTCAGGAACTGGAGCTGCTGCGCAAGGCCGCGGACGGCAAGCTGAAGACTCCAAAGGCCAAAGAGATTCGACGGCGGAATATTATCGACTCGCTGCCCCCGGAGAAGCCGGCCTACAAGGCGCGTGGCGAAAGGCCCGCCGCAGGACCAAAAGACTACAAACCCAAGCGCGCGTTCGGGGATGACAGACCGGCTCGAACCGGGGCCGGTCCAAGCAGATTTGGCTCCCGCCCTACGAAGTTTGGCCCAGGTCGACCCACAGACAGCGCCGCACCGCGGGCAGCGTGGAAGAAAGATGACAGACCTGCACATCCCCCTGCGCGATCCGAGGCCGGATCCACAGGTGAAGGCCGTCCCTCTGCAGGCAGGAGCTACGGCGACAGACCGGCAAGCGGCCGCACCTTCGGCAGCAAGCCTCCTGCAGGACGTAATTACGGGGCAAAGCCAGGAAGTGGCAGACCCTATGGGGACAAACCAGCGTGGAAGAAGCCTGAATCAGGTGGTCGTCCCGCTTACAAGCGCCCAAGCTCGCCAAGGCCGGAATCAACCCGACCCGCGCCAGAGCCGATGGAAGAGCTGGGGCCCAGCAAGCCGTCGCGCTTGCACATTGAGCCGGTTCAGGATTTCGGACGCTCGGAAAAACCAAGGACAGATCGGCCAAGAACTGACCGGACCGGAACTGACCGTCCCAGCTCAAGCCGTCCTGCATCCGGATACTCAGGACCAGCGCGCGCAGGATCGGGCCGACCCGGTGCGGGCCGTTCCGGGTCGGTTCGCCCGAGCGGTGGCCGTTCGAGTTCCACACGTCCCTTCCGAAGCGAAGGCGGATTAGCGCGTCCCTTCACCACCAGTAGCGGCAAGCCGCGCCCAGGCGGAGCAAGGCCGAGCAGCAAGCCGGGAAGAGAAGGCGGTCGCTCCTTTGGCCCCCCGGCAGGACGCGGTGGACCGCGCACAGGTTCAGATTCCCGCCCAAGCCTCGGCCCGAAGCGTCCCTTCCGCAAGGACGAAGGAAGCAACTCGTCTTCGAGCCGTCCTTCGAGACCTTACACTCCGCGCACAGAGGGCTCCGCAGGCTTCCGTCCCCGCAGCGAAGAATCCCGGCCCGAGCGCAAGACCGGCACCGGATGGAAGCCTAAGCCGAATTTCGCCGGTAAGCCCGCCTCAGGAGATCGCTCCAGGTCCAAGCCCGGAGGCTTCTCGAAGTCCGGGTACAAGGGCAAGCCCAGCGGGACAAGTGGATCGGGCGCCAAGCGGACCGGACCTCGCCCTGGCGGTCCTCGTCCAAGCGGGAGGAAGCCTGGTGGCAGGCGACCCTAGCTGCAATTTCCGGCAGCCGCAAAGATCACGCTGCCGGATTCACCTGAGATTGCTGCGGTGCTCGCTCTTTCCGCGAAAAGAGCGACGTTTTCAGCCGACTTCACGGGAAGGCCTGAAAATCGGTAATAATATACTCGACTGATGTAACCCAGCGTGATTCGTCTGGTATATCGTCGTCCACTTCCAGCTACTGAAAGTAAATAGCTTACGTTTTTTCACGTTTTGGCGAATTTCCAGAACAAAGCAGTCATAGCCAGGCAGTAGCGGCGCTCCCGCCGACTGATACTTGCAGCAAAGCGCCTATTGTTTGTGCTCGGCGCGCTCACCGGGCTCGCGAATCCGGCTCACTTCAAAGCTCACAACTTTCCATGCCCTTTGCGGATCACGCACATAAACCCGCGTGTAGCGGTAGCTGCCGGAAATATCCCCATCGCTGGTTGAGCCTTGCACCTCGGCGACGGAAGTCACCAACGCGGTCGTTCCGTAGAATCGCACTTTGCGATCTGAGAATTCAAGCTGCGTGAAATGAGTTTTTCCCGAGCGGAGGTTGTCGATTGCCTGCTCTTTGGTTTGCAGTGTTCCCGAAGAGGTGATTGCCATGTAGTCGTCCGCCAGCAAGCCTTCCATCTGTGCTGCGTTCGACTTGAGTACCGCCTCACGCCATGCTTCCTCAAGCTGGTCAATCTCATGCCGGCTCTCGTGCTTCTGCGATCTTGGCATTCCTGCCTGCTGCGCATAGGCGCTTGGGCTGAATATGAGCGCAAGCACAACGGCCAGCATCGGCATGCAGGTCGCAAAACGACGCATTCGCTTTAGAGGCTGGGTTATAGATTCTGGCATTGGCGTCTCGGATAGTAATCTCGCACAGGGGTGCCGGTCAATCCGGCTTCCATCGGCACATCGCCCTGTTGGATTCACTTTGGCACAAAACCAATCGCGTTGCACTCTTTTGAGACGTACCACTCGTTGGACGAGCCTCCCGTCTTAAACGAGAGCAATCAGGTTTTCCACGCTCCGCTCGCGCATCTTCTGGTAGATTCCGCCAACGGCGTGCTTCTTAAAGTGGTCAGTCTCACGGTGAGCGGACAGCGCCTTCTGATCCACATACTGCTCATAGATCAGTACCGTGTTTGGATCGTCTTCCAACTGGTGTGGAATGTATGTGACACAGCCTGGCTCCTGCCGCGAGGCAGCCGCCAGAATGCGCAGGGTTTCCGCCACATCGGCGCGATCTTCCTGATGGAAAGTAAGACGAACGATGAAACTTACCATAGAATCGTTTTCTCTCTCGCCCGTGCAAATTCTCGAATAAACGTTCCGAGGCTGCTGTCTTTGAGTCTACCCGTGAATGCTGTCCAAAGCAGAAGCAAATTCAGGCAAAACCATCGTCTGGTCCCTATCCGGCCCAGTTGAGACCATACCGATCTTTGCCCCGCTCTCCTGCTCCTGAAAGCGCAAATAATCCTTTGCAGCCTGGGGCAGCTTCTCAAAATCGGTGATGCCTTCGGTCGACGCCTGCCATCCCTTCAGGGTTGTATAAATGGGTTTGACCTGCTCCAGGCCGTCTACGTCAGCGGGAATCTCGTCGGTGATTTTGCCGCCAATTTCGTATCCCACACACACGGGAATCTCGGCGAGGGTGTCGAGCACATCCAGCTTGGTAATCACCAGCCACTCCGCGCCGTTGACCTGGTTTGAGTAGCGCAGCAGGGGAATATCGAGCCATCCGCACCGCCGCGGCCTTCCGGTAACTGCTCCATATTCGTTGCCCCGTGCTCGCAATTCTTCGCCCGCCGCATCGTGAATCTCGGTGGGAAACGGTCCGCCACCAACGCGCGTCACATAAGCTTTGGTCACAGAAATAACGGTGCCGATTGCGGTCGGACCGACGCCGGTCCCGGTTGCCGCACCACCCGCCGTCGCAGAAGATGAAGTGACAAACGGATAGGTTCCGTGGTCAATATCGAGCATTGTCCCTTGCGCACCCTCAAACATGACGCTGCCGCCCTTGGCGAGAATCTTGTTCAACAGGCGTCCCGTATCCGCCACGAAAGGGCGAACCTGTTCAGCCGCTGCCGCATATTCGTCATACATCTTTTCGGGGTCGAGAGGCGCTGTCCCAGTTCCAAAGAGCGCGCGCACAATTGCGTTCTTCTCGGCGCAGGCAGCCTCAATGTGCGTCTTCAGCAATTCCGGCCTGAGCAGATCGACGACCCGCAACCCGCTGCGTGCCATTTTGTCCTCATATGCCGGACCAATTCCGCGGCTTGTGGTGCCAATTTTCTGGCGTCCCGGCGCGCTCTCCGCCGCCAGCTCGATCATGCGATGGTAGGGCAAAATCACTTGCGCTCGATTTGAAACAAAAAGCTGCTCATCGACAGCCACGCCCAGAGTGCGCAGTTTCTCAACTTCTTTCAAAAATGCGATCGGGTCAAGGACGACGCCGTTGCCGATGATTCCCTTACAACTGGGCCTGAGCACTCCGCAAGGAATGAGCTGTAGCACAAACTTCTGCCCGCCAATAATGACGGTGTGGCCGGCGTTGTGTCCGCCCGCGTAGCGCGCCACGGCGGCAAACCGCTCGCTGAGCACGTCCACAATCTTTCCTTTGCCCTCGTCGCCCCACTGGGCGCCCAGCACTACTGCCGTCTTTGCTCGCATGTCTGTCCTGTCTCTTGAAGTCCATCAAAATATATGATTGCCGTCCCGAGTAAAGCGCGGCGAAGCGGACGAAGCAGCGATCTTTCGCTCGCATAACTAGCGCACCCACGTTCACCGGCACCATTTTCGATGATAAACCCTCTGCGCATCCATCGCTGGGGAAGACCTTAAATGCTCGGTGCGCAGGCTCTTTCACCGGCACCATTTTCACTGAATCGACCCTTGCCAAAGATTTTTCGCAACTAACCGCGCAACCTCGTGTCTAGGCTAGTTAACCGTCCTCCGTCTTCAAGTCTGCGATGCAGCTTGCTGGCGCTGGACACGCTGGACAATAGTCTCGCGTCGGGGCGAACGGGCCTCTGTGAGGACATATGATTCCCGAGTTTTTCTTGCGCCCATCGCGCGCTGCATTGCCTTCCCTGCTCTCGGACCACTCTGCGAAGAATCGCCGAACCTCGCCGCCAGCACCTCGCAGCCCCGCGCCTCTAGCCCTGCTTCTGCTTCTCGTGCCCATTACCGAATTGGCACTCTGCGCCCAGCCGGCGTGGCCGCAGGGGCCCCAGTACCAGAACTCCCAATTCGTTCAGGCGAACCCCAACTACATTCAATATCAACAACCGCAGGCCTATGGCCAGCAGCAGTATCCCCAGCAAACGCAGTACCCCCAACAGCTGCAATACTCCCAGCCTGCCTACGCAGACCCAGGTCAGGATGCGCCGCAGGCAGCCTATGGTCCGTCCCAGCAGGGCGGGCAGTCCATTGGGCCGCAACAGCTTGAGCAACTGGTCGCTCCCATCGCGCTTTATCCGGATTCGCTGGTCGCGCAGATTCTGGCCGCTTCCACCTATCCGGCACAGGTGATTGCCGCCGACAACTGGCTTCACTCTCAGGCCTTCGCCTCGCCGGACCAAGTCGCTTACGGAGCCAATGCTCAGACAAACTGGGACCCCAGCGTCAAAGGCCTCACTGCGTTTCCCCTGGTGCTGGACCTGATGAACCGTGACCTCCACTGGACCACGGACCTGGGCAATGCATACTACAACCAGCCGCAGGATGTTCTGCAGACAATCCAGGTGATGCGCGAACGCGCCCAGAATGCCGGAACCCTGCAAAGCTCACCCGAACAAGCTGTTTCCTATAATCAGGGGTATATCCAGCTCACTCCCGCCAGTTCCCAGGTTGTCTACGTTCCGACTTATAACCCGTGGACCTCGTACGGCCAGCCGGTCTCTCCCTATCCCGGTTTCTCGCTTACGAACGCGCTTCAGTCGGTCGCCAACTCAGGACTGTTTCAGAACGGACTGAGCTTTGCCATGTCGGCCTTTAGCCATACACCTTTCGGTATTGCGGGCTGGGCGCTCAACTGGCTCACGTCTTCCGTTCTTTTCCATCAGTCGCCGTACTCCTCGCAAAGCACTTCGGTAGCTCATTGGGGCAACTCAGGGGGTGGCGGCATCAACCGCACGCCCAACGGTTTCGGTGGCTCGCAAGGGGGCGGCGGCATTAATCGCACACCCAACGGATTCGGCGGTGGCTCGCAACAGACCTACAATCGCCCCGGGGGAACGCCAAGCCGGCCCTTTGCCGGCAGCTACGCGCGCCCCGCCCTGCCGCAATATGCCTATAACCGGCCGCAGCAGCAACCGGTCATGCCGACGCGTCCACAGCCGCAGTCCTACGTCCGGACCAACGGTTACGTTCAGCAAGGCTATGCGGCGCGGCAATCGGCCACCTACGACAACTCCCGCGAGGCCTGGCGCACTCCCGCATCCACTTACCAGCGCAACGAATTTGCCCAGCACTCCTACGCCGAACCGCGCTCCTACTCCGGTGAACGAAGCTATACCCAGGCCTACGCGAACGAGGGGAGATCGGGCGGATCGCACATGTTTGGCGGCAATCATGGTGAGGAGAACTACCGCTCCTCCTTCAAGGAGCCAAAGTTCAAGGCTCCCAAGGAGTTCAAAGCTCCCAAGGCACCGAAGGCCCCTAAAATGTCCGGCGGGCATGGGGGCGGAGGTCACGGCGGCGGCCTGTTCAGCCACGGCCACCGGTAGTTACTGGGAGCTAGGTATCTCTCTTCGACGCAATTTCACAACGTTCCGGAACACGTGATGCCTCGGGCGGCAGGCGCCTCGGCACTCAAGAAACAAACCACGCTTATTTGCTGTATTCGTCCCTCAGCTTGGTCTGACGGCTCACCATGGGAACCGGGACGCCCTGGATATAGACCTGCTTCACATCTGTCCTTACATCGAGCGGATCGCCATTGGACATGACCACGTTGGCGGTCTTGCCTACGTCGAGCGAGCCTAATTGGTCGCCGAAGCCGAATATTTCCGCAACATTCAGCGTGATGGCTTTTAGAGCGTCGTCGTAGGGAAGGCCGTAAGCTGCTGCAAAACCCGCTGCGTAGGGCAGGTTGCGCGAGGAGTGGCTGCTCACGGGACCGCCCGCATCCGCTGACGAGATGGCAATCTTCACGCCACGCTTGGCCAGTTCAGCCGGCAGGGTGTAGACCGCATCGAACCGCTCATTGGCCCGCGGAAAGTCGTAAATTGAGCCGATAATCACCGGCACTTTATAGGCAGCGATCTTGTCCAGAACCTCCTGGCTATGCGTGACGTGATTGAGCACCACTTTCAGGTGGAACTCCTGTGCCAGTGCCATGATGGTCTCAATGTCGTATCCCTCATAGACGCCAATCACGACCGGTCGCTCACCCTTCAGGTAAGGAATCAGCGCTTCGAGCTTCAAATCGCGCTTGAAGATCTTGTCTCCCTTGTCGTCTTTCTTTGCGTCTGGCTTGGCGTCTGCTTTCTCGTCTTTCTTTGCGGCTGCTGCGTCGCGATGGGCTATGTAATCCTGCACATCGAGAAACGTCTGGCGCAGTTGAGTTATCAGGCCCATGCGCGTTGAAGGGAATTCGGCATGGCCGCCCGCTCGCCCGCCTCGACGCCGCTGATCGGCACCATAATTCATGGCCAGCGCGACATCGCGGCCGAGTATCATTGCGTCCCGGTCGGCGCCGGCGAGCTGAATGAAGATATCCTGCCCGGCAATTGTGTCCTCGCTGGCAGGAGCGACGACGGCGTTCGTAATTCCGTTGAGGCGGGCAACCGGGATCAGCTCTGTCTCCGCGTGAAAAGCGTCTGCTACGTGCATATGCGGCATGATTTCGTCGGATGGCTCCGACAGATCCCTTGCGTTTTCGTCCGCCCCGACTTCCATGAGCCCGAAGTTTGTCTCGGGATCGATGAGGCCGGGGTACACCGTCATTCCATGCGCGTCCACGATTTGTGCGCCCTTGGGAATCGTTACTTTTCCGATCTCGCCTACCGCGGTGATTTTGCCATCCGCCATGATGAGCACGCCGTTTTCAATGGTGCCATGGCTCACAGTCAGAAGGCGTCCGCCGGAAATCGCGATGACCTTCTTCGCGGCATCCTCTGCGGAGAGCGAGACAGAGAGGTACACGGATAGAATGGCCAGCAATAATGTTGGTATTGATCCGGCGCCCAAATAGTGTTGAGGATTCCCACCCTTGCGACACGAAAAATTCGCAAGAATGGAGCACGGGGCATTCGAGGCGTGTCCGTTTCGGTTCTTCACTGGCCGTCCTCCCCATCGTCAGACCCTGATTCGTTATCTCCGTGCATTACACCGGAAAAGTGTGGTGTGCCCAGGCCCGGCAGCGAGACGTCGAAAAACAGGTCGCCATCGATATAGACCTTCTGCGCCCGCGCATATGTTGAGAGCGGATCTTTGTTCCAGAGCACCAGGTCGGCGTCTTTACCCACATCGATTGAGCCCGTCTGCTGGTCCACGCCTATGATCCATGCAGGATTCAGTGTGACCATACGAATCGCCTCGTCTTCGGTGGCTCCGCCGTAGTGAACCATCTTGCCGGCTTCCTGATTGAGCCTGCGGATGTGGTCGTTCGAATCGCTCTTGAGCGCCACACGAATTCCCTTGCGCATCGACATCACAGCGTTCCACGGAATCGCGTCCCAGGCCTCATCTTTGTAGCCCCACCAGTCGGCGAATGTGGCAATGGCGGTCTGCTCGGGCACGATTTTGTCGGCCACTTTGTACATCTCCAGCGCATGGTGGAAGGCGCGAATCTTATAGCCGTATTCATGCGCAATCGCCTCTTCGGTTAGGAACTCATCGGCGCGGTAACAGTGGATCTGCACATAGAGCTTGCCACGCAGCACATCGGCCAGAGCTTCGAGTTTCAGATCGCGCTTGGGAGCAACGGCGTCCTTGTCGCCCTTGGCAACCTTCGCGTTGTAGGCATCCTGAGTAGCCATGTAGTTCTTCGCTTCTTCAAAGGCCTGGCGCATCACTTCAAAGTTGCCCATGCGTGTTGAAGGCAACTGGTTGCGGCTGCCGTAGAGGCGCTTGGGGTTCTCTCCAGACGCAAACTTGATGGAGCCGGGCGCATTGGGAAACAACATCGCATCGCGGTCGAGTCCGACTTTGTTCTTGATCACCACAGCCTGGCCACCAATCATGTTGGCCGACCCATGCAGCAGAAGTTCCGTCGTCACACCGCCAGCCAACGCTTGGTAGAGGGCCTTGTCGCGGTTGTCGAAGGCGTCGATCATGTGCATCGAAGGCGTGACCGGGCTGGTGGCTTCGTTCACATCCGAGTCGAGCGCCGAGTGAGAATGCGGGTCGATGATGCCGGGTGTGAGCCATAGCCCCGTTGCATCGACGACTGCGGTTCCAGCCGGGGCATTCACCGTTGCGCCTACACCGGCGATCTTACCCGCGTGCACCCAGACTGAGCCGTGTTCGATGGTTCCGTGGCTGGCCGTCATCACGGTGGCGTTCTTGAAGACGACGTCTTGCGGCTGCGTTTGCTGTCCATGGGCCGCGATTGCCAGAGCCATACAAAGAAGAGCAGTTGCGATCACGCGGACTATGAGGGTAGGGTCCTGCGGCAGACGAATTGCGACAGGACGCAGAGATTCCAACCTGTGCATCGGGGTGCCTCCTTAAGGGATGCGAAGGGATGCGGAAAGTTTGAGAAGACAAGATTGGGAGAAAAAGCGATGAGAAAAGGCCTTGGCGGGATAGTACAACATTCCAGCGACTGCGCCAAACGTTGTGGAGATTCCATGTGAAGTCCTATCTGCGCAAAAAATCCTTAGCGCAAGGTTTGAGCCCATCTGGTAGCCTACGCACGATGCTGCAAGCGCTGATCACCGCGCGCCTTACTCTCCGCCGCTGGCGCGAGGAAGATCGCGAGCCGTTCCGCGCGCTCAACGCCGACCCGCGTGTGATGGAGTTTTTTCCCCAGGCGCTCACGCCGCAGGAAACAGACGCCGGAATGGCGCGTATTGAACAGCATTTTGACCGGCACGGCTTTGGGTTTTACGCGGCCGAATTGATCGAGACAAGAACCTTTATCGGCTTCATCGGCCTTGCGGTGCCGAATTTCGAAGCGCCTTTTATGCCTGCTGTCGAAATCGGATGGCGTCTCGCTCACGCATATTGGGGGCAAGGACTCGCCACCGAAGGAGCAAAAGCTGCAGCGCATCACGCATTCGAAACGCTCAAGCTGCTCAGCATTGTATCTTTCACAAGCACTGCAAATCTTCGCTCGCGGCGGGTCATGGAGAAAATTGGCATGTTCCACGATGCCGCCGCGGACTTCGACCATCCGAAAATTCCTGAGGGGCACCCTCTGCGCAGGCATGTCCTCTACCGTCTCCACTCGCAGGGAGACATAAAGCCCTGAATTAGCGCTTGATTTGGCTTGTTGGGATGAAGCTAGTGCGAAGTCTGAATTTGCCGAGCTCTGGTATTACGCACAAAAGGCATGGGCATGAAGGGCGTCATCTTTGGTTGCTCTTTGGACGCCGCATCCTTTGTTGCAGGCAGATTCATTCCCCGCCTCAAGCTCGCAATAATCTCCCGTGCCAGTTCTCTCCGGCTCTTCTTCTTCATGATGAAGCTCCTGTTTTTGAATTTTCAGATTGAGATTTTCTTCCGATACTGCTTGCCTACAGCCTGATGGGAACCAAGAGTCTGGCGCGGCTCCTGGATTTTGCCGGAGTCTCGAACAACTGCGAATCGTCGTCGAGACCTCTGCTCTCAAACTTCAGACATTTGAGTTCGGATTTCACTATTTAGTTGCTTACTGTGTTTGAACCGGGTTCTGGCCCTTGCCTGATCTCGACCAGAACTTCCAGTAGCGTGGCCGAGTTGCGCACTGATCCTGCCAGTATCGTGAGTGCCTCTGAGACAGGCGCTTGCTTTATCGCCAGTTGGTCGAGGCTCTCACTCACTTTGCGGAGCTTTCTAGCTTCTTGCAGAATCTCGTTCGCGGCCATTGCGGACGGAGCCTTCCGGGAGAATTGGTGGAAGCTGGAACGGTAGTTGAAAATACCCGACCAAGCCTTCACTACGAATGATCCTAGGAGCGTAAGAACAAATCCGTATGGTCACATTGGACCACTGCGAAGATTGCGGAAATTCCAGATTCATACCATCAATTTGGCGCAATGCGTTGCCTTATCACCCGATCTGCTACCAATGCAGCCTCGACCGCCGCACGAACATTGTGTACTCGCACAGTGGATGCACCGTTCAGAATGGCCGCAACGAGTCCTGCAACACTGGCCGTTTCCCGTGCCTCAACCGGAGCGGTCTCGCCTCCATAGAGCGGCGCCAGTGCCCTTCCCAGAAAAGACTTGCGGCTAACTCCCGCCAGCAGGGGTCTGCCCAGCGACAGAAGCTCCGCCTGCCTTGCAAGCAATGCAAAATTCTCGTCGCCGCGTTTGCCGAATCCATAGCCTGGGTCCAGCACAATTGCGTTCGTTTGAACGTCAGCTTTGGCTGCATTGTTCAGACTCCTCTGCAACCCCGAACGAACGGTTTCGACCAATTCTTCCGGGGGAAGATGAGCCTGCGTTCCCCACTCTTCAGGCCTGCCCCGCGTGTGCATCAGGACCACGCCGCAACCTGCTTCGGCACAAACCTGGGGCATGCCGGAATCCCATAAAAAGCCGCTGACATCGTTGATGATTTCCGCTCCGGCAGCGAGAGCCAATTGAGCTGTCTCGGCCTTGTAGGTATCTACAGAAACGATTGCGTCCGGCCGCTGCTTTAGAACCCCTTCCAACACTGGAAGCAGCCGGGCTTGTTCCTCTTCGGCGCTTACCGTAGACGCACCTGACCCAGCCGCACCACCTGCACGCGAACCCGGCCGCGTACTCTCCGCACCCAAGTCGAGCAGGTCCGCTCCCTCGTCCAGCAATTGCATTGAATGGGAAATAGCAGCGTCGGTGTCGAAGAATCTGCCGCCATCGCTGAATGAATCCGGCGTCACGTTCACCACGCCCATAACGAGCGTTCGCGAGCCCAACTCAAGGGTGCGGCTGCGCAGCTTCCATTGCGTAATTACTCGATTAAGGCCCAGTATTTCTGCCACTTCATCCTCAGTGAATTCTTCCAGCCATCGGTAAAATTCCCAGCGAGCGTCGAAATCCGCTCCGCCCCTAAATGGTACCCCGTAGCCCATCCCTGCCTGCTAAACTCCCTGCATGAATGCCCTTCGGCGAATCCTTGCGCTCACCTTGGCTGCCGCTATGCTTCCTACCGGCCTCGCAGCTCAGGTTCATCCACGCGTCGCCACTAAGCCTGCGCCGCTGCTCGATACCAAGCTCGCCGACAAAATTCAGCTTATTCTCGCCGATCCAGCACTCAGCCACGCCGAATTCGGCATCTGCGTCAAGACCCTTGACGGCCAAGTCGTCTACGGCTTCAACGACGGCCGGCTTTTCACTCCGGCTTCGAATGCCAAGCTTGCTACCACGGCGGCTGCCTTCGCATTGCTTCCTGTGAACGACCTGAAGTGGACAACCAATGTTGTCGCCGGAGGCCCCATCGATCCGCAAGGAGTCCTCCACGGCGACATCATTCTCCTCGGTGCCGGTGACCCGACCCTCAGCCGCCGCCGTTACCCCTATCACGGACCGCAATCAGACCCCGCCACCACGCCGGCTCCCGTTCCGGCGCAAACAACGGAGCCGCAGAAGCCGCCCAGGGACACGGATGTTCTCGATCTGCTGGCCCAGCAAGTGGAGCAATCCGGCATCCGAACGGTCGATGGCAGCGTCGTAGGCGATGACAGCTTCTATCTCGACGAACCCTACGGCGAATCCTGGGGCTGGGACGACCTGCAGTGGAGCTATGGCGCCCCCGTTTCCGCGCTTACTTTTGCTGAGAACACCATCGAGCTCAACATCACCGCCGACCCAGCCTCTCCCGGCGGCACTGCGGCGGATTGGGTTCCCAACGTGGACTATTACACGCTCGAAAACACCATGGTCCCGACCCCTGCCGGTCAGGCAGCTCACCCAGGCCTCGACCGTCGTCCCGGCGCTTTGCTTGTCCGCGCATGGGGCACAGTTCCGGCTAACGGACTCCACTCCGGCCTGGCTGTCGAAGACCCTGCCGAATTCACCGCAGCCGCATTCAAGCAGGCCCTTCTCGCACGCGGGGTCGCTGTAAACGGCGCACCTGCTTCCCGCCACAAGTCCTCGATTGAGACCGGCGACTTTTCTGAGCAGCGCGCCAAGCCCTTGCGCCTCACTCCCTCTGCGGAGGACAAGATCGCCGCGCCATTGGAAGAACGCCACGTCCTGGCTACGCATGTCTCCGTCCCGTTAGCGCAGGACATCACACTGACCAACAAAGTCAGCCAGAATCTCCATGCAGAGCTGATTCTGCGGCTACTGGGAAAGACCTTTGGTACCGACGGCAGTTTTGCGCAGGGTTCCCGAGTCGTTCGCCAGTTTCTCGTGGACGCGGGCGTCAATGATGCAGACTTTTTTCTCTACGACGGCTCCGGCATGAGCCCCAACGACCGCATCGCCCCGCGCGCCTATGCTCAACTGTTGAGCTACGCGTCCCGTCAACCCTGGGGAGCGGCGTGGCGCGACACGCTGCCCATCGCCGGCGTGGATGGCACGCTGGCCAACCGCTTCAAGGCTTCTCCGCTCAAGGGCCGCCTGTGGGCCAAAACAGGCACTCTCAACGAGACCAACACGCTGAGCGGCTACTTGACTGCGGCCAGCGGCAAGACGCTGGCTTTTTCCATCTTGGTGAACGGACATCGTCCCGACAGCGACGCCGAGTTTCAAGCCATCGATCGGATCGCAGAGGCTATTGCGGCGGCGGAGTAGGCTTTTCCAATATCCCGCCCGAGCGTAAAGCGTAATCGGTGAGGCTTGAAACGTAGGAAAATGGGCAATCTCCGATCGTGCATGATGGGAGCGATTGGGCTTGTGCGGCGCTTACGACGACCAGATCCGCCTTTTCGCAGCTAACAGCGCCGCGACACTCAGCACAAAACACCAAATCGACGGTGCAATGAGCCGCAACATGATCAGATCGTCTGCGCTCACCAAACTTCGAGGATAGGTCCACCACCATCGGAAGTGATCTTCAAGGCCAGCGACACCAAGAATGACTAACAGAATAGCCAACAAGGAAAGCAACGCTCCCCAAATCGGTGCTTTATGAGCTTTTCTATCTCTTAACGGCTTGTCGAGATACAGTCCCACAAGAAACCACCACCCGATTATTGCTGGAAGGAATGCAACGTAATGCAGAGGACCGATCAGCCGGAAAAAGTTGGCGACGAAATATGCGGGCGTATTCAGGGTGAACAGCAGGATGTTGGGTGTTTGATAGGGCCAAACCGGCGCTCCGTCGTCCCAACCCATTCCCATCGAACTAATTATGCGTTGATTGTGAATATCCCAAACCGTGAGCGCCGCGCTCAAGGCACCCATCGTAATCGGGAGGACGAATTTCAATCGGCTTTTCAGGCGTCAGCCTCAATCTGGAGAGTGTTTGTTTTATACATTCAGCTTACGCATATAGTCGGCGTCCTGTCGCAGCGCGTCCATCGTGTCGATGGAGAACTCCTCCTGCTCGATGAAGTAATGCTTGAGCCCAGTAGCGGCGCGCAGAATTGGGCCATAATCCATACCGCCCTGCCCGAGAACGGTCGACGCGAACTCCCCCTTGGCATTGCGCGCCATGTCTTTCACGTGCAGTAGCGGGAAGCGCTCCGGTGTCTTGCTGAGATAGTGGATGGGGTCGCGGCCAGCGGCGAAGACCCATCCGCAATCCATCTCGAAGACGACAAGCTTGGGGTCGGTCCGGATAAGAAGCTCGTCGTAAATAACTTCGCTCTTCACGGAAGCGAACTCGCGCGAGTGGTTGTGATAACCAAAGACCATGCCGGCGGCTTTCACCTTTTCGCCGATGCGGTTGAACTCGTCGGCCACCCAATGCCAGTCGTCCATGGTGAGGGCGCCGTTATTTCCAGGGCGCGATGCCCACGGGCAAATGATGTAGCTGAGGCCAAGGGTGTGGCCATACTCGATGAATTCGTCGAGGTGGGCGGTGAGATCAGCCAGGGCGTGGTGGGTGCTGGTGCAACGCAAGCCGGCCTGGTCCATGGCGTGGCGAAACTCCTTGGCCGTGCGATTGTAGTAGCCGGCCGCTTCAACTTCTGTGTAGCCGGCAGCAGCGATTTGATGCAGAGTGCCGTCAAAGTCCTTGGGCAGCAGTTCACGCACACTGTAGAGTTGGAGCCCGATAGGCAAGCTAAGCGGCGCGGCGGAGAGTCGGCTAGCGACACTGGTAACGGCTGCCGCAGCGGCCGAAGTTTTCAAAAAAGTCCTGCGTGAAGTGAAGCTCATAGGTCGATTCTCCTTTGGGTGGTACTTGCTTTTCCCTACACCCCGGCTCAAAATTCATTCAGCGAAAATCCAGCAAATACCCTCAGGGGCTAAAGCCCGCGTCTTTTTGGCCTTTTACGGCACGACTAAAGTCGTGCCGTAAAAGGCCAGATCGTGAAACGGCATCGGGCTCCTAGTTCGCGTTCATTCAGCCTTTGATGGTCTTCGTCGCCTGATCCCAGGTCGCCACGTTGCGATGAAAGTAAGAGTAGTTGGCCATGTGGCAGCCGATAGCGGCGTGATGTCCGAAGACCTCGTCCTCGACAACGTGCTGGCGCGTGTTGATGGCTTGAAAGAAGTTAGCGATGTGTTCGGCAGTGTCGTTGTAGCCTCGCGGAAGGGTAAAGGTCTCCACCTCTGGTGCGGCAAGTGGCGTGGAAGGCGCGGGATGTGCGGCCTTCCAATCTTCGATGCCCTGCTTGCGCTGCGCCTCGGTCATCCCGTTCCATCCGTAGCTTTCAAAGCGTGGAGTTACATTCTGGGGTGTGAAGGTGACGGAATTCCCGGTGACAACAAGGGTTCCATTCGACCCGAAGAAGCTTATGCGTTCATCTGCATCGTTGTTGTTCTGATTGCAATGGACGTGCACCTGAATTGGACCGTTTGCAGAAGGAAAATCGTAGATTGTTTCGAGAAAATCTGGGAACTCACGGCCATCTTTGTAGTGATAAAGACCTCCGCTGGAAAGCGCGCGAGTGGGTGCAGTGTTGAGACCTGTTATCGCGAAGATGCCGGAGAGCATGTGTACGAATAAATCGCCGCCCAGGCCGGAACTATAGTCCGCGAAAAGACGCCAGCGAAAGAAGCGAACGGGATCGAAAGCGTGCGGAGGGGCGTCCTGGATAAAGCTGTTCCAATCGACCGTCTTCGGGCTTGCGTCGTCAGGAATGGGATAGACCCACGCGCCGCCGGGCGAGTTGCGATTCCACTGCGCGTCAATCGAGTGAACCTCACCGAGCCGGCCGGATGCGTAGATGTCGCGTGCCTTGGCATAGAGGATAGAACTGACGCGCTGGCTACCTGCCTGGAAGATGCGATTGCCTGCCTGCACTGCCTCAACCATAGCCTGGCCATCGGCGACCGAGTGAGACATGGGCTTCTCGCAGTAGACGTCTTTGCCGGCGGCTACGGCGTCGAGAGTGACGCGGCGATGCAGATGATCTGAAGTCGCGATGAGGACGGCGTCAATGTCTTTGCGATCGAGGAGAGTGCGGTAGTCGCTGGTAGCGGGGATGTCCGCGCCATAAGCCTCTTTCGCGACCTGGTGGCGAGTCGTGTAGAGGTCGGCCGCGCCTACGCAAACACCGGTAGGAACCTGCCGTGCGGCGCGGAGCAGATCAAACCCGCGAATGCCCGTGCCGACGATGACGAAGCGAATCTTGCGGCCGCTCTCGGATTCAGCGGCAAGCAATGGCGGGTCAAGCAAGGTTGACTTCAGTGCTGCTCCCGCGGCCGCGGCGCCTGCACTGATGCGCACAAAATCCCGCCGCGTTATTGAAAATCGATTCACCTGAGGCTCTCCCGTTGTTTCTGCTTCGAGGGCCATTCTCGCTCTATTGGCTCTGTTGTGTCCACCGGCGCGGAGTTGTCGAGATTGTGCAACGCGGTTGGGATGGATAGGATACGGACTTGGGATTGAAGAGGAACTAATGATGGCGCGTAAGCAGAGCGACGGCTTGAGAGCGGCGGTTGGATTGGGTCTGGTGCTGGTACTGTTGGCAGGGGCCGCAAGCGGGCAGAAGCAAGAGAAGACGCCGGATTTTGGGCCGAATACGATGGTGTTCAATCCAGCCATGCCAGCGGCTTCCATTCAGGAGCAAATCGACAAGGTTTATAAAGCGCAGCAGCATAGCGAATTCGGCACGGATCGCAATGCGCTGCTGTTTCTGCCTGGCGACTACAAGGTGGACGTGCCGGTTGGTTTTTATACGGAAGTGATTGGGTTGGGCGCCTCGCCGGATGCGGTTCACATCATCGGCAATGTGCACTCGGATGCGAGCCTGCCGCACAACAATGCGACGTGCACCTTCTGGCGAGCGGCAGAGGGATTTGCCGTGACGCCGACAGGCGGGGCGGAAGCTGGGACGATGCAATGGGCGGTTTCTCAGGCGGTGCCGTTCAGGCGAATGCACGTGATGGGGAGCATGGTGCTGCATCAGGACCGCGGTTGGGCCAGCGGTGGTTGGATGTCTGACTCGCTGGTGGACGGCAACGTGGGCGCTGGGCCGCAGCAACAGTGGATTAGCCGCAATAGCGAATGGGGGAGCTGGACGGGGTCGAACTGGAACATGGTTTTCGTCGGCGTTAAGAATGCGCCTGAGGGCGAATGGCCGAAGCCTGTCTACACCAAGGTCGCGGAGACGCCGGTAGTGCGGGAAAAGCCGTTTTTGATGGTGGATGCGGAGGGGCGCTATAGCGTGCGGGTTCCTTCGCTGGTACACGATT
>Ga0302320_10006312_pt1 | contig 26344 bp, 26 predicted proteins | sample Bog_T0_3_FD_202130 | JGI IMG/M metagenome (GOLD analysis project Ga0302320, IMG submission 202130) | Peat permafrost microbial communities from Stordalen Mire near Abisko, Sweden - Bog_T0_3 | ecosystem: Environmental > Terrestrial > Soil > Wetlands > Peat | place: Sweden: Abisko, Stordalen Mire... | reverse complement strand
TGGGATGGGAAGAGATCACGCCGCTCGAGTCGGACATTGTCACGACGCAGGACAAGGCGCTGGTGCAACTTCCGCCGAACCAGGCGAGCAACTCGGCGCTGCTGGCCGATGAAGCTGCGGCGAGGAATCCGCAGGGGCTCGACGGGCGGCAGGGGAGCTTTTTGATCGTGGACGACGCCAACGTGCTGCTGGAAACGTGGAAGCCAGCCGAAGACGGGAACGGAACGATTCTGCGTTTTGCCGATTTTGGCGGGACGGAGAGAACGGTGACGGTGAAGACGCCGCTGCTGCACGTGGGCCACGTTTGGCAAACCGATGCCGTGGAGCGAGGACAGGCTGAGGTTGCGGTGGACGGGAGCGACGGTTTCCACTTTACGATGCATCCGCATGAGATTTTGACTTTGCGGGTGGTGGAGGCGGGCAAGTAAGCGGCTCTATGCAGGGAAGGCCCGCCGCGCGCTCAGGAGGTGGGTTTTTCCGGTGGCGGCATGGATGCCAGGAAGCGGCGGGCAAACTCGTTGGCGTAGAGGTCGAGGAGTTGGCGGACACGCTCCGGCCTGGGTGAGCGAACGATCAGGCCGGCATGGTGATGCTTCTTGAGGCGCACCACGATTTCGGGGGCATCAAAGCCGGAGGTGTCGGGCTCGGCGGTCTGGGCGAGACAGAGGACGCTGCCGGCGTAATCTTCGCGGGCAACGGGTGGCTGGTAGACTTGGCCGCGGAGGTGGGCGACCTCGACGCGGGCCCACTCGCGCCAGAGGTTGATGCCGGTGGAGACCTCGACCAGGTCCGAGATAAAAGCGCCGCCGACGCGGGCGGCAATCTCAAGGAAGTAGGATCGTCCGTTGGCGTGGGCGCGGATGTACTCCGCGTGGGTGACGCCGCGTACCATGCCGAGCGCTGGCGCGAGGCGGGCGTTCAGGTGGGTGAGTTCAAGCCAGTCGGGGCTGGCGCGGTCGACGGTGCGGGTGGTAAAAACACCGCCTTCGTGCATGACCTGCATGGGCGGGCGGCCATATTGATGAACCACTGAAAACAGTACCGAGCTCTCGTTGACGATGGAGTCGACGTGGTAGATGTCGCCGGGCACAAATTGTTCGAGGAGAAAGTGGCTCTGGCGGTCACCCAGCTCGTCCAAGGCGCGCCAGAGTTGTTCCGGCTCCTGAATCTTGCGGATTCCCAGGGCCGAGGCCTCGGAGCGCGGCTTGAGCAGCCACGGCGGCGGGACGCGGTCCATGTAGGCGCGCAATTCGTCGTAGTTGAGGACGCGGCAGAATTCCGGCACCAGGAAGCCGGCCTGCCGGGCCCCCATGCGCATGGCGAGCTTGTCGCGATAGTAGGCCGAGGTGGTTGTGCCCATGCCGGGAATGCGCATGTGCTCGCGAATCTGAGCGGCGGTTTCAAGGTCGAATTCGTCGAGAGCGACGATGCGGTCAAAGCGGCGCTCCCGGGCCATCCAGGAAACGGTATTGAGGATCTGCTCGCGGTTGAGGCCGGGAGGCATGGTGACCACCTCTTCCAGCTCCTCACGCGGCCAGTCGGCGTCGCGGAGCTTGTCGAGGGTAAGAAGAGTGGGCTTGACGCCCAACTCCGCACACTGGCGCATGAAGTCCTGGCCCTTCTCGTAGCTGGCAATACAAAGAAACCGCTCGATTGCTTCTGCCATCGGCCCCCCTCGGAGTGAGTTGCCGTTCCCGGTCGAGACTGTAGCCGGGTTCGACCCCGGCATGAGGATAGTTCTACTATAGTTTCGGCAGGCGAACCGGAAAGCCACGCGCCAAGGATGCCCCAAAGAATGCTCAGCGCAGAGGAAATCGTAATGCAGCAGGATGGGCAGACCCGGGCATGGCACCTTGTGGACGGGACCGGCGAAGCTGCGGTGGCGATGGCGGCGGGCAAGGGACCGGAGGAAGAGTGGCTTGAACTGGTTCGGTTGCAGCATCGGGCCAATTTTGAGTTGTGGCACATTGAAGACGAGGCGCGCACGCCGGACGCCACGGACACCGAGTTGGCTGGAGTCAAGCGCCGGGTGGATAGAACCAACCAGCGCCGCAACGACCTGGCCGAGGAGCTGGACCGGCATTTGCTGGGCTGGCTTGCAAGGCAAGGCCTTCCCAACGAGGATGCGGAGCTCAATTCCGAGTCGCCGGGGCTGATCGTTGACCGGCTCTCGATCCTGGCCCTGAAGATCTACCACACCCGCGAGGAGGCCGGGCGCATGGATGCGCCTATAGGCCACGCAGAGCGCAACCGGGCGCGTCTTCGCATTCTCGAGGAACAGCGCGCGGACCTGGCCGGTTGCCTGGAGAGCTTGTGGCAGGAGACTCTGGCCGGCACGCGGCGTTTCAAGCTTTATCGCCAAATGAAGATGTACAACGACCCGTCTCTGAACCCGGCCATCTACGGCAAGACACTTCAACGGGCCAAGGACTGACTCCCACTTTATGGGGCACCCATTGACGGGACGCGGGGTTGTGCGTATAAAAGGGGCCTGAGCAGCGAAAATTCCAGAGGCGGGTTTCTGCGGGCAGTTGACCGTTGGAACCGGTGGTCTGGGATGGAGCGCTCCCGGCAAACCCATGACGCAAGAGGCCCGATTCTCGGCTCCGAGCCGCAAAAAGACTCCGCCCACGCCCGCCAAGCCCGGTGGACACTCCACTACGGGCACGGGACCCGCATTCCAGCACTACCAGAGCGCCGTGCAACTGCTGCAGCAAGGCAAATATGAGAAGGCGCTGGCCGCCTTTGAGAAGCTGCTACCGGCAGCGCCGCCGGAGATCAAGGAACGCTGCCAGATGTATATCACCACCTGCCAGCGGCAACTGGAGCAGTCCCGGCTGACCTTCCTGACGCCGGAGGAGCACTACGACTACGCGGTGTCGCAGTTGAATACGGGCTACTACGAGGAGGCGCGTGAGCAGTTCAACGCCATCCTGGCCGGCTATCCGCAGGCCGACTACGCACTTTACGGGCTGGCGCTGCTGGACGCGATCACGGGACGAACCCAGGATTGCCTTTTGAATCTGGCGCGGGCGATTGAGTTGAACCCGAAGAACCGGCTCCAGGCGCGCGCCGACAACGACTTCCTAAGCATGCAGGACGACCCCCGCTTTACCGAGTTGCTTTATCCTGAAGTTCCCTAAGGCGTGCGTCTTAGAAGCTAGTCTTGCAAACGCTTTTATGTTGAGCGCACCACTTGCGTTTTCGAGCCACAGCCGGATCGAACTGGGCTGAATAAGTCACTCCGTGACGATCGGGGCGCTCAGCCGGCCGTCGTGGTTTGCCTGCAAGACGGGAACCCAGGCTGGATGGAGGATTCAGAATGAAGGCCGTAAAGAAACTGGCGCAGAATTTCATCCATTCACTGGGCTACCAGATCATCCCGTACCCGACGAACGGCTATGCGCGATCGCGCGACACGATGCGCATGGTGCTGGACGGCCTTTCAATCGATTGCGTCATCGATGTCGGCGGGAATCATGGCCAATTTGGCGACTGGCTTCGCGACATAGGTTACAAAGGCTGGATTGTCTCCTTTCAACCGGTTCGCGCCCCTTTTGAGGACTTGCGGAAACGAGCGGCGGCGCGCCCGCCGTGGAGAGTGTTTCAGTATGCTCTTGGAACGAAAGCCGGTCAGGCGGAGATCAACGTCAATGACCACGACGGCTTGACCTCGTTCCTGACTCCGTTAGTCACCACCACCCTTCCATTCAGCCGGGTTGCCAGGAGCGAGACTGTTGAAGTGAGGCGCCTGGATTCTGTCTTTGATGAATGCCTGGCCGGCATTGATTTACCACGCCTGTATTTAAAGCTGGACACCCAGGGATTTGACCTGGAGGTCCTTCGCGGCGCGGAAGGGGTTCTGAAAGACATTCTTGCAGCGCAAACAGAGGTTTCTTTTGTTCCTCTCTATGAGGGCATGCCCGATTGGATGGAGTCTCTGAAGGAGTTTCAAAGATTTGGCTTCGGCGTTGTGGACTTCATGCCTGTGCTGCGAGTGAACGGCAGTCTTATGATCATGGAGATGGACTGCATTCTGACCCGTAGTCCCCAGCAGGCATAGAATGCCATCTTGACGGCGTTTTGCTCAAAAGCCGAGGGAGCTGAGCATGTTGCTTCCGGGGTGGCACTTCATTGGGATGATGCCCATTTGAGCTTGCAAGGTTCAGCCTAGGTGCGACACGAGGTGAATGAGCGTTTCACGCAGATTGTTGACTCTCGGTAGCCTTGGTAATCGCTTGGCGCGAGCGGATTTGTTACAGTTCTGACAGCGAGGAACCGGATGTATTGGCGGCATGTGGCAGGCGACAGACACGGAGATGGGAACCCAACCCATTTAGCCCCGAGTGGACGTAAGGGCAACGACGTATGAACCTGGACCAGGATTCGTTCGTGCGTCTTGAACCCGGCAACCAAACCCAACCAAATTTGCGGCCGCTGCGGGTGGTGGCGATCGGCGGCGGTACGGGGCTGTCCACGCTGCTGCGGGGGCTGCGCCGGCATGTTGCCATTCCCGGATCGGGCGCAGCGCCGGGGCTCATTGCCGATCTGGCGGCCGTGGTCACCGTGACCGACGACGGAGGTTCTTCCGGGCGCCTGCGCAGGGATTTCAACATGCTGCCCCCCGGCGACCTGCGCAACTGCATGGTGGCCCTGAGCGAAGAAGAAGACTTGCTGGCCCAACTCTTCGCGCACCGTTTCAGGGCCGGCGACGCGCTGGAGGGCCACAACTTCGGCAACCTGTTTGTGGCTGCGCTGACTGAAGTGACCGGCGATTTTGGCCACGCCATCCAACTGGCGTCGAAGATTCTGGCCACTCGCGGACGCATCTATCCCGTGACCACCGCGAATGCAACGCTGGTGGCGCACATGGACGACGGGTCAGTGGTGCGCGGGGAGACCAACATCACCGCCAGCCGGCTGCGCATTGCGGAGCTGACGCTGGACCCGCCGGACGCGGCGCCGCTGCCGGAGACGCTGGAGGCGATTGAGCGCGCCGACTTGATCACAGTTGGACCAGGCTCTCTCTACACGTCCTTGATCACGAATCTTCTGGTGCGGGGCATTCCGTCGGCGCTGGCGCGGGCCGGCGGGGTACGGGTTTACGTCTGCAATCTGATGACGCAGGCCAACGAGAGCCTGGGCTTGACCGCCTCCGAGCATATCGAGAGAATCTACGAGCACACCCGGGCTCCCGTATTCGACTATGCGCTGTTGAACACCGCGCCGTTTTCGCAGGCGACGCTGGCGCGCTATGCGGCCGAGGGCGCGTCGCCGATTGAGGCCGACATCGAGCGCATTGAAGCGCTGGGGGTGCGGTGCATTGCCGGCCACTTTGCCAGCGAAGAGAACGTGGTTCGCCACGACGCCAACCGGGTGACCGGGGCGTTGCTGGCGCTGGGGCAAACGGGGCTTGCCCGCCGCGCCTGAGTTTTCCCTTCCTTCCCGATCGCTGGCTGAGTTAGAGTGAATGCCACGCGGCCCGCGGCTGGCGCGATCGAAGGAGAAGAATTCATGCGAAAAACGAGAGTCTGGATCACGATGGGCTGTTGTTTGTTTGCCGTGGTGTTCCTGGCCTGGCCACAATCGAACAGAAAGCCGGGCCTATGGGAGATGACGACGAACATGACGTGGCAACAATCGCCGATGCCTCCAGGGGCGACAACTTCACAAGGCGCCAACTCACCATCTGGCGGCGGCCCGCACACGACACAGGTGTGCCTGACGCAGGCGATGATTAACAAGTACGGCGCCCCGGTGCCGCAGACCCGAAGCGGCGAGTGCCAGATTTCGAACGTAGCGATCAAGACAACAAGCATGACAGCCGACTGGATTTGCAGCGGCAGGATGGCGGGCCGAGGAACACTGGAATCGTCGTGGGCTGACCCCAATCATGCGGTCGGCAAGGTGCACTTTGTTGGGAATATGCAGATGGGCCCGAACTCGCGGCCGATCGAATATACGATCAATTCCTCTTCAGTCTACAAAGGCCCCAACTGCGGCAGCGTGCAGCCCGCACCGATGCCGCAATAAAGTCGGACACTCAAAGCAAATGCCGTTCGGCGATCTGAGCGGCATTTGCTTTTTTTCAATGAAGAGCGTGCTGTTTTATTGAGCGGACAGGCCGGATTGAGGCGAGCCCTATCCGTTGGGATTGGTGCGCCACTTCTTGACCTGGATGGGCTTTTGGCCGGCGGCTTTGGGAACGAAGATGTCCTGCCACTTGAGGCCGCACTGCTTGACCATCTGGATGGGATACTCGATGCGGCCCAGCTCGGCTCCGGAGTTGTTCGTGCCGAAGGAGAACTTGGCACCCGCGGCTTTGGCGGCGGTGATGAAGGTGGGGCTGGGAATCTTGTAGCGGTTGTTGATTTCGATGGCCACATCGTTTTCGACCGCGGCATCGATGACCTTCTTCATGCGCTCGGGGGTCCAGAGGGCGTCGTACTCCGGGGCGATCTGGTCGGGGAGATAAGTGGCGTTGGCGTAGATGTCAATGGGCTCGTGCATCACGCCCTGAATTCGCTTGACGAGCATGTCCATGAAGGCCTGCTTGTCCTGGATGACGCCGATCTCCTCGGGAATCCAGGTGCGCATGCGCTTGCCGTTGTCGTCGGTAAAGGTCATGGCATCGGTAAAGCAATAGTCGAAGCGGGCGACGGACTCGGGCGAGGTGAGGGTCATCCATTCGCGGCCTTCGCCCTGGAGGCCGACGAAGCAACATTGGCCCTTCATGCTGTCGAGATACTCTTTCACGCTGTCGTCGCTGTGCACCGGGAAGCCGAGCCCGCAGTTGACAGCGACGCCGTAGAAGATGCCGAGGCGGCGGGAGTTGGCCAAGGCCTGGTCAATGGTGAGGCCGCCCTTGAGGTGGACGTGGTAGTCGACCACCAGGTAATCTTCAGTGCCCATGCGGATGACGTCGCGGTAGAGCTCGTCGACCACGGGGTGATCGTCGGAGAGCTGGGTGAGATTGTCGGGCAGCGGGCGGACGCGAATATCCCTGAAATAGGTAGTACTGTCCGGATCGTGGCCCTGCAGGGCGAAGGTGCCGTGGTTGATGACGCGACCGAAGGCGAGATCGGCGCGGAAGGGCTCGTCGGGTTCGACGTAGTCGACGACCAGCATGTCATTGAGGCGGATTTGAATCTCCTTGCCGCGCACAAGGATGTGCAGGGTGAACCACTCGTTGTCGGGCACAAACTGCTTGTAGACGTTGCGGACAGAGTAGAGCGAGCCGGTCTTTTTGTGCTCGATGTAGCCGCCGGCGCCCTCGTGGGTGTTGGCAACCTGCACTTCGAAGCCTGCGGAGGGCCAGCCGACCTGCTGATAGGCCGTGTGAATGTAGATGCCGGAGTTGGCTTTCGGGCGCGTCATGACCTGCGCGCTGAGCTCGAAGTTTTTGAAGTCGGCGTTGTGGACGGGGCCGACATAGAAGAGATGGCTGCGCTCGCCGTGGACCACGATCTGGCCGTCGACGACCTTGAAGCTGCCCTCATGCTCGCTGGCTTTCCATCCGTCGAGGTTCTTGCCGTTAAAGAGCGGAATCCATCCATCGCTGGAGTCGTTGAGTGCGTAGGCGGCCGCCGGTGCGGCCATCAAGAGTGCGAGTGCCTCGCGGCGAGTGAGTTGCGGCATGGGTCCTCCGTGAAATGAAAAGCACAGCGAAGGACCAAGTATATTCGCGGGCAGCGGCGGCGTCCAAACAATCGGCGGAACCCCAGTGAATGCGGGCTCTTTTCGACCGGAGCGGAGAAGCGCGGGGTGGGATGGAGTTGGCGCGAACTCGAACTGCGTGGCCGGGGGCGAGCGGGGCCGCGGGCTTGAGGCGGCCTGTGTGCGGAGACGCTTAGACTGGATGTTGAGGTCAAAAGGTGGCAGATTCAGCAAACCAAAGCGGGAACAAGGGGCCGCGCGCGAAGGTGCGTTTTTTGCCGCGGGAGCATGGGGCGACGGCGATGCTGTTCACGCCGATTGTGTGCGCGGGGATTCTGGCGCGGCAGTGGCACTGGAGCGAGCTGGCCACGCTGACGGCGGCGTTTGCTGCGCTGGCGGCCAAGGACCCGATGGTGGTGCTGGCTCGTCAATGGCTGGTGTGGAAGCAGCCACACCCGGAGACAAGAGATGCGGCACAGTGGTTCGCGGGCTGGATGGCGCTGCTGATTCTTAGCGGGATTGTACTGATTGCCACCTGGCCGATGAAGGCGACGGTGGCGTTGGGCGCGGGGGTTGGCGTGTTTTCAGCGTTGGCGATTCTGGTGAATGTGAAGAACCGGCAGCGGTCAACGCTGTTTCAGATTGTGAGCGCGCTCGCTTTGACGTCAAGCTCGCTGGCGACTTGCTTGTCGGCAACGGGCGCGATTGCGCCGTGGTGCTGGGGTTTGTGGCTGCTGCTGGCGATGCAGGCAACGGCGGGAATCCTGGTGGTGCATGCGCGGCTGGACGCGCGGATTGCCGCGCGGATTGCGCTCAGGGGAACGGCGGCGGGGAGTGAGCAGTTTCGGCGTGCGGCGTGGATCGCGCTTGGAGTGATGGTCTCTGCGGCGATTGCTGCCGTTGTGCTCAGCCGTGGGTGGATCGCGCTGGCGCTGGTGGTGGCGGTGATGGGCTACACGCACGATTTGAGGCGCCAGCGGGATGCGGCCGCCTTGCAGATGCCGCTGAAGAGTGTGGGACAACGCGCGCTGGCGCTCTCTTCTGTGTTTGCGGGCCTGCTCATTCTGGGGTTGTGGTAAGCCCGCATTTCCTTTTTGTTGCTTTGAGATTCAGTTGTTGACACAAGCGGCGAATTTCAGCGGCCTTGCGGCCATGAACCGGGAACCGATTGGAAAGGGCGATGGACAGGTGTCGGCACAATGAGCTTGCAGGGCTCTCGATGAGACGGGCGCGGCAAGGACGGTAGCGAATCGTCCGGCTTTTCTTCCGCAACCGCTGTCTTTTTCGGGGCCAGCGTCCTCGAAGCCTCGCAATCTGCCTCAGGCAGCGATATAATTTTTCTTCGAAACGGTGCGGAAAAAAGAGATACCGGCTGAAGCATGGTTTACGGGAATTCCAGGCGAAAAGCCATTGCTGACAGGTTGAGCGGCAGCGGGCAGTGGGCCTGCAACCGCGCCGCACACTGAGGACGAGATTGAGGCGCAGTGTAGAATTCGCGCAAACCATTCAAGAGGCCAAGTGACGATGCGAATCCTCCGGCAGGCAGAGCTGGCCACGGTTTCTTTGTGCCTGGCGATGCCTGTGCTCTTCTTTGCGCGCGCTAAAGCGCAAATGCCGGATGAGCCTGTTCGGAGCCAGAACGCGCCTGGGAGGACCGAGCCGGGCTACGAGCACGACGTGGATCATGAGGAACGAAAGCCGCAGATCCGGCCCAGCGCGGCCGTGCTCTACAACCCGTGCAGGCATGACCACGTGGACATCGAGGCGCTGAACTCACTGGGCTTCGACACGACCATGCCGTCGTTCGCGGATTCGATCACGCCGGCCGCGAATCCGCTGCGCCGCAAGATGCTTTGCTACGACTTCACCTACCGCGTGGTCAGCTTTCCAAGCTTCACGCTGGACGTGCGGCAGCCACCTGTTTCAGATGCGGGGCAAGTGTACGCAGGGCAATTGCCGACGTGGGCGGTTGGCGGAGCGGGCGTGCTGATTGCGGATCTGAAGAGCCTGCACCTGCCGGGGTATCAATTGACGTTGACCGCAGCGGCCGGGCGGGCCAACTGGGTTTGGGCAATGCCGAACACGGTAAAGATGCTGGAGGTTGTCCTGTACAAGCCATACCTCAAGGGGCGGCTTGCAATCCGCGCAGGGTACGAGCACGACGACGGCGAGTTTCTGGGCATGCAAGTGGGCGGCAACATTTCTTCAGGATCGCAGGGAGTGTATGCGGTACTGCCGTACGAGGTGGGGCTGTCGTATACGCCGCTGACGTCGCCCCTGTTCACTGTGAGAGCGCAGCCGGTGGGAGATTTCTACGCCAAAGGCGGAGTACAGCGCTCGATGAGTCCGGAGGGAGAACTTGTCGACCTGAAGCGGGACGCGGCGGGTTTCCGGTTCATTCCGCACGGGGACGGCATGCTCGTGCTTTCAGAGGGCGGTTACAACCGGTCATCGAGCGCGGGGAATCCGGAATTCTGGCTGCGCGGCGGTTACATGCAAAACACCACCGCGTACGCGAATATGAAGACGAATACGAATACCGCGGGGAACTACTGCGCATTTTTCCTGGGAGACCGGCAACTGACGCAGCATGATCTGGGGAACACCGACCACGGGCTGTACGTGGGAGTATCGGGAATGACGGTGCCGCGCAGCATGAATGCGTATACGCGGTACTACGAACTGCGCGCCTACCAGAACGCCCCGTTCCGGAGGCGGCCGCAGGACATGACCTCGGTGGTAGCATCCTACACGGACCACAGCGAGTATTACGTGAAGGAACTGCTCGCCGAGGGGAAAACGGCGGCCGTGCGAACCGGAACCCTCACGGGCAGCTACTCGTTCCGTGCGACGCGCGGGACGTATATAGCCGCAGGAATCAGCTATAACATGAGGCCGGCGATTACGCCGCGGTCGAACGGCGCAATCCTATTCATCATTTCGTCATCGCTGTTTTTCTAGAGCATTATCCTTGTAGCTGTACCTGATTGAGGGGCGGCCTGAACCATGCCTTGGCATCATCCGGGGAGATGAGTTTGAGTGCTTCGGTAATAGCCTGATCGAGGGTGTCTTTGGATCGCGCCTTGGCCGGACGCAACAGTTGCTTGAGCTTGGCCCAGGCCTTTTCAATGGGCTTCAAATCGGGCGAATAGGGCGGAAGATAGAGCCGTTCCGCTGCTGCCTTTTCGATCGCCTCGCGCACCCCGTTGAGTCGCCGCGGCGACTGCGAACTGAGGTTATCCATCACTACCACGTCACCTGGCTTCAGCGCCGGATACAGTACTTGCTCGACATAGGCGAGGAAGATGTCGGCATCGGTGGTCTCTTCGATGGTCGTGGTTGCGACCATGCCGCGCAGGCTCATCGCGCCGAGAATCGTCATGATTTTCCATTGGCCGCCGGACGTTGCTTCATGGATGCGCCGGCCTCCGACCGAACGCCCGCGAAGCCGGGTCATCGAGGTCGTGACGCCGTCCGCCGCGGCGGATCCAGGAAAATCAGGCATTCCGGCGGTGTCGCACGGATGCGTTCGAGAAACTGTTCGCGCTTGAGCCGGTTGGCTTCCGTGTCACGTTCGCTGGCGTGGAGCGACTTTTTTTTCAACCGCAGCCCCAGCTTTTTCACCCACCGCCGCACCGAAGACCAACTTGCCGAAACGCCCTTTTCGGTCGCGATCTTCTCCCACAATTCAGAGATGGTCATGTCGGCCTGCGCTTCAACCAGAGCCAGCAGGTATATCTTGACCGGTTCGCTCATGCGGCTCGGAACGCCATAGCGCGACTGTGGGCGGCGCGCAGGGCTGTGGCTTTCTCTTCGCTGTTGGCGCAACTTGCGCACATACTCCCAACTCACCCCAAAACGCTTGCCAACAACACGGCACAATCCCTCGCCGAGCTCATCGGCCGCAGCGATCCGTCTCCGAAGATCGTCGGGAAATGCTCGTCCCATCCGTTCGTGTCGCGGTCACTTCACCGGGCAAGCACAGACTAGCGCAATTCTTCTCCGATGGGTATAGCTTCCCGGATTCCGCTCTAAGCTCGCCGCTACGAGTTGTGCTTCAGCGCCCGTTTCAGCACCGTCTCCAGCGCCGCCTTCACCTCGGCGTATTCCTTCGCGCTCAGCGTGCCGTTGATCTTCTCGCTCTCCAGCGCGAACAGCTCTTCCTTGAGCGCGTTCAATAGAGCACTCTGCTTGATCGCCGGTGTGGCAGCCGCGCCTTCGGTGCCCGCGACCGGTTCCGCGGCCACGCCTCCGGGTGCTCCCCCCACCGGCTTTCCTAGCAGAAAGGCCGCGCCCGCCGCCAGCAGCAGCGCCAGCCCCGCCAGTATCCACCACTTGTACTTGCTCAGCGGGTCCGGCGTGTTGATGGGCGTGCCCAGGCCGCCGCCGGGCTGGTTGCCGGGCGCGCCGGCCTGGCCGCTGTTGTCTGCTCCCATGCCGCCATGCTGCCCGGCCGCTGCCCCCTGCTGCTCCCGCGGCATCGATCCCGTACCCTCGATCGTGAACTCGATCGCCTTGCCCGGAACCGCGCCCCTGGTCAAGAATGTCTGCACGCCTGGATCTTCCGGCACATTCTTGAACGACGCTCCCGCGCCTCCCGTGAAGGTCATGCTCTTGGGCAGAAGCACCGCTACGTTGGCCGCGGGCAGTGACTCCTCCACCTTGAACTTCAACTTGCCGTTGAAGGGCACGCTATACGTGAGTTGGAACAGGGTGTTCTTGTCGCCCTCGTCGGGCTGGATGGGAAAGTTATACGCATAATGTCCCTTCGGCCCCGCCGCGTCCAGGCTGATGCTGGTCGGCAGGCCGCTCGGCCGTTGCGCCTGCGCGCCCTCGATCGAGGCATCCGCCGGCACCACAATCTCGAACGAGCGCTGGCTCCATTGCGTCAGCGGCGGCGAGCTCGTGTTGTGCACAAAGAACCGCTCCGTCACCTGGAGCCGGCTGTTGTCGGTCTCCATCTCCATCACGTCGGCTTCCACCGTCACGCCCTGCACCTTGCTGGCCACGTCATAGACGGTCAGGTCGCCCGGCGCGCCTCCCTGCGGCGCCCCGATAAAGTAGGTGCTGCCCTGGTGGGTCACCCGCACCAGGTAGTTGCTGGTGCCCGGCGTGTTCAGCGCATAGTGGCCGCGCGCGTCGGTGGTGGTCTTGGCCACCTCGCCCATGCCGGCCTGCACGTCGACAAGAACCACCGGGTCGCCCACGGCCGGCTTGCCCGTGGTCTTGTTGGTCACCGTCCCGGTGACTGGAGCGGCCTGTGCCAGCGCGGCTGTAAACAGCAGGCCCAGGGCAAACGTGCGAAGCAAAAACTGGCTTGATCTCATGGTCGTCTTTTGAATTCCTCTACCTGTGTCGTGTTGAGGTTGGCGCCTGCAAGAGCCAAAGGCAAATCCTTCAACTCTCCCGCAATCTCCTCAGGCGTCGCAGCACGCGCGCGCGTCTTACGCCTGCTGCAAATGATCAATCTCGGCCATCAACAGCGCCGTCTCGGTTTCAAGCTGCCCCCGCTGCGCCACAAAATCCTCTTCCGGATACTTGCCCGCGCGGTACTCGAAGCTCAGGTCGCGCAGGTTTTCATAAAGCTGTTCCTTGCGCTCCAGAAGGTAGTCCAGCCGCGTCTTCTCCCGCTGGCTGGCGGAAGCATGCTCCGGCCAGAATGTGTAAAAGAACAGCGCTACGGCGAGAGTTGCGCCGAGGATCAGGCCCAGGGATTCACTCATGGCTCAAAAGCCTCCATCGTTGCCGGTGTCGGTCTCCCGGCGTATCTTTTCGCGCAATGCGTTGACCGCGGGGTCGCCATTTTCAATTGCCGCCAGTTGTGTCTTCCCCACGGACCAGCGCCGAATCAGCAGAATCGTCCCCAGCAGGGCCGCGGCAAACACGGCAAACGGCGCAATCCATGCCACCAGGTCAAAGCCCTTGGCGGTGGGCGCGGCCAGCATGGTTGCCCCGTACTTGGCCGCAAACCCGGCCAGAATCTCGTCGTCGCTTTGCCCGGCGGCAATGGCCGCGCTCAGTTCGTTCCGCTCCCGCCCTGACTCAGGACAGCCCACATGGTTGCACTCGCCCAGCAGTTGCGCGCAACTGCACGTGCACATCAGCCGGTGACCCAGGTCGTTAAAGCGCGAACTGGCATCGGTGGCGCCGACTGAAAAGCAGACAGCCACGGCCAGTGCCCCGGCCTGCACCGCTCTCGTCCAAGAAGTAAAACCCAACGGAGTTGGCATTACTGGCCTCCTTTTTGAGCCGCCGGCTTCACGCTCGGAACCAGCGTCACCAGCGTGCCAAACACCAGCACCGCCAGCCCCGCCCAGATCCAGCCCACGAGTGGGTTGAGAAACGCCTTGATGATCGGCTGGTTCGTGTCCGGGTTGACGCCCTCGTAGACCACGTACAAATCCCAGCTCGGAACCGAGTGAATGGCCACCATCGTCTGCGGCTGCCCGCTGATCGCGTACACCCGCTTCTCCGGCGCCATCTGGAACACCGTCTTGCCGCCCTTCTGGACATCGAGCAGCGCATACTGCGAGTCGTAGTTCGGGTTCGTGTCCTGGGTCGCGCCCACGCACTCCAGCGTGTAGGGCCCGATGGTCATCTTTTGGTGCAGCGCCATCTCGCTCTCAACGCTGCGGTTGAAGGCCGACCCGGCCAGCCCCACCACCGCGATCACCACCCCGATGTGGATGATGTAACCGCCGTACCTTCGCGTATTGCGCCGTGTCAGCAGCCATGTGCCCACCAGCAGGTTCCGCCCGGTCTGTTTCGAGATCACTGCCGCCCCGCGCATGAACTCCATCACAATCGCCGTCAACACGCCCGCCGAAACGGCGAAGGCCACCAGCGCATAAAAGCTGCCGGTATCGAACGCGCCGTCTTTCCACGGCCGCACGCCCACCGCCAGGCAGACAAACACCGTGACCCACAGCGCGATGACCGGCGCCACAAAGTTGCGCTTGATGGCTCTGAGCGACGTGGACCTCCACGGCAGCAGCGGACCGACACCGGTTAAAAACAGCAGGAAGATGCCGATCGGCACCGCGACCCGGTTATAAAACGGAGCGCCCACCGTCACCTTGTTCCCCACCACGTATTCGCTCAGGATCGGGAACAGCGTGCCCCACAGAATCACAAAGCAGGCCGTCAGCAGGACGAGATTGTTGAAGAGAAAACTCGACTCGCGGCTCACCAGCGATTCCAGGTGATGCTCGGTCTTCAGGTGCTTGCGCTGCAATACATAAGTAAAGATGCAGACCGCCAGCACGATCACCATGAAGACCACAAACCAGGTCCCGATCGACGACTGCGCGAACGCGTGTACCGAACTCACCAGGCCGGCGCGCGTCAGCAGCGTGCCCAGCAGCGTCAGCAGGAAGGTGGAGAAGATGAGCCATACGTTCCAGCTCTTCATCATCCCCTTCTTCTCCTGCATCATCACCGAGTGCAGAAACGCCGTGCCCGTCAGCCAGGGCATGAAGCTGGCGTTCTCGACCGGGTCCCAGCCCCAGTAGCCGCCCCAGCCCAGCACGGCATAGGCCCAGTGCATGCCCAGAAAGATGCCGCAGGTCAGAAACAGCCACGTCACCAGGGTCCAGACGCGCGTGATCTTGATCCATTTTTCGCCGGGGTAGCGCATCATCAACGCGCCCAGCGCAAACGCAAACGGAACCGAGAAGCCGACATATCCCAGGTAAAGCATCGGCGGATGAATCACCATCTCCGGATACTGGAGCAATGGGTTCAAACCGTTGCCGTCTTCGGGGAGGGCGCCCTTGAGCAGCGCGAAAGGAGGGGCGGCGAAGTTGAGAACCGCCAGAAAGAAGACCTGGATGGCGGCTAAAATGGCGCCGGCGTAGGCGTATAAGCGGACATCCGTCTTGTGCCGCAGGCGGAGGACGAAGCCGTAGACGCCGAGGAGCCAGGCCCAGAGGAGGAGCGAACCCTCCTGGCCGGACCAGAGAGCCGAGAACTTGTAGGCCGCCGGCAGCGCGCGGTTGGAGTGCTCCATGATGTAGGTGATGGAGAAATCGTTGGCAAAGACTGACCAGATGAGCGCGAAAGCGGCGGCCGTTACAGCCGCGAATCCGGCAATTCCTGCCCGTCGCGCCGTCTCCGCCAGCCGTTCCGGCGCGACGCGCGACGGTTGGCCGGTGGCCAGCAGGCGCAGGGCAACGGCCCCGGCGACCAGATTATAGGCGGCCAGCGCCAAAGCAATAAGAAGAGATAGACTTCCGAACGTTGCCATGAGTGCTCCCTGATGATTCTCGCACGCGGGCGGGGAGCCAAACGGTCTCCCTACGAGGTTATTCTCCCTCCATCATAGGCCCTCGACGTGTGATTTGGCTCACACCTTGGGTGGAGGACGGCGCGTGCCGGGCCGCAGGGGCTCAGCCGAACGGAAACCCCTTCTCCCGCAGTTCCTTTATCGAGCCCCGCAGATCGCGGATTGAGCCCCGCAGACGCGCGGCGGGCGCAACAAACTTCAGATTCCGATCAATCGCTCGAAGATCGATGTCGCGTGGCGCAGGCACGCCTCACGAACCCGTGACCATTGCCCCCATTGCGCCGCCACGTGCTTGTACTCGGCCAAATCCACCTCATCGAGATCGAACGGAAGCGGCTCGGCAAGCTGAATCTGCAACTGCAGCAGCGCGGATTCGCCGTTCGGCTGCGGGTAGAGTTCATCGAATCGCCGCAGTGCCGCCAGCGTTTCTTCTTCGCCAAGATGCTCGGCGAGCGCGCAAAAGTCGAGATAATCGCGGGTTGCGTTGCGCTTGAGAATCAGCACGGCCTTGATGCGCAGCATCTCGCCCGGCGTGGGAAGTGTGATGCGGCCGCCGCCCACCTGCATCTCGGCGGTTTCAAGCGGAGTCTCGCGGATCAACTGCCGGACTCCGGTCTCAATGCCGTCGAGGCTGCCGAGAATCTGCACGGGCGTCCGCACGCGCGCCGTTTTCCACCCCGCCACCGACTCCAACTCGGCTAGAACCGCGTCGAAGCGGCTGCGCAAATCGGTCAGGACGTGATCGGCATCGGTCGAGACGCGATGACCGGCGTAGAGCGCCGCCGCCGTTCCCCCCACCAGAACGGCTTCGGGAAAGACGCGCTGCAGATGAGCCGCGGCGCTCAAGACGCGTTCCCACTCAGGCAGCGGCGAGGTTTTGCTCGGCATAGCGCCTCCAAAAGCGGTACCGCTGTGCGTAGGGGTCGCTGCCCTGCGCCTGGCAGACGCGCAGGACTTTCTCCATCAGGGCGTGATCGGCCAGCGTGGCGCGTCGCAACTCGGCCCAGTCCTGCCGCTTGCCCCGGCCGATCACATCGTCGATCGCCGCCAGCGTGTACTGCTCGTGATTGAGGTGCCTGTGCAGCATCTTTGGTCCCAAACCTATTGTCGTTCGAAACAGGCCTGAGCGCAAAGCGGGAATCGTGATTCAAGCCCTTGTCGCTTCTGTGGCGCCGATTAGAGAATCAATTTCTCGAGTGTTCTCTTGCAAAAAGCGACCCGGAGATGTAAATTTCGTGCGTCCAGAAGATCATGACGGAACTCTTGTTCCAAGCCGAGGTGTGTTCATGAGTACTCGAAGAAGTCTATCTGCGGCGCGTATTCTAACGCTGATTTCCTTCATGACCCTGCTTTGCAATCCATGGCAGTCGTCTTCCCAGGAGCCGAAGGGAGAGAAGCACTCAAAGGGGCAAGAGAAGATCAACGAGGAGTACCCAGAAGCGGTCGCGGAGGCCGAGGCGAACACCCCTCCTGCCGGGTTAGCTAGTATTTACGTACTTCGGCCACGAGCGGTGCTCGGAGCGGCAGGTATCTTTGGCTTGACCATTGACGGACTTCTTTGGGGGGTCCTGAACAATGGTGAATATGCGTGGGACCCGATCCAGCCGGGCGATCATTCGCTCGGCCGAGCGAAAATGAACGAATATCATCTCGAAGTCGAGAGCGGGAAGACTTATTACATTAAAATCTCGGCTGGTGGGATCGCCACCGGCGGTGTGACGTTTCTCTCTTCAAGTGAAGGCGAGAAAATGCGGCGGGAGTTGAAATTGAATCCCGACCGATGGCTGCTTCATCAGTATGTTTCTCATTGGAACCAGGTGCGGATAGGAATGAGCGAAGAGGAGGTGAGAAAATTGCTCAGCTTCACTCAAATGTCCGCACAGACATTCAGGTACCGGGTCGTCAGCCCGTCGGAGACCTCAAACATCAAGACAACGGTCGGAATTCCCGTGGTTTCAGTCGAAGACGAGAAGGTGTTCAGATCGGACCTGCTTTGGTATGTCCTTATCTTCAGACGGAATGTCCTGATTGAGAAGCGGGACGGAGCTGTCTTTCAAAATTTGCAAGCGCAGACCATAACTGTAGATTTGAGAGGCCACAACGGAGCGGTAAACGGTGTCCCGTATTTTGGGGGCATCCTGAATGGAGACGAAACTGTCCCGACGATGTCGGTGCCTGGCTTTTTCCGCGGGCCGAACTGGGACGGGACAACCGTGGTTCCGAAGGGATCGCGTAAGTAGGCAGGCGGGCCGGCCATCCATGTCAAATCACAGGCATGAGCCGGTGAGTTCTAGCCAAACAGAAACTCCTTCTCCCGCAGTTCCTTGATCGTGTCGCGCAGCCGCGCCGCTTTCTCGAACTCGAACCTCTTGGCCGACTCGCGCATCTCGGTTTCGAGCTTCGCGATGTAAGCATCCAGCTCGGACTGCGAGGCAAACTCCGGCATGCCGGCTGTCTCTTGCTCCTCGACGTCGCCATACTCGGCCTTGAGAATTGCGGCCAGGCCCATGTCCATCTTGTTGATGATCGACTGCGGGACGATGCCGTGCTCTTCGTTGTAGGCGCGCTGCACCGTGCGGCGGCGGTCGGTCTCGTCCATGGCGCGGCGCATCGAATCGGTAATGCGGTCGGCGTAGAGAATCGCCCGGCCTTCAATGTGGCGCGCGGCGCGGCCCATGGTTTGGATGAGCGAGCCGGCCGAGCGCAGGAAACCCTCCTTGTCGGCATCGAGAATCGCGACGAGGGAGACTTCGGGCAGATCGAGGCCTTCGCGCAGCAGGTTGATCCCGATCAGCGCGTCATACTCGCCCCGGCGCAAGCCGGCCAGCAGCTTGACACGCTCCAGCGTCTCAATCTCCGAGTGCATGTAGCGGCAACGCACGCCCACCTCGGTGTAGTAGCCGGCCAGATCCTCGGACATGCGCTTGGTCAGCGTGGTGACCAAGACTCTTTCGTTGCGCTTGGCGCGGTCGCGAATCTCGGCGAGCAGATCGTCGATCTGGCCCTTCACGGGGCGAATCTCGACCTCGGGATCGACAAGGCCGGTGGGCCGGATCACCTGCTCGACGACGACGCCCGCCGAGCGCGTCAGCTCATACGGGCCCGGCGTGGCCGATACATAAATGGTCTGGTGAATCCGGTTCTCGAACTCCTCGAATTTGAGCGGCCGGTTGTCCATGGCACTGGGCAGCCGGAAGCCGTAGTCGACGAGGTTTTGTTTGCGGCTGCGGTCGCCGAACCACATGCCGTGGACCTGCGGAATGGTGGCGTGGCTCTCGTCCACAAAGAGCAGGAAGTCGCGCGGGAAGTAATCGAGCAGCGTGGGCGGGGCCTCGCCGGGCAGGCGGCCGGAGAAGTGGCGCGAGTAGTTCTCGATGCCGTGGCAGTAGCCCATGGACTTGATCATTTCCAGGTCAAACCGCGTGCGCTGATGGATGCGCTGCGCCTCGACCATGCGGCCCTCGGCTTCCAGTTGTCCGACGCGCTCGTTGAGTTCGGCCACGATGGTTTCAACCGCCTCCGCCTTGCGTTCCGGCTGCATCACGTAGTGGCTCTTGGGATAGATGGGCAGGCGTGAGTACTTCTGCTTGACGGTGCCGAAGAGCGGGTCGATTTGCGAGAGCGATTCGATCTCGTCGCCGAACATCTCGATGCGATAGGCCGTCTCGTCGTAGGTGGGAAAGACTTCGATAATGTCGCCGCGCACGCGGAAGGTGCCGCGCCGGAAGTCCGCATCGTTGCGCTCGTAGAGGATTTCTACGAGCCGCCGCGTAATGTCTTTGCGGCTGATCTTCTGGCCTTTCTCGAGCAGCAGCAACATGCCGTAGTAAGCCTCCGGCGAACCCAGGCCATAGATGCAACTGACGGAGCTGACGATGATCGAATCGCGCCGCTCAAACAGCGAGCGCGTAGCCGAGAGGCGCAGCTTGTCCAGCTCTTCGTTGACCGTGGCTTCCTTTTCGATGTAGAGGTCGCCGGCGGGGATGTAGGCCTCGGGCTGGTAGTAGTCGTAGTAGCTGACGAAGTACTCGACTGCGTTGTTGGGGAAGAACTGCTTGAACTCGTGATAGAGCTGGGCGGCGAGCGTCTTGTTGTGGGCCAGGATGAGCGCGGGGCGGTTGGACTCCTCAATGACCTTGGCCATGGTGAAGGTCTTGCCCGACCCGGTGACGCCGAGCAGCACCTGGTGGCGCTCGCCGGCGGCGAGGCCCTGGACGAGCTCTTCGATGGCGCGGGGCTGGTCGCCCTTCGGCTTGTAGCTGGTCACGAGTTGAAAGTCCATGACGAGCATTATACCGGAAGATGGCGAAGAAGGGGCGAAGATGTTGCGGCAGTTTTGGACCGGGCGAGGCGTGCGCAAATGCGCGGAAGGGAAAAACGGCTCTGGCTAAAAGCCGACGAAATCGGCGGTTTTGTGGGCCTGGAGGGCGGCATTTTCGGGAGGCGAGGCCGGTGAAGCGAATTGGGCGGCCTGGAGGTGGAGTTTTCGATGCGGAAGGTCGGGTTACAGCCGGACGAAAAGTGCGAAAATTGGCTGTTTTGGGTCGTTTTTGGCGCGTTTTTGCGGTGTTTTTCGCGGTGGTTGAGCGGCTCTCTGGGCGGGGCCTGGGCGCAAGATGGGGAAGATCGGGAGGCCGATTCCCGGAAACTATGACACTACACGCCATATGGTCTATAATGCCATCACGGATGTGCAATGAAGGCTGAGCTCCTCTTTCACCAGCGGATCGACTATGACGATGGCTCAATTGTCGAGATGGTGCTCTGGCGTGTTCCCAGGCCGGTGATGCCGTCTGCGCACGGGTTGAAGTATTCGCTCTTTTATGGGCGTGCTGGGGTTCGCGAGGTCGGATACGATAACGAACGCGGCAAGGGCGACCATCGACATTTTCAAGGCGTCGAGACGGTGTACGTGTTCAACACGGTGGAGCAGTTGATGGTTGATTTCTGGTCTGATGTGGGGAGATTGCGAGGAACCGAATGAGCGATGTGAAATTCACGGTCGGCGGCGCATTTGAAGACGAGGCGTCGCGCCAGTTCATCGACGCCTGGCATCGCGCCGAGCGCGGAGAGAGCTTTCACGAGCGGCATCTTGCCTTTGAAAGCTGGGATGCGCTGGCGCGGGTGCTGACCGGCAAGCGGATGGAACTGCTGCGGTATGTGCGGCGCAACCAGGTCACCAGCGTCCGCGCCCTGGCCAAGGCGCTGGGCCGCGACTACAGCAACGTGCATGCGGATGTGAAGGCTCTGGCCGGCGCGGGTCTGCTTGAAGCCACGGCCAAAGGCGTGCGGGCCGACTACGACGCTATCGAAACCAGGATCGCGATCTGAGATTGAGATGCGGTTCTGAGAAACGCAAAAGAGCTGAAGAGATATCTTGCTCTGAGCTTCGAGTTCGCTAGAACTCTCAAGCCTAAATAGAGAGACGACCGGCTTGTGAAAAGCCGTAGGATTGAATCATTGGGAGACTCCGATGATGAAATCGTTTCTGAAGCAAGGCGTGTTCGCGTTCCTTGCCGTTTTCATGGCGGCTTTTCTGTCTGCCGCGGAACCGCGCACGCCCACGCGGGATGGGATCGTCTACGGCACGGCCGACGGGCAGACGCTGACCATGGACTACTACGCGGCGAAGGGCGACGGCGTGCATCCGATCGTGATCGTAATTCACGGCGGCGGCTACCACGGCGGCAACTCGAAGAATGACAGCGAGGCCTACGTAGTGGATTTTCTGGCTCCGGCGGGGTACGCGGTCTTCTCGATCAACTATCGCGTGGCGCCGAAGTACCCCTATCCGTATATGGTGCTGGACGCGCAGCGGGCGGTGCGCTTCATTCGCTATCACGCCAAAGAGTGGAATGCCGACCCGGACCGCATCGCGCTGGTGGGCGGCTCGGCGGGAGGCTTCTTGAGCAACATGGTCGGCCTGAAGAACGACGGCGGCGATCCCAATGCTCCAGACCCGGTGGACCGCGTGAGCGCCAGGGCGCAGGCGGTGGTGAGCCTGTTTGCGCAGAGCAGCTTCGAGTTTGTTCCGCTCAACGCCGACGTGCACCGCTTCCTCGATCCGCTGATTGCCCAGAAGGGCTTGAAGGCGGCCATCCGCGAAGCCTCGCCCATCACCTATGTCTCGCCCGACGATCCGCCGTTTCTTGAGATTCTTGGCGATCAGGACGAGTACATTCCGTTTGCCGAGGCGGTGAATCTTCAGACCGCGCTTCACAAGGCCGGCGTGCGCTGCGATGTGATCAAGATTCCCGGCGGCAAGCACGGCACCGGGGGATGGAACAAGATTTCCGGGGTGCCCGACTGGGAGCGCGAGATGACTGAGTGGCTGAACGCGCGGCTCCATCACCAGGGGCCTATCGGCGAGGGGATTCGAGCGCGGGTTGCGACCGCGGCGCAGTGAGGCGCGAGCGGCCGGCAGAGCGCCGATTCGACTGGACAACCCGCAGGCAATAGAATGATCGGCTGAGTTCTCCGCAAGAAAAATTCAGAGCCGAGGTGCCTTGTGGATTTTGATTACGGTGTCGTTCCCGTGCTGCTGCTGCTGGCCGGGGTTACGATTGTGTGGTTGTCGGTGCGGCGCATTTTCTCGTTTTCCGGCAAGAATTTTCGCACCTGGCGCAAAGTCGTCGAGCGGATTGTTCTCTCGCTGGTGGTGCTGTTCTGGGTTGTGGTGGCGGGCAGCGCCAGCTTCAACGCCATCGCGCTGGGCTGGTTCCGGGCGCACAATCCGCCGCCGGGCGAGTTCTACACCGTCAACGGCCACACCATGCACATCGAGTGCACCGGCAGCGGGTCGCCGACGATTGTGCTGGAGGCCGGCCTGGGCAACGACGCGCTGATCTGGGGCGGCGTGCAGCCGGAGCTGGCCAAGACCACGCGCGTCTGCGCCTACGACCGCGCCGGCTTCGGCTGGAGCGACGCGTTGCCCGCCCCGCGCGACGCCGACCACATTGCCGACGAACTGCATGGGCTGTTGACCGAGGCCAAAATCACCGGGCCGATTGTGCTGATGGGCCACTCGATTGCCGGCATCTACATGCGCGACTTTGCCAGCCGCTACCCCGAGGGAGTGCAGGGAATCGTGTTTGTGGATGGCTCGACACCCATGCAGCAGGAGAACCCCGCGTTCAAAGCGGCCATGAGCAAGGGTCCGCCGATGTGGCTCAATGTGCTGATCCAGAGATTCATGATGGACGCGGGCATTCCGCGCATCTTTGGCCAGTGCACGCGTACGATGCCGGGGTTTGATGCGCAGGCTTCAAAGCTTCAGGCCGAAGATCTCTGTCACGCGCAGGTGAGTGCCGTGCTGGCCGAGATGAACAGCATGGATGCTTCCGGCCGGGAGACGCTGCACAGCGGCCCCTATGGCGCGCTGCCGATTCTCATCTTCTCTGAGGACCCGGCGAAGAAAGGCGGCATGCCGCCGGCCATGTCCGTTGCGTGGAACCAGATGCAGGAAGACCTGAAAAAGCTCTCCACAAAGAGCCGCAGAATCATCGCCAAGGGCAGCTCGCACTACATCCAGCTCGACCGCCCCGAGCTGCTCGAGAAGGAAGTCCCGCTGTTCATCGAGCAGGTGCGCGGCGCCGCGCCCGAGGCAACCAACTACGGGACGACCATCACGGAGTAGGCATTACGGAGTCGACGATTACGGAGCAGGAGACTGCTCTGCACCAAACAAACCGCAAGCAGCCGGAGCGACGATCCTTATCCGGAAACCTGGATACGGAAACATGGAGCAGCCATGAAGGCGTTGGTTCTTTCCGAGTACAAGAAGCTCGACCTGGTGGAGATGGCGGAGCCGCGTCCGGCCGAGGATGAGTTGCTGATCCGCATCAAGGCCTGCGGCATCTGCGGCAGCGACGTGCATGGCTACGACGGCTCGACCGGCCGCCGCCTGCCGCCCATCGTCATGGGCCACGAGGCTGCCGGAGAAGTTGTGGCCGTGGGCAGCGCGGTGCGCAACTTCACGGTGGGCGACCGCGTGACCTTTGATTCGACGGTTTATTGCGGCAAGTGTTTCTTCTGCCGGCGCGGGCTGGTGAATCTCTGCGACGACCGCGAGGTGATCGGCGTTTCCACGCCGCTGTTCCGCCGCATGGGGGCCTTTGCGGAATATGTGTGCGTGCCCGAGCGCATCGCTTATGCCCTGCCCGCCAACATGCCCTTCGCCCACGCCGCGCTGATTGAGGCTGTCTCCGTAGCCGTTCATGCCGTGTCGCTCACGCCCATCGCTCTGGAAGATACGGTTGTCGTCGTGGGCGCTGGCATGATCGGGCTGTTGACCATGCAGGCGGCGCGGCTGGCCGGCGCGGGGCGCGTGATTGGCGTGGATCTGGACGACACGCGCCTGGAGATGGCGCGCAACCTGGGCGCGACCCACACGCTCAACTCCACCAATCCCAACGTCGCCGCGCAGATCGTGGAGCTGACGAACGGCCGCGGCGCCGACGTGGCGCTGGAGTGCGTGGGCCTGACCGTGCCCGTCAAGCTGGCCATCGATTGCGTGCGCAAGTGCGGCTCAGTCACTCTGGTTGGCAATGTGGCGCCCACCGTCGAGCTGGGGCTGCAATCGGTGGTCACGCGGCAGATTCGCGTGCAGGGCTCGTGCGCTTCGGCGGGCGAGTACCCGGCCTGCATCTCGGCCATCTCGCGCGGGGCAATCCGCGTGGAGCCGCTTCTGTCTGCAACCGCTCCGCTGGACGAGGGAGCGCGCTGGTTCGAGCGCCTCTACGCGCGCGAGCCGGGCCTGTTGAAAGTTGTTCTCGAACCCTGAGGAAAGATGAAAATGAGCGACTTGTTCGATTTGTCAGGAAGAGTAGCACTGGTCACCGGAACCAGTCGCGGTCTGGGCCAATATTTTGCGCGGGCGCTGGCGCGCGCCGGGGCCGACCTGGCCCTCACCAGCCGCGACAAGAAGACCCTGGCGCCCTTCGCCGCTGAAATCGAGGCCCTCGGCCGTAAGACTTTTTCCGTCGATCTCGATGTCAGGGACCATGCCAGCATCCAGGCCGCCATTGCGGCTATCGAGGCCCACTTCGGCAAGATCGACATCCTGGTCAACAACGCCGGCTGCAACATTCGCAAGCCTGCCCTCGATGTCACCTGGGACGACTGGAACACCATTCTTGATACAAACCTCCGCGGCACTTTTTTCGTTGCACAGGCGGTGGCGCGCGGCATGGTGGAGCGCGGCTACGGGCGCATCGTCAATATCGGCTCGGTGACCAGCGTGGCCGGTTACGCGGGCCTGGGTCCCTATGGCGCCAGCCGCGGCGGCACGCGCCAACTCACCATGAGCCTGGCCGACGACTGGGGCAAGCACGGCATCACCGTCAACTGCCTCGCACCCGGCTGGTTCAAGACCAACCAGAACAAGGTCATGTACGAGAGCGCCGAGTGGGTTGCGTATCTCACCGATCGCATTCCCGTAAAGCGCCCCGGCCGTCCCGACGATCTGGACGGAGCCGTGGTGTTTCTGGCCTCCGAGTCCAGCCGGTACGTGACCGGGCAAACGCTGCTGGTGGATGGCGGCATCTCGACCGGAGCCACCAAGGCAACCCTGTAGCCTACTTCGTGCGGGATCCAGGCTGCCGCTATCGGAGCCGATACTCCTCTTTCATCGCCTGACCCGGACAACGCCGTGGAAGGAGGGACTTAGGGACTAGGGACTTAGGGACCAGGTGCTGGCGAACCTGCGGCAACGGTACAATGTGTGCAAGTGACCAATTGGAGGTTTCATGCGCAGGATTGTCTTCACCTTTCTCGCCCTGGTCTTTGCCGTTTCGTTCGCGCCGTCGCTGAAGGCCCAGGGCGCGCCGCCCCAGGGCGGTTCCGGTCAGCCTTACACCGTCGAGTACTACTACAAGTGCCAGTGGGGCCATCAGCAGGAGTTCCTCGATCTCTTCCTCAAGAACCACTTCCCGCTGCTGCGCAAGGTCGAGTCCACCGGCCGCATCATTGCGTTGAAGATTGAGTCCCCCGCCTACCACACCACCGAAGACGGCCGCTGGGATTACCGCGTCACCATCACCTACAAGAACTCCACCGTGGCCACCACCGCCAACCCCGACGAAGAAGCCTTCATCAAGCAACTCTGGCCCGACCAGGCGACCTATAAGAAGGAAGAGCAGCGGCGCTTCGAAATCCTCCTCGCGCACCAGGACCTGCCGGTCACGGATATTACGCCGGCGGGGAAATAGGGACTAGCCCGAATTTTTCACAGTCGAGATGTCTTATGGGATGAGGGGATTTAGAAAAGGACTTGGAAAGGCCGTCTTTTCATGGCATAACTGCGTTGTCAAGGCGTAGTTGTTGCCGAGAAAGGCGGCCTTTCCGATGACAGAGTGTAACCAAGAAACGTTCGCATTTACAGCTCATTTTTCGCGCCGCGTGGAG
>Ga0302320_10006310_pt1 | contig 26346 bp, 18 predicted proteins | sample Bog_T0_3_FD_202130 | JGI IMG/M metagenome (GOLD analysis project Ga0302320, IMG submission 202130) | Peat permafrost microbial communities from Stordalen Mire near Abisko, Sweden - Bog_T0_3 | ecosystem: Environmental > Terrestrial > Soil > Wetlands > Peat | place: Sweden: Abisko, Stordalen Mire... | reverse complement strand
GGGAGCGCTCACGCCCGATCAGGTATACTTCAACCGCCTGCCAGAAGCAATGGCAGCCTGAACCGAAGAACAAGAACTTCCACTTAGGAAAAAGGCAAAAACTGTCCGAACTACCGGGACCACCTCATACTATACCTCGGCTCGCAGACTTTGACCTTGCGGGAACTCCGCGACTACCTCTTGTTTCCCCACGCTAGTCGAACTGGCGGTTCCGTCCGAACTGAGACGCGACCGTTCCATTCACTGCATAATTAACCCCTAATAGACCTCAAAATATCGATTTTGTCAGGAAAATGATGGTTTAAAGCTCAAAAATTGGAATTGACTCTACAAGAGGCATACTGGTGAAAAAGTGAGAAGGACACAAAATAGTGAAATAAATTCCTTGCGCTCCTCACATTTCAGGTTTACGCTGTGTGCGTCACATTAATCAGCGTTTTGGGCCGTCTAGTTGTCGATAACAACTTTCGCCAAATCTTTGCGATGATCACTTTTTAGGAACAAGCTGATCGTGAGAGTGCATCATGGAAAGTGGAGCGGGGAGGACGCCTTGTACTCGAGCAGTGCGAAATTCCGTTCTTTCTATTATCCCCCCGACATTTTGGGCGGCCTATTTTCATTTCATGGCTTGCACAATATACCTGCCTGTATTATGCGAGTTTGGAGAGTAACACTACCAAAACAGGTTTTTACATCTTTCCTCTTTCCCGAGTCGTTTCTCTTCCTATTGCAACTTGCGGAATGTGGCCCCTATGAATAAAGACAACGATTGCCCGCTCGTTAACACCCGAATCGCTATTCTCGGGGATTTTGCCGGAATCCAAAGCTTTGTGCTAAGGCCCGTTCCAGGCGTAGGCGGAGCCGGCCGAAGATTGCGGGCACGATCCTTTCGCGTTCTCATATTGACACGCCTCGTAGCGGAAGAGGTGCTCTCCAGATTCTCTGACTGCAAGGCCGAACTACTGTACTGTGCAGGCGGTCGATTTATGGTTCTCGCTCAGTTTTGCACAGACAGTAATGATCGCGTGCTAAAATTGCAACGCGAATTGGACAATTGGCTTTTAACAGAATTTAATGGCGAGTTGCAGTTCCATTTAGCATCTTCCGCAATGGAATCATCTCTTCCTTCAGAGAGACTACGCGATGACATGCGGTTGGCACGCCAACAACCTTTTAAGAGCGTTCTTGCTATAGACGGACAATGGCATTCCGAACGTTTCTTTTCTCCAGCTGATGATAAATGGACTCGATGCAAGGGTTGTAGTTGTACAGCACAACTTTATAGCTCCACTGAATTAAAAGAGGATCAAGAAGAACTATGTCGATTCTGTGCGCAAGATAGCGAACTTGGGAAAAAGATGCCTTCGTTTAACTGTCCAGGAGTTAAGCAGAGCTCCGATGGGTCACTGCGGTTTCTAGACAAATTATATTCAATCGGAAGCAATTTTCAAACACCTATTCAGGCCATTGATTATGTTCCCCAAATCAGTGGCCGGGTTATGACGTTCGAGGATTTAGCTGAACGTTCGCGTGGTCGGTCCTGGCTTGGTTACTTACGCATGGACGCAGACCATATTGGTGAAGCATTCCGCAATTTGTCTGACGATCTAGACAAAGTTAGAAGTCTGAGTCTCCTTCTGAATCAATACTTTACCTCTGGACTACAGGCACTGATTACAAATACCTTTCGAGACGTTTACCCCGTCTATTCTGGCGGTGATGACCTTTTCATGATCGGGCCATGGAACGTTATGGTGGACTTTGCGTTAGCCGTTGCGGAGTCATTCCATCAAGCGAGTTCCGGAAAGCTGTCGATTACGGGTGGGTTGGCACTGGCGAAACCTCGACAACATATCCTCACAATGTCGCAGGAGGCCCAGGAAGCCCTAGATATCGCGAAGGAGCGCAGGTCCTGTTTTCGTGTACTTGGCCAAACATTGGATTGGCCTAAGCTAAAATCGGCTCTCGCTTGTGCTAAGGAGCTAGCCGATCTTTACGAACAGAAAGCCATCAGTTCTGCGCTTATCCATACTGCATTGTTACTACACCAGCGTTGGATGGATGTGGAACTAAGAGATTATAGCTATCGTTCCAAGATGTACTATTTTATAGAAAGAAACGCACAGTCAAAGGCAAAATTTCGGCTGCGTAACATATTTCTTGAATCAGAGGAGTATTGGAATGCAATGGGTTTCATCCTGCGCTACGTAATTCTCACAAAACCCAGTAACAATGGAGAAGGCAATGCCTGATATGAAAAGTGCCTTTGAAGCAAAAGGAATTCGGTCAAGTTCTCCCGCCAATAGCCCACCAAGATCAGGGGGGCAACCGGGCCAATGGCAACGACAAAACACAGAACAACAGACATTACGAGTTCCCGAGGGGTATCCGAAGTACTTCAAAACAGATACAAATGGTTGCTCGTATCTTGACCCCGCTTATGTCTCAGATCTTGCGGAGAACATAGCGGGACAGCTCAAACAAGCCCAGCCGAAGTTGACCCGTCATCAACTACGCGCATTTTACGACCACGCAAAGCGACAGGTTGCAAGAGTGCAAGATGGGTGTAATATCGACCAAGTTCAAAGTGAAGTTCAGAAAATGCAAGCTATTGGCGCCAGTCGTGCAACAAAGAGCGGCGCAAGTATATCTCCGCAATTTCTCGACTTCATCACAAGAAACGTGAAGGCCGTCAAGACTAGCGAGGACCTGCTGAGAGGTTTTATTAAACACTTTGAGGCCGTTGTCGCCTTTTGTGCTGACGCCAAGGACTAGTAAGAACCGTATGAGACAACCTGAAGGAGGTAAGAGATGAAATGGATTTCTGTTGTGGAAATGGATTTTGAAATTGAGCTTCTCGAAGGCGCTCGAATCGGTGGTTCTGGCGGAAGCCTGGATATTGGCGGTGTAGATGCTAATTTGCAGGTTTTGAAAAACCCTATAAACGGAGAGCCATACTTGCCTGGATCGTCAATTAAAGGAAAATTACGCAGCACACTTGAGAAGGAATATGGCCTCGGTGAAAAGGGAAAGCCATGCGGATGTGGAAGTATGGCGTGCCCGGTTTGTCCGATTTTTGGTGCCCACATGAACATGAGTGCTCCATCTAATCCTTCTCGGCTCACTGTTCGAGACTCCATGTTCACCGATAAGTACCGCAGCGAATGGAAAGAACGCAGGAGAGAGGGCGAACCAGTTCTCGAAACCAAAACAGAAAACACAATCGATCGCATTCGTGGGGCTGCTCATGATCCACGAACAGGAGAACGTGTTCTGCCTGGTGCAACGTTTAAAGCGCAGATCATCCTTCGTATCTTTGAGGGAGATAACAAAGACAAAATGGTAGAACACATCAAGCATGCCTTGGCCGTGGTTCAGCGTTTTGATTCGCTCGGAGCTGCTGGTAGCCGCGGCTCTGGTCGAATCAAAGTTAATAACTTCAACAGCAATGAGGTATCTCTTTCGAGTGTTTCTCTATGAAGACCTGGCGAATTCGTCTGCAACCAAACAGTCCATGGGTAACTCCATGGCACGCTGACTCTTTGTTCGGATCGATTTGCTGGAGGTGGAGTTGGCTTTGGCCTGATTCCTTTCTCTCCATACTTTCACGGTTTAGCCGGATCGACGACATCCCACCCTTTCTCATCTCTGATGCATTTATCGGCGATCTACTGCCACTGCCGTTGCACACACTGCTTCCTTCAACTGGCGATCAGGGATCGCAAGGGCAAAAGAGAAAGTGGAAACCTCCGCTCTATATTCAGGAGAAGGACTTCTTGCGGCTCAGCCGCAATGAGGACGTGACACCGCTTCACGTGTACTCTTCTCAAGTTCAAGGCAATAGCCGTCTGCAGTCCGCTGAGAACCGTGAGACCGGAAGATCGGCAGATGGAGCATTATTTGAGACTGCCTGCCAGTTTATGCCAAGCGTTCCTTCATGTCAGGTCAAGAAGGATAACCTATCAGAAACTACACCTTTTGAAGGTAGGGAGCCTTACTTTACCGTCTACCTGAGAACAGAAAACTACCTAGACCAGTTAATGCAGTGTTTCCGCGCCCTTGCTTATACAGGATTTGGTAAGAAGAGCAGCAGTGGGCTAGGTGCGTTTTCAATTCTTGGGGAACCAGAACCTTGCTCATGGTTAGACGAGATGCCGGACGCTAATGGATTTATTTCACTCAGCCATTTTGTTCCTAGCACCACAGACCCGATCGACGGTTGGTGGCGGGTTCAAGTCTCTCATCCAAAATTCCATGCAAACGAAGTTACCGGAGTATTTAAGGGAATCATTATGCGTTTAACGCCTGGTTCTAGTTTTCGATTATTAACTCCTTACCGGCCATGGTATGGATCGATGCTCCCGATACCGAGACCTGAAATGCAACAAGCGTTGCACTATGCCCTCTGCTTTCCAGTCCCATTTCATATCCCTTTGACGACCATATGAGCCGCTATGCAGCCGTGATATCGCTTGGGACCCAAGAGGAGTCCTTTAATTTCGTAATTAGGTTCCTTCTTCAGCAGATGCGAGTGCCTCTGGACTTGTATGTTTTGTATGGTTCTGTGGGCGATCCAACCAGGACAAATCCTCAAACTACTTTAGATTGTTGTCGCACCACGGTCCTTCCCGGAAGCGAATGGAAGGCCTCTAAACAATGCCGAAATTCTTGGGCATTGGAAACTTCTTATTGGGACGCGATGGAGCTGCTTGAAAATGTGCTGTCTGCACATGAGGCCGAGCCTTACGATAGCATCTTTACCTGCATTATCGGCGGCACTAAACCGATGGTTGCCGCAATAACACTTGCTGTTCAGGTTTATTTTCCGCATAACTCTTACCCTGTATATGTACAGGGTAACGAAAACCCAAAGGCTAATCGGACGGAATCAATAGAGGTTTTCGAAGGCCCTGGAATACGAGACGATCAAACTATCCTGCGTATTCTAAATCTTGCCCATCTCGGGCAATTTTTCACGGCAACAACATTATCCACATGGCTTCCAAAATCGCCGTCTCGTAACTTTCTTGAGAATGCCATGACTGCATTAACTGCATGGGACGACTTTGACTATGCAACAGCAGCAAAAAAGTCCGAAGAAGCTGTTAAATCCGCCGCAAGTATGGCGGATGACACTCGCTTTATGCCCCTCGCGGATTGCGTTAGGCGCATTGGGAAGCAGGCTGTCCCGATGTCGGACTTATCTAAAGTCCTTGCGGATAAGCAACTATTTGTGGGGCGATGCAAGCTTCCAGAATGGCCTGAACTTATTAGATCTACCGGGCATAGACTCGTAATTGACGCTCTTGCCAATGCAAAACGCAGGCTGCAACAGGGGCGCTATACTGATGCTGTTCTTCGCGGTTATCGGGCCTGTGAGTGCGCAACGCAGATGCGGCTGCTGGCTCAGAGAATTCATCCCACTTGGCCTGATGCTGTTCAAGGGCTTGATTCGTCCTTTACCTTTGAAAGAGATCGAGACGGAAAGGCGCGTTCTTTGGGGTTCAATACTGCGCTGAAGGTGCTCGGCTTGCGAGAGGAAATGGACAATATACAGAGGAATCTTGTAGGCAGTCTGCAGACTCCTCGCAATAGTAGCTATTTAGAACATGGCTACAACCGGTTAGAAAAGAAGACCGCAAGCAAGCATTTTGAGAAGGCGCTGTTATTCTGTAGCATTCTTCTCGAGCTAGACAGTGGGAGACTGGCAGAGGAACTCTCTAGCTTTGAAATCGCGCTGCCGTAACTCTGCAACTCCTGTTCTGTTCCTGGGAGACATCCAGCCTTAAGTTTTCAGATTATCCGGTGCCATTCATGTAACATAAAGCCAATTGATTAACGAGTTGTTTCGGCGCTCACATCTGCGCTGCGAATATGGTATTGCCCATGCCCCCAGACAACCTCCCGCCCTACGTGGATTTCTTTGCCAATTCTCAGCATCGACCACAGCCGGGGATCGATGCCATGGCAGGTAATAGTCCCAAGAAATCCCCCAAGGGGCATTTCTTTCCCGGTCCGTGTTGAGCCCCGAGAATGCTCCACCCAGTGGCCCTCCCAATCTGTAACCGTCGCTTGGCTGGCGGCGTGTCCGATAGCTGCAAATTCGGCCTGCCACTCCTTTCCCTCATAAAGCCGGCAGAGCATAGAAACACGATCTCGCAAGCGGCATACCAGCGCGGAAAAAGTTGGCACATGTAGATCCTTATCATTCTCCCGAAGCCAAATGGGGGTGAGGAACTCGATAGTAGCCTCGTCCGGGCTTCCTACATCACGGAATAAGCCGGAAAAATCCAACACCCTTGGTTGCTCCCGAGTCAGTTGTTCGGCGTGTACAAGTTCAACGCACGGATTGCCATCCCACTCCAATGAATAGGCAGATACTAGGTGCATCCGGCGGTCCGCAATTCCGTTCCTGGCAAGAAGCTGGAAGGCTTGCAGGAACATCCCCACTGTTGAGATCGCATCGCCAAACAGGCGCAGCTCAAAAATCAGAGGGCGTAAGGTCGTAAAGCAGGGATCGGAGTCAAGCGGTGGACGAAAAAGATAGGCGCGAGGCGGTGTATTCAGTCTTTTAGGAGCGCCTGGTGGGCGCTTCGGGGCAAACAGCAGCTCGTGCGGGCAGCTTCCCTTGCGCGGGCACTGTTCGTAGCCGCTGCACCCCGGATCGCATATCAGGCGGCGAAAGCAATCGCCAAATGACCCTCGCAGCAGATTGCCGCGCTGCTCCACTGCAATGCTGACCACGCCCTCGGGACGAAGCTCGCACCGCACCCGGGCCACACGCAGAGGCGGAATGGAATAGAGGCTATCCATGCAAGAGCATTGTGCCACAGTCCGAGTGTATGCGATGTGAGCGAGCCCCATCATGCTATTGATTTTGCAATGCGGGAACTGAAGGCCTGTTAAAAACTGCCTGTAGACAGCAGAAAAGTATAAGGCCAAAATGGACGGAGACGTTGAAGTACGCCGCTATCGATGTTCCTGATTCCGCGGCGTATCAGCAACACAATCAAGAAGGGCGTAGTACGCGATGCCCAAGTTTCCCTGGCTCAATTCCGATACGTTGCTCAGCGCGTGGGCGCACGTGCTGGAGAACGCTGGCTGTGCTGGCGCGGACGGAGTCACGGTTGACCAGTTTGCTCGCACCGTTGAAGCCGAAATTGCTGCCTTGCTTCATGAGGTGGAGACGGACGAGTATCGCCCCCTTCCGCTGTTGCCTATCACCGTCCAGAAGAAACCAAACTCCAGCGCAACGCGCACCCTGATGGTCCCTGCCGTGCGGGATCGCGTCCTGCAAACGGCCGTTGGCCGCCAACTGGGGCACGCCTTCGAGGATGAGTTTCTGGAATGCAGCTTCGCCTATCGTCCCAAGCGATCGGTAAACTCCGCCATCGCCCGCATTCGATTTCTGCACAACCATGGCTACAGCTATGTGGCCGAAGCCGACATCGAAAGCTTCTTCGACCGCATCGACCACTCCTTGCTGCGCCAAAGGCTGGCCGTCGCGATAAAGGACCATGCTCTACTGGCGTTGCTGGAACAATGGATTCCCGGACCCGTGTGGGACGGGAGACAAGTGCTCCCGCTTCGTCAGGGTGTTCCCCAGGGCAGTCCGATTTCGCCACTGCTGGCCAACCTCTTTCTGACCGACTTCGATCTGGCCCTCGAACAAGCAGGGCTCAAGCTGATTCGCTACGCCGACGATTTTCTGATCCTGTCGGCGGACTCTCAACATGCCACGGCCGCCATCACCATTGCTCGCGACCGCTTGGAAGAACTCCACCTGCGGCTGAAGGATGAGAAAACAACGGTCGGCAGCTTTGAAGAAGGCTTCCGGTTTCTGAGCGCATTCTTTCAAGGCTGTGACGTCTGGATTCCCTGGGACAAACACGTCCGCAATCGCCGCGTGCTCTCTGTTCCGCATCCCATGCCTGCCGGTCTTATTCGGCGATATCTGGAGCCGTCCGCCCACACTGCAATGGAGCGAGCCTTCTCAGCGGCAACTCTCGATCATCTCAACCCCACCATCACCGGCACCGTCGAGGATGAAGACATGGCATATCTGTATCTGGTCGAACAGGGATCTGTTCTGCGCAAGATGGGCAACCGGCTGGTCGTCGAAAAAGACGGAGCGATCCTGCTGGACACCCCGTACCACAAACTCGATGCGGTGCTCATCTTCGGCAACGTGCAGGTAACCACGCAGGCCATCGGCGAATTGCTGGAGTGCGGTGTTCGCATGAACCTGCTGAGCCGCCATGGCGAACTGCGCGGCAGCCTCGATCCCGCGCTGGGCAAGAACATCCCGTTGCGCATTGCGCAGTTTGAGCTGCACCGCGATGCGGAGCGTTCGCTGGCCATGGCGCGAACGCTGGTCGATGCCAAGATCGCCAACTCTTCTCGCGTGTTGGCAACATTCGGCAGTCACGAGGAGACGCGTGATCCTGCCACGGACCAGGCAATCGCGGAAATGGCAAAGTCGCGACAAGCTGCTGCCGCCGCTGCGAGCCTGGATGCCTTGAACGGCGTAGAAGGCGCCGCCGCTCGTCTCTATTTCGACGTGCTCATGCGGCGCAACAAGTCGCCCTTCGCGTGGCCGGGGCGCGTGAAGCATCCAGCCACGGACCCGCTCAATTCGCTGCTGTCGTTTGTCTATACCCTGGTTGCAAACGAACTCGCCGGGCTTGCCGAAGCTCTCGGGCTCGATAGCTATCTCGGCTCGCTGCACCAGCTCGACTATGGCCGACGCTCGCTGGCGCTTGACCTTGTGGAACTCTTTCGCGCTCCCCTGGCTGACCGGCTTGTGTTGACCATGTGCAATCGCAAGCAATTCAGCGAGGCTGACTTTGAAACCGTCGAAGCTGGAGCGCTGCACCTCCGCCCGGAAGCCTCCAAGCGCTTCTTTGCCGAATACGAACGCTGGATGCTGCACGCTCCGCTCACTGACAGCAACACAGGCTTCCGCCCGGTGCTGCGCAAAACCGTCGAGGACTACGCCGCCGCGGTGCGGGATGTCCACCCCTTCACGCCCTTCCTTTATGACGCGGGCGGCAAAGATCCGCAGCCAAAGGAGACGGCCAAACCATGAGATATCTGGTCTGCTACGACATTGCCGATGATCGGCGCCGCCAACATGTCTCTGAACTGCTGCTTGACTTTGGCTCCCGCGTGCAGGAGAGTGTATTCGAGTGCCTCATCGATGCGCCGCTCGCTGAACAGATGCAGGAGCGGCTGCGGAAGGCTATTGAGACGGACAGTGACAGTGTCTTTGTCTTTCCGCTGTGCGATGCTTGCATGGCCCGCAGCTCGAATCTGGGCCTCGCGCGGCAGGCAGCCGACCCGGAAGTCTACATCGTCTGAGGAGGCTGATTTTGGGGTCAATAGGATGAGTTTCCCCTTTGTTCATGCGGGACCGGGCGGGGGTTACCAAAAAGTCAATGAGGTCTGTCGGAATCGCGCATGTGTATGAATATGAACGAGATAAACAAGATTTCTGAGCGGGAAAATTGGCCGGAGAAGCCGTTCTGCAAGGCTTGCCCAGGGGGTCTGTCAAAAACTCCCGCTGGACAATTGAAAACAAAGGGGTAAAAATAGGCAGAGTAAGAAGAAGTGCGCCGCTATCGAGGCGATTGAGACGTTCTGGCGCTTCTTCGATTGGAGATGCTGGTGGAGTGTAAGAAGAAGTGCGCCGCTGTCGAGGCGATTGAGACCCTAACCAAATTAAGTGCATCTCGTCGCAGAAGTTGGCAAACCAAGTAGGAAGAAGTGCGCCGCTGTCGAGGCGATTGAGACACAATTTCCTTTTCGTCTATTTTCCAAATTTTAATCCTGTAGGAAGAAGTGCGCCGCTGTCGAGGCGATTGAGACCTCCTGGCCCTTGCATCTGGCCTTCTGTGCGTTCCAGTAGGAAGAAGTGCGCCGCTGTCGAGGCGATTGAGACTTTGTGATGAGTCGCCCAAGCCCATGGGAGATACATATCGTGTAGGAAGAAGTGCGCCGCTGTCGAGGCGATTGAGACTTCGCTGTCACCGAATAGGATTCCGGCTCTGTTGGTGTAGGAAGAAGTGCGCCGCTGTCGAGGCGATTGAGACCTCATAACGGCCACCACATGAACCGGTAAGGAACGTGATACCGTAGGAAGAAGTGCGCCGCTGTCGAGGCGATTGAGACATGTTGCTGCCTGCGGTCATGGAGACACTTTTTGAAACGTAAGAAGAAGTGCGCCGCTATCGAGGCGATTGAGACAAGTACCCGCCGCATAAAGAGCAGGCACCGCAACTAACCCGTAAGAAGAAGTGCGCCGCTATCGAGGCGATTGAGACAAGTCCGGAGGTGTTTCCTTCCATCCGGCGGCGAGAGCGTAAGAAGAAGTGCGCCGCTATCGAGGCGATTGAGACGAGGCTACTTGGAGACACGGCGCAACGGCACGAAGAAGTAAGAAGAAGTGCGCCGCTATCGAGGCGATTGAGACAATATGTGACGACGAGACTAGATGGCGCACATACAAGGTAAGAAGAAGTGCGCCGCTGTCGAGGCGATTGAGACGCTTGTCCTGCTTCATGCGGCCTCCCAGTGCTACTTAGTAGGAAGAAGTGCGCCGCTGTCGAGGCGATTGAGACATATTATTTCCGCTTGTGGCGTCGGTTTGTATCCCAAGTAGGAAGAAGTGCGCCGCTGTCGAGGCGATTGAGACTCCAAATCTCCGCCCCGAAACCGAGAAGGTTCTTAAGGTAGGAAGAAGTGCGCCGCTGTCGAGGCGATTGAGACGTGACAGGCTGGAGAAGGGGAACGGTAGCGGAGAATCCAGTAGGAAGAAGTGCGCCGCTGTCGAGGCGATTGAGACACGATAACCACCGTAGCTTCGGCTGGTACCACTAGTTCGTAGGAAGAAGTGCGCCGCTGTCGAGGCGATTGAGACTTTTGCGGTCCTCCAGCTAGACTGGTTAGAATTCGTTGTGTAGGAAGAAGTGCGCCGCTGTCGAGGCGATTGAGACTTAAGTAAATCGTTGGCGATGCCGACTTGGTTCAACGTAGGAAGAAGTGCGCCGCTGTCGAGGCGATTGAGACTCTCGTAAGTATCGAGGAACTCGAACACATGTTTCTTAATCCGTAGGAAGAAGTGCGCCGCTGTCGAGGCGATTGAGACTCTCGTAAGTATCGAGGAACTCGAACACATGTTTCTTAATCCGTAGGAAGAAGTGCGCCGCTGTCGAGGCGATTGAGACCCGAGTGCGTCGAGAACCGCAACAGCATAGATCACATGAACGTAGGAAGAAGTGCGCCGCTGTCGAGGCGATTGAGACGGAAGCTTTTTGAGGTGAACGTAGATTACTGACGTAGGAAGAAGTGCGCCGCTGTCGAGGCGATTGAGACAAAACACCATAACCCACTACCACAGCCACACCCAGCACTGGTAGGAAGAAGTGCGCCGCTGTCGAGGCGATTGAGACTAGATACTCTTCGCCTAACTAGCTGGCGAATACTTCGTAGGAAGAAGTGCGCCGCTGTCGAGGCGATTGAGACTCACGATTGATTACTGACGCGGCTTGCGCCATTTCCCTAGTAAGAAGAAGTGCGCCGCTGTCGAGGCGATTGAGACGACAACACCCAGTGCGCTGCCTTCCTCAAAACGGTGTAAGAAGAAGTGCGCCGCTATCGAGGCGATTGAGACGTTCCGACAGCTGTGCTACCCTTGTAGCCAACAGCAAAAGTAAGAAGAAGTGCGCCGCTATCGAGGCGATTGAGACAAAACGGCTGCGTAATTGACCTCCTCGGGTGTGAGATGTAAGAAGAAGTGCGCCGCTGTCGAGGCGATTGAGACACGGTCGCCTCGCGCCAATTCGTCCCAACGCCGGGGTAGGAAGAAGTGCGCCGCTGTCGAGGCGATTGAGACAAAACACTGCCGGACATACACCAAACGAGGCATCTGGTAGGAAGAAGTGCGCCGCTATCGAGGCGATTGAGACGGCACGTCATAATCCCTGTCGCATAGTCCCGATGCTGTAGGAAGAAGTGCGCCGCTATCGAGGCGATTGAGACCCGGCGAAGGAGCGGGGATGAAGAAGATTCGGTACTGTAGGAAGAAGTGCGCCGCTATCGAGGCGATTGAGACGAGTGTGCGCCCTGAGTAGTCCGGTCCAGGTATGTAAGTAGGAAGAAGTGCGCCGCTATCGAGGCGATTGAGACTTCAGCGTCAGAGTAATGGTGTCGTAAGTCGTCGAGACGCCACTACGTAAGAAGAAGTGCGCCGCTATCGAGGCGATTGAGACCCATATTGTGTGAGGTTCAAAAGAGCGCCTAAGTTATCGTAAGAAGAAGTGCGCCGCTATCGAGGCGATTGAGACTCACGGAGGTAGTCATGAGGACAAACCCGTTCGCGTAGCCCGTAAGAAGAAGTGCGCCGCTATCGAGGCGATTGAGACGGCAACAATGCGGGTGCCACGGGCTTTGTTGGAACCGTAAGAAGAAGTGCGCCGCTATCGAGGCGATTGAGACTTGACCAGCAGCGCATTGTGCGCGTTTTTTGCGTCGTGTAAGAAGAAGTGCGCCGCTATCGAGGCGATTGAGACAGGAGCTGCGGGCGCCAGGGGTGCGGACGGCGCAGCGTAGGAAGAAGTGCGCCGCTGTCGAGGCGATTGAGACGAAAGATCGTGCAGAATCGCGAGTGGGATAAAGGCCTTCAGTAGGAAGAAGTGCGCCGCTGTCGAGGCGATTGAGACGATCATCTTAATGGGCACCCTGACTCGATTTACCGTAGGAAGAAGTGCGCCGCTGTCGAGGCGATTGAGACAAGAGCCATGAAAACGCATCATATCCTGAGGTAAAGGTAAGAAGAAGTGCGCCGCTATAGAGGCGATTGAGACATCCAAATCCAAAATTGCGTAAAATTGGTTTATATTGTAAGAAGAAGTGCGCCGCTATCGAGGCGATTGAGACGGGACTAATCCGGACCACATGGATGTTGACCAGGTTGATGTGTAAGAAGAAGTGCGCCACTATCGAGGCGATTGAGACCTCTGTGACACCATTGCCACCGCCATTCACGTTCACGTAAGAAGAAGTGCGCCGCTATCGAGGCGATTGAGACCACGACGTTTCCGCCGAAGGTGTAAGCATCTACCTGGGTAAGAAGAAGTGCGCCGCTATCGAGGCGATTGAGACGCTTTCCTCCCCAACGGCCGATAAGGACGTACCCCTTCTGTAAGAAGAAGTGCGCCGCTATCGAGGCGATTGAGACAAACCCATGCCGACGCAGACCGCACCGGCTTCAAACTTAGGAAGATGTGCACCGACACCGAAGTGGAATGAGATTCGGGTGACTCCAACACCCCGCCAGCTACTGCCCGCAACGCCGGAAATCGTGGAAGAAGGTGTGGGGGATAGCATCCCGCCGGCGAAATGGGGTTCGTTAACGTAAATCCAGATTATTAATTTGTCATGTTGGCAGATTTCGGTCTTATATCGGGCTATATACATCTCCTGAAACGCTTCTCAAACCTATCCTTGCCGAGCTGGCTGCTCGTGGGTCTTCTTGGATCAGGAGTTCTTGCCGGCCGTCTGCTGGCCCGTCACAAACGCACCGGGCCAGCCGCCGTGTTCGTCGATGACCTCGTCAATCTTCTTCATCAGGCGGATGGTCTCGCTCAGGGCGACGACGATTTTGTTGTAGTGGGCGATGTCGTCTTTTGAAAGCGTGCGGCCTTTGCGGTCCTTGAGCCACTTCTCGCAGACCTGGTAGCCGCCAATGTGGAACTCCCACACGGCCTCAGGCACACCCTTGAATCCGCACGTCTGCTCTTTGTCGAGCCACACGGTCTTGCGGGCGTAGGAAGGCTTCTCGACTTCGGGATTCCTCGGGCCAATGTAGGCGCTTATGGGTTCAGAGAGTTTGGGCGATTCTAAAAGATGAAGAGCAACAAGTTCACCGCCAAGCCGGGCCAGCACACGAAACAACTTCAGGTCTCCGATCAACGGTATGCGGGGAAAGTCAATCTTTAAAAATTCTGCATACCTGTTTCGATAACTGGGACTATGAAGAACAGCATAAATATAGTTGAATATGTCTTCAGATGCTACTCCTTTGGGGAGAAGATCTGCGCCTTCCTGCGACAGCCTTAAACTCCTGGCTAGCGCTGATAGAAAGGAAGCGCGAACATTTAGCCGGCGATCTTCGATCATTCCAAATCGTCTTTGACTAGCATCCTGATCTCCCGTCAGATAAAGCGGAAAAACACTGTTGTTTGCGTATGCGCTCTCAAAAACACATGATTCTACGAGACCTTTGGCGCACCAAATGTAGGAGAACGGCTCTCTCTTTGACTGCCGCTTTGCTAGGAGGCCGACGTTGTCACCCGCAATCATGTGACGCATAACATCCCAAGCAGGCCGACTAGTCAGTCCCACTGCATAGTAGAGCCATCGCCTATCAAATGGGCGATAAAGACATTGTCGGACATTGATCGAATTGAACTTGCTCTTGCTTCTTCGAGACAACAGATCATAGCTAGAGGAATTCTCAACACGATATTTTGCTTTGAAATCGTCCTTTAATCCTGCTGCGGAATAAAGCGTCGCAATGCGATTCTCTAGGTCCTCCCGGTCTGTGTCAAAAAAGAGTTCATCCCTGTCTGTCTTAACGCAATTCTGTTGCACGTTAAACAGATCATTTATGCGCCAGCCGGGGTCGTATTCTGAACTGAAATCAAAGTTCTTTGGAACGAGGAACCAATACGGGTCGGATGGCTCAATATCTTTCCATCCGAGGGTTCCTTGAGTGTTCCTCTCTAATGTTCGATATTTAAGGTCACGTTGACCCCACAAATCGGCGTGGCGCACATGTCCATTTGCCTTTCGCCCTTTCTTGGTCAGAATCGTGATACTGACCCCCTGTTGAATGTCAAAAACGTTCTCATCGTTCGAGTTGTCTCGTACCGCTTCGTGCTTTGTAATACTCCCATGCAAATCTAGTATCTGAATATCGTTAAACTCTTCGATTAGGGACTTGCGCATAATGCGATGAGTCAGCCCATCAATGAATACGTTGTTTGTGATCATTCCGAAGACTCCGACGCCCGCCTTATTCAGGATGTACTGGGAAAAGCGGACGAATTTGATGAAGTCATCGTCAAGATTGATTTTCTTGTCATCGAGACCGTGCTTGTAGTCATCCAGGAGGTGAAGAATAAAAGGGATCTTGTTGAGTTGGCCAAAGTTGGAATACGGCGGATTACCGATGACAACGGTGAAGCGTTCGTTTCGCTTGACGGCGTTGACAGCCTTAGCTTCGTGGGCGAGTGCTGGTGCCCATTCCTCGAAATCGCGCTGCTTTTTGTCATCGCTTGCAGGTTCGAGGCTATTAGTAAGGTAGATGCGGGCGCGCTGGTTACTGCTGAAGCGGTATCCCGTTTCAAAGAGTTTGAGGCCTATCTTCATGTGGGCAATGGCGTAGGGAGCCATCAGCAGTTCGTAGCCGTGTATACGTGGAAGCAAGTGCTTGGGGACGTATTCATTCCATAAATTCTGAAACTCCAGGGCCATGTGACCCTGCTTCTTCCATCTTTTTTCCATTGTCTTATGAATGATGTCTATCGCTTCGACCAGGAATGTTCCTGTTCCAGTGGCCGGATCAAGAATACAAACGAATGGATCGGAGGGCTTTGTCCCGGCAGGGATTGCCATGCCAGTTTGCTTTGCGGCCATCTCGCCCCAAGTGACGGTGGACGCGAGGCCGTCCTCGATACCGAATTCCGTTTGCAGCAATTCATGAACGCTACGGACGATGTAGGAGACGATGGGACGCGGCGTGTAGAAGACTCCCCGCTGCATACGCTTCTTCGCGTCGTATTCTTTGAGGAATAGCTCATAAAAATGAATGACTGGGTCTTCTTGTGGATTTCGATCTCCAAAGTCTCGCAGCACGGCTTCCATGTCGGCATCCCTCAGGAGATGCACAACGTCATTGATGCCGAGTTCGTCGAAGTCGATCTTCCCCTTTCTGCCTCCAATCGTGAGGAAGGTCTCCAGCATGTCCTTGAGAAAAGGGTTTGTGACGGGGACCATATCGGCCAGGTTGTCAGCCACAAGCCCTGCGGGACGAGAAATGCGCGCCGTCAGCAAGCCATAAGAAATGGTCTGGGCGTACATGTCGGCGAAATCGTCGGTGCTGAGGTCGTGAATCAACGCTTCCTTGAAGGCAGCGTGCATCTTCCGCAGAGGCCCTCTAGTTGATTCGACCGCCAGCACGTTGTTGGCACGCTTGCGAATACCACGAGCCAGGTCTGCAAGCCGGATCGCAAGCTGTTGTGAAGTCCTGATGACTTCGCGAGGACGAAGCCGGAACGCAGTAGACCATTTTGCACGCCAAGCCGCAATGTCGCTTTCGTTTTCTGGCCACCGGAGCTTATCCTTCAGCTCTCGCTCAACGAAGTCCAGCTTCAGTTTTGTGTCTTCATCGTCCCAGCCGAGAAGGCGCAGAGTGGGCAGATCGCCGGTTCCGTGCTCTTCGGCAAAGTGCGCGAAAGTGATGTCTCGATGAGCGTCCTCGCCGTAGGAGGAGATGAAAAGAAGATCGTGCAAGCGCCACGCCGCCTGCTGTGACTTGTTGGCCGATTGTCTCTTCTTGATAACAAGCGTGCTGAGGATGCGGCGCAGGGCAACAACAGGCAACTGCTTGGGTGCGAAGTTGACGAAGAATATCCCCCATGGCTGATTGCTAGTAAGCGGCCGAAGCTGTTTGATTTCTTTGATCTTTACCGCCGTCTCTGCGTCTAGTCCGAGTTCTTCAGGGGCGTAGTCGAACGTTAAATCCTCGAAGTTCTCGGTTTCAATGGGCCAGTCAAGCTCGTCGCGTAGATACTTTACGAGTTGAGTAAACGTACGGATCGAATGCAGAGGATTCCTATCGGGACTCATCTTCAGCTCAGCTCCATCCAGGCTTTCAATGTGGGCTTGACGCCAACAGGCGCTTGCACCTGTTTCAAGTAAGTGTTTTTGATGTGCTTCTCGACTTTGGAACGGATTTCTGAAAGGGTGCTTTCGGGGACGTCATGTTTGCGAGGTGTCTCTGGAGTGCAGCGGATCAGGTCGATAATTCTGGCCGGCTCGCTTTCGATCACTTCAGTCTGAATGTCATACAGATACCACTGCGTGGCTCCGCCGTCGGTAGCCCACGGTTGATCGTCAGGAATTGTACCGTCGTGAAGCAGAGGTGGTGGAGATGGCATTGCATAGCAGAAAAACACAGCCTGAGTTCCTGGCTTGGGGTGCTCTTTACCGCTGAAGAGCCTTCCGGGAAGGGCATCGAGGGTCTTGGCAAGACCGGGGTGTTCCTGCAAGAGCTTCTGGTATTCGAGGTTCATTTCCTCAAGCGGCGAGGTAGTTCCCTCGTATGCGTGCGTGAAGTCCTTCAAAGCCTCAAAGTCATCCTCGGGTGTGAGGAGCTTCTTTCCCTCAATGCCGAAGGTGCGAGAGATTCGCAGAACCTTATGCGAGACACGCGAGTAGAGTTTTAGCAGTGCTTCCAACTCATCCGGCGGAAGGAAGTTCCAATAAATAACGTCCCCACGAATGGCCGCACGATCAGGATGGTCGGCGGCGATTGCAGCCTCTACGCCAGGGTCCATGCGCCGGTCAACGCGCCCGATACGCTGCATAAGGCGTACCGGGTTCCAGTGCAAGTCATAATTGATTAGGCGCGTTGCATCCTGTAGGTTGAGGCCTTCTGAGAGCACATCCGTTGAAATCAGGACGCGGGTCTCTTTCAGGCCTTTTTTCTCCAGTTGTCCAGTGCTCATGCCGTTGTAATAGGGTGCAAACTGATTGATGATCTCGCCTCGATCACGATCAACTGCGCTGTCAACCTCATCGATATCCTTCAGGCCAGCGAGTGAGAGCTGCTGCCTGAGGTAGCGGGCGGTTGCCATGTATTCGGTGAAAATCAGCACCTTGTGCTTCTTCAGAACGGAATCAGTCTTGAGCAGCTTCAGGAGCGCCCTGAGTTTGTCGTCGTGTTCTACCCGGAACTGCTGGAGTTCCTGAAGGAAGTCGGCAATGGTGACCAGATCGTCAATCGTCTCGTCGATCATGTCTCCGACTCGGTATTCCTCACGGCTTAGTTCTTCAACGGCATCCAACATCTCCGCTGAGACGATGTCCTCGTCATCCTCGTCACTCGGGTCGCCCCCGAAGAGTTCAAGTTGACGGTCTTGGCAATAGCCGATGAGGTTTCGGTATTTGTTCTTCCACCGTTCAAGCCGGTGCATTTCGTGGTCAGTCTGACAGTGCTTAATCAACCAAGCCAGCAACTTCTCCATTAGGTTGCCACAGGAAATCTCAAATGCACGCGCAGAACTCTCAAAGCGTTTCAAGAACTGAGTACGAATGAGGCTGACTACTTCCTTTTGGCGTCCCTGCTTTAGTGGATCGATGCTTGTGTCAGGCCCTTTGTAGTAGGCGAGCGGATAGTAAATCGCCAAGGCAAATAGAGGCTTCTCTTTATTGAACGCCTGCTCGATCATCTGGAGTAAGCGTCCATATGTCTTCTTCAGATTGAATTCGACAACCCTTGGTGGCTCGCGCTTTGGGAACAAGGCCTTCGCCGCACTCGCATGCTGTTCCTGGCTCTTCTTGACATAGGCGCGACTTCTCTGGACAACGAGGGCGCGAAAGAGGGCGTCGCTCGCCAGAACTTCGCTTGCCTCAATTTGATTTGTTTCGGTCTCCTCCTTGGTTACTCCCTGAAGAGCCAACTGCTTTTCAAGCTCCTTTTCCATCTTCCGGAAATGCCCAGGAAGCGAATGAATGCCGAGCGGCGCGGCCTTGAAGTAGTCCGCCTTGCGTTGAGAGAACAGTTCGATCATGTGCTGCAAATCGAGAAGTCGATTATTGATGGGCGTCGCGGTAAGGAGATAAACGTCTTTGCCCTCACAGATGTTCGACATAGCCCAATAATGTGATAAAGGCTGGGCCGGATCATCGCCCTTGAGGCCGGGATTCCGGAAATGGTGGGCTTCATCGATGATGATGACATCGGCCAGTTCCTTAATTCGACTGAGCCGTTCAGGAAATTCGCCTCCACGTAGCAAGTCCGTGTGGTTGTAAATCGCAAGATTGCTGAACTCGCCAAACAACTCGGGCAAATACTGCCGCAGCTTGATCTCCCAAACCGGTTTGCGTGCGGCCTTGGGGACAAAAAGAGCTACCCGCTTGCGCTGCCGTTTGATGAGCGACTCGATCAGCATCAAACCAACGAAAGTCTTACCCAAGCCGACACCATCGCACAGGAATGCGCCATGGTACTGTTTGGCAATATCAACAAGCTCTTGATAGCCCTCCTGCTGGTAGTAATCGAGAATTCTGTAAACCCTTGAACCCCCGTTCTCGGGTCCAGCGGTGAGCCATTCATAGTCGGTCATTTCGTGGCGACGGAAGAACTCATGAAGAGCTCTGGCATAGACGTAAAACGGCGAATAGAGGGCCGTCTGGCGCTCTACCACCTGGAGGATGTCGGGGGTGATCTCCTCTGCGTTCTCCCAATGGCGCTCAAACCACTCTTGTAGAACTTCGACTTCTCGACGGAGCTGGACATTGAGTTCGACGTTGTCGGATAGCCCAGGAACAGTAAAATTGCTCGATCCAACGAGCGCAGAGGAGCCGACCACGGCCTGCTTCGCGTGGGTGATGTATGCCTTGGCGTGGAACTTGTCTTTGTTGTAGACGCGGCAAACGATCTTACCGGCCCTAAGCGCGTCAACGATGCCCGGGACGCCCAAGAGGAAGTCATTCTTCTCTTTCTCCCTCTCGATGCTGGAGTCTAGCTTCTGCTTGATGTGTTCCAGGCCCGCGAGGAGCGCCTTCTTGGTGCGCTTTGAGACTTCATCTCCCATGAGGATGCGGATCTTGTCCAGTTTCTGCCACTGGCCATCGAGGGCGAGCAATGCGCCGACCTCGAAATACCCTGTAGCAATATCGAAACTATTGGCAAGATCTGCCCAATCCGAGAGGTATCGACGGACCTTCCAGTCCTGGTCGCTGTTGTCTACGATGAAAAGGTCGCCACCCTGCTGCCGAGACTCTTGTGCCATAGAAGTCGGCTCCTGGTCCTTTTGCCTGCGAAGGCATTTTACGCCGCTGGACAGCGGATTCGCCATGGATGTGCATTGCCAGCTAACTGTGAAGTACGCGGGAATGAGCTAGCGGCAGCACTTGGACGCACCTAATAGTCGATTGCATTTCCCAGGCGAACTCGGCGTCCTGCCTCAAGTGGTCTGACCGTTCGGGATCAGGCCAAGATGCGCCCGAAACGCCCGTAAACCTGCCTGCGGAATACAATGAAATGTGTACGATACGATACTATACCGTCCGAGGGCGTTGAGATCACTCCCGGCATGATGAAGGGGGAAGTATGACTCGGCATTACACCACCAGAGAGTTCTTTCGGCAGATGCCCAATGCGTTTCTGGCCCGCTACTTTGAGGCACATGGCGTGCTCGCGGAACTGGACTTCGCGGCAATGAAGGAGACCAGGCCAGATGCTCTGTTTGCCGCTTGGTTGGAACTGCCAGAGGGTGACCGCAACCGGATGGATGCCGAGTTCAGGGAAATTGCTGCGATGAGTTGCGAAAAGGGCTTTCGCGCAATTCTGGACGAGGCGGCCTGGCACTTTGAAGGAAAACCAGATGAGCGTGCAGACTTCACAGAGAAGCTGGCCGCGTTAGACGACCACTGCGAGCGGGCAATGGTGACGTTTCTGGATCACGCCAATTTCTGGAATGGTGCGACGCTCTTCAATCACGCGGACTCGCTTCCGTATTGGCGCAAGCGCAAGGGGCTGCCCCATGTACCTGCTTCAGTTCATGAGGCTGGCCGCACGGCATTGGCAGGACAGATACGGGACTATTTTCGCCTCGTTGAAGGGCGCGGCAACAATTGCGTCGTGGAAGCTTACCGCCGTGGCGATTTCGACTACTTCTTTGCCTACCCCGAGGATTATTCCCAGCGTAATGTGGAATGGGTGAAGGGCCAGTTTGAGCGGAGACCGCACAATCCCGCCTTTGAAGTCATCTTCGTTTATTCCCAGAACGAAGGAACGCTCGACCTGAACTTTCGTGGATCACTGAAGGCGGTCGAGCCGCTGCAAGGGATGTTTGCGACGGCAATCCTGAGTCTGCCTGAATTGCCACCAGACCCAGGCGACTCCCGAATATACGACCTCAATCCTCTGCGTGGACGGGCTTTTCAATTCATCTATGAGCCGAAGAGCGGAATTCAGAGCGTGGCAGTAAAGAAACTCAGGCTGTCATCTAAAGTTGTCCGAGGGGACCGCATCACCGTAGAAGCGGACGCCTCTTCCAATGCCGAAGCAATATACGACCTGCTGGATAAGGTAGGCCGGTCGGTTCCTTTGCGCCTGTACAACGTAACCCAGGCGGAGCTTGCGGCGCTGGTGGCTGTGGAAACGGACAAACCGTCGAAATCGGAAACTTTCCGGATCACGTATCCGAATTCTTGCTCGTTGAAATATGACGATGTGGACCTGAAACTACGTCAGATGCTGGCCGATTCTGGCATTGAACCCAGAGAGCCGACAGAGGGCCTGGAGTTGAACGAGACGGAGATTGCTGAGGCATGACGCCAATTGAAGCGCTGTTGGAGTTGCTGGCGCTCGTGGGAGCGAAAGGTGGCGGAGCTGCGCTGTTAAGTGAGGAGGAATTGAGCCACTGGCCCTCAGAGGCTGTGCGGAAACTGAAATCGCAAAAGCTGCTTGCAAAAGCGAGTCCGGCTGTCAGCGCGGTATGCCCTGGCTGTGAGCAAGAATGCGTCATGCCGGTATATACACCACCTGCCGGGACGGGGCCAGCGGTATCGTTTGTTGTCTGCGATAAGCGGGATGACACCAACCGGGTGGAGGTGCCAACCGAGCGGCTGAGGCAGTGGTGTTGCGGTGTGGAAGCCGTGGGCGCATTTGTGGCGCGGAGCCTGGGTCTGCGGTCTGACAGCCAACGGAAGACGGATGCCGGGCTGTGGGAGCTTGGCCTTGTAGCGGGAAAGAAGCGCAGCCAGATGGCGTGTCTGCGTGCAAACGAGGCGTTGGAACTGGTGGTCGGGCAGAATGCAGTTCCATTGGCCGGGTTTGTGCTTTTCGAGGCAGAAGGCTATTCTGTGGACACCGAAGCAGTCCGGCAACTGGTTGATGCGGCGACCACGGGCGATCCCCGGCATACACCCAGCAATTCCCGGCGCGAGGCACGCAAACTGGATACACGAGCCTTGCACGAAAGCTGGCGGAAGGAATACCGGGCATTCAAGCAGCGCCACCCTGGGATGTCCGACAAGTGGTATTCGCAGCAAATCGCAAAGATGGACATTGCCCAAGGGCGAAACGCTGAGACGATCCGCAAACACCTGAAGCGATAAAAAAGTTGGGCGGAATTATTTCGCCCAGCTTGCTGCCCGAAATCGCCTTGTATTTGGCGACGTTCCGCAGAGGCAACGCCGGATTGCCGCCGATAAGACGCGGCTGGCTCCGGCCCGAAACACCATAAATGAGCCGAATATGTAGGGTCCTGAGAAGCGCACAGTGGGCTTGTATCGCCCAACGCGCACAGATAGGGTGTGTCCTGAGCGGTACTGAATCGCTCAGGGAGAATCGAAAATGACCCACACAATCCTGCGGCTTCCTGCTGTGAAATCGGCAATCGGCCTTTCGCGCAGCACACTGTATCTACGCATCGCACATGGAGTCTTCACGCATCCCGTGAGCCTAGGCGGGCGCGCCGTGGGCTGGCCCGCGCATGAAGTAGCCGCATTGAATGCTGCCCGCATAGCTAGCAAGCCGGACGCAGAGATTCGCGCTCTGGTGGCGCAACTGGAAGCGGTCCGCAAGGTTGTGGCATAGGACGGTCATCACCATGCGCAAGCGCCGCTCCAATTACCGGCTGGTGAAAATCCATCGCAACTACACGGTGGAAGAGATTGCGCGCCTGTTTGGTACGCACAAGAATACCGTGCGCGCCTGGGTTAAGGCCGGACTGCCCACCTGCGACGGCAAGCGCCCCATCCTGATTCTTGGCTGCGAGCTGGCCGGGTATCTCAAAGCTCGCCGGTCGAAGAACAAGGGGCCCTGCCAGCCCGGAGAAATCTATTGCGTGCGATGCCGCGCTCCGAAACAGCCCGCCGGAGACATGGCGGAGTACCAGCCGATTACAGAGAAATTAGGGAACCTGATAGGGATTTGCCCGGACTGTAACGGCATGATCTTCCAGCGCGCCAGCGTGGCGAAGTTGGCCCAGATTCGGGGGAAATTGGACATCACGTTTGCGGAGGTACAGCGACAAGTAAGTAAGACTGATCCACCCATCGTAAACAGTGACTTCAGCAAGGGTGAGAAACCATGACGAAACACAGCCCTGAAAATGAGCGGATCAAGCACAAATACTTCGCCTATTTGAAGGAAGCCAAACGGCACAGCGAGCCGACTGTGGACGCCGCTGCGAAGGCCCTGAGCCGGTTTGAAGAGTACAACCGATACCGGGACTTTAAGGCATTCCGCTTCGAGCAGGCGGTAGCGTTCAAGCGGCATCTGGCTGAGCAAACAGGAAAAAGGTCCGGAGAGAAGCTGAGCAAGGCGACTATGAACGCCACGCTGAAGCAGTTGAAAGCGTTCTTTTTTTGGCTAGCCGGGCAGCCAGGGTACAAGGCGCGCCTTCAGTATTCCGATGCGGACTACTTCAACCTGTCGGAAAAAGATGCGCGCATCGCCACGGCGCAGCGCGAACGGAAAGCCCCCACGCTGGAGCAGGTGAAGCATGTGATTGAGACCATGCCAGAAGGGAGCGAGATCGAGCGGCGCAACCGTGCGCTTGTGGCTTTCACGCTCTTGACCGGCGCACGGGATTCGGCCATCGCTTCTATGAAGCTGAAACATGTGGACTTGAAAGAAGGGTGCGTGTACCAGGATGCGCGAGAGGTCAAAACAAAATTCAGCAAAACCTTCACCACCTATTTCTTTCCAGTGGGCGATGAGGTCCGGCAGATTGTGGCGGAATGGGTGCGATTTCTGCGAGAAGAGAAGCTATGGGGTAATGACGATCCGCTGTTTCCGGCAACACGAATCGTGGTCGGGCAGACGCACCAGTTTGAAGCGGCTGGATTGGAAAGAGCGCACTGGAGCAGCGCCGGGCCTATCCGAACGATCTTTCGTGAGGCGTTTGAACTTGCGGGCCTGCCCTACTTCCATCCGCACAGCATTCGGAAGACGCTGGTGAAGCTGGGGTTAGAAGTCTGCAATTCCGCCGAAGAGTTCAAGGCATGGAGCCAGAACCTGGGACATGAAAAGGTTTTGACTACCTTATTGAATTATGGTTCCGTGGCGAGCGAAAGGCAGGGAGCGATTATTCGGGGTTTGGGTGCGCTGAGGCAGACAACGCAGCCGACTGTAGAGGACTACGCTGAAGCCGTGGTCAAAAAATTACAGAGTGCAGGTGCAGACCGCCTGGAGTCGCTGTAATGCGCTCTTCTTACGCAGCCTTGCCGCGAATTGGCAACACCTTGCCGCCCCGTTGGGTACGCTCCAGGAAATCGGCCCAATCCTGCATCATACTGGCGCGTGGTTCAAGGTAGAGCGCGTGATTATAAGCGGCGGACACGGCATTACGCGGCGCGTGGGCAAGCTGCAACTCAATGTGATCGTGGTTATAGCCCTGCTCATGCAGGATCGTCGAAGCCAAGCCTCTGAAGCCATGTCCTGTCATACGTCCCTTATAGCCCATCCGCTCCAGCGCCTTCAGGATTGTCATGTTCGACATCGGCTTGTGAAAGTCCTGTTCCCCTGGGAACACCAGTTCGCGGTCGCCGGAGATCGTCCGCAACAGGTCTAGAACTTCGATGGCCTGAGAAGACAACGGCACGATGTGCGGAGTCTTCATCTTCATTCGCTCGGCAGGGATGCACCAGCGCCGGGCTTCAAAGTCGAACTCTTCCCAGCGTGCGCATATCAGCTCACTAGTGCGAACAAACGTGAGTGCCATGAGTTTGATAGCCAGCCGCGTCAGTTGCCTTCCCTCGTAGACTTCGATGGAGCGAAGCAGCGCCGGAAGCTCCTTGGCATCGATGCGAGCCATGTTTTTCTTACGGGTGGGTTTCAGGATGTCCGAGGGGCGAATCTCTGCGGCAGGGTTGCGCTTGCTGTAGCCATGCGCGACTGCATAGCGGAAGATCATACTCACTATCTGGAGAATCCGCTTTGCCATGTCCGAGGCTCCACGGGCTTCGATTCCTTTGGCAAGCAGTACAATCTCCATTGGCTCGATTTCCGCAACGGGCCTATCTCCCAGGACCGGGTAGACATTGATCTTCAGACGATTCCGCGTTGTGGCTGAGTGGCGCACGCTCTTGTTACCCCGCCAGTGTTCCAGCCACAACTCGGCGATCTTCTCGAAAGTATGCTCAGTAGCGACTTTGGCCGCTGTCTTATCGGCCATCCGCTCGGCCATCGGGTCGATGCCGTTGGCTAGTCTCTTCCGGGCTGCATCCCGGCGTTCGCGAGCGTCGGCCAACGCAACTTCGGGGTATCGGCCCAGGGCCATCAACTTCTCGGCTCCGTCAAAGCGATATTTCCATCGCCAGAGCTTTCCACCGGCTTGAGTGATGAGCAGATGCAATCCGCCATCATCGGAGAGCTTGTAGGGCCTTTCAGCGGGCTTGGAGCGTCGAATCTCGGTGTCCGTCAAAGCCAAGGCAATATACCCCCACTTTTGGAATTCCGTACCCCCAGAAATACCCCCACCAGGGGCTGGCTTCCATGATACTCGTTTGGACGCAAAAAGACAAAAGCCGCTGATATTTCAGCGGCTTGTCGGGATTCATTGGACTGTCTAGGATGTCTTAGAATCTTGAAATGGTAGGCACGACTGGACTCGAACCAGCGACCTCTTCCGTGTCAAGGAAGCGCTCTAACCAACTGAGCTACGCGCCTGCAATGCAACTTTAGGTAGTCTATCAGGAACCGGGCGGCGGGAAAAGTCAGGCAGGCAACGCCCGCCATGCTGTACCATCGTTGTTTGTTGTCTTGGAACCTTTATGCCAGACGCTGCCAGTGAACGATTGCACCGATTCCGCACCGCTCCCAACCTGCTCACGCTGTCGCGCATCTGCCTGGCGCCGTTTCTGGTGTCCGCCATCCTGGACAACCACTACGCGCTGAGTTTTGGCCTCTTCGTGGTTGCCGGACTCACCGACTTGCTGGACGGCTTGCTGGCTCGCCTGCTGAAGCAATACACCATGCTGGGCCAGTACCTTGACCCGGTGGCCGACAAGCTGCTGCTCAGCACGCTTTTTCTGGTGCTCACC
>Ga0302320_10006307_pt1 | contig 26356 bp, 24 predicted proteins | sample Bog_T0_3_FD_202130 | JGI IMG/M metagenome (GOLD analysis project Ga0302320, IMG submission 202130) | Peat permafrost microbial communities from Stordalen Mire near Abisko, Sweden - Bog_T0_3 | ecosystem: Environmental > Terrestrial > Soil > Wetlands > Peat | place: Sweden: Abisko, Stordalen Mire... | reverse complement strand
TTTTGTCCGAGGAACTGGGGTGCGATCACCCGGGTCACGTTATCGACGGCATTGAGGCAGCCTTTGCCCCCATACCGCTTTGACCTCATCCAAAGGTCTGCAAGTTCGCTGCTTTCCCTCGTCAGCACGTCGGCTTTAAGATTGGGCGCGAATCGGTAGGTTTTCTCCTTCTCATTGAGAACGAAATAGTTTGGATACTTCCTCGTGAGTGGACTTGCCTCGATGATACTGTCGACCAAATGAATGGCCTCGTCGGTTCCCGCCGAAGTTCCTAGCGGCGTGGCTGCGGTAAATTTCATACCGTTGTCGAGCATCACAACAACACCTACGGTCGGGATGCCGGCGTTCGTAGGCTCTTCATGAGCAGAGACGTCTACGATCACGATGTCAGGATCCAGTTTCCTCGTGATGCTGATGTTCTTCTTCGCCAACTCCATCAATTCGACGATCCTGCCGTACTTTACCAAGCGCTCGGTGTTGGCTCCGCCTCCGCACTTCAGACCGAGTGCGCCCACCGCGAAGCTGATGTCGGCTTCCATAACTTCATTGGGTGACTTGGATCGGTGGGAGACGACCAGTGCCAGTCCCATCTCCTTCGCCGCACGAGTCGCCAGCAGCGTCTCGCTGAGAGTCCCAATCTGGTTGGCCTTGATGAGGGCCGTATTGATCAGGCCCTGCTCGGCACATCTGCGAATGGTGGAATCCTTGGTCGTAACCAGATCGTCGCCAATAATCAAAATGTCTTTGTCGAGGGCGGCCATGAGTTTCTTCCAGCCCTCGTAGTCGTCTTCGGCAAAACCATCCTCGATTGAGACAATCGGATATTTCTGAACCCAGCGAATGTACAGGTCGACCATTTCATCTGTCGTCAGAACCTTCGGATCCTCCGCTCTCCAGAACAGGTACTGACCTACTGATCCTTTTTCACCTGTTTTTTCGCGATATGCATTGCTGAGTTCACTGGCGGCTGGATCAATCGCCAGGCAAACATCGCGGTCGGGAACGAATCCACATTCCTGAATCGCCTGAACCGCAACTTTCAACGCCCGCTCTTCGGGAAGTATGTCGTCTTTCTCCCTGGCGTATGACGCTACGATTCCTCCCTCCAGGCCAATGCCCACGAAGTTGAGTCCTTCCGTGTCCTGAATGATCTGAATCGCCCGATTCTGAAGAAGATTGGTGACGCGCTGAGCCTCGATGTAATCGTGGGCGGTGAGAGGCAGGAACATGAACTCCTGGAAGCTCAGATTACCTCCCATTTCCTCCGTGTGACGGCCACCCATGATGGAATTTCTAAATTCCCACGGGGCGAACACGATGGTGCCGTCTGCAAGTTTCAGTTCCTGAAGTCTATGCAGCCTGAGCTTGCGCCGCAGTTCAGACGGCTTCACGGAACGTCCTTCTTGCGAGGAGTGCGTTGGTTCGGCAGCTCTCACTTCGGCAGCTTTCGCCGCCGCTTCTTCCTGTCTCTCGCGGAATGCCTTGTACTTTCCTGCGTCCGCAATCAGAAAATCAAACAAAGCAACTACGCCGATCGTGAACAGCAGCCTCCCCAGGTAAACGGCAGCAGGAGCAGCAATCTTCATTCCGAGCAGGATCAGAATGATTCCTGGCAAGAAGCAGAGTTCACTGAGCACTTTGCTAGCCTCTGGTCCTGCTGCGGAAACCGCCAAATTCTGCGTCTTGACCGCGGGATGGTAGTTCCCGCCTTCTTTATTCACGCCCACGAAGGTTCCGTAAGGAATCTTCACAAACATCGTCAGATACCACATCCAGCGCCCCAACCACCCTTCGTTCATCTTCTGTTCGGCGGCGCCTGAAAGCTCGGGTCTAAGATTGTTAGTTTTCACCGCGGCGATGTAGTGACCAATCTCATGGATGGCGATATTGCAATGCCATGCCGCGTACCACATCAAACAGGAGATCACTACTTCAACGCTGAGGAACATTTGCCGGATTACGTCAAACCTTGACGTGACACTTGGTGAAATGCTGAGCAGAGAGGTCAAGAACGCCGCGTGAAAAGACACCAGCTTGTGATTGGCGATGATCCAACCGCGATCAAGTCGCGCTGGTCCACCAGCCTGGGGAACGAATGTGGACGAAAGCTTAGCGAGCAACTGCTTCCCACGCCTGCAGGAGAGAGCTATGACATTCATGGCGGTCCTTTGGACAACAGTTGTGCAGTGATGACCAGCGCCGACAAGAAAATGCCATTGCTGAATCGAGCGCGCAGATTGTCTATCGAGTGCGACCGCTAGTCTGTGACCCCCGTCACGCTACAGATGGTCAATCGAGCCGAGGATGCACGCAGGGGCTCCAAGCCCGTTCACTGCAGGGCTAACTTAAGGGAGTTCATGCGGATGTTCCGTCAGTACCGAGAGCGCGGTTTTCTCTAGAGTTCTGCCAGCGCACGGTGGATGAGATGAATCGCAATCGCGCCTTCTCCTACCGCTGAGGCCACACGCTTCACATTACCGGCCCGAACATCCCCAACTGCAAATACACCGGGAAGGCTGGTCTCCAGCATCTGCGGCGGACGCGATAATGGCCAAGATAGAACCGTGCTGGTGGATGTATCCAGGTCTTTCCCGGTGTAGATAAATCCCTTGTCGTCAAGGGCAACGCAACCTTGCAGCCACTCGGTCCGGGGTGATGCCCCGGCCATGATGAAGACGTGCCGGATTTCGTGCGTTGAGGTTTCATCACTCGTTCGATTGCGCCAAGTGGCGCACTCCAAGCGTGTCTCGCCTTGCAACGCGACGATCTCGGTCTTGAAATGCAGTTCAATGGCCGGATTGTCAGTGATGCGTTGAATGAGATAGCGCGACATTGTTTCCGACAACTCTCCAGAACGCACTAGCATGTGAACCTTGCGCGCCGTCTGCGAAAGAAACACGGCAGCTTGTCCTGCAGAGTTTCCGCCGCCTACGACGATCACTTCTTCGTCTTCACACAATTGTGCTTCCATAAAGGTCGCGCCATAGTAGACACCTTGACCTTCGAATTTTTTCAGATTGGCAATCGGAGGCTTGTTGTATTGGGCTCCGGATGAAATGACAATCGCCCGCGACTTCAGCGTGCTGCCGTTATCCAGCACTACCTCATACGGGCGACGCTTGCAGTTGAGTTGCACAACCTTGTGCCCCACCATCATCTTTGCGCCAAACTTCTGAGCTTGGGTGATGGCGCGCGCGGCCAATTCCTGTCCTGAGATTCCGGTCGGAAATCCTAGATAGTTCTCTATTTTAGAACTTGAACCCGCCTGCCCGCCTGGAGCCTCGGTCTCAAGCACCAGAGCATCAATGCCTTCGGAGGCCGCATAAACAGCGGCTGCCAAGCCAGACGGTCCCGCGCCTACGATGATCAGATCCCGTACCTGGGATTGGTCGATGGCGAGGCTGAATCCCAGACAATCAGCCAATTCCTGAGTTGACGGATTACGAAGCACGGTTTGGCCATTGCAAATGACCACCGGCACTTCCTCGGTCCTAACTTCAAAACGGTCCAGTAATTCCTGAGACGTCTTGTCAGCATCCAGATCCACGTAGGTGTAGGGATATGAATTCCGGGCAAGAAACTCGCGTATGCGCAGCGTGCTGGCGCAGTGGCGCGACCCCATTACGATGACATTGCCCCTACCGCTGCTGATCAGCGCAATTCTGCGCAATATGAATGCTCGCATAAAGATTTCGCTTAGCTCAGCGTCTCTTGCCACGATTGAGCGCAAGCCATCTCCGCTGATCTCAAGAAAGTCACCTCCCTCCGTAACCCTGCCACGGACAAGACAGCGCTGCCCAGAGATCATCGTGATTTCGCCAGTGAATTCTCCGGGATCGTGTGTCGCGATCTGGCGCTCACCGTTGAGATCAAGTTGCACAATCTCCATGCGTCCCGAAAGCAGAACAAAGAAAGGCACAGCAGTATCGTTCGGTTGAAACAAAATCTCGCCCGATTCGACCTTCCGCAATCTGCTGCCGGGACGGAGCCGACTTATCTGGGCCGCAGTCAATACTGGGAAAGCTTGTGTGGTGGCATCGAGCGCACTAGGAGAAGGCCAGGAAGACATCGGTTCACCCATCAGTCTTGAATCGACAATAACTCTTGCCGAAGAAACGAGCACGGGGGCGAACACGAGGTACTCCGACCGTGCCGCAACCACACTCGAGCAGATGACACAAACGTTAGCCGCGATCCATTTAGACAGAATGTCACCTGCATTTATGACAACCAATCGCAGCGTGAATTGCTCATTGTCCCACCCCAGGGCATCAAACCGGAGGCAGTCTGCTTCAGAAGTGAGAGTTGAACGAGCAAGGGTTTGTGGGTATTTGTTAGAGGGGAGATGCATTCTATGTCTGTGATCACGACGAAAGACGGTACTCAGATTTACTACAAGGACTGGGGAATGGGACAGCCCGTGGTTTTTAGTCATGGCTGGCCGCTGAACGCAGATGCCTTTGAAGACCAAATGCTGTATCTGGCTTCGCGCGGCTACCGCTGCATTGCCCATGACCGCCGTGGTCACGGCCGCTCTAGTCAGCCCTGGCTTGGCAATGACATGGATACCTACGCCGACGATCTCGCCGAACTGGTGCAGACGCTCGGGCTGAAGGACGTGATCCACGTCGGCCACTCCACGGGAGGCGGCGAGGTGGCCCGCTATATTGGCCGCCATGGCACGAAACGTGTCTCCAGTGCTGTCTTGATCAGTTCAGTTCCGCCCCTGATGCTGAAGACTGACGCCAACCCCACTGGATTGCCAATCAGCGCGTTCGACCAGCTCCGCGCCGGAGTCCACGATGATCGTGCACAGTTCTTTAGAGATCTGAGCGTGCCGTTTTACGGGGCAAACCGGGCTGGCAATAAAGTGTCGCAGGGTTTGCGCGATTCATTCTGGCGGCAAGGAATTCAGTGCGGTTTCAAAGCCGCTTATGACTGCATCAAGGCGTTTTCGGAGACTGACTTCACCGAAGATCTCAAGAAGCTCAACGTGCCGACGCTCATTCTTCACGGCGACGACGACCAGATCGTGCCCATTGGGGCCTCGTCCCTACTCTCATCCAAACTCGTCAAAGGAGCCACGCTGAAGGTCTATCAGGGCCTGCCGCATGGCATGTGCTCTACCAACAAGGATCAAATCAATGCTGACCTGTTTGGATTCTTGAGACGCGAGGGTCAAGTAGCAGCGTAGCCGCTTGTTGCCAACGTGAACAGATATGTAGTTGGTTTTGGTGGGCCTGCAGGGATTTGAACCCCGAACCAAAGGATTATGAGTCCTCTGCTCTGACCGTTGAGCTACAGGCCCGTCAGGAAAACAACCTTGAAAACTAGTTTACCTTAGACTGTGGGCTAGGGCATTCGGAACTAACTGGCAGTTACAACCAGCGCCCTGCATTCGCCCGTTTCGTTCACGCGTAAATAGTAATGGGGCATTGAACTATCAAAGTAGATTGCGTCCCCGGTTGCGAGTTCGTAGTCCTCGCCGCCGATCTTCAAACTCAGCTCCCCGTCAATCATAAAGAGAACTTCAATCCCTGTGTGCTGATGTGGGTTCAGTTTGTCCTGTGGGACCTGTACAAACTCCGCATAGAACGTGTTCAACTTGCGTTCGCTCGCCTTGAAATCCAGGCTTTCGAACCAGTAGGCGCTTGAATCCGAACCCGGACGCTCGGGGAATCGCTTCCGCTCGCTCTTGCGAACTACCTCAACGAGGTGACGATTGCGGTTGTTGTCGAAAAAAAATTCCAGTCCAACGCTGAAAACCATCGCAATCCGCAACAACGTGGGGAGGGTCGGAATGAGTTTGCCGCGCTCGATCTTTGAAAGCAATGCCGCCGAAAGGCTGGTGTGCTTGCCAAGTTCGACGAGTCCCATGCTCTTCTTCAACCTCAAGGCACGGATTTTCTCCCCGATCAGGTACGGCTTCAGTCCTTGCGTAATCGTCTCATTGACCATCTCGACCTCTCTCTCAACGTTCCAGGGCCCGAATGCGAAAGATGATGGATAACGCAGAACCAGCGGCTCGTTCGGCAACCCGACGCCACTACATAACAGCCGTCACTCTGCCCAGACATGCGTCATCTTTATCGCAAAGCTGAAGACACGCTGAGCATCCCCTTAGCTGGAAAAAGCCAGAGAGAGAAGCGTGTGCTGCTCCATTTGATGCGCCTTGGCGGAGCCCGTTGCCGGGCTGGCTGCTGCCTGACGTGTGATGGAACGTACTGGAAGCTTTGCTCCTGCCAAACGGCGTAAGCGCGGTTTCACAAAGCTATGTGCTCCCATATTGGCAGGCTCTTCCTGCACCCACACAAGTTCGCGCGCATTCTCGTAAGGAGCAATAGCCGCAAGAATCTCGGCCTCAGGGAAAGGATAGATTTGATCCAGGTACAGAATTGCCGTGCTGGTATTGTTCAGTCGCTTGCGCTCATTCGCCAGGTCATGTCCGATCTTTCCCGTGCATATGAGGATACGCGTGACTTCGCCGGGAGAGGCTTGCGTATCAGGAACCACGGTCTGAAAACGTCCTTTGCTCAGACTTGCCAGCGGACTGGAAGCATCAGGATGGCGCAACATGCTTTTCGGCGTGAAGCAGATCAGCGGCTTGCGCCATTTTCGCAGTGCCTGACGGCGCAGCAAGTGGAAGTACTGCGCAGCCGAAGAGGGTTGGCAAACCTGCATATTGTCACGAGCGCACAATTGCAGATAACGCTCAATACGCGCACTGGAATGCTCCGGCCCCTGTCCTTCATATCCATGAGGAAGCAGCAGCACCACTCCTGACAACAGACCCCACTTCTCTTCACCAGCGCTGATGAATTGATCGATTATGATCTGAGCGCCGTTGGCAAAGTCTCCGAACTGCGCCTCCCAAAGCGTGAGCGCCTCTGGAAAGTCACGGCTAAATCCGTATTCATAGCCAAGCACCGCAGCCTCGGAGAGCTCTGAGTTATAGATCTCGATCCATGCCTGATCTGGCGAGAGGTGTTGCAGCGGCATGTACTCACTCTCGTTTTCCACATCAATCAGATATGAGTGTCGATGATTGAATGTTCCCCGACGCGAATCCTGTCCACTCATTCGCACAGGAAATCCATTGGTGACGAGAGTTGCAAAGGCCAATGCCTCGCCCATCCCGTAATCGACAGGGCGCTTGCCTGCTGCCATCTCCTGCCGCTGCTTGAGCAGAGCTGCCACCTTGGGATGAATGTGAAAGCCTGACGGATATTCACCCAGTTTCGTTCCCAGGCTGGTCAGTATCTCCTCCGGAACTCCGGTCTCGACTTCATGCTCCGGCAACCACTTGCGTCCTTTGAAACCGTCCCAGTAGTCGGGCAACTTATAGAGCACCGGCTTCTTGGTCATTGTTTTGGTATCTGCCTTGGCCTGCTGGTAGCGAGCCCGGGCCTCTGCCACTTGTTCAGTCACGTCAACACCCAATCGGCGGGCGTAGATTTGGTAAAGTGGCGGGTGATTCTTGATCTTGGCGTAAACGAGGGGCTGTGTGATCGTCGGGTCATCGATCTCTGAATGCCCATGCCGGCGGTAGCCGATCAAATCAATGATTACGTCAGAGCCGAAGTGGTACCGGTATTCCAGCGCAAGCCGTCCGATACGAACCACCGCATCGGGGTCTTCCGCGTTTACGTGGAAGATCGGAATCGGCAGCCGCCTCGCAAGGTCGCTGGCGAAGCGTCCGCTGGCGTAGTCGCTCGGATTCGTAGTGAAGCCGAGCAGGTTGTTCACAATGATGTTGATGGTGCCGCCCACATTATAGGCTGGCAGATAGCTCATGTTCAGCGTCTCAGCCCAGATGCCCTGTCCGGCAAAAGCCGAGTCTCCATGCATCAGGATAGGCAGGGTTTGCCGTTTACCTTCGGCTCCGCGCCGCGTCTGCTTAGCGCGCACACGCCCCAGCGCGACGGGATCAACCGCTTCAAGATGGCTGGGATTGCTGACCAGGTGAATCCTCATGCGCTGACCGTTGAAGTCGCGAAAACCGGTCGCACCCAGGTGATACTTCACATCTCCGCCGCCCAGGGTTGAGCGTGGATCGACGTCCTCGAAGCCTCCATATATGTCTGTAGCGGAGCGGCCCACCGTGCTGCTAACCGCGGTCAGTCGCCCGCGATGGCTCATCGCCATTACGCACTCTTCACATCCGTGCGATGCAGCTCCAGAGAGAATCTCTTCCATCAGTGGAATCAGAGCGGTATTGCCTTCCAGCGAAAAGCGCTTCGTGCCGATATAGAGCGTCTGCAGCATCTGCTCGAATATGTCGGCTTCCAGTAACTGCTTCAAAATAGCTTCCCGATCAACTTCGGGCTGCGCGCCTTCCAGCCGATCAATAATCCACTGGCGGCGCTCGGGGTCAGGAATATGCATGAACTCGGCGCCCACGGTGCCGCAATAGATTTCGCGAGCGCGGTCAGCGTCGGGGCCGCTGATCTTCAGTTCGGAATATTCAAGCGGCAAGAAATGGCCGATTGGATCCAGGTCTGCCTGCAAGTATCCCCAACGACGGAATAATTCAAAGGTGTGCTCTCGTGATTGAGTTTCCGAATTTGCTTCCGATGAAATGATTTGAGCCTGTGACACTTTGCTCCTGGCCCGGTATGGAATTCCGGGACTTGAATGACGTAAATATCCGCTATGATCCCGTTGCTCAGGGTATCAAAAGCTGGCTTAGGCCGCTATCCGGTCTATCTACAGAGTTGGATTCGCATGGGTGCGCGCAGGATTTTGAAATTTCACCGAATTCCACTCGTGATGTCCTATTCGGAGACACTGCTCCTCAGGCTTTCAGCGCTCCGGTGTACACGGCCATACCCACAACACAGTCCACACCCTCTGCACCGAGCCGACTTACTTCGTCCATTGATTTGATGCCGCCGGCCACGATGAGCTTGCGGTTGGTTGCCGCCTTGAGTCCTGCAATCACTTCAAATGGAAAGCCGCTCATTGTGCCTTCGGTATCGATATGCGTGTATAGATAGCCGGAACAGAACTCATTCGTCTGCAGCATCATCTCCGCAGGCGTCAGGGCCGTTCCCTCTTGCCAGCCCTTGATAGACACTTTGCCGCCGCGGGAATCCACAGCGAAAAGCAGGCGCGCGGGAGCCGCATAGTGTGCCAAAGCCTGTGCCATCTCCACATCGACTCTGCCATCCTTCAGCAGCGCAGATCCGATAATGACCTTCTTGGCTCCTGCCTGCAGCATCTTTGACGCGGCGTCCACCGAGCGGATTCCCCCGCCAACCTGCACCGGCAGGTGCTGGCAAATGTGGTGAATGAGCGCGGTGTTCTCGCCTTTGCCCATCGCAGCGTCAAGATCAATCAGTTGCACCATCGGATAGGGAAGAAAGCGGTCGATCCAGTATTGAAGATCATCGAACTCCAGCGCCTTCTTCTCGCCCTGCACTAACTGGACGACCTTGCCACCCATGAGATCAATTGAAGGAATCAACATCTGCTTGTGTCCTTGGTATTAGTCTTCGGTAAATGTAAGTCGTCAGGGCATTCACTAGCAGGGCAGTCTCACCGGAATTCCTTCTCGCTGCAACTCTGCCTTGAGTTCACGCACATCATGAATGCCAAAGTGAAAGATCGAAGCGGCCAGAGCGGCGTCAGCACAGCCCGTCTTGAACACTTCCACAAAGTGCCGGCCGGTTCCCGCGCCGCCGCTCGCAATCACCGGAATGCTTACGGCAGTGGCCACGGCAGCAGTGAGCGGACAATCAAATCCATTGCGAGTTCCATCGCAATCCATCGAGGTGAGTAGGATTTCACCGGCCCCGCGGGCTTCCGCTTCGCGCGCCCACGCCACAGCATCGTGACCAGTGGCAACGCGGCCTCCTGCAAGATAAACCTCGGCCTCGACCGTTCCATCGACTGATACCTCGGCACCCGCTTTGCGCTTGGCGTCAATTGCAAGAATCACAGCCTGAGAGCCGAAGCGCTCCGCGATCTCAGCGATAATCTCCGGCCTTTTGATTGCCGCGGAGTTGATGCTGATCTTGTCGGCGCCCGCGTCGAACAGTGCCGAGGCATCATCGAGCGAACGCACTCCGCCGCCTACCGTGAAGGGCACAAAAAGCTGGCGTGCGGTTCGTCGCACCACGTCGATCAGGATGGGGCGCGCATCGCTGGTGGCCGTAATGTCGAGCAGCACGATTTCGTCGGCTCCGCTGGTTGCATGCAGGTGCGCTAGCTCCGAAGGGTCGCCCGCGTCGATCAAGTCCACAAACTGCACGCCCTTCACCACGCGGCCTTTGGTCACATCCAGGCAGGCGATGATTCGCTTGGTAATTCCGGTACTCATCGCGCGCTCCTCTCGTCCGCGTAATTACAGAAGTTCTTGAGAATTCGCAAACCAGTATCGCCGGATTTTTCAGGATGAAACTGCACGCCAAAAACATTCTCGCGCTCTACGCACGCCGCAAATGTCTCCCCATAGCAGGTGACCGCCGAAACGTCTTTGACGACCGGTGCGCGATAGGAGTGCGTGAAGTAAACGAAACTGTCGTCGGGAACGCCATCAAGCAAGCGAGAATGCTCGCCATGAGCGGTGCGCCGAATCTGGTTCCATCCCACGTGGGGAACCTTGAGTTCGGTCTTGAATCGCTCGCATGGACCTTCAAACAGTGCCAGTCCTGCAGTCTCCGGAGCTTCGGTGGACCCCGCAAACTGCCACTGCATTCCCACGCAGATGCCGAGAAACGGAACGCCGCGGGATATCGCCTCCAGCACTGCATCACGTACGCCGCTGGTCGCCAGCCGCTCGGTGGTGCAAAAGTGCCCCACGCCCGGCAGCACCAAGGCTTGCGCATCGCGCACCAGTGCGGGATCCTCGGTGACCACGCACTCTTCGCCAAGGAAAGTGAAAGCCTTGCGAACACTCGTGAGGTTGCCGGCTTTGTAATCAATCAGCGTAATCATCTACAGCAGCCCTTTGGTTGATGGCAACATCTCTGCCAATCGTTGATCTTTGCTGCAGGCAGCGCGCAGTGCGCGGGCAAAGGCCTTGAAGAGCGCCTCGATCTTATGATGATTGGAACGTCCGTACATGGTCTTCAGATGAACATTGGCGCGAGCTCCGCGGGCGAATCCCTCGAAGAAGTCGAAGACCAACTCACTCTGCAGGTCACCCACCAGACGCACGCGAACTTTCGTATCCACCACACAGGCGGCGCGACCGCTCAGGTCCACCGCAGCGATGCCCAAGGTCTCATCCATCGGCATCAGGAAATATCCCGCACGAAGAATTCCCTTCTTGTCGCCAAGCGCGCGATCGAATGCCTCGCCGAGAGCAATGCCAATATCTTCCACCGTGTGGTGTTGATCGACATCGAGATCTCCGCGGCATGCCAGCGCCAGATCGAATCCGCCGTGCCGGGTGAACAACTCCAGCATATGGTCGAAAAAGCGGATACCGGTTTCCACCTTGTAAATTCCAGTTCCATCGATGTTGAGCGTCAACGCAATCTGCGTTTCCGTCGTGATGCGCTCGAGTTTGGTGCCTCGAGGAAGGGACTTGGCCGCTTTCTTCATTGAGCCTCCTTAGCGAGCAGGGCGGGATGCTGTCGCGCGGTAAATCCAATACTGGCCAGCACCTCGGGAAGTTCGCGCAGCAACCGCTGCGTCTGCAGTTCATTGCCGAGCGTAATACGCACGCAACCCGCACAGCCGGGATCGCTGTTGCGATCACGAACCAGGATGCCGCGCTGCCGCATCTGCGCCACAACTTCCTTGCGATAATCGCCGAAGTACGCCAGTACGAAATTTGCCCGAGAGGGCCAGTAAGGGATCTGGCGCTCTCGGTAAAAGCATTCCAGTTGATTGCGCCCTTCCAGCACCTGGGCAACGTAAGTGGCGATGTAGTCGCTATCGTCCAGTGCGGCGGTCAGGCAGGTGAGCGCAACTCCGTTCACGTTATACGGCGAGGCCACGCGGCGCAGCATCTTCATCTGTGCATCCGAGCCCATCAGCGCGCCCAGGCGGAATCCCGCAAGCCCATACGCCTTTGAAAACGTGCGGCTCACAAACAAGTTGTCAATCGCGCCCACCTGGTCAAGCAGGCTCTCGCCGCCAAAGTGAATGTATGCTTCGTCAATCAACACGGCCGCATTCGGTGCGGCATGGACAATCGCCAGCAATTGCTCGCGAGTGGCGACTGCTCCCGTTGGATTGTTAGGGTTTGCAATACAGATGAGTCGGGTCTTGGGAGTGATGGCACGCAGCAATGCCACGGCAGGAAAACTGAACGTCTCGTCGGATTGCACTGCGCGAACCGTCGCTCCTGTTGCCAACGCGTAGATCTCATACATGCTGAAAGTTGGCACGGCGATCAATGTCTCGTCTCCAGGCTCAAGATAGGTCTCGGCCAGCAGATGAATCGCCTCGTCCACGCCATTCGTCAGCAGTACGTGCTCAGCGGAAATTCCAAGATGCTGCGCCGCCGCCCGCTCACCCGGTTCGCGCTCAGGATATCGATTGAGCGTCTCGGCCGTAATGGAGTGCAGCGCCTGCAGAACACGCGGAGAACATCCATCGACGTTTTCGTTAAAGTCGAGACGGAGCCCTTCACGTCCTCCCAGCGGCGGGTGATACTCCTTCAGCGTTTCCACAACGCGACGCGCTCGCAATGAGGAACTCATTTTTTCAACCTCACGCGCACGCTCTCGGCGTGGCCCTTCAATCCCTCGGCCTCTGCCAGCAGCATGACCGTCGGCGCAATCCTCTCCAGGCCTTTCTGGCTCGCCTCCTGAAGAGTGATGATGCGGACGAAATCAATCACGTTGAGTCCACCGCGATAGCGCGCCACGTTGCCCGTCGGCAGAGTATGGTTAGGCCCGCTGGCGTAGTCGCCCAGCGACTGTGCCGTGTAATCACCGAGAAAAATTGAGCCTGCGCACTTCACGTCGTACACATCCTCAGGAGGGACCGTGACGTGTTCGCCACCGAGTTCGTTGGTCCACTCGATCGCCTGCTTGCGGCTCTTCGCCACCAGCGCCACGCCCCGCGTACTGAGTGACTGTCTGGCAATTGAGTTGTTTTCCGCCATCGCATCCGCAAACTTGATGACGGACTTCGCGAGGCGGGTACTGGCGGTTACAAAAATGGCGAGCGCCTCAGGATCGTGTTCAGCCTGTGCAACCAGATCGCTGGCAATGAACTCCGCATTGCCCTCGGTGGCACAATAGACAATCTCTGTCGGCCCAGCGAGAAAGTCGATACCGCAATCAAAAGAGACCAGCTTTTTCGCCAGTGTGACATACGTATTGCCAGGACCTACGATTTTGTTGACCGCTGGAATGCTCTCGGTTCCGTAGGCAAATGCTGCAACAGCCTGTGCACCGCCAATGCGGTAAAATTCGGTGACGCCGAGGATGGATGCAGCCGCAAGTGTCTCCGGAGCGGGACGCGGCGAAACAACCGCAATGCGTTTGACACCCGCAACCTGCGCGGGGATCACCGTCATCAGCACCGTCGAAGGCAACGGATACCGGCCACCCGGAGCGTAGCAGGCCACCGATTCCAGAGGGCGAATTACCTGTCCCACGCGCATCCCCGGATGAATTGTGCGAATCCATGGACGTGGCAGTTGCCATTCAGCAAAGTTGCGGATGTTCTTCGCAGCGATCTCAATTGCATGGATGAACTCGTTGCTCACCATCGCGAGCGCCGCTTGCATTTCTTCAGCGGAAACACGCATGGACGCACCTTCGGCAAGTCCATCGAACTTGCGCGCGTAATCGAGCAACGCGGCATCGCCGCCGTTGCGCACCTGCCTCACAATTCCTGTGACCGACTTCTCCACTTCTGGATCAAACGAAGCGTATCGGTGGGCCAGTGAGACGACGGCCTGCGCCGCCTCCTCGCCGTTCAGCAGTTTCATTACATCACCACCTTGTTCAGCGGATACTCGACGATTCCCGTGCCACCTGCGGCCTTCAGGCGAGGAATCACATCGCGCACAACGGCTTCTTCCAGAATCGTGTTGACTGCGACCCAATCCGAATTGCTCAGGGCTGAGATGGTGGGAGAGTTCAGCGCAGGCAGCACGTCAAGCACTGTCTTCAAGTCCTTCTGCTGAACATTCAGCATGAGCCCCACGCGGCCTTGCGCGGCGATGGCGCCCTGCAACATCAATGCAATGTTGTCGATCTTGCGGCGCTTCCACTCGTCAGCATAGGCCTTCTTGTTCGCGATCACCTGTGTATTGGACTCGAGCACCGTATCCACGATGCGCAGACGATTCGCGCGCAACGAGCTTCCCGTCTCTGTCACTTCCACAATGGCGTCGGCAAGCATGGGGGGCTTGACTTCGGTCGCTCCCCAACTGAAATCCACCTGTACCGAAACGTTCTTGGAGGCAAAGTAATTTTTCGTTACTTCCACCAACTCCGTCGCAATCGTCTTGCCTTCCAGATCCTGAGCGCGCTGCACCGTTGAATCCTCAGGCACCGCGAGTACCCACCGCACGATTCCGCGGCTCTGCTTGGCGTAGATCAGGTCGCAGACGGCTTCCACATTCCGTCCGCTTTCGACTACCCAGTCCAACCCGGTGAGCCCTGCGTCCAGCGCGCCGTGCTCCACGTACCGCGCCATCTCCTGCGCACGGATCAACATGCATTCCAGTTCAGGATCGTCAGTAGAAGGAAAGTACGAGCGACCGTTGGCATAGATTTTGAAGCCGGCGGCGGCAAACAAACTTATGGTCGCATCCTGCAACGAACCTTTCGGGATACCTAGTCGAATCTTAGGCATTGGAGACCTCCGAAAAACTCAGCGGCTTGGTGAAGCAGGAGCGCGTGCCTTCGTGACAGACCAGACCATCTCCCTCAACGCGGACCTTGCAGAGAACCGTGTCATTGTCACAGTCGGTTGCGGCGTAGGTCAGGTGCAGACGGTTGCCACTGGTCTCGCCCTTGGTCCAGAGCTTGTTTCGAGTGCGGCTATAAAAAGTCACGTAGCCGGTCTTGAGCGTCTTGTCGAGCGCTTCCTGGTTCATGAATCCAACCATGAGAACGTCGCCATTGTCGGCATCTTGCACGATTGCCGGGGCGAGTCCCCCCATCTTTTCGAAATCGATCTGCATTGTCCTATTCCTCTTTTGGACTGGCTCAACAGGAGCATTCACGCGCAGCGGCAAAAAGAAAAACCCGCTGGTTGGATTGCGCCAGCGGGCCAGTGCTTGGATGATTGCCTGTTACAGGGATCCACGCGCCTCCGCCGACACAATCGCCGTATGGTGATGATGATGGCGGTGATGTAGGAGGGACGTCATGCCTCAATCCTAAACAGAGAGCACCGCCCCGGTCAACGGGAAAAAGCGCTAATTAGCAGAACTGGAAGCAGCGTTGCGCCGTATCCCTGGGTGTTGCGTCAAATACACTAGGGTATGCAGCCAGGGAGCTGGAAGGAATGAACGAAGAGACCGCAGCGGCCATTGAATCGCAAGGCGCCAGCCGCTACTACACCATGGGAGATACCACCGTACACGCGGTGGAGAACGTAAGCTTCTCGATCAGGCGTGGAGACTTCGCCGCGCTGCTCGGTCCCTCAGGCTCAGGCAAATCCACTCTGCTGAATTTGCTGGCTGGGTTAGACCGTCTCAGCACCGGATGCATCGTTGTTGACGGACGCGATCTTAGCACCATGGATTCCGAGGCGCTGGCCCGCTACCGCCGGCTCACCGTCGGCATGATTTTTCAATCCTTCAACCTCATACCCACCATGACCCTTGCCGACAACATTGAACTGCCGCTGCGGTTCGCGGAAACGCCTCGCGCCGAGCGCCATGATCGAGTGCTGGAGTTGCTGACGAACGTCGGACTCGCGCATCGCGCCAAACACAGGCCCACCGAACTAAGCGGGGGCGAGCAGCAGCGTGCAGCAATAGCCCGCGCCCTGGCTAATCGTCCCTCCGTGCTGCTGGCCGATGAGCCAACCGGGAACCTCGACAGCCGAAACGGCCAGGAGGTGATGGCATTGTTGCAGGACTTGAATGAGAGGGTGGGGGTGACCATTTTGATGGTGACGCACGATCCGTCGCTGGCAGCGCACTACGCCCGCCAGTCTCTGCACATGGCCGACGGCAAACTGGTTACCGAAGTGGAGGCAGAGCGATGATTCGCCAGGACCTCTTCGAACTTGCAGCTCGCAATATGCGCAACGCCCGTCTGCGCAATGCCCTTACCACCATGGGAATCGCGGTTGGCGTCGCCTCGCTGGTTGCCATGCTTTCCCTTGGAATCGGATTGCAGGGTTTCGCCAATCACCAACTGATGAAGTCTGGAATGTTTCAAACCGTCTTCGTTACCAGCCGGCAAGATGTGCGAAACATGGATGAAAACTCCGACGCCAAGCCCGAAGAATCTCCTGCACTCAACGACGACGCGCGGACGAAGATCGCAGCTCTGCCGGGAGTTGAAGAAGTTGCTCCTGAAGTGCGTGCGACCGCTGAGGTGCAGTATGGAGACAAAACCAACTTCACGCTCCTCGCCGGACTGCCACAATCGGCACGGGAGGAAGACTCGGTTGAAAAGGTGAAAGGAAGATTTTTCAGCGGCCCCAAAGCCAATGAAGTTTTGTTGCAACGTGATTTCGCGAAGAAGCTTGAGAAGGACCCGGCCTCCGTGCTCGGCAAGACCCTGACCGTGCGCTTTGCGGAGCGCCAGAATGGTGATACCAGCGGCAGTTTCAGCATCGAGCGCCAGGAAAAACAATTCGTCATCGTCGGCTTGTTGGATGAAGAGCCTTTCGGCGGTATGCGAATGATCAGCCGTGCGCGCGTTTTTCTACCAACGCAGACCGCCGAATCCATGAACCTGATGCAGCCCGCGGATACTCAGCAACTCGTGCGCTCCACGTCTGGTGCGCGCACTTACTCCATGCTGACCGTGCGCATGAAGTCGGCGGCCTACGCAGAAATAGTGGAGGACGCGGTGAAGAAGATGAACTTCTCGGCCTACTCCTATCTCGACGCCACCCGCAGCATGCGCCGCTTCTTTGCCGTGCTCGACATGTTTCTCGGAATTTTCGGCTCGCTCGCCCTCGCCGTGGCATCGCTCGCCATTGTGAACACCCTCGTAATGGCCGTCTTGGAACGCCGACGCGAGATCGGAATCATGAAGGCCCTGGGTGCCAGCGACATCGACGTGAAAAAACTCTTCTTTGCCGAAGCTGCCACCATGGGCTTGATTGGCGGCGCGCTCGGCGTGGCGCTCGGCTGGATCATCGGTCGCGCCATCAACTTTGGCTCGAACCTGTACCTGCATAAGATAATGAAGATGCCGACCGAGAATCTCTGGACCGTGCCGCTGTGGCTTGTCGCCGGAGCCATCGGATTTGCCGTGCTGGTCAGCGTGCTTGCCGGGATCTATCCCGCAGCGCGTGCCGCCAAACTCGATCCGGTGCAGGCGCTGCGATACGAATGACGTATATCGATAATTTGCCTTGGAGTGAAATGAAAGCTGCGTTTCGCGGAATTGCCGTGCTTGGAGTTCTTCTTCTTTCGCTTTCGCTGAGCTTTGCGCAGTCCGCTGGCGGTCACTCGAAGATCGAGTGCTCCACGCTGGAAAGTAAAATTCTCAGACGGGCTGTGCCCTACTGCGTGATGCTTCCGCCCGGCTATGCAAAGGAGAAAGACCGCCGCTATCCCGTTGCCTACTACTTGCATGGCCTGGGAGACAACGAACAATCACTGGTGAATCTGGGCGGATGGTCAATTTACGACCGCTTGATGAGTGAGAAGAAGATCGGCGAGTTCGTGCTCGTAGCTCCGGCGGGATTCACCTCGTTTTATATAAACTCCCGCGACGGCAAATTCCGCTACGAGGATTTTTTTCTGCAGGAGTTTCTGCCTGCCATGGAGAAGAAATATCGCATTGGCACGACCCGCGCGCAGCGAGGAATCATGGGGATCTCCATGGGCGGCTACGGCGCGCTTCACTATGGATTCAAGTATCCGGAGAAGTTTGCCGCCATCAGCGCGAACATGCCAGCCCTCGTCGAACGCCTGCCTCGCGAACTTCCTCAAGAGCGGCAGCAGAAGTTGATGAGCGAACTTTTCGGCAACCCGCCTGACATAAAGTTTTACGAGAAGAATTCGGTCTTCCATCTGGCGCGCACGGCTCCTTTACCGGAGCTCAAGCGGATGACCATCTACTTCGACTGCGGCGATCACGATCACTTCGGCTTCAATGCCGGAACCGAGGCAATGGGCAAGCTGCTCACAGAGCGCGGCGTCCCTCATGAATCGCATATCTTCCCCGGCGGTCACGACTGGCCCTTTGTGCTCGCACATTTTCCGGCGTCCCTGGAGGCGCAATCGAAGGGCTTGGGGGCGAAGTAGTATGTCGGCAAAATTGGAAGAACGAATTGCACTCCGTCATGACGATCACGTGTTCGTCCTGACGGGAGCCGGTATTAGCGCCGAGAGTGGGCTGGCGACATTTCGCGGTTCGGATGGACTCTGGGAGGGCGAACGCGTGGAGGACGTCGCATCTCCACGGGGCTGGCACCGAGATCCCGAGCGCGTCTGGCGTTTCTATTCCACGCGTCGAATAGCCGTTACAAAAGCCAAGCCTAACCCCGCGCATTTGGCCCTGGCGAAACTGGAACAGGAGCTCGGCGCAAGCTACTTTCTCTGCACGCAGAATGTGGACAACTTGCACGAGCGCGCTGGATCGCAAAATCTCGTCCACATGCATGGGGAACTTTTCCAGTCCTGCTGTGACAGTTGCGCGCGCGAGCCATTCGTCGACGTGCGCCTCTACGAAACCAAGGCAGAGCATGGTCGTTGCGAGTGCGGCGGGCGCATTCGTCCCAATATCGTCTGGTTCGGCGAGGTGCCATTTCACATGGAGCGCATCTTTGAGGAGTTGAATCGCTGCACAGTCATGCTGGTGGTCGGGACCTCGGGTGTGGTGCAACCCGCAGCCAGTTTCGTGCATTGGGCTAATCAGCGCTATGGCAATGGCGAGTCGAGTGTGCGTACGTATTACGTCGGGCCGGAGCATCCGGCAAACGCTGGCGCATTCACGCAGGTCTTTCAGGGCCGCGCCGGAGAGGTTTTGCCACGCGTTCTGAAGCGATGAGAGAAGATTCTGGTTGACCTTGGGCCGCATCGCGGACGACAATCGGGACTCCTGCCGATCGTTGGCAGGCTCCCTCAAATGCTGATTTATCTCTGTGGCGCTATCGAATACTCCCCCGACCATGGCAATGCCTGGCGGACTGAGGTCACGCGTTTTCTTCACGAGCTTGGACATGAGGTCTATGACCCCGCGCTCGATGAGAAAAAGGACCTGACTGACTTAGAACTCCGCGAATTTCGCGGCTGGAAACAAACCGACCTTCCGCGCTTCCAGCAGACGATTCGCAAAATCATTCAATATGATCTGGATTGGGTCGAGGAGCGCTGCGATGCGCTGGTCGCTTACTGGGACGAACACGCGGAGAAGGATGCAGGCACGCAGGGCGAACTCACCGTTGCGTATCGCCGCGGATTGCCCGTGTACCTGGTGACGAAGCTGCCGCCTCAACAGGTGAGCGGCTGGATCCTTGGCTGCGCTTCGCAGGTATTCTCAAGCTTTGAAGAGTTGCGCGAATACCTCGTCAGAAAGCGCTCCCGCGAGCTGGCTTTCGCCTGAGGTCGTGCGATGATTTGTACACACTCGTTTCATCGCCGAGGAAAAATAGATGACTGAGCCAGACAACAGCATGGCCCCGAAGACGGTCGCGGGCGCGCGCCGTCGATTGGGCTTTGTGGCTCTGCTGTGGTGGATTGCCGCGTTGGCCGGAACCGTTGGCGTAGTGCAAGGACTCTCGGCAGGCTGGGTCAGGCTGATTTTCGTCGGCATCGCTTGGATTTTCGCGCTGTTTTTCAGTTATGCGTGGTGGGTTGTTCGCAAGGGAAAATTCACCTCCGAAGGTTGAGCGAGTTCCTATGCGCAAACTTACTCTTGCTCTGGTGATCATTGCGGTGGCCGTGCTGCTACCAACGCTTGCACCGGGTTGGGGCGACGTTGGACATACCACGATCAACCGCGTAGCCGCCGAGAAGATTCCGGCCAGCATGCCGCAATTTCTCAAGGCTGCCTCCGGCCATATCGGCTGGCTTGGCCCAGAGCCCGACCGCTGGCGCTCGAATCTTGAAAAGCCTCTGAATGATGCGCAGGCCCCTGATCATTTCATTGATCTTGAATTTGTGGACTGGCTCAATCCGCTCCCGCCGGACCGCTACAGATTCATTCAGGCTGTTTACGAATATCGCGCGCAGCATCCACATACCGACGTGCCGCAGCCGGAGAGGATCGGCTTCGAGCCTTATATCACCATCGAGATATTTGATCGCCTGAAGGTGGCATTCCGAGAGTATCGCCACGCCCAGGCCGGAGGCCGCTCAACCGCCGATGCTGAAGCCAACGCGATCTTTTACGCCGGATGGATTGGACACTACGTCGGCGACGGCGCTAATCCCATGCATGCCTCCATCCAGTACAACGGATGGGTCGGGCCGAATCCAAAGGGCTACTCCACCGCACATGACGTCCACTCGAAGATGGAGACCGTCTTCGTGAATGCCAACCCCGAGGTCACCAGGATCAACGATCTGGTAGGTGCGCCAAAACATCTCGATCATCCTTTCGAGGACTACATCGCCTATCTACGCCAGTCGCAATCGAAAGTTGAACGCGCCTATCAGTTGGAAAAACTCGGTGGCTTTGACGGCAAAGGGACACCCGAGTCGCGCGAGTTTATTCGCCAGCAGCTTGCCCGGGGTTCGCAGATGCTGCTAAACATGTGGTACACCGCATGGATGGATTCCGCCGATGACCCTGAGGCAAGGCATTGACAAGCACGGGCCTCGCGCTTGTATTCGCGCCAGTATCTTCGCCGGCCGCAATTAGAAAGCCGCTCGCATCTGCGAGCGGCTTTTTTCAATCACGCGGAATCTAGAACTTGCTCTCAAAATCTACGAAGCGATGTTCCAGCCGCCATTCTTCGCGCGCCTTCTCATTGCTGTTCAAGAATTTCATACAGGAAGGTGCTGGAACCGAAACTGGCTTGTCGCCAGCGCACTCACGTACCGGGATGAACTTGCGCGCATCCATCCACAGGCTGGAGCCGGGAAGAAATGCGTGTTCGAGACTGGTGCGCGCCATTTTTTTTAGCGTCACGTAGTCCAGTCCCTGGTCCAGCACGGCACGCTCGTACTCGCGCGTCATTTCAGAACGCGACACGCCTTCGTCGTCGGTTGCCAACGCGACCGGAACTCCTGCCTTCAGGTACATTGCCAGCGGATGCTGTTTTCCCTTTACTCCAAGAATGCCCTCGTTTGAACTCAGGCAGATTTCCACCATCACGTTCCGTCTCGCCATCAGGGCCAGCAGTTCGTGCGGATTTTCCTCGTACATCACATCCACGCCGTGGCCGATTCGTTCAGCCTTTCCCACTTCAACAGATTCGCGGATGTGAAAACGTAATCCATCGGGCGGCACAATACCCGGCTTCAATTCGCCTGCGTGCAGAGTCAGGTGTACGCTGGGGTACAACCCCTTGAGGAAGTTCACCATTTGCATGTGCAGATGAAAGTCGTGCATCGGCACGTACCAGTCCTCGGGCTGCACCAGGTTGAGCGCAACCACTCGAGAATCGTGGCTGGCCAGCTCAAACCCCATCAGTATCTGGGCGAAGACCTGTGCGGGCTTAGCGGCACGGGAGACACTGTAGATGTAGCGCACGTGTACCGCGCAGCCTCCGCCGCGGGTTTCCTGTTCACTGGCACACTTGAGCACCTCATTCCTGCCCCGCTCCATCTCGTCGAGATTCTTGCGCGCCTCTTCCACGGCTGCGGTAAAGTCTGCGCCCAGCAGCTTTTGACGCATTGCCGCAAAATCAGGGTCATAGCCGATTTTGTTGCCTAGCGCGGAGGCGCGTCCATGATCTGGCGAGAGCATCAGTTCCACGTACTGCACGTTTCCATCTGCGGCGCGGCGGGTCACTTCGGCTAGAATCTGCCCCATGTGCGGCTCGGTTGCCGCGCCAAATTTCGCGAAGGCATCAAAGAAGTGATCGTGCCCATCGAGCCAGGGACGCATGCCGCGCATTGACCACGCATCGATTGCTTGCCGGTACAGTTCAGGATCGCTCAATGTCTGGCGCGCTTCGGCCTGATTGGACTGACAAGGCGGTTGCGCCAACGCGAGCGACTGGCGATCCATGCACAGACCCGACTCCGCCGCAAACTGTATCAGGCTCTCTGCGTACACCGCTCCAGTAATGTGGTTGTGCAGATCGCCGCCTTTTGGCATTTCTTTGAGCAGCGCATAGAGCGCACCATTATTCGCCCGCGCTTCACCCAGCGCCTTTTCCGTGCGTCCCTCCGGAGTGTCTGGAGTGTGAGACTCTGATTCCCTGGCAATTTCGTGGGCAGCTGTAGCGGGGCGCGCGGGGGCGTTCTTGAATGCCTGGATCTGCGATGCGGAGGCACCAATGGCGAGAGCTACGACAAAGAGACTCAACAATCTTCCCGCGCTATGCTGGCGCATGGCTTCCTCCGTGGGCCCCTTTTGTGCTGAACTTCTCAATGATATCGCGAATTGACATTGCGAGTCTCGCGTCCGAAACCGCCGTGTCCCCCTCATAAGGTTTCCCTGTTGCAACTTTCGCCGATACCTTCTACTATCCATTTTCTTATTCCTCGGCAATCGCAAATGCTTGGAGCGCGTTATTGTGTCAGATCTACGAATACTTTTTTCGCGTGAACAGATAGCCTCCCGTGTCGCCGACCTGGGCCGGCAGATTACCTTGGATTTCGCCGGAGAGCCTCTCGTCCTGGTGGGCGTTCTCAAAGGCGCCGCCATTTTCCTCAGTGACCTCTCACGCCAGATTGATTTGGATTCCACCTTCGACTTCATCGCTGTATCCAGCTATGGCAACCAGAAACAGAACAGTGGCGAGGTCAAACTGCTAAAGGATGTCGACCAATCGATGGAGGGCAAAAATGTGATTCTGGTCGAGGATATTCTCGACACCGGCCTGACCATCTCATATCTCAAAAAGGTAATTCTCGCGCATCATCCAAAATCCTTCCGCATTGCGGCTCTGCTCGACAAGAAATGCCGTCGCAAACAGCCTATCCAGGCCGACTACGTGGGATTCGAAATTCCCGACGAATTTGTTGTTGGTTACGGAATGGACTATGCCGAACGTTACCGGAACCTGGCAGATATTTGTGTAGTACCTTAGCGACTCGGCGCCCGCTTGGCCGTACACTAATGGAGCTACATTTAAGGCCGCTCGCGGTCGAAGTAGGTAATTGGATGTTTCACGCAATTATGTTGAATCCCTCCGCTGAAGCCATTCGCAATGACTGGCACATGGCGGCGAAGCTCATCGATCACACCCTATTAAAACCAGATGGCACTCGCAAAGAGGTTTCCGCGCTTTGCCGTGAAGCGGCTGAATACGGTTTTTATTCCGTGATGGTGAATCCCTCCAACATTGCGCAGTGCAAGGCTGAATTGCGCGGCACGGATGTCGTCGTCGGAACCGTGATCGGTTTTCCGCTTGGCGCTACCACATCGACCTCGAAACTGGCGGAAGCCAGCGACTCGCTGCGGCTTGGCGCCACTGAGTTGGACATGGTCATTAACGTGGGAGCGCTGAAGAGTGGAGATCGCGACCTGGTGCAAATGGAGATGCAGTCGCTCGTGCATCTCTGCCATCGCTCTGGCGCGCTGCTCAAAGTGATTCTTGAAACGGCTCTGCTCACCACCGAAGAAAAGATTCTGGTCTGCCAGCTCGCTGCTGCCATTGATGTCGATTTCGTGAAAACCTCCACTGGTTTTTCCAGCGCCGGAGCTACCGCCGCCGACGTCTCCCTGATGCGTGGAGTGGTCGGAAACAGGATTGGCGTAAAGGCCGCGGGCGGAATCCGCACGGCAGAAAACCTGCTGGCAATGGTTGACGCTGGGGCAAGCCGCATCGGGGCAAGCGCCGGCGTGGCCATTGTAAAATCGCTCGGCGCAAGATAACGTCGTCGTCCGCAGCGGGCCTTCCCAATTAGAGGTCCGCGTCTTCGCGTACCTGCTCTCCAAGAAATTTCTTCCCGACGCTTCCCGAGTGGGATAATCTCAATTCGCTCTTTGCAGATCACTTACTCAAGACTGTTTGGTTTGTGAGAAGGAATGAATGGGACGATTCACTGGAGTACTGGGCGTGCTCTTTATTTTGGCCGGGGCGTGGCTGTTCTCCACCAATCGCAAGGCCATCCGGTGGCGCGTGGTGGCCACGGGAATCGCGCTGCAGGTTGTCTTCGCCATCTTCGTAATAAAAGTACGCTGGGGGCAAGAGGCAATTGGAGCGGCAGGCGAAGGAGCCAAGCGACTGCTATCCTGTTCCTTCGCAGGATCGCGATTTGTTTTTGGTGAGGCTGGCGCGCAGAACTCCAAGCTCGGTTTCATCTTTGCTTTCCAAGTGCTGCCGGCCATCATCTTTATCGCCGCGTTCTTCGCAATCCTGTATTACTTCGGCATCATGCAGTTTCTGATTCGCATGGTCGCCGTGGTCATGGAAAAGACCATGGGCGCAAGCGGCGCGGAGTCGCTCAATCTCGCTGCTTCTATCGTGATGGGACAAACCGAAGCTCCGCTTACGATTCGTCCTTTTCTCGCTGGCCTCACACAGTCTGAACTCATGGTGGTGATGACCGCAGGCATGGCGCACGTCTCCGGAAGCATTATGGCCGCCTACATTTTTGCCGGCGGTGTTGCACCGGCGCATCTACTGGCCGCAGTCATCATGACTGCACCCGGAACTCTCACGGTTGCCAAAATGCTTGTGCCCGAAACCGAAATTCCCGAGACCGCCAGCGGTGCCGAGCTGCCGAAAGAGGAGCGCGCCAGCAATGTGTTGGAAGCGGCAGCCAAGGGGACCAGCGATGGACTTGGTCTGGCGCTGAATGTGGCCGCCATATTGATCTCATTCCTGGCGATCATCTTCCTGGTCAACTCGCTGCTCGGGGGCACGCACAATTTTCTGGCGGCGCACGGCTTTGCTCGCTTCCCTGCCAGCCTTGAAATAATTTTCGGAGTTCTGTTCGCCCCCGTCGCCTTTATCATTGGAGTGCCGTGGCACGACTGCGTTGCAATCGGCAATCTGCTTGGCACGCGAATGGTGCTGAATGAACTGGTCGCGTTTTCAATGCTGGGCGCGCAGAAGACCGCACTCGATCCGCGTTCGTTTACCATTGCAACTTTCGCGCTCTGCGGCTTTGCTAATTTCAGTTCCATAGGAATTCAGATTGGCGGCCTCGGCGCTCTCGCTCCGTCGCGCCGCGCAGACCTTGCCCGACTTGGCTTCAAGGCGATGATCGCCGGGACCATGGCGAATCTGATGTCGGCGTGTATCGTGGGAGTTCTGTTATGAGTTCGCCGGACGCGAAGCACATTGCAATGGATGAATTCACCCGCGCTGAATCCGCGGCTGAGACCATACGCGCGACGCTCTGTCGAGGTCCTCAACTCGGAGTCCCGGAAATTGCGGTCGTCCTTGGTTCCGGCCTTGGCGCATTTGCCGACGAGTTGCACGATTCGGTTGCGATTCCCTACGCTGACATTCCCAACTTTCCGCTCTCCACCGCGATCGGCCACGCTGGCCGTCTCGTTGTCGGCAGGATTAGCGGCCTCACCGTGGCGGCCATGCAAGGCCGCGTTCATCCGTACGAGGGATACAGCAGCCGCGAGGTCGCTTTTCCGATTCGCGTACTTGCGCGCCTCGGCGTAAAGAGCCTGGTTCTTACCAATGCCGCGGGAGGAATCAACTCCGCCTACCAGCAGGGGGCGCTCGTAGTGCTCAGCGATCACATGAATCTGCAAGGTAGTAATCCACTTACGGGACCGAACGATGAGCGCTTCGGCCCGCGTTTTCCGGGCATGAGCGAGGCGTATTGCAAGAGCTATCGCCGGCATGCACAAGCTGCGGCACGAGAGCTGGGCATCGACCTCAAGGAAGGCGTGTATGCGGCGCTGGCTGGGCCAAGCTATGAAACGCCCGCTGAAATTCGCTACTTGCGCACGATCGGCGCTGACCTGGTTGGAATGTCCACGGTGCCCGAGGTGATTGCGGCACGTCACATGGGAATCGACGTGCTTGCGATTTCATGTGTCACCAACATGGCGGCGGGATTGTCTTCCGGCGAGATCCATCACGAGGAAGTATTAGAGACGGGCGAGCGTGTTCGCGGTACGTTCCTCGCACTTCTCACAGCGATTCTTTCGAAGATTGCGGCCGAGAAAAAGTAACGAAGCGGCTCTGCGGAGCCGCTTATTTTATAATTGAGCTA
>Ga0302320_10006305_pt1 | contig 26363 bp, 18 predicted proteins | sample Bog_T0_3_FD_202130 | JGI IMG/M metagenome (GOLD analysis project Ga0302320, IMG submission 202130) | Peat permafrost microbial communities from Stordalen Mire near Abisko, Sweden - Bog_T0_3 | ecosystem: Environmental > Terrestrial > Soil > Wetlands > Peat | place: Sweden: Abisko, Stordalen Mire... | reverse complement strand
CGAGTAGTAGTCAGTCTGCTCCCCCTTGATGGAATACGCGCGTCCCAGCGCATCGCTGTGAGAGCCGAGCCACGCGAGGCAGAGAACCAGCAGGATCCCCATGCACAGGAGCGCAAGTCGCCCCTTTGGGGTGGCGGATGTCTGGAGTGTCATCAGCGGCCCGAAGTAAGCCCAACCCAGCCTGCCCTTACAAGACGCCGGATTTCTCCCGGATCACGCCGCCAACGGCCACGAGGCCCGGAGCTAGATCTCGTATTCCGGTTCCGCCGCGCGCGCCAGCAGCTCGCGGTGGCCCCTCATCAGTTGAAAGAGATTCTGCTCAGTCATGCCGTACCGCATGGCCACGTCCTTCAGGGTATTCACGCCGCCAAAAGGAGTGGGGCCGTAGATCAGGGCGACCAGCGCCGCCAGGGACCTGTCGCGTCCCTTCGCGGTGGGTTGGTGCACCACATGGAGCAAGGCTGTGCTCAGGCGCTCGGTCGCCTCGAGGAGGTACATGTTCCTCTCTGCCGTGGAATTTTCCGCGGGACGAGGGTTGGGGCCATGGGCAGCGCCTGCGGCGTCCGAATTGGACCCTTCGGCTGCCAACGGCGTATCGGACGCCGGGGCCACGGCCTCGAGGCGCGGCGATGGGAGCGAGGCGTGGGTGTCCGGTCTTTGGAGAAATTCGTGCATGGCTTCGTGCATCGAAAGCCTTTCTCCAGTGGCCTGGTCGGCGGAGCATCCGTGGCGAGAGACGATCGAATGAAAGGAATCCGGACGGTCAATCATATAGAATTGGTAGGGATTAGAAAAACGCACAAAGCAATGGAAATAAGGCACATCAGTAATCCCGTTTTAGGATACCGCGTTAAGGTGAAACCCTATGAGCCGCCAATCCGCTTCGACGAGCCCTTCACAACCGAGCTTCCAGCATGACACTGGGATCCGCACAAAGCCCAAGCCGCGGGGGCTGTTCAGGGCGGGAGGGGATGAGGCCCGCGAGTCCGGGAAGCCTCGCGTGTTGCCGACGCAAGACACGACAAAGGGTCGTCGGCTGGCTCACACGATCGCGGGCATTCTCGCCGTCTCGGTGTTTGTCCTCGGCGCGGCCGCCGACGAAATCCCCGCCGGCGTTCCTACTCCTTACGTCCCGCCGGGAGACGTGGTCACCCTGGAGCAGTACACGGTGAGCGGATCGGGCCTCGAGGACTCGACGCTCCCCGAGCGCCCGGTCTCTGCGCTCTACGGCTTCGCGACACCCTACCAGGACATCCCGAGGAGCGTGTCGCAGATCACGCCGGAGCAGTTCGACAACGATGTCATCAACAGCGTGAACGACTTTGCTCGCTACAGCCCCTCGACGAGCCTGCTCACCGGCGCGGCGGTGAACGCCGGCACTCCCTACTTCCGCGGCTCCCAGGGTGACCTCTACCAGAACGGCGTGCGGCTCCTGACGCGCGGAACCAACAACCGCCCGTTCACGCTCAATCCCTATGAGAGCGCCGACCTGGTCGCGGGCCCCGCCTCCGTGATCTTCGGACCGTCGGCCCGCACGGCGGGCTACGTGAACTACATCACCAAGCAACCCTACTTCGACCAGGAGCACGGCTCCCTCACGCTCGACATCGGCCAGTGGTTTAGCGGCGAGGGCATCAAGGCGCAGGATTCCGCGCAGATCGATCTCGGTGCGCCGATCATCCCCGGCAAGCTCGCCTTCCGGGTGAGCTACGAGGCCGACAACAACGACTCGTACTACGAGAACACCCACGACAGCTACAACAACTTCTTCGGCGCGCTGGGCTGGAGGCCGAACCACACGACGGCCGTCGATTTCAACCTCGAGTACGGCCACTACGACTGGACGGTGAACAATTTCCAGAACCGCGTAAACCAGCAGCTGATCGACGACGGCATCTACCTCGCCGGGCCCGCGACGCCGATTGTCCAGGTCGGATCGGCGTTCTTCTCGCCGGTGCTCAACTCCTCGGGCGCGGCGACGGGCGGCTGGATCAAGCGCACGAAGGTGACGTCCGCAAGCGGGCTCACCTTCTATAACGCGGGCGCGGCGACGACGAACCCGACTAGCAACACGACGGCGGGAGCCGGCACGATCGTCGGCTACGTGCTCGATCCGTCGCTGGTCCAGCCCGAGGGCATACCCGCCTCCGACACGCTGAACGACCCGGCCTACCCGACATACACGAACACCGTCAATTTCCAGACCCGCCTCAAGAAGGAGGTGAGCGAGAACCTGGTGCTCGTGAACAGCCTTACCTACGGCCGCTACCAGACGGACAGCACGTCTAACGGGGGATTCTTCAACTACATCCTGGCCAGCTCCATCGAGGACCGCTTCGAGGCCCAGCTGAAACTGCTCTACAAGGTGTTTGGCCAGGACGTGGAGCACGACAGCAACACCGGCCTCGCGTTCCGCTGGGAGCCGAGCACGAACTTCAAGGACAGCGAGAGCGCGGCGTACGGCCCGACGGGCGACTTCTACAACCTGACGGGCAACCCCGAGTCGTTCAACCGCAACAGCTTCTTCGGGGCCCAGGTCTACCCCTTCGCCGGAACCACGAGCACCCCCGTCCTCACGAACTTCGGCTACCTGAAAGGGTTCTGGCAGTACCTGCCGGTCCCGCAGAGCACCAATCCCGGGGCAACCACCCCGGGCGGCAGCGCGGCGGGCACCGTCGTCGGGACGCTCGGGACGGCGGACTATTACACGCTGGAGGAGTGGGGCGGCATCTTCACCCAGCATTCATTCAAGATCGGGACACACCTGATCCTCGACCTGGGCGCGCGGGAGTCGCTCGCCTGGGCGCATGACTCCAATCCCATCTACACACCGAACATCCCGGGAAACAGCGCGCTCAGCGGATCGGTCCGCGTTCCCGAGCCTTCCTATTCCGGGAGCTTGAGCTACAAGCCGGTTCCGTGGCTGACCACGTACTTCACCTACGACTATGTGACCGCCACGGATGGCAACACGAGCGGCGCCGTGGGATTCTCCACAACGATTGCGGGAGTCGCCAACCAGCTCGACCCTTACAATTTCAAGAGTGTCAGCGAGCTGAGCGAGGCGGGGGCGAAGGCCGAGGTGATTCCCGACAAGCTCTTCGTTACGGTGGACGAGTACCGCCAGACACGCGAGGGCACGCTTGCACTTCCGGCTGGCGCCGCCGGCGCTGCGAACCCCATCCAGGCCCTCGGACTCTACCAGGGAACGGAGCTTTCCGTCCGGTACCAACCGGCCAAGCGATTCAGCCTTGGGGTCAACTACACCTACCTGGCCGCCACAAACCTCAACTCGAACTTCAGCGCCCCGGCGCCGATCGTGGCCGACAACTCCACCAACATCCTCGGCGCAACCACGGCGCTGAAGGGGGTCAACTCGCGCATAGTCAACCTGCCGCACAACACGGGGACCGCGTATGCGGTGTACCAATTCAGCTCCGGTTTCGGAGTGAAGGCCGACTACTCGATCCACGACGCCTACTGGGTCGCCACGGACGGATCGGTGACGGTGCCAGGCGACTACAACCTGGACGCGGGCATCTTCTACGACCAGGCGCGCTACCGCATCGCGCTCGACGTCGAGAATATCACCAACCAGCACGACCACGCGGGAGGCGCCACGCCGCTGCCCGGCGCCAACGCAGGGCTCAGGGTCACCTATCGCTTCTAGAAAATTCCCCATGAGCTCCACACGTCGCACATTCATCCAGGTTGCCGGGCTTGGCGCCGCCGCCAGCGCCCTTTTCCCGAAGCTCGCCCGCTCTGCCGCGGATTCGGGTTCCATCGAACGACCGGACGAGCGGCCGTCCCCTGTGCTCGTCGACTGGCACAGCCATGTGATAACGCCGGGCGAGATCGCGTGGCTGTCGGGCCGGGCCGCGGCCCCGCGTGTCTTTACCGACGACAAGGGCCGGACCGTGCTCCAGAACGTGACGACCGTGTCGGCCGCGGCGGGGAAGGCGTCCCCTACATCAGCCTCGGACCTTGAGACGCGCATACAGCACCTCGATGCGAACAAGGTCCAGCGCCAGCTCCTCAGCTATACGGTGGCGCTCGGCTATGACGCGACGGTGCCCGTCGAGGAGTTGAGACCCTTCTACCGTTCGTTGAACGATGAGCTTGGCGGGATCCTGAAAAAGTACCCGGGCCGGTTCCTCGGAGTCGCGGCGGTTCCGACCGCCGATCCCGCGTGGGCGGCCGATGAACTCAGGCGGACCACAAGGGACCTCGGCTTCATCGGCGTCGCTCTGCCCCTAAACACCTTTGCAACCGTCGAGGGGGCCCGCACGCAGGCCCCTCTCTTTGCTGCGGCGCAGACACTCGGAAGCCATGTCTTCATTCACCGCGCGCCGGCCAGCAGCTCAATCCCGGGCCAGCCACCCCTAATCGTGCCGGACGACTTCAACCAGCTAAGATGGGGCATAATAAGCAACACGCACCTGGTGAACGGGGCGATCACGCTCGGCCTCTCCGATTTCCTGGAGCCCTATCCCGATGTCACGGTGCAGGTGATCATGCTCGGCGGATTCTTCCCGTACCTGATCGACTCGATCATCGCCGCGGGTCCGCGCCTCAACATCAAGGATCCCCTGGCGCGACTCAGGCGGATCTATCTCGAGCCCGGTCCCTACTCGAGCAGCAACGGGGAATGGGTGGCGCTGGCAGCGCGGAAATTTGGCGCGGACCGGATCCTGTTCGGAACCGACTACGGCGTCGGGGGCGGCACCTCCCAGGACCGCCTGGCGCCCTCGATCGCATCCCTCGACAAGGCGCTCACGCCCGCCGAGCGGCAACTCATATATACCGATAACTCCCGCGTCCTCCTGAAGGCGCATGGCATCACCTAACCCTATACACCGGAAACCCCGTCACATGAAATCACGCCGCCAGTTCCTCCAGATGGGCGCCGCCGCAGCCGCGGTCGCCGCAATGCTGCCGTCACGCGTCCGGGCCCAGTCCGCGGCCGCCGCGCCTGAAGCCGGCGCAGGCGCTCCCAAGGGCCTCTTGGACCTCCACAATCACTGGATATCCCCGGGCGCCTACGAGGTGCTCTCGACCAAGACGGTGGGAGTTCGCTATGTGACGAACGAGAAGGGCGAGAGGAACCTCGTGCGCCCGGGTGCTCCTGCCGCCCAGGGTTCGCGACCCCCGGGCATCCGCGGCACCCAGATGTTTGATGGTCCGCAGACGCGGCTCGCGCACTTGGACCAGCACGGGGTCGAGCGCCAGTTGATCTCGTGGCCGACCACGTCCAACGTGGATCCCGACCTTACAGCTGACGAGGCAAGGCTCCTCTGGTCCACCTACAACAACGACCTTTCGGGTTTGGTCAGCGGAAACCCGAGCCGGTTCACGGGCGTCGCCGCCCTATCGACGCTGGATCTGGAGTGGTCCGCAGGCGAGCTTGCCAGGGCGCATGACAAGCTGGGCCTGATAGGTGGGGTTCTCCCCGTGAACGGCTTCGCAACCCTCGAGGGCGCCAAGGAATTTGCGCCGGTCTTCGAGGTCGCCCAGAAATACAAGAGCCACATCTACCTTCACACCGGTTACGCGAACGCCCGCATCCCGGGTCAGCCCCCCAAACCCGCCCACGAGGACTCGAAGACGGCGCGAGCGGCCTTGGACAACCTCTGGAATTTCACGGCGTCGACAATCACGCTCGCGTTCTCCGGCTTTCTCGACGCCTACCCCGACGTCACCGTGCAGGTGGCCCAGCTGGGAGGCGTCGGGGGCATCGCCCTCGTGGCCGAGTCGGTCCAGCAGTCGGCCGCCGTCAACGGCATCACCGACATCCGCGGGAAATTCAGGAACATCTACCTCGACACGGGCGCCGGAGGGCGCGGACCGGAGGCGATCGCCCTGGCGGCTCGCGTGATCGGGTCCGATCGAATCCTCTTTGGCACGGACTATGGTGCGGCAGCGTCTGTGGTCCCCGTGATCGAGAACGTCGAGCACTCGCCGCTCACGCCCGAGGACAGGAAGAAAATCTTCAGCGAGAACGCGCGCACGCTCCTCGCCTCGAAGGGAGTGGCCGTGTAGGAAAGCGTCCCGGCGCCAACGCGGTAACCGGCGGGTCCAGGAACGCCGCGGCCCTCCATCAGCAATTTCCAGACACACTCGGATGCACCGTCGGCTCTTTGATCATTGCATTCGCCGGCGTGCGCTGGGTGCTAAGACGAGAAGGCGGAAATGAGCTCAGGGTCGGCGGCACGCGCGCGCTTTTTGTAAATCGAATGGACCACTTGTTGCACTCTGAGAGACCGGACCCCATGCCCCTCGGCAATCAGTGTTTCGGTGCCTCATCCGCTATCCCGTCCAGTTCTGCCAGCACGTCCTGGGAGAGGGTCAGCTTACCCGCCGCGAGATTTTCCCGAAGATGGGCCACCGACGAGGTGCCTGGTATCAGCAGGAGGTTGGGCGAGCGGTGAAGAAGCCATGCCAGGGCTACCTGCATCGGCTTGGAGGCAAGCCTCTCCGCGACGGCGGAGAGTGTCGACGACTGGAGGGGAGTGAAGCCGCCCAGCGGGAAGTAGGGGACGTAAGCGATGCCCTGGCGCTCAAGGCTGACGATAAGGGCGTCGTCCTCCCGGTGGGCAAGGTTGTAGTAGTTCTGGACGCAGACCACCGGCGTGATCGACTGCGCCTCGGCTATCTGGGTGGCCGTCACGTTGCTGACGCCGACGTGCCGGATAAGCCCTTGCTTCTGGAGTTCGGCCAGGACGCCCACCTGCTCGGCAATGGATCCCTCTGACGTGCCATGACCGGAACCCACCACGCGGTAATTGACGATGTCCAGGGCCTCGAGTCCCAGGTTGCGGAGGTTGTCGTGGACGCCATCGATGAGGTCCTGGCGCGCGAACGCCGGCCTCCACGACTTGTCGGCGGGCCTTCGGGCCCCGAGCTTGGTGACGATCACCAGCCCGGTGGGGTAGGGGTAGAGCGCCTTCCTGATGATCTGGTTCGTGACGTGAGGGCCGTAGAAATCGCTCGTGTCGATGTGGTTCACACCCGCCCCGACCGCCTCGCGCAGGACGGCTACGGCGGCCTCGGGGTCCTTCGGCGGTCCCCAGACCCCGGGTCCCGCCAGCTGCATGGCGCCATAGCCCAGCCTATGGACGTTGAGGGAAGTGCCCTTGAATGTGAATTGTCCGCCAAGTGCGGCGGTGTCATTGGGAGTGCTCATGGTCATTTTCGTACGAGGTTCGCTGGCTAGGTTAGTGGTGTTTCCCGAAACCGGAAGAAGGAATCCCAGAAACACGGGGTGCGATAGCGGGAATGTCCGGCAGCCCAATACTGCAGACCGTAATTGTCTTCGACTTTGGTGGGGGGAAGTTATGCTGTCGGCTGCTTTCGTTTCCCCATGAAACCCAAAATCGTCGTGGTCGGCAGCTTCGTCCAGGACCTCACATGGAAATGCAGCTCCTTTCCTGGCGCAGGTGAGACTGTGATTGGCAAATTCATCAGCGGGCCGGGAGGCAAGGGCTCGAATCAGGCTGTCGCCGCGGGCCGCGCGGGCATCGCAACAATGTTCATAGGCGCCGTGGGCCGGGACATTTTCGCGGAGGGGGCGAGGAAGTTCTATGAGGAGGAGGGCATCGGCGCCCGCTGGGCGGTCAAGCCGGCTCACTCCACTGGCACTGCGGCGATCCTGGTCAACGCCGCGGCAGAAAATGAGATCGTCGTGGCGCTGGGAGCAAGCGAGCAGCTTCGGGCTCGGGACGTCGATCCCGCACTCCTCCGGGGTGCAAAGGTGGTCGTTTGCCAGCACGAGGCCAATCTGCAGATCAATGCGCATGTCTTCCGGGTGGCCAGAAAGGCAGGTGTCGCCACGATCCTGAACCCGGCGCCGATGCGCCCGGATTTCGACGCGGGGATCCTCCGGCTCACCGACATCTTCATCCCCAACGAGTCTGAATTGGTGGCCCTTGTGAACCAGCTGCCGGGCTGTGCGCACCTGAGGGGACGGCGCGGGCTGGACTCGCGGGAGTTGGAGAAGATGGACCCAGGCCAGCTAAACCGGCTCTGCCGGACTCTAGGCGTTCCAACCGTGATCATCACCCTGGGTCGGCGAGGCTGCCTGGTCTCGATGGCTGACGGTAGCCACGAGTTCATCGCGGCCCATGCCGGAATAAAGGTGATGGACACCACCGGGGCCGGCGACGCATTCGTCGGCGGTTTCGCGGCCGGATTCGTGCGGCACCGCGGCGACATCATTTCTGCCGCGCGCTATGGGAACGCCGTGGCCGCACTCTCCGTGACGAAGTTCGGCACCGCACCCTCGATGCCGCGGCAGGAACAGATCCGGCGTTTTATCGCGGGGAAGCGGTAGTCAATCAGCCGGCTGTGCGAAGGATCGGCCGATCCCAAAGGCCGGCGCCATCGATCATACCAACTGGCAGGCTTCGTTGAATTCCAAGCGGGGGCCGCGCGGGCGAAGCTTTGTCCAGTCTCCGTGCCCCAGGTTGCACAGGAAATTGGACTTCACGGGTCCTGACGCCACGAAGCTTCCTGTTGATGCGCCAGGCGATGCGGCCGAAAAAAACGCCTGGTCGACCTTGGCGTTGTCAAATCCGGACATCGGGCCGCAGTCGAGGCCGAGCGACCGGGCCGCGAGAATGAAATAAGCGCCCTGAAGAGATGCGTTTCGCATGGCGGTTGTCGCAGCCAGGTCTGGATCCTTCAGGAACATGTCCTTGATCGACGGCATCGCCGGAAACAGCCGGGGCAACGTCTCGTAGAATCCCGAGTCGTAGGCAAGGATCGCGGTCGCCGGAGCCTCCATTGTCTTCTGGACGTTCGTTGGCTGAAGTGCCGGCTTCAGGCGCTCCTTCGATTCGCGGGTGCGCAGGAAGAGAATCCGCACCGGACAACAGTTGGCGCTCGTTGGCCCCCATTTCATCAGGTCATAGAGCTCGCGCAGCAGGTTGTCGTCGACCTTCCGATCGAGCCAACCGTTGTGTGTGCGCGCCTCTGTGAACAGGACGCCCAGCGCGTCGGGGCCCAGGCGGCGGCTGTCGGGATTCGGAGTGGATGATCTCATGGTAATTCCTTTGTCTGCCTTAAGGCACCAGCGACCAGGTGGAATCCGGATCAAACTCGGTCATCGCCGATGCGATGGCTGCGCTGTCGGCTCCCAGGTTGGCCTGATAGACCTTGCCCCACTGATTTACGATGAAGGTCATGACCCCGGACTCGCCCCAGTGGGCGGGATAGGCCACGAATGCGAAGCCGGCGATCATGTTCCCGTTGATCAGGTAGCTGAAGGCCCCTCCCGGCGCGGAGGCGCCCTGGGCGGTCAGGATCTTGAACATGTAGCCGTGGAAGGGAGTCGACCTGCCCTCGACGGTCTTGCCGCCGTAGCCCTCGGCGCGGGCCTCGGCGACCAGCGGACCGAATGGGCTCGGCTCCTCGTTGGCCTCAACCGGCCAGTACAGGCCGTCCTTTGCCTGCGGCGAGCTCCGCAATAGCTGCGCGAACTTGAGAACGCCGCTGCCGTCGCGGTCCTCACTCGCGTATTCGCGCTGGGCGAGGACGTAGGTGTGGCAGACTCCGATCGCGATCCCCTCGTCCTCTCCGACCCGCCGGTTGATGACCTCCTCCTTGCCCGACTGGGTGTCGAAGTACCATGTCCCGGCGCTTCGCACGATGGGAATGGGCAGCGGCCAGTTTTGTGCCCCCACGTTCAAGACGAAATGGTCGCTGTCCTTCCGGGACAGGTGGGAATAGAGGCTGATCGAGCGGCTGAAGGAGGCCACCTCGAGAGCGTCCTGTTTGGAGTCGCCGGAGAGGAGTTCCTTCACATCGGGACCGAACAGGGCATCGAGGCCCGCGCGGTCGCCAGATTTGGCTGCAGCAGCGAGAGCCTTGACGGCCTCCTCAGGGGAGGAGAACCGGAGCTGGGTGCCGGCCGGGGCCGGGGAGTCGGCGCTCAGCCGGGCTGCGCCAAAACCGCAGAGGAGGATGAGTGCGACTGCGCCGAGGGCGAGTGGGCGAGCCGGAAGACGGTGGGATTTCATGGATGTCGAAGTGGGGGTTTCAATGCTGCCTATCGCGACCGCCGCCGGACGAGCCCCGCTCAGGGGCGGAGCGCTCCGGGGCCGAGCGCTGAGGAGGTGCTGAGCGGACGGGGGCCTGGCGGCTTTGGCGGCCCCGGTCGCTGAAGTCGCGCGTCTGGGCGCCGCGGTTGTAGCCCCCGAAAAGGGCGCCGGATGGCGCAGGGGACGAGGGTCGGGGTGCCGTCCCTCCGTAGCCCCGGTAATCGGGTGCGGAATGGGTGACGGTCACGGCCCCGCGATTGGCGGCGAAGGAACCGCCACGCGGGCCGGCATGGGCGCCGGCGATCAGGCGTGGGCCGGGCTGGCCTGCGCCCGGATGATAGTAATTGCGCACGAGAAAATGGGCCGACCTGGGATCTGGGTGCCAGCGTCCGCCGCCATAACCCGGGTTGCGCCATTCACGGCGGTAGGCCCATCCACGCTGCCACGGTCCGGTCCAGATCCCAAAGTCATCCCAGTCGCACTCGAATCCCAGCCATGGGCCCACCGGGTATCCGACCCCGAATGTCACGAATGGACCGGCATAGCCCTCCGGGACGTCGTACACGTCGTCGGGATCATACTGGGGCACGTACATGGTTCCGTCCTGGGCCGGCACGATGCGGATGTCGTCGTCCTCGACGTCGACCGTTTGCTGGGGCGTGTTGACCAGGGTGCCCGCTGCAGTGGCCTTGGCCCGAAGCTGCTGGACCGACTTCATCACGTCGGAGGGCTGCATGGCGAAGGCCGCCCCGAGGGCCTGGGTCCAAGGGAGATTGTCGTTCATCCACTTCACCACCTCGGGGTAGTGGGCGAGCCCCTTCACACTCGTCGCCCATGGCTGGGAATCGACCCCTGCGGGATCGCCGCCTCCCGCCAGGTACTGTGCCGCAGCCGTGATGTCCGCGGGCGTGGTGGATGCCGGCAGGATGAGCGCGACGAGGGGGTCGGGGTACAGCGCGATCGGGCCGACCATCTGGTCAAGCTGGTCGGGGCTGTACTGCGTTGCGGGGGACTGGGCCTTGGCAACCACGGCGAGGCAAAGCGCAAGAAATAGGCAGAAAGGGGTTTTCATGTAGGGCTAGTTTGAACCCAAGACAGCTGTTAGCCCCGCAAGGTAACGAAATAGATGCGCGACGGCCGCAAACTCGGCCCTTCGGGCCGGGAAGATCGGCGCGGCAGCCATGCCGCGAAGCGAGCTTCCCGTGCCTGCGAATCCGCAAGACTTTTCCTCCGACCTAGATCCTGGCCAGGCGCCTGCGTCGCAGCGCAAGCGGAACGAGCAACGCCACGAGGCCTCCGCCCACGAGCGCCCACGTCGACGGCTCGGGCACGGGCGTGAAGTTGAGATACAGGTTGTCTCCTGTCTCGCTCACGCTGAACCCGCCGCCACCGGTGCTGTTCGAGAAGCCCGAGGTGACGAAGTTGAAGTCGCTCGCACTGAAACCGGTTATTGCGGACGAGGACGTTGCGAACATCCAGGAGTAGCTGCTCGATGGATTGAAGTTAATCGCATTCGCTGCGATCCCTGACGAAGTGACCGTGTTCAGGTCGATCGTCAGCGTCCCCGGGTAGGCGGTGAAGTTCAGGCCCGAGGGCACCGTTATGAGGCTGTAGCCTACTCCGGCTGTCCCTGTCGCATCGTAAAGACTGAACTGGATCGTGCCGCCAGTCGCGAACGTGAGCCCGTCGGTGAAGGTGAGATTTGCGGGACCGCCACCCGGCGACTGGGCCGGGGCGACGATTGCGGTGGAGTCCACCGTGACGGGGGTTGCGATCGTCCCCGGCCCCGTGAGGACGGCTCCGGTGCCGGTGAAATTGAGCGCGTTGCCAATCGTGACTCCACTTCCGACGTCGAGCGTCGTGCTGGTGTCGAGCGTGATCGTCCCGCTGCCCTGGGCGCCATTTGCGGTGACGACGAGGGTGCCCTCTCGCATGTCGACGCCCCCGGAGAAGTTGTTGGTGCCGTTTGTCAGGGTGAGTGTGCCGGGGGCGCACCATTCAATCTCGGAGGCTCCCGAGACCTGACCCGTCAGTGTGAGGCTGTAGTTCCCGCCATCGTCGTTGTCGAACGTTGCATTGAGGATTATCGGATTTGAAAGGGTGACATCGGCGTCGGGCGAAAGCTCCGGGGCGCTCCCTTCGAATGTGATTGTCCCCGTGCCGAGAGCGCTATTGCTGCCGACAAAGACCTCGGCGCTGTTCGTTATAGTTGTTCCTCCCGTATAGGCGTTGTTGCCGGCAAAGCCCTGCACGCCTGCACTGACCAGGATCGACCCCGGGCCGGCGATCGTTCCGTCGAAGTCGCCGGTTCCGCCACCAGCGGAGTCAAGCACCGCCCCCGTCGCGATGCCGACGGTTCCCCCGCCGGTTCCGTTCTGAAGTCCCAGGATCGTCTCACTGTAGCTGACCTGCAAGGAGGCTCCCGCGCTCAAGGCCATGACGCTGTTCGGCGAGTAGGAATTTGCGGCGTAGTCGGTAAGAATCCCCGATTGGATTGAGGTCAGTCCCGAGTAGCTATTTGCTCCTGAGAAATTGATCTGGCCCGTGCCCGAGAATGTGACGGCGCCGGTGCCCGAGATCACGCCGCTGTACGTGATGTCGTCGGTGCTAGCCGGATCAAACACCAACGCCCCGAGGTTGCTGACGTTGCCCGAAATCGATGCCCCAACAGTGGAGCCATCGCCCACCTGTAGAACCGACGTGTTTGCGATGCTGATGCCCGTGAGTGTGGTGTTGGCTCCGGTGAGGACCTCTGTGCCAGGACCTGTCAGGGCCAGTGTCCCGCCCGAGATCACCCCAGAAAACGTCGGGTCCGCGGGTGGATCTATCGTCAGGGTTGCGCCTCCCAGCACGATCGTGCTCGTCGCGGAACCCGCCAAGGGCCCGATCGTGTTGCTATAGCCGTTCAGGTTAAGCTCGCCGGTGCCGTTGATGGTCACCGGGCTGTCGGTGCCGAAGGCGCTGGTCGAGCCGGCCTCGAGGATGCCGGAATTGATCGTCGTTGCGCCGGTATAAGTGTTGGTTCCCGAAAGGGTGACCGCTACCGACGCGCCAGAGGTCTGGGTCACGCTTAGAGAGCCGGTTATGGGCGCGGATATCGTCGTGGCGACGGGCTCGTAGAACAGGAGTGTGCCCGAGCCCGAGATCCCGCTCGTGTCCGGGATGTTCCCCGCCAGTGATGAAAATCCGAGGCCCAGGACAGCACCTGTGTTAATGACGGTGGGGCCCGTGTAGGTGTTGGTGTTGGTGAGATAGGTCGCCTCCGTCGCGGGCCCATTCAGGGTGATGCCGCCGGTGCCCGAAATGATGCCGGTGAATGTCGTGGTTCCCGGAATTCCACCGATCGTCAGCGTATTGGATCCCAGGATGATGTCGCTCGGATAGGTGCTACTGCCGCCTGTTATGGAGCCGACGGAGATGTTGAAGCCGTTCAGGTTCAGCGTGCCGCCATAGTAGTTGATACTGAAGGCGGTAGTTCCGTTGCCGAGGGCCGTTGCCGAGCCCGCCATCAGCGTCGCCTGGTCGATGGCTGTCAGGCCCGAGTAGGTGTTGTTGCCTGTCAGGGTGATAACGCTGCCGGTATCCTGCACCTCGACGCCGCCTGTGCCGGTGATCTGGTTTGGGAACGTGATGGAATCGGTCCGGTAAAAGTCGACGATCCCGTTGTCCACGATCGGGATGTTCGCGACATATCCGGCTGCGGAGAAGTCGCCGATCGTGAGGGAGCCTCCGACATTGATAGTAACGGTGCCTGAGCCGGTTGCCGATCCGCTGGTATTGTTCGCGTACACGTTGCCATCAATCGTGGTGCCACCTGAGTATGTGTTGCTGTTGCCCGAAAGGGTGAGGTTGCTCACCGCGATGATATCGATCGCGCCCGTTCCGGTGATCGCACCCGCGTACGTGGTGTTCGCAACGGCGTTCTGCAGGCTCAGCGTATTGGCGCCGAGGTTGATCGCGCTGGCCGAGTCTCCCGTAATCGAACCTGCGAGGATGTTGTTGCCATTGAGGTTCAGCGTGCCGCCGGTGAGCTGGACGGTCGTCGTCGTGCCGATCGCCGTCGACGAGCCGGCATTCAGGGTGCCGCTGATGACATCGGTTACGCCGCGGTAGGTATTCGCGCCGGTTAGTGTTACGGTGCCGTTCTCGACCTCGACGGTGCCTGTGCCGCTGATGAGATTCGGGAACGTGACGGGACCCGCAAGATCCAGCGTGAGCCCGGCGTTCGACACGAAGACAACGGTGCTGGACGGTGAAATCGACCCTGTGGCTCCTCCGTTGCCAAGCTGAATGGTTCCCTGGTTGATGGTTGTCGCGCCCGTGTACGTGTTGGCGCCCGTCAGTGTGAGCGACTGGTCATAGGTATTATAGGTGAGGCCGCCGGTTCCGGAAATGACGCCCGAATACGTCGTGTTGATGTAGGGTCCCAGGCCGCCGCCGACGGTCAGTGTGCCGGTGCCAAGGGTGACAAAGCCGGTTCCGCTCAGGGAGTAGACCGTGTTGCTGAAATTGTTCAGGTCGAGGACGCCGGTTCCACTGATAGTGACCTCGCTCGTCGGCCCGAATGCGGTCGTTGAGCCTGCCTGGAGCGTGCCGGAGCTGATCGCTGTCGCCCCCGAATAGGTGTCGTTGCCCGACAAGGTGAGGGTGGCGCCGCCGCTTACACTCATTGTGCCTGCCCCTAGGAGGTTCACTGAAACCGCAACTGGATTTGCCGAGGCATCCGAGAATCCGGCGGACAGGGTCACGGTTGAGCCGCCCGTGTCATTCAATGTCATTGGGCCGGCACCGTTGGCCACCTGGATGGCGGCGATTGAGAAGTTGGTGTCGACCGTGGATACGAATGTACTCGAGGTCGTGCTGTTAAAGTCCGCTGTGTAGCCCGTCGTGGGGACTGTAGCGGGATTCCAGTTGGCAGTGTTGTTCCAATTCTGGCCGACTGTGGGATTCCACACAACCGTTTGCGCCTTTGCACCCAGCGCTCCGAGAAACACGACTCCCAAGACGAGGAGACCTTTCCGGAAGATCATGATGGATTCAGTTGCAAGCCGGTGGATCTCTCAATGCTCGAATTGTAAGAATTCCGATTAAATCGTGAATCGTCAGAGTGCATTATGCACGAACTCGGACCGACGCGGACAACCCTCTCGCGGCTTTTAAGAATGCTCTTCTGTCCACTCCGGCAGTCTCCATGAATGCGGTAATGGGGCCTGGCTTGATCCCTCTTCCGTTCTCACGCGTTTACCACACATCGCGCGGCTTAACTCTGTAATCGGACATCGTCCGGAAAAAGGGTCGGAAGATCTGCCAGCTTCATGTCCGCCTTTGTCCTACGAATCATGGCGGGATTTGGGCCGACGATTTTGTCCCGTGAGCAAACTGGCCGGAGAGCTAGCCGCGCAGCACCCGGACCGCCATCACCAGGGCTAACGCCAAGCCGACGCCGATGATAAACCTTCGGATGGCGGGCTTGCCGATCCGGCGGGCGATGCCGACCGCGCCGTAGCCCCCCGCGAGGGCGCCGACCACCATCGCCGCGACGAAGCGCCACTCGACCAGCCCGTTGATGGCAAAGAGAACGCCGGCAACGCCGTTGATAAAGAATGAAACGAGGCTCGTCATGGCATTCATCTCCAGGATGTCGGTCATTCCCAGAAGCCCGAGGATCGAGAGATTCATGATGCTCATGCCGGCCCCGAAATAGCCGCCGTAGACAGCCACGGCCAGCTGGGCCAGGAGCGCAATGGAGAGCCAGCGGCTTCCGCCGGTCTGGGCCGCCTCGGCCGACTTCAGGTACCGCTGGACCGGGCCCTGGATCATGAACATCACCGTGGCGAAGAGGAGCAGGACGGGGACCAGCCGGTCAAAGGTGCTGGTCGACGTCCTTCGAAGGAGCCATGCCCCCACGCCGCCGCCGACCGCCGCGGGCACCAGAAGCCACAGCATCCGGCGGTTGAGCCTTTTCAGCTCCCGGCGGAATCCCCAGATGCTGCCGACCGATCCCGGCCATATGCCGACCGTGTTGGTGGCGTTCGCGATGACGGAAGGTAGGCCAAGGGCGACCAGCACGGGGAAGGAGATCATCGTTCCCCCGCCCGCCACCGAGTTGATGGCACCTGCCACGAAGGCTGCGAGAAAGGCTATGCCGAGGCGGACGGGATCGCTGAAATGCACGTCAGCGTCCGACCAGGCTGGGTGATATCACCGTGCCCCTGTTCGTGTACATGGGCACACGATTCGCCGTCTCATCCTGGGCCACCGCGGGATCGGAGGCCCCGGCCCATTTCAGCGAGCTCAACGTTGAGCACCCTTCCGAGCAGAAGAGGGCCAGTCCACAAAGGGCCACGCATTTGATTCGTTTGAACAAGGTCGCTCTGCTTTCTTGGGGCTCCGGGCATTAATGGCCCTCGAAGCCATTTAGTTTAGCCGTGTTATTGGTCGCTGGTATGTGAACCGAAGTGACTTCTGCACGCAATATAGGAACAAGACGGCAAATGGGCGAGTGTGTCTGGTACTGACTGTCATAGGCCCAAGCACTTTATTTGCGGCCCTCGAAATTTCTCGGCCCGCCCCGGCGCGCGCGTCATGTCGAGTAAGGGGCCGAGCGGCACGATCCTCGTCGGGTTGATCTCGGTGTGCGTGTAGTAGTAGTGCCGCTTGATGTGGTCAAAGTTCACCGTCGCGGCGATTCCCGGCTCCTGGTAGAGGTCCAGAAGGTATCCCTGGAGGTTGGGGTAGTCCGCGATGCGGCGCAGGTTGCACTTGAAGTGCCCATTATAGACGGCGTCAAAGCGAACGAGCGTGCAGAAGAGCCGCCAGTCGGCCTCGACGATCCGGCCGCCGAAAAGGTACCGTGAGCGCCCGAGCCGGTCCTCCAATGTCTCGAGCGCATCAAAGACGCGGTGAAAAGCCTCCTCGTAAGCCGCCTGCTCCGTCGCGAAGCCGGCCTCGTACACGCCGTTGTTCACGTTCGCATAGATGAACTGCGCTAGTGCCGCGTGGGGCGCCTCGATCTCGCTTGGGAACAGATCGGGCCCACCGGTGCCAAGTAAGGCGAACGCGTCGTTCATCATGCGGCAGATGTCGTCCTCCGAATTGTTGACGATGCGTTTCGCCTGCTTGTCCCAGAGCACGGGCACCGTGTAGCGGCCCCGGTAGCCGGGCTCTGAGGCCTCATAGGCTTCGCTCAGGAATCGGAATCCGTTTATCGGGTCAGTGCTGTAGCCCGGCCCATCGCGGAAGGCCCATCCCCTCTCATCGCGTACCGGATCCACGACCGTGAGACCGATGGCCGAATCCAGGCCCTTAAGCAGGCGCACGATGACGGTGCGGCAGGCCCAGGGGCATGCCAGTGACACGTAAAGGTGGTATCTTCCGGCCGCCGCCGGGTAGGGTGCGGAGCCGTCGGCGGATACCCACTCGCGAAAGGCGTCGTCCTGGCGCTCGAAGGCTCCATCATCGGATTGCTCATCGGGGAACTGGGCTCGACCAACCACCCATCGATCCTAATTCAGGCTTAGGCTGTGTGCAAGGCCGTCGAAACCCTTCTCCGGCACATCTCCCAGAACCACCGCCTGCGAGTCGTCAAGTTGACTGAAATCTTGGCACGGCCTTACTTCGGCAGCCTGGAGCGGCGATGTAAGTTCCTTTGTGTTAGCAAAGAGGCGGACTCGAGGATCCTCCCTGACGATCGCTAACATGGTTCGGTCCATTCCAGCATAGGTTCAATCCGCTCCAAGGGCCGAGGCCGTTGCGCGAACGACGTCGACGAAACCCTTCTGGGTATTTGTGCACGCCGAAGTCCGCCAAACAGCGCGTACGTCCCATTCCAGTTCGGGACCTGACTCTTTGATGCGCAGAATCGCGATCTGGTCTGCGTAGGCCATGCTGCGCTTCCAGCCAAAGATTGTGACGCCCTCGCCGCCTGCGACCATGGTTAATAGGGTGTCCAGGCGGGCCACATCCACAATCTCTCGAATGGGGACATCATGCGCCCTGAAAATTCGATAGATGCGCTCATTTCAAGGGGCTTTATTTTTTCTTCATAGATTTTCGCTCCAATCTCCCAGTAACCGGCACCGATTATCCAAATGACTCCGTTCTCTCAGAGACACGCGTTCATCGGCGCGAGATTCAGTCTCGGTTCTTGGTCGACGCCACTTCCCGAACGACATCGACGAAACTCTTCTGGGCACCCGTGCACGCAGAATCGCGCCATACGGCGCGTACGTCCCACTCGAGCTCGGGGCCCGACTCTTTGATCTTCAAAATGGCGATCTGATCCACGTAGGCCATGCTGCGTCTGAAGCCTAGGATGGAGACACCCTCGCCACCGGCCACCATAGTCAATAGTGCATCCAGGCGCTCCACATCCACGATCTCGCCAACGGGGATGTCGTGCGCCTTGAACATCTGCCAGATGTGTTCCCGGTGCACCGCCCATTTTGGGCTGCTCATGACAAGAATGCGGTCGCTCGCTAGATCCCGCAAAGACACATTGGAGCGATCCGCAAGCCTGTGCCCCCGTCCCAACACTACGCGGGGTTTTACGCACAAGACATGGACGCCGGTCAGGTGCGGCGGCAATGTCCAGCCGATCGGGGGAGCAATGAAGGCCAGTTGAATCGCATCGACCGCCAGGGCATCCAATTGCTCGGCTGCGTTGAGATCGACCAATTCGACGAGAACACCAGGGTACTTTGCCATGAACGCAATGAGGCTTCGCGGCATGTACTCGGCCAAGAGAACGCTGTTATAGCCGACCTTCAGGCGTCCCTTGATTCCCTTGGCCGCTTCTTTCGCTAGGTCTTGTGCTTTGCAGGCTCTGGAGATCACAGCCCTGGACTCGTCGAGAAACACCCTTCCTGCGGCCGTGAGACGTACCCCGGACCTGTCGCGATCAAAAAGGCTAACACTCATTTCCTCCTCGAGATTCTTGATCTGCCGGCTCAGCGCCGGCGCCGAAACATGCAGTCCCTTCGCCGCGGCCCGAAAATTCAACGCATCGGCTACGGCCACAAAATAACGTAGGTGACGCAGCTCCACGGGATCAGTGTTAACCTGAAGCTATCATCTTGAGAACAACAAAGTCATTCCCAAATCCCAAATCTGGGCGATCTTGGCCGAAAATTCAGGCCAATGACCACGCAAGATACAAATCCCTCCGCCGCCTACGACAGATCTGAGACCTGTGGTCGCTCGTTCTATCTGGCCGCCCAGTCGCCCATGGCCACAGGCCGCATTGGGCCTCAGCGCCCGACCGGACGGAATGTCGTCGTGTCCAACGGATACTGTGATCGGCCACCGGCACAACCCAAGGCCGGGAAGGCACCAATATGAACGCTGCATCAGGTCCAACTCAGGCTGATTGCACGACCGACTCACTCAAGCTGATCGAGTCACTTCGAATTGAATGCGCCCAAGCCGAGGACGCCCTTGAGGCCTCGTTGGCACGCTTTCGCGAGCTCTCAGAGAACATCAATGAGGTCTTCTGGACGTCGGACGCAGCCGACGGCCGTTTCATCTTTGTCAGCCCAGCCTATGAGAAAATCTGGGGGCGCTCATGCGAGAGCCTTTACGAGGCAAGGCATTCATGGATGGATGCGATCCACCCGGACGACCGCAAGCGGGTTCAGGAGTCGGTGTTGCGCAGGGCCCTCGATGGCTACGACGCGGAATACAGGGTGCTCAGACCGGATGGAACGGTCAGATGGATCCACGACAAGGCCTTTCCTGTCCGCAACGGGGAGGGAGTCATCCATCGATACGTCGGGCTGGCGGACGATATAACTGACCGCAAGAAGCTGGAGGAGCGGATCATGCAGTCCCAGAAGATGGACGCGATCGGCACGCTCGCAGGAGGGATAGCCCACGACTTCAACAACATCCTCGCGGTTATCAACGGCTATGCCGAATTACTCCGGATGTCGCACCCCGGGGAATCGCCCATTTCAGAGCATGTGGAGGCCATAGCCAAGGCTGGTTCGCGGGCGGCCAAACTTGTGCGCCAAATCCTCACGTTCGGCAGGCGCGAGGAATGTCACCGGGAAGCCATGAGACTCGGGCCAGCGGTCGAGGAGGCCCTGAAGTTCCTGAGGGCTACAATTCCCACAACGATCGCGTTCAAGAGCTCGCTCGCCGAAGCAACTCCTTGCGTTCTGGCCGACACGACCCAGGTACACCAGGTCCTGGTCAACCTTGGGACCAACGCATGGCACGCGATGAAGGACTGCCACGGAGTCCTTGAGGTCACGTTACAGGAAGTTCACGTGGACGCTGACATGGCGACGCTGCAGCCCCAGCTTCAGCAGGGTCGGTACGTGCGCGTGTCTGTGCGAGACACAGGCAAAGGAATGGACCGCGCCACGCTTGGACGCATCTTTGAGCCCTACTTCACGACAAAGCCGCCTGGTGAGGGCACCGGCCTCGGTCTTTCGGTAGTCCATGGTATCATGCAGGGGCACGGGGGAGCCATCGACGTCTATAGCAAGCCCGAGCAGGGAACAACTTTTCACCTCTATTTCCCTGCCGTAGCCGACGCGCCTGGCGAAGCGGCGGCCGATCCCTGCCCGGACTGCCACGGCAATGGCGAGCGAATCCTCTTCGTTGACGACGAGGAATCGATCGCGCGGGTCGGGCACCGGATGCTGACACGCATGGGCTACGCCGTAGAAGCCGTGACCAGCCCGTCGGTCGCCCTTGATCTTGTGCGCGAGCAACCCTTGCGGTTCGACCTTGTGATCACGGACTTGGCCATGCCCACGTTGACTGGCATCGAGCTGGCCAAGAAAATTGCCGCGGCTCGTCCGGCGCTTCCCGTGATCCTGACGACAGGGAACCCGGGCACGCTCACCCTGGGTGAGGCGCGAGCAAAGGGCGTCAGCGAGCTCGTGATCAAGCCCCCCACGGCTCGGTCGTTTTCAGAGGCGATTCGGCGAGCATTGTCCGAATCGAGAATCCAGGCACCATGAAGAGAATTCTCCTGATCGAGGACGACAACGACTTGCGCAGGATGTTGCGCCTCACCCTGCAGAACTTGGGATGCGAGGTCCTCGAGGCCCGCAACGGCAACGAGGGCCTCGCGATCCTGCAGAGCGCTGACGCCGACGTCGTTCTTACCGACCTCATAATGCCCGAAAAGGAGGGACTGGAAACGATTCAAGAGCTGAGGGTCAAATGGCCTGCGCTCGTCATTGTGGCCATGTCAGGCGGTGGACGTTTTGACGCTAGGGACAACCTCAGAATGGCCAAATACTTTGGTGCAAAGGTCGTGCTGGCGAAGCCGTTCTCATCGGAGGAGTTGGCCAAGGCCATCGAGGTCTCTTCGGGCACTGTTGACGCGGCAGCCTCGTGAGATTCGTCTCCGCATGGCCCTTCATCGTCGCATCCAATTTCATCATGCAGGCGAAGGAGCCTTCCGACAACAGGGGATCCGACACCTCTATGGAATGAGCCGTCTCAGGCGCCGACGAGAACCTGCGGCCCTTCTCGATGATCGCGGCAAGACCCTTCGTCTCCTTTGGAGCCGTCGGGGTGTCCTCGGGTTCAATGCTGATGGCATCCTTCGAATAGAGCTCCACCTGTGCTTCCTCGAATTTTCCCTGACGGCAATACGTGACTAGCTTTTCGGCAATTTCCTTCGTGGTCATGTTTTTTGGGTTGTCGATAGGTCTCAAATCGAAGCCAAGCGGACTTGAGTGCCAGTGGACCTAGGTTGCTCTCGTGAACCAAACCGTACTTGGGGATACACCCCATAGCCGGCCACCGTCTGGGTTTGTACGCTTCGGGGTAGGTAACGCTGAGAGAAATCGTTGCAACAGTAGGGACTCAAAACACTTCACGATCATGCTCCAAAATATAGAAAACTTTTACGGTAAGAAGCTCGCCGCGATGGATGGGGAAATCGGGCATATTAAGGACTTCTACTTTGATGACGCCGCCTGGGCGATTCGCTACGTGGTTGTCGACACGGGACACTGGCTTACGGGGCGCCTCGTCCTGCTCACGCCCCACGCATTCGTGAAACTGAACCAGGACGACCACACGCTTCTGGTGAATTTGCTAAAGAAGCAGATTCAAGAAAGCCCACCGATCGCGTCCCATGAAACGGTTTCCCGGCAATTCGAGGAGCAATACTATCATTCCTACGGATGGCCGATATACTGGCAGGGAGGCCGGATGTGGGGCATGAGCGGATATCCACTGGCCCTGGCTCCCCAACCCCCGGACATTGACGTCCGCAGGTCGCTAGAACCCATTGCCGACCGGCACCTGCAAGGCACAAAAGAGGTGGCCGGCTATCGGGTTGAGGCGGTCGATGGAACGGTTGGCCACGTGACTGGATTTCAGGTGAACCCCGAAAGCTGGTCCATTCGAGAGATCGAGGTTGAAACCGGGCACTGGCATTTTGGGAAAAAGATCCTCATTTCACCCGGCGAGATCGACAGTATCAACGTTGTGGCAAAGAGCGTTCTCGTGAAGCTTACGAAGGCTAATATCCGGAGTATCGCCGAAACCGAGATCGTCGAGTCCGGAGCTTGAATTCTAGGAACGGACCCTTTCTGCAGAGTTGAGCCACAGGGTGCGACATCTCCCCTAGTCAAAGGAGCGGGCGGATTTGGGGAATTCTTGGACAACAAGCGTCCCCAACCATATTGGTAATAATCCGCTGTTGTTGCTTTGTTGTTACCTTCCGCTCGTTTTAGGTCCGCCTCTTAATCGTATCGCGCTGCGCGATAGAAATTTAAATAAGATGGTGGACGCTACAGGACTCGAACCTGTGACCCCGTGCGTGTGAAGCACGTGCTCTAACCAACTGAGCTAAGCGTCCCCGTGGGGAAGGTACGTTGTGCCCAACGCCACCCCCTGAATCAAGGTTTTTGGACGCCTTAGGCCGCCCTGGCCACGCTCCGGCGGCGAAGGGTGAGCGGAACGATCAGCAGCACGGCGCCCCCGATCAGGCACCAGGTGGAGGGCTCCGGAACCGGCGTGAAGTTGAGCTGCAGGCTGTTGCCCGAGTCGCTGACGGAGAAGAAGCCCGGCCCAATCGAGTTCTGGAAGCCACTCTCAACAATATTGAATTCGTTTGAGTTGAAACCGGTGATCAGGGTCGGCGACGATGCGAAGGTCCAGGAGTAGGGTGTGCCGCTGTTGAAATTTATGGCTGGGGCCGCGATCCCTGTGGCGTTGGTCGAGACGATATTGAAGGTGATCGTGTTCGTTGATGCCGTGATGTTGAGACCCCCGGACGCGGAGATGAGGCTGTAGCCCGTGCCCGCCGCTCCATTGGCGTCGTAGATGTCGAAGTGGATGGCGCTCCCAGAGGCGAGCGTGAGGCCGTCTGAGAAGCTGAGGGTGCCCGGGCCGTTGCCGGGAGAGGCCGCAGGGGCGATGACGGTTGAGGACCCGGCGAGAATGTACGAGTTGATGGTGCCGCTGCCGGTGAGCACCGCTGGACCTCCCGTAAAGCTGATCGGGTTGCTGACCGTGACGCCACTCATGACGTTAAGTGCGGTCGAGGTGTCGAGGATAATGGTGCCCCCGACGCCGGCGGCGGTGTTGTTCCCGAGGACGAGGGTGCCCTCGCGCATGTCGACCGTTCCCGTGAAGGTGTTTGCGCCGGTGAGCGTGAGCGTTCCAGGTGTGCACCACGTGAATCCGCCGGAGCCCCCCGTCTGGGAGATCACCCCGGTAAGGGTCATGTTGTTGATGCCGCCGTCGTCATTGTCCAGTGACTCGCCGTTTTCGAGGACGATGTTGTTCGAGAGGGTGACATTGACGCTAGGCGAGAACTCCGTGCCGCTGTCGAAGGTCACTGTCCCGGCGCCGAGGGCGCTGTTGCTGCCGACGAAGAGCTCGCCGCCGCCTGTGACCAACGTTCCACCCGTATAGGTGTTGTTTCCGCTCAGGCCCTGGACGCCGCCACCCACGATGAACTCCCCGCTGCCGGAGATCACGCCCTGGAAGTCGGTTGCATAGTCGAGGCCCATCGAGGTGAGGCTCGACGAGGCGGGTATGACAATCAGGCCACCGGAGCCGGTGCTTTGGAGGCTTCCGACGACCTCGCTGGCAGTCGGGGCCAGGACTGCGCCAGAAGCGACAAACAGGTCGCTGTTCGGCGAGAGGGAATTCGCGGAGGCGTCGCTCAGGGTGCCGGCGTTGAGCATCGTCGCGCCCGAGTACGTGCTCGTGCCCCAGAATGACGTCGTTCCAGTGCCGTTCAGGATCAGTGAGCCGTTGCCAATGACGCTGCCCCAGATCAGATTGTTCGCGTTGCCGGTCAGGGTCAGGTTGGCGCTGTCCAAGTCTATCGTCATGGTCCCGCCGGAGCTGCTGATCTGCGCGAGACTCTGGTCAACGCCGCTCAGGTCCAGTATCGCGTTGCCGTCGATGAAGAGGGAGGCGCCCCCGTTGCCGAGCGCGTTGGCGGCGGGTGTGGCGAGTGTCCCGCCGTAGACATCGAATGTGCCCGTGAAGGAGCTGTTGTCGGCCTCGAGGGTGGTCGTGCCTGTCCCGTTAAGCGCGATCACGCCCGTTCCGCTGATGGTGCTCCCAATCGTGTTGCCGGCCCCCCCCTGCAGCTGCAGCGTGCCGGAACCGATATTGATGTAGGTGCCGATGGCGGAGCCCAGCTGGCTTGCGACGACGATGTTGTTGCCGAGGTCGAGAGTGGCGCTCTCATATATGTTAATGGACTCGCTCCCGGAGCCGAAGGCGTCCGTCCCTCCCGCCTGCAGGGTGCCGTTGTTGAGATTGAAAGTTCCCGAAAAGCCCACGTTGTTGCCGCTGAGGGTTGTGGTGCCCGGGCCCTCCTGCTCCACCGTCAGGGTGCCCCCCAGGGTCCCGGAGTAGGTAATGTTGTCATCGTGGTTGAATTCTAGGGTGCCCGCTCCGGTTGCGTTGCTGACTATGGAGCCGCCGTCGTCGAGAACGAGGGCTGCATTCGCATTGATGGTTGTCGTGCCTGTGTAGAGGTTTGCCCCGGAGAACTCCAGGGTCCCCAAGGGAACGACGTTCAGGCTGCCCGCTCCCGTTATGGTACCCGCGTAGAGGGTATCAAGGAAGTTGCCGCCGATAGTGAGCCTTCCCGCCCCGGTGGTGATGACCGCCGAGGCGTCTCCGGTCAGGGAGCCAAAGTAAAGGTCGAACCCGGTCATGTTCAGGCGCCCGTTGCTCAGGATCGTCAGGTTGCTGTACCCGTTGCCGAAGGCCGTCGTGGATCCCGCAGTGAACTGGCCATTCTCGATCAGGGTGGGTCCGGAATAGTTGTTGTTCTGGAAAAGTGTGACATTGCCGGTGCCGACCATGGAGAGGCCGCCTGTCCCGGTTATGGTGACGTCCGAGGTAGGATTGTCGGTCCGGTCAAATGTCAACGTGCCCTGGTCATTGATGGTGATGCCCGTGCCCACGCTTCCATTGGCGTCATTGTTGCCGATCTGGAGGGTCGCCCCGGAGGCGATGGCGATGAGGCCCGTTCCGGTCGCCGAGCCCGTGGCATTGTCGAGGATGGAGGTGCCCGCGGCGAAGTTCGACGAGCCCGCGTAGGTGTTGGCGCCCGTCAGGATGATGCCTCCGCCGTTTGTCGTGATGCTGCCTGTCCCGGAGATGACGTTCGAGTAGGTGGGCTGGTCGCTCCGATTGAAATTGATGGCCCCGTTGTCGGTGATGGGTCCGTTGTTGATGAAACCAGCCGTGCTTTCCGCGCCGATGTCCAGGGCAGCCCCGGCTGAGATCGAGAGCGCACCCGTTCCGAGCCCATATCCCGTCGAGTTCGCGACGAGGACAAATCCGTTGGTGATCGTCGTGCTGCCCGTGTAGGTGTTGTTCCCTTCCAGAATGATGCCGGCCTGGCCGAACACCATCGAACCCCCGGTTCCGGTGATGGGCGCCGCAAGAGTGGTGTCAGCGGAGGTGTCGTTCAACGTGAGCGTGTTGGCGCCGAGGTTGATGCCGCCAGTGGTCGCCGTTCCTGAGAGCGAGCCCACTGTCACGTTGAAGCCGTTCAGGTCGACGGTGCCCTGGTAAGGGAACTGCAGCTGGCTCTTGCCCGAGGCGCCGCCGAACGCGTTCGCAGATCCCGCGATGAGGGTGCCGTTGAAGATCTCTGTGACGCCCGAATAGGAGTTGTTGCCGGAGAGCTCGACCATTCCGGAGCCGTTTTGCTGAATGCCCCCTGTTCCTGTGATGGTGTTTGAGATGACAAGGGGCGTGATGTCCGTCCTGAAGAACTCGAGCTGGCCGTTGTCCGTGACCGCCGAACCCGAGTAGATGTAGCCGTTGGTGTTCGCCTGGCCGAGGAGGAGAGTTCCGGCTGCCAAAATCGTGATC
>Ga0302320_10006304_pt1 | contig 26367 bp, 13 predicted proteins | sample Bog_T0_3_FD_202130 | JGI IMG/M metagenome (GOLD analysis project Ga0302320, IMG submission 202130) | Peat permafrost microbial communities from Stordalen Mire near Abisko, Sweden - Bog_T0_3 | ecosystem: Environmental > Terrestrial > Soil > Wetlands > Peat | place: Sweden: Abisko, Stordalen Mire... | reverse complement strand
CTGGAGTTGGTAGGGAGGAACGCCGCCGGACCAGCGCAGCAACAAATTGCCGCTCTGCTTGCCAATGGTCATGGCCAGGGGAACCGCGGTCACGTTGATGAACATGGTGGCGTTGGTGGACAGGCCGCCTAGATCAGCCGCGCTGACCACGAAACTGTTGGCGCCGGCGTTGGTCGAAAGCGGCAGACCGGACAAGCTGCCGTTGGATGCAACATTCAACCAAGCGGGGCCGCTGATTTTGGAAAACGTCAATTGGTCGCCAGCGACCGCGTCGCTGGCATTGATGGCGATCGTGGCGGAATAGGGTTGTCCTGCCAAGGCCGGTGGTTCGCCAAATGGATTGCTGTCGAATACTGGCGGCACGTCGGGATTGACGTGGATGATCATGGAACCGATTCCAGACAGACCGCCGGAGTCAACTGCCAGCACCAGGAAAACGCCGGCACCAACGTCGGCGCTGGCAGGCACTCCTGAAAGCGCGCCGTTGGTGGCCACACCGAGCCAGTTTGGGCCGGTGACCTTGTAAAAAGTCAGGCTGTCCCCGGCAGCCAAGTCTGGGTCAACGGCGTTCGTGGCAATCGTTCCAGCATACGGAACCCCAACCGTCCCCGCCGGTTCGTTAAAGTCCGGCGGCGAGAACATGGGCGGACTGTTGACATAAATCACCAGGATTGCGGTGTTGGAAGCTCCACCCAAATCGGTGACGCTGACGACAAAATTGTTGGTGCCGGCGTTGATTACGTCCGGTATGCCAGACAACAACCCGTTAGCCGCCACCTCCAGCCAGGCCGGACCACTGACCTTGGCAAAGCTGAGGATGTCTCCGATGCCCAGAAATGGCGCGGTGGCGTTGGTGGAGATGGATTGGACATAGTCCTCATCCAGATCGGCCCAGGGTTCGGCAAATGGGTTGCTGAGGAAAGTGGGCGGCGGATCCGCGATGACCATGATGCTCAGGGTGGCGGCGGCGGACATTCCATTGGTATCCGTCAGCCTGGCCACAAATATATTGGTGCCAATGTCCGAGTTGGTGGGGGTTCCGGAAAGCACACCATTGGTGGCCACGTTCAGCCAGGCCGGCCCGCTAACCTTGGCATAACTGAGCGTGTCACCCGCGGGAGCCACGGCCTTGCCGGACAGGGATGATGAATAGGGCAGACACGCAACAGCCGCAGCGGCTGAAAACGGGCTGCTGATAAAGATCGGGACGGTGAGGCGATACAGGGTGCCGTTGCCCCCGCCGGCGGAGGGATTGTAGCCCGTCCCGCCGAAGGGTGTGGTGCCGTAAAAATTGCCGTCGGTTGCCTGGATCATGGCTGCCTGCGGGCTCGCGCCGTTAAGCCCATCGAACCACACCAAGGTGGTCAGCGCGCCGTTGGTGGAGATCCTGAACGCGGTTCCCTGCCCGCCGGCGCCGCCCGCCGAGCACGTGCCATAGAGATTGCCGTCGTTGCCCTGCACCAAGCTGGCCGCCGGACCGCTGCCATTGGTATTCCCAAACGAATAGAGCGTGGTCAGCGCGCCATTGGTGGCCAGGCTGAATATCGTTCCATAACCGTTCGGTCCACCTTCGGTAGTAGTGCCGTAGAAACTACCATCGACGCCCTGAATGACTCCGGCTTCAGGATAAGCGCCATTGGTGTAACTAAATGAGATCAGCGTGGTCAGCGTGCCATTGGTCGCCAAGCTGAACACCGTGCCAAAACCGCTCTGCCCGCCTTCTATCGTTGTGCCATAGAAATTCCCATCCCGGCCTTGAACCAGATCCGCCAATGGGTATGCGCCATCGGTGAGGCCGGTAAATTCGTAAAGGGCAGTGACACCGCCGTTCGGGTTCATCTTGTATATTGTCCCAACTGAATCCGCGCCGCCTTCCTCAGAGGCGCCATAGAAATTGCCGTCGGCGCCCTGCGTCAAACCGGTCTCAGGATTTGCCCCGTCATTCCCGTCGGCGAAAGAGTAAAGAAAAGTCACTGCGGCGCCGGTGGTCATCTTGAAAAGCGTGCCGTAGCCATTGGTCCCGCCTTCGGCGGTGGTGCCGTAGAAAATCCCGTTGGTTCCTTGAACCAAGCGGGCATAGGGATTGGCGCCGGTGGTGCCGTCACTGAAGTTATAAATCGTGCTCAATCCGCCCCCAACTGGCAGCCTGAAGCTCGAGCCATAGAAGTGTGAACCTCCAGCCTCGGTCAGTCCATACAGGTAGCCGTCTTTGCCTTGAATCAAACCGGCATAGGGAAAGGCCCCGTCAGTCGTGCCGGAAAACAGCCGGAGGTCGTTCAGGGCGGCGGACGGCGCGGTGGCCGGAACCACGGTCAGCACGGCCTGCGCGCTGGGCACCGAGAAGAGGGCATTGCTGACGATCACCGAATAATGGCCCTGGCTTGCCGTGGAAACGTTGGCCAGGGTCAGCGTGCTGGTGGCGGATCCGGAAATAGCGCCGCCGTCCGAAAAATTGGTCCCGTTATCCTGCCATTGATAAGCCAGTGGCTGATCGCCAGCCGCCGTTACGGAAAACGTGGCGGTCGTCCCGGCCACGCGCGTCTGGCTGGCCGGCTGCTGGGTGATGTCCGGCGGGGAATAGACTATCTCCAGGATGGCGTAATCGCTGGTCAGCGAATTGAAGGCATTGCTAACCACGACGGTGTACAGCGCGGCATCGGCGACGGTCACATTCGTGAGGCTCAACGTGGCGGTGGCGGATCCGGAGATATTTCCGCCGTCCGTGAGATTGATTCCGTCCTGCTGCCATTGGTAATGGACCGGGGCGCTGCCGGAGGTCGCCACGGTGAAGATCGCCGTGCCCCCGGTGTAGGCCGCCTGGTCCGTCGGTTCTCCGGTGATCTGCAAGGGGCCACTGACGCCAATGCGGAAAATGGCGCCATCGCCGGCCGAACCACCCGTTTCAGTGGTGCCATATAAGTTGCCGTCAGAAGCCTGGATCAAGGCCGCGGACGGGTTGGCTCCATTGAAGCCGTCGAACTGGGCGATGGTGTTCAGCGCGCCTGCGGGCGCGATTTGGAAAACCGTGCCAAAACCATAAGTGCCGCCGGACTGGGTGGTGCCGTATAAATTGCCATCCGCGGCCTGAACCAAGCCGCCCCAAGGCAACTCTCCGTCGCTTCCGCCGGTAAAAGAGTAGAGCGTGGTGAGTGAGCCGGAAGCGGTAATCTTGAATACCGTGCCAGCGCCGTTGGCGCCGCCTTCGTAGGCCACGCCATAAAAGTTTCCATCCGTGCCTTGGACCAGGCCGGCGACCGGAATGGCCCCATCATTGCCGCCGCTGAATGAATAGAGACTGGTGAGCGTGCCAGCCGGGGTCATTTTAAACACCGTGCCCGCTCCGTTAGTGCCGCCATTTTCAGTCGTGCCGTAAAAGTTGCCATCGCTGCCCTGCACCAGCACCGGCGATGGGTAAGCCCCGTCGAGATTGTTGAACGCCGCCAAAGTGGTCAGGACGCCGCCGGTCGTCATGCGATAAACGGTGCCGAAACCGTAAGGACCGCCTTCGAGCGCCGTGCCGTAAAAATTGCCGTCAAGGCCTTGGACCATTCCCGCCACTGGCAACATGCCGTTGTTGCCCGTGAACGTTGACAAAACGGTCAGGGCGCCAGCCGTGGTGACCCGGAAGGTCATTCCATCACCATAGGTGCCGCCGGTGAAAACCGTGCCATAGAAAAAATTATCCCTGCCCAGGAACAATCCGCCATAGGGTAAGGCGCCGTTATTGCCGTTGAATGAAAACAGGGTGCTCAGCGTTCCGTTGGTGGCATATTTAAACACCGTGCCATCACCATCAACGCCGCCTTCCAGGGTGGTGCCGTAAAAATTGCCGTCCTTGCCCTGCGCCAGCGGACTGTAAAGAAATTCGCCCGAGTTTCCATCCGTGAACGACCACAAGGTTGACAGGGTGACTCCCGGGACCGTCACCGGAATGATGGATAGCAGCGCTCCCGTGCTCGTGGTAAAGCCAAGCGTGTTGCTGACCGTCACGGAATAAACGCCTGCGTTGGCCGCAGTGACGTTGCTCACTGTCAGGGTGCCGCTCGTTGCACCCGAGATATTGACGCCGTTGCTCAGGTTTGTTCCGGCAAACTGCCAGCGGTAGAAATAGGGGGTGTTTCCCACCGCCGCCACGCTGAAGCTTGCGGGGGCTCCCGGCAATATGCTCTGGCTGGCGGGTTGCAGGACAATCACCGGCGCGGACGGCACGATGGTCAGCGAGGCGTTTGAGCTAGCCAGCACGCCGGCCGCGTTGCTCAGAATCACCGAATAAACGCCGATATTGTTCGAAGTCACGTCGCTGATGCTCAAAGCGCCGGTGCCCGAGCCGGAAATATTGCCGACATCGCTCAAATTCGTTCCGTTCTCCCGCCATTGGTAATACATCAGCGCGTTGGAGCCAATGCTGACGCTGAAATTCGCCGTCATTCCCACGAGCAGCGCTTGATTGGCCGGCTGCGCCGTGATCACGGGCGGCGTCACCACGTCTATGATGGCATGACGGGTTTGGACAAATCCGTCCGTCAAATTCGTGAACCAAAGCGTGACGGAATAACTGCCGGCCGGCAGGTTGGTGGCCGCCGAAGTCGCGCTGATCGCAACCGTGGTGGCCGGATTGCCCCGTATCAAGGCGCCGCCGACGGGAGCAACATTGACCCACAATGAAATGTTGCCCAATCCCCAATTCAATGGGCTGCTGCCGTTATTGGTCAAGCTATACGTTTGGGCCGCCGGGGTGAACGGACCGCCCACCGGACCAGTGATAATGACGTCTCCGGCTGGCGAAATCCGCAGCGGCTCGGGCAAGGCCAGCGCGGCAATGAGGTTGCTGCCCAGCGGCGTGCCCCAGCCCGTGCAGAGATCGTAGCCTGGCACCGCCGAAAACCGGTTGGGACTTCTGGAACTCTCGTTGTTGCCCGTGGTGATATCGTGGAAGAGCGACGTGTAGCTCAAAGAGTTTGATCCCTTGCCCATGGCATAAACGAGCGGGTTGATAAAGCCCACGGTCGGCTCGCCGTTCGTCAAGGCCAGTTGATTTGCGAGCGCAATGAACGCCGCCCACAGCGGCGTGGCGCAGCTGGTGCCGCCAAAAGCGCCCCCCTTGCCGCCGCCATAAATCACATACACATTATCCGCCGTCAGCGCCACGTCCGGCAGATTCCGCATCGTGCTAGATCCTTGGTTGGCGGCCGTGATGACACCCTGCTGCCAGCTCGGAATCGGATAGGCAGTGCTGATGCCGCCGCTGCTGCCAACCCCACCGCCCCAATTCCAAACCGTCTCCGAAGCCCATGCCCCGCCCGCGCCGGTGGTCGTCAACGTCGTCCCGCCCACAATGGTGATATTGGGATCATCCGCCGGTGTGTCAATGGCGCCCGGATAGGCATCGCTGTCCCCGGAAGCGTTGAAGAAAGACTGGCCCTGGGCCGCCAATTGCAGGAACGCCTGTTCGCTGTTGGCGTCTATGGGGTAGGTCCACGAAGCCCCGATCTGCTTGGCCAGATTGTCCGTGGCCATGCGATTCAAAATGTCGTCGGTGGTGGAACCTTCATAAACCAATATGCCGTTCAGTCCGGGTGCCAGGGAAATCGCCATCTCGATGTCCAGCGACACTTCGTCGTTCCCGCCGCCGGGTGCGCCATTGTAGCCATCCAAGAGCACGGGGCTTACCGGCACGTTGGGCAGTCCGGCCAGGGTTTCATAAGCCGTGATGTCGCTTTGGAAATAGCCGGAGTCAAATTCCAACAAGCCCACGGTTTGGCCGATTCCGGTGAGCGGCACTCCCGGGACATACGCGGCTCGAAAATCGTTCCCCAAGAAGGCTCCATTCGGCCCGGAGCCTGTCAGGTTCGGTCCCGGTTGCCCCGCCGGAATCGGCGTCAGGCAAGGGCGCGGGATGACGTAATTATCAAGTCCGCCCACCGCCAGCACCGGAACTGCCAGATCAATGGACGGTTCCCGATCCGGCGCGTAAAACGTCCGGGACTCCTTGGGGTGCGGATACTCATTGAGGTTTACGTGGAAGGCCCGTTCCACGTCGGCCACCGTTCCGCGCACGCTGACGAGCGTCCGGTTGGGGTGTCTTCCGGTCACGGCCAGGCCGTGCGCCCGCGCAAAGTTGACGACGGCTTCATAATCCTTTTCGGAAGGGCCAAAGCGTTCAGCGAATTGCGCCGACGTCAGGAAGCGGTGGTAATTTGTGCTCGCAGGGTCATACAGTTGTTCGAGTAAATTCGTGAGCCCTGCCCGATCCCGCAACGGCAGGCCAATTGAGAGGTTCAACCGGTTCCAGCGCGAACTGTGGCGGTTCGGCGCCAGGTTTGTGACCACCGCGGACGTTTGGGCATGGATCACTTGAAGTTCGGCCGCCTGGCCCGCGTAGGATCCGGCGATCAACAACCAGGCGCAGACCAGCCAAAGCCGGAACGCCGCGCTGCGGCCGCCATAACCATGGGGCGGAACCGCGGAAATGCTTGCAGGTGGATTTTGTTTCATTGGATGTCCTTGGTTTTTTGAGAATTTGGCTGGCAGGTAAAAGTTGAACCGGCGGCGTCAGCAATCGAAACCGGGAATTGCCGCCGCGAAAGGAAAATCAACTGGCTCCGAGCACAGTTTTGGCGCTGCCTTCGCAACGCCAAGTGCCGTCAACGCCGAGCTGCGCCGCAACGCGTCCAAGCCAATGCGCTGCCCGCAGTGCGTCCCGCCTCTTTCTTCCGGCCTCATTGTGGTTTTCAATCTATACTTACAGATCTGGGAAGGAAACGTTACAAAAAAAGTAAATATTTTTTATCCGCGATGTTTTCGGTGGGGTTCGTTACTGGCATTGGCATGTTGCAGCCCACGCATGCTGGGGAAATCCCCCTCATTTTTCGGCCCCAGAGACAATGAGACGCAGAGGAGGAAAATACTCATTAACCCGTCTGCAACAACTCCAACATTTCCCGATCCAACTTGTGCCCGTGAAAATCCTCGTAACCCACGTCCTGGCGGTCGCTATCCAGCACCCCAAAACTGCCTCGAAAATTCCAGAGCGCCCAGCCCCACCCGGCTGCTTTCCAGAGCTCCAGGCAATCACGCATCCACGCCATAACGACCTGGTGGGGCGTGTACTGGTAGGCGCCCCACTCGCCCACGTGGACCCCGACGCCGGCCGTCTCAATCGCTTTCCACGGCTTGATCTGCTCCTCCCGGAGCCGTTCCTTGTCCCAGACTTTTCCGCCTTCCTTGAGCGGCCATGATGGCTCCGGCCAATTCTGGCTATTGACCCAACTGGCCTTATAATGGGTCAGGTGGAACGGCTGGTAATTATGCGCACTTTGGGCAATTTTCAGCCGCGCCAGCCCGGGAACCGGTTTGTTGCCCCACGACAAGCCGTCGGCGATGATCAACCGGTCGGGGTCCTCAGCCCGGATCGCCTCGACCAGGCGTTTCACAATTCGCACGTAGGTGTCCTCCTTAATGTCCCCGGGTTCGTTCAGCAGATCAAAGCTGACCCGCGAATTGGGGATGCCCTTGAAGCGCTTGGCAAAATGAGCCCAGTGGAAGGCGCAGGCATCCAGCGCGGCGGCGTCCTTCCATAAATCGAGGGGCTCCGCCGGAGGATTGACGCAATAACCGGGCGCCCGGTGAAAGTTCAGATTCACATGCACCCCATATTGGCCTCCGAATTCGACCGCCTCATCCACCTGGCGCAGTTCGTCCTCGCGCAGCGTGAGCCAGTTGCCTGGATCAGCCCAGCAGCGATAGGACATGGGCAGGCGGACGAAATTGAAGCCCCACTGGGCAATCCAATCGAAATCCGACTCGCGAAACGGCGGATTGCCTTCTTTTCTGGCCGTAAATTTTTCCAGGAGATTAAACCCGCGCCAGCGGGGCAGGCGCGCCGCGGCAGGATTTGGCAATGTCGGAGTTCGCGCGGCGGCGGCGGCGCACTCCAGTCCGACCGTGCAGGCCGCCGCGGCCAGGGCCGAGTGTTTGACAAACTCCCGGCGTGATATTCGTTGAGGCATGCCTCTATTGCGGCCTGAATCATAAGGAAAATCAAGGGTAAATCGCTGGCAATTCAAGAGTACATCACCCTTGGCTATCACTGTCCGACTCCGGTCAACGCTTCGTGGAGATCGGGGCTGACTTCCAGCATCTCGCCACGGTGCCGATGAATGACAAGCAACTCTCCGATCAACGGCCAGTGCTGGAGCAATGCCGTGTTCACGGTTACGGGCAAGGCCGGCGACAAAGTGGCAATGGCGGCAGTCTATGTTCATTCGTCTGCCAGTGGTGCGTGGACGGAAGCCATGACCACCAACAACTGGAAGAATTGGAGCGTTGCTGTGAACCTGGCACCGGGGACCAACCTGATCTCTGCTTATGCCGTGGATACTAGCGGCAACGTGTCCAAGACTAATACGGTGAGCATGGTGTATTTGCAAAGCGCCCTGTTGCAAATAGTCATGGATGGCGAGGGGGCGATTTTACCAAACTACAATAACGCACTGTTGCCTGTCGGGGAATCATTCAGTATGACTGCTAATGGCACCAATGGTTTTGCCTTGGGCCACTGGGTGGTTTCCACCAATTGGGCCGGCGGTGTGGCTGCCACCAGCGCCACAGTCAATGTCGTCATGGTCTCGAATTTGACCTTGCAGGCCAATTTTGTGGATTTCACGCCGCCAACGCTATCAATCACCAACCCAGTTGCCAGCCAGATCTTCACACAGTCTCCGATCAACGCTGGAGGTACAAAAGCCGGCGCAGCTTTTTGCCAATCGCCCCAAATGAAGAATTCATGGTTTGAAAACTACGCGACAGAACAAATGGGTGGGCTTGCTTCCGGTCAGCCATTTGGCTAAAAAGAAGGATACATCGTGCTTTCCTCGCCCAAACATGCGCACTGGCATCGGACAGATCTGCTGTTTCTGTTCGTGGATTGCAATGCACCAACCAGTATTGTTGAAAGCAATAATAGCATCTGCCGATTGAGCATCACCGTCCCTCTGCCGTCCAATGTGCCGCTGGGGTGATTTCCTGACACCGTATGATTATATGATATAAACTTGTGTGCCGGAGGTGGTAAAGTTGATGTGTGCTAACCATGCCGACCAAGACGCAACGTATCGACGTGACCATCGTCGAGGACGACGAGGAGATCCGTGCAAACCTGACCGACTGTAAAGTCGCCAATCCGCTGTTCCGTTTGTCGCAGAGTTGTGCGGATGGTGAGGGTCCCTTGATGGATTTTCCGGATTAACATGCCGTTCCCCCTCTTGACTTCTGGCCGCGTAAGCCCCGGCGCGCGCCTTTTCCGTTTCGCCGGGTTGGTCGCGCTTGCGGCGTGGCTCGTCGGCCGCACCCGGGCTGGCGGACCGATGGGGGTGGACGGCGGCGTGGTGGTCAGCGGCAGCACGGTCAACCTCACACCGACGCTGGCCTCCAACTACGTCGCCGCCAAGACCGGCTGGATTCGCGTGAACATGATTCTGCCTTCCGGGCACACCACGTGGGACAGCAATGCGCTCGGCTATTACGACACGGCCATCAACAATGCCAAAGCCGCCGGCTTGCAGGTTTTGATCCTCATGAACAACCAGGGCTGGACCGGCGGCCAATCCTCTTGGAACGCCAACAACTGCGAAACCACCGGCGGCACGGGCGACAATGCTTACGTGGATGGCTGGGTCGGCGGCGTGGTCACTCCCCTCGTCCAGCATTTTCACGACCGGGTGAAGTGCTATGAAATCTGGAACGAGCCCAGCACGTGGTCGAGTTCCAGCACCAACGCGGGAGTCGTGAGTTACAGCGGTTCCAGCTACATGTATCCATCCTGCTACTGCTGGCTGTTGAGCAAGTCCTGGGTGGCGGCCCATGAGACGCTGGGGTACAGCGACGTGAAGATTATTTCCGGCGGCGTGTTCGGCACCAGCCCGTTGGGCGCGAGTGATCCCGGCGTGAATTCCGGTTCCAATTACGTGAGCGCGTTTTACAGCTTGGGAACCAATCTGGCCACAGGGGCGCCGTTTTCAGCCGCCAAGACCAATTATGGCACGTACCCGGTGGATGGCATCGGCCAGCATCTTTACCTTGATTACAATATCAACACCACCAGCGCGGACCTCCAGCAGTATCTCGGCCTGATCCGCGGCGCTTACGCCAAATTCGAGGGCGCCAGCACGACGAAGAAAACTTATGTCACCGAATTCGGCTGGACGACGGCTTCCGTGAGCCAGCAAGTGCAGGCGAATAATCTGGCCACGGCCTTCAACGTGTTCGAGACGGGCAGCCCCTACGTGTCCATGGCCATCTGGTTCAACTGGCAGGACAGCGCGGCGGCCAACCTGTATTTCGGCGTGCTGGACGTGAACGGCAACCCCAAGATCGCCTACACCAATTATCTTTTCTACGAACAATACGAAGGCTATTTCACCAACGGAACCGTGGAGGCGAACCTCCAGGATTATTTCAACGCGCAGGGGCAGTCGGCCTATGGCGACGCCTTTGACAACGGCAACACCGCCTTCGTCCACCGCCTCTCGACCAACGGTTTTGCCAGCACGGCGCAGGACTTCGCTGGCGGCACACGCGGCAACGTGACGATTTTTGACAACACCGGCGGCACAACCCCTTGGTATCTTTATCCCATTTGCGTGCCGTTCGATGACACCAACTACGACACCGGGTACGGCGGCTCGCACGACATGGACGTGCAAACCCCGCTCGACACTCCGATCACTTCCATCGTCAGCGGCACCGTGTCCAGCGTGGACAATCCGTCGTGGGGCTGGGAAATCGGCATTCATCTTGACACCCCCATTACCAACGGCAACACCAACGCGCAATACTTCGCTTATTTGCACTTGGGGGCGATCAAGCCCGGGTTGGCCGTGGGCCAGCGTGTGAATTTCGGCGATTTGATCGCTTATTCCGGCGGCGCCAATTCGCAGGCCATGCTCGGCAGCCAGACCAACACTCCGTTCGGGCCGCAGTTCACTGATGACCCGTCGCAGAGTAGCCAGCCGCAGACCGGCATGGCCCTTATGCGCGGCCCCGAATATGGGGTGGGGGCGGGGTGGACCACGCTGCCGGATCCGACCCTCGATCCCACGCCCACGCTGAATTCTGTCCGGGCGGCGTATTCCGGGGCCAGCGGTACTTTCGAGGTGAACAATGTTCACGGCCTGTGGACTTTCTATAACGCCAACGGCGGTTTCGCGCTCTTCGGCCCGCCACTGGACAATGAATACATCAACAGCACCGGCACGCGGCAGGATTTCTCCAATGGCTCCCTCACTTGGAATTCCACCACCGGCGTCGTTACCAACTCGGTGATTGTCGGCGCGCCGCTGGCGGCTACCGAACCGGCCACGCGGTTTTCCGGCGGAAACGCCACATTGAACGGCGTGGTGCTGGCCAACGCCTCAAACACGCTCGCTTGGTTTGAATGGGGAACCAATGCCGGTTATGGCCAGCGGACGGCGGCCACCAATTTGAACGGCGTCTTCTTCACACCCGTCAGCGCACCCCTCAGCGGCTTGGCGGCAAAAACCATTTACCACTTCCGGCTGGACGCCAGCAATGCGTTTGGCGTGATTTGGGGCGCGGATCACCTGTGTACCACGGGCGGCCGCGTGAAAGTCTGGGGCAGCGACAGTTCCGGCTATGGCTACACTAACCTCCCCGGCGGCCTGACCAACGTGGTGACCATCGCGGCGGGAGCGTATCACGCGCTCGCCTTGGCCACCAGCGGCTCGGTCGTCGCCTGGGGCTACAATTATTATGGCCAGACCAGCGTGCCGGCCAACCTGACCAATGCCGTGGCGCTGGCTGCGGGGTATTCACACAGTCTGGCCCTGAAAGCGGACGGGACGGTGGCAGTTTGGGGCGGCAACCTCTTCCGCCAGTTGAACCTGCCCGCCGGTTTAACCAACGTCATCGCGGTGGCCGCCGGCGCGTATCACAGTCTGGCGCTCAAAGCCGATGGCACGGTGGTGGCATGGGGCTACAATAATGATGGCCAGACGAATGTCCCGTCCGGTTTGGCGAATGTCGTCGGCATCGCAGCCGGGTTGTATCACAGCCTCGCGTTGCGGGCCGATGGCACGGTGGTGGCTTGGGGCGCTAATAATGACGGCCAGACCAACGTCCCGGCCGGCGCGGTCGGCGTCACCGGCATTTCTGCTGGACAATATTGTGATCTCGCGCTGAAGACCGACGGCACGCTGCTGGCGTGGGGTGGCAACGCGGATGGCCAGACGAATGTGCCAGTGAATATCACCAACGCGGCGCAGGTCAATTGCGGCGACAACTTCAATCTCGTGTTGAACCGCGATGGCAGCGTGGCGGCTTGGGGCGACAATTCTTCCGCGCAAACCAATCTGCCTCCGGGACTGACCAACGTGGCGCAACTGGCTGGCGGCATGACGTTCGGCCTGGCCATCGCCAATCAGGCGCCCCAGGCCGCCGCGCAGACGGTGTCTGGATTCGTCAACCACGACCTCACGATTGTCCTCGCCGGCGTTTCTCCCGACGGTAATCCTTTGAATTTTCGTGTCACGACGTTGCCGGCGGCGGGCGGACTGTATCAATTCTCCGGCGGCGGACGGGGCAGTGCCATCGCCATTGCCAACACCCCGGTCTCCGACAGCGTGGGCCGGATTGTTTTTGCGCCTGCCACCAACGCCGTGGGCGGCCCGTACGCCACTTTCAGTTTTGTGGCCAACGACGGCCTGAGTGATTCGCCGCCTGCGACGGTGACCGTCGCCATCATTTTGCCGCCAGCGCCGCAATTGACGAATGTTTTCTGGAGCGGCGGAAATGGGGCCGGGTCGTTCTCCTTCAATTTCGGCGGCGTTTCCAACACTGCCTACAGCATTTGGTCTTCGACGAATCTACTCAATTGGACGTGGCTCGGCGCGGCCGGCGCCGGGGCCGGCCGCCAATATGGCTTTACCGACGCGTTGGCCACCAACTGGTCGTCCAGGTTTTATCGCGTGAGCGTCCCGTAGCGTCAGGCATCCCTGCCGGGCGTTGAGGGCGGCATCCCTGCCGCCCGGAAATGGCGTGGCGGGTGTTGTGTCTGGTGAGGAATGGCAGCCCGTGGCGGTTGGGCGGGCTTCAGCCGGCACCCATGCTCCGGCGCTGACGGATGGCAGGGAACCAATCACTGTGACGTCGTCCCGGTGACTCTTGGCTTTGACCTTCTACACCGCATAACCAGCCAACAGGTGACCAACGATGCCAGGGAGCAGACCAACGATGCGATGGCTTGCCGGGAAGTTCTTGGAGCAGCGGGGGTGGCGTCATCGCCTCCTTCCTGTTGCCCAAGCACATGAGGGAAGGGCTGGCCCCGTGTCGTTTTTCTTCACTTCACCACATGTGGTGGGCGATTAAATCTGAAGTCGCCAATTGGCGACACCTGTGAATCCGGTCAAATGGGTTTTGCCAGTTTCGTCAGCAGCTCGCGTGGCGTGATGATTTGAATGCCAAAGGGCTTTTGCAAGGCCAGCAAATCGTCGTCGCGGGACACGATGAGTTTCGCTCCCGCCGCCAGCGCGCACGCCAGATAGGGGTCGTCTTTGGCATCCCGGCTGCGTTGCTTTCCCAGCGGGGCTGGGTCCACCAGCTTCACGCGTTCGTAATACCAAGCCAGCAGATTGGGCGCGGCGTGCTTGAATTTGCTGCCCCGTTCCGCCACCAAGGCTCGGACTTCGTCCAGAACATCCAAAGTGGCATAGACGGTGATGCGCCGGCGGGCCATGGCCAGCAGGCAGCCGTAAGCCTCGCCCCGCCAGCCGACGCCCGCAAAGACCACGTTGGCATCAAGCACGACTCGCACGTTTCCTCTCCGCCCGGATATGGTGCTGGGTTTTCACAATCGCGGCCATTTCCTCGTCCGACGGGTCGCCCGCCGGAGCGCCGGTGATGGCCTTTTCCAAATAGGCCACGTCCCGCTTGATTTGCTCCTGCCGGCGGCTGCGGATCAGGTCGCGCATATACTCGCTCATGGAGTCAAACGCGTGCGCTTCCGAATCCGACCGGGCGAACTCGGCCAGTTCCGGGTTCAATGAAATGTTGATGGTCACTGCTTTCATGCCCTCAAATTAAGACGTTGGCAGGCTATGTCAAGGCTTGCCATAAAGGTTTCGGACGGATGGTCGGCGGGGTTCCATTCCCATGCCACGGTGGCAGCCCGTTTTCATCATGCAGCCCGGGCGGCGGGATGACCGGCGGCGGCACACGGCGAAGCTGCCGTTTGCGGTGCCGGCGAATCAGTAGGTCAATCAGACCGCCGATCCAAAAGGCCAGCAGCAGGGAAACAAAACTTGGGCGAGATTTCATAGGCGTAATTATTTTAGGGTGACAGGCGCGAAGATTTCATACCGGCCAAAATTCGTTACAACGAGTTGGATCTGGGGAGGGCACTCGGCGGCGGCTGGGAAATTCTTCCCGGACCTGGATGAATCCCGCAAAGGCATCGCCAAGGCCGAAAATGTGACCTAACCAAAGTGGCTCAGAAGTGGCTTAATGTGATTATTTTTGGTCAAATGGTAGACTGTGCAAAGCTCACAAAACCATTGCAATCAAACGCTTAAATCAGTGGTGCACCCGGCAGGACTTGAACCTGCAACCCTTTGATCCGAAGTCAAATGCTCTATCCAATTGAGCTACGGATGCAACCGTTGATTTAACCGCCTCCAGCGCGCTCCCTGCCTTCTGCCTTCTGCCAACTTGCAAGCAGACGCCGGTTTGGCCGGCTGGCTTCCCGCTGGGCATGAACGCGGGCCAAAATGTGCCGCACAATGGCGGAAGACACAATACACAAACTTGATTCGCGTAACCCGGCCAGCGGCAGGCTGGTTCGGTGGACCGGCGGGGCGCAGGGTTTACGTGGTCAATTTCAAATCTATATATATTTTCGGAGCGCGGATCTGTGAATCGCAGCAACATCCGGACTTCAAGCCACGTTGAAATATTCATCCGCGCTCTGCTGGGGGGCTGCGGGTCCCAGTCCCGCGCTCCGTCCCCGCTTTGAATACCTGTCAAGCCGTGAATCTGAGATAGATCGTCTTGAGATACTCCGCCTCCTTGAATGCTGCGGGATGATCCGGCGGATGCTGCATGGTTCTCAGTTCGGAGAATTGCCGGCCGGACTTCTGCGCCGTCCGCCGCACGGTTTCAAAAAATTCCAGCGCCGAAACGTGCGCGGAACACGAGCCGGCCACAAGCATTCCTTCCCGTGCGAGCCGTTGGATGCCCAGCGAGTTCAGCCGTTCATAGGCGCGGATCGCTCCCTCGCGCTCCGTCGCGCGTTTGGCCAGCGACGGCGGGTCGAGCACCACCAAATCAAACTTCGCGGCCGATTTTTCAATCCATTCAAACGCGTCCGCCCGGATCGTTTCGTGAGGGCACGCGGCCAGGGCGGGAAGGTTTTGGTTGAGCGCAAAATTGCGTTTGGCGGACTCCAGCGCATGGGCGCTGATGTCCAGGTCCGTCACGCTGACGGCGCCGCCGCGCGCGGCATACACCGAGAATCCGCCGGAGAAGCTGAACGCATTCAGCATCCGACGGCCGCGCGCCAGCGTTTCCACCAGCCCCCGGTTTTCGCGCTGGTCGAGAAAAAATCCCGTTTTCTGACCGCGCCATACGTCGGCCTCGAAGCGAAGGCCGGATTCGGAAAAGATCACCGGAGCGGCGGGCTTCACCCCGGCGGGGTTCGAAAACACATTCTCCCCATCGAGCCGGGGCGGCGTCCGGCGCTCCGATTCTGATTGAATATTCCGGCTCAGGCGCAAGACGATCCTTTCACACGGCAGGTTTGCTCGCAATAGCGCCAGCACAGCGTCCAGTCGCGGCAGCCAGGCGGCGGTGTAAAGCTTGAGCACCAAGGTGGCGTCATAGCGATCCAGCACCAGACCGGGCCAGCCGTCGCTCTCGCCGTGGATGAGTCGATAGCCGGTGGTCTCCGCAGCGAACAAACCGGCGCGCTTGGCGAGCGCCTGTTCCAACCGTGCCTGCCACCAGGCGTCGTCAATCGTCTGCGGTTTGCCGGCGTGCAGAATGCGGACGCGGATGGGTGAATCCGGATCGAACAAACCGACGGCGAGAAATTGGTTCTTGCGGTCGTAAATCACCGCCAGCTCGCCCGCTTGTCCCAGGCGGTTGGATTCCTGCACGCTAGCTGAGAAGACCCACGGATGACCAGAGCGCACCGCTGCCTCCGCCGCCTGGGATACGCGCAGGCGAAGACGCGCGGCCATCACTGGAACATTCATTTTACCGGCGGAATTCTACCTTTCACAGAAAGCCGGTGCAAGACCCTTGACCCGCAAGCCTGCCGTTTTACCGCCAGCCCCCATGCACCCACACGCGGTGGCCTCCGCGCCGGTCCCAATGCGGTCCGAACCAGACTGCGCCGGGATGCGGGCGGGCCATCCAGTGGCCGCGGGTCCACACCCAGCGTCCGTTCCATTCCCAGCAACCGGGAGCCCAAAGCCACAGCGACAGCGGCCCTGGCGCCACCGTCACGAAATCCGTTTGCGGGGGCGGTGGAGCCGGAGGTTCTTCCGCTACGGCCGGAGCCGGGCCCGGGGCGGGACGGTACACGACTTGCCGTTCCACGCAACCGGCCAACAGCGGCAGCATGGCGCCAATCAAGGCGCATTTGACTAGAAATGAGGTTTTCATTTTCATACTCATCGAATTAGACGCCGAAACGGCCGTTTCGTTTCAATTTTTCGGGTGGGCAGGGCGAGTTCTCCCAACTCGCAGCCCTTTGCCTCACCACACAACCTGGCAAAATGTTCAGGGCATCTCTGCCAACCCGCGCGCTGCGAATTGGGACCATCCCCGCTCAAATCATCGACGCGCCATGAGCTCGGCGGGGGAAACGCCGGAGGCCGGCGCTCCAAACTTCAATGCGCCGCGGCCGCCGGAGGTTTCTTCGCGTTTTGCACGCGCTTGAACAGAAAAACCAGGGGCAGGCCGGCGAGGGCGAGCACGCCGAACAAAAAGAAATTATCCACAAACGCCCACACGTGCGCCTGCTGATCGAGCAGCGCATAAACCGCATTGTAGGCCTGCCGCGTCGCGGTCACCGGATCGGCATGTTGCGACAGCAGCTTTTTTGCCCCAGCCAGACGCTGCGCATACGCCGGGTCAGTGGGCGTGAGATGTCCCACCATGAGCGCCTGATGCACCTGCGCGCCGCGCGCGAGCATGGTGGTGACGAACGCAATGCCGATGCTGCCGCCCAGATTGCGCATGAGGTTGTAAAGGCCGGAAGCGTTGGCGATTTGCGCCTGGCCGAGCTGGCTCATCGTCGTGGTGGTCAGCGGCACGAAAATAAAACTGATGGCGATGCCGTTGACGACGCTCGGCCAGATGACGCTGCCCATGTTGACGTCCAGGCTGATGCCGGCGAGCAAAAACGAGGAATAGCCCAGCGTCACAAAGCCGACGCACAACAGCCACCGGTTGCGGACCCTGCCCACGAGTCGCCCAACCAGAAAAGTGGTGAAGAACGCCGCCACGCCGCGCGGACTCATCGCGTAACCGGCTTGCAACGCCGGATAGCCCATCAGAGTTTGCAGAAACAGCGGCAGTTGCGCGGTGGTGCCGTAAAGGATGGCCGCGAGCGAGGTCATTAAAATCAAGCCAATGCTGAAGTTGCGGTTTTTGAACACGTGCAAATCCACGAGCGGATGGTCGGTCTGAAACTCCCACCAGATGAAGCTGACAAAGGAAACGACTGACGCGAAAGTGAACCAGCGCACCCATTCCGCCCCAAACCAATCGGCTTCCTGTCCCTTGTCGAGGACGATTTGCAGGGTCGCCAGCCAGACGGCCAGCAGCGCGAAGCCGATGTAATCAATGGTCGCCTCCCTATCTCGCTTGATGTAAGGCGGATCCTCGACCAGCCATTTGGCCATCAGCACCGCGAAAATTCCCACCGGCACGTTAATGTAAAAGATCCAGCGCCAGGAATAGCTGTCCGTGATCCACCCGCCCAGCGTGGGGCCCAGGATGGGCGCCACGACGACGCCCTGGGCGAAGACCGCCATGGCCGCGCCGCGCTTCTGCCGCGGGTGGCTTTCGAGCATGATAGACTGCGCAATCGGCACCATTGCACCGCCGCCCAAGCCTTGTAGAATCCGCGCCATCACGAGGGTGGGCAGGTCCCACGCCAGCCCGCACAAGACCGACGCGATGGAAAACATCACCAGGCACGAAAGCAGCACGCGTTTGCGTCCAAAAAAATTCCCGAGCCAGCCGGTCATTGGCAGGACAATGGCATTGGCGACCAGATAGCTCGTGAGCACCCAGGTGGCCTCCTCCGGCGTCGCCGACAATCCGCCCGCGATGTGCGGCAGGGCAATATTGGCGATCGAGGTGTCCAGCACCTCCATGAACACCGCCAGCATCACCGTCAGTGTGATCAGCCACGGGTTGTGGCGCGGATGCCATTCTTGCTGGGGTGCGTCGCCGGACATGTTAAAGAGAATGAACCCTTGGCTTTCATTTATTGCGCCGGAACCGTCTTCCGGTTCGTGACCAAGATGAAAATCAAAGCGGAAACTCCCGCGAGAAACACGGCGATCAGCGCTCTCGCCCAGTCGGGCAACGTAAAACTGCTGATTTCCACGCTGGGCGTGACCGACAGGCCGGGGCCGATGACGTGATCGGCGGGCAGCGGTTCGTCGAAAACGATTTTCACCGGCACGCGCTGGATGACTTTGACGTAATTACCCGTGGCATTTTCCGGCGGCAACAGGCTGAATTGCGCGCCACTGCCAGCCTGCACGCTGTCCACGTGAGCCTTGAATTTCCGTCCTCCCAGCGAGTCAATGGCCACCCGCACCGGCTGGTTGGTTCGCATCTCTTTCAACTGCGATTCCTTGAAGTTGGCCACCACCCACACTTCCCTCGGCACGAGGGATAGAATTTGCTGCCCGACTTGCAGATAATCCCCCACCTCCACGGCCTTGCGCGTGATCCGGCCATCCGCCGGTGCCAGCAGTTTCGCGTAGGACAGGTTCAATTTGGCGACCGCCATGTTGGTTTGCGATTCTGTCCACTGGGCCAGGGCCATGCTGGCCTCCTCGCGCGCGGCGGCCATGGTGCGATCCGCCTCTTCCACCTTGGAATCGTCCTCCTCCACCGTTTCCTGCGCGGATTTAAAATCGGCCTGCGCCTTGATGTTGGCCGCCTGGGCATTGTCAAACTCCTGCCGCGACACCGTTTTATCCTTCAGCAAGTTTTCCGCGCGCGCAAAATTGGTCTGCGCGATCCTGGCACTGGCTTCGGCGGCATCCGCATCGGCCTGCGACTTGCGGGCGGCGGCCTGGGCCGTGGCGACCTTGGTTTGCATCAATTGATACGCCGCGAACATGGTCCGGTAATTGGCATTTTGCGATTCCGCGGCGGCGGCTTTCTGCGCCACGGTCAGGGAATAATCCTCCGGATCAATTTCGACCAGCAAATCATTCGAGTGAACCATTTGGTTGTCAACCACGCACACGGCGGCAACCTGCCCGGAAATTCTTGGCGCGACGGATACAATGTGGCCGGCAATAAAAGCGTCATCGGTGGATTCATGGGTGAATATGTCCACGACATATGCCAGGCCAAAATACAGCAGCACGGCCAAGGCCACGGCTGCGGGCCAGATCAGCCACGTCCGCTTTTTCGGTTCCGGCGCCGCGGCCGGTGGGGCACCAACTTCATTCATATTGGGGTTGCGCTACGCGTTTTGGCGGACGGGAGCTGCTGCGTTTGGGGACGGGCGCGCTGCGTCCACAATGGTTTCGTCTTCCCTTTCCAGCGCCAGTTCGGCGGTGTGGTCTTTGGCGATCAACATGTAAATGGAAGGCACAACGAGCAGGGTGAATAGCGTGCCGATGCTCATGCCGCTGACCAGCACAATGCCGATGGAGTTGCGCGCCGCCGCGCCGGCGCCGGTCACCAGCGTGAGCGGGAAATTGCCGGCGATGGTGGCCACGGTGGTCATCAGCACCGGGCGCAGCCGCAGCATGGCGGCTTCATGCACCGCTTGCAGCTTCGGGCGGCCCTGGCGCTGAAGCTGATTGGCAAACTCAACTATAAGAATGCCGTTCTTGGCGATCAGCCCGACCAGGGTGATGAGACCCACTTCGGAATAGATGTTGATCGTGGTGGTCCAGCCGTTTGTCCAATAGGGGATATTCGGATTGGGCATTTTCAAAAAGCAGAAAATCAGCGCGCCAAACAGCGCCAGCGGCACCGAGCCCAGCAGGATGATTAACGGGTCGCGAAAACTGTTGAAGAGCGCCGCCAGCACCAGGAAGATCAGCACGACGGCGAGGCAGAACGCGGGCAAAAATTTGTCGCCTTCGGTGCGCTGGAACCGCGAATCGCCGGTATAGTCCAGCTTGTAGCCGCTGGGCAGCATCTTGGCGCATTCGCCTTCGAGGAAATGCAGCGCCTGTTCGAGCGGCACCATGGCCATGCCGCTCAGCTTGACAGAGTTCAATTGCTGAAACCGGTTTAACGCGCGCGGCGTGGTGCGCTTTTCCAGGCGCGCAAACGTGCTCACTGGAATCATCTGGTTCGCCGGCCCGCGGACATAGGTGTTTTCCAGTTGCCCGGCGTCCAGCCGCGCGCCGCGCTGGAGCTGCGGGATGACCTTGTAGCTGCGGCCCGAGAAATCAAATCGGTTCACATAATTGCCGCCGACGAGTGCCGCCAAATCCGAGCCCACGCTCTGCATGTCCAGGCCAAGCGCAGCCACTTTGTCGCGGTCAATCACCAGCGCCACTTCCGGCTGGTCCACTTTCGTGTCAATCACCGGCGGGAAGGCAAACATGCCGTTGGTGGCGCATTTCTGCTGCAGCTGCTGTGCAAAAGCCAGAATCTGCTCCGGCTCGGCGACCGAAGAAATGATGAGGTTCACAGGAAAGTTTTCCCCCCCGGTCGGCAGCGGCGGCGGCGTGAGCATGTAGGCGCGAATGCCCGGAATGTTGTTCACCATCGCCTGGGCTTCCGGCAGGATTTGGAAAACGGTCCGCTTTCGTTCGCCCCAAGGTTTGAGCACCATCCCGCCAAACCCGGAGTCCGGGAACGTAAGTTGGAAGCTCTGTTCGTGATCTGGAAATGTTGCAAAGGAGCGGCCGACCACGTCCGCATAAAACGAAGTCTGTTCAATGGTCGCATCCGGCGGTGTTTCCAGAGCGCCAAAGATCACCCCCTGATCTTCGGTCGGCGCGGGTTCCTTCGCCGCCCAAGCCAGCTTGAACATCGGGATCATCAGCAAGGTCAGCCCGATCCAAACCGCATAGACCATTGGGCGCCGCGCCAGCGTCCAGTCCAGCACGCGGCCATAGAATCTTTTCAGCCGGTCAAAATCGCGGTTGATGCGCCCGGCCAAACCGTGGTCTTCACGGTCGTGGCTCAGCAGCACCGAGGACATCACCGGCGACAGCGTCAGCGCCACGATGCCGGAAATGAACACGGCCCCCGCCAGCGTCAGCGCAAACTCGCGAAACAGCGAGCCGGTCAGCCCGCCTTGAAACGCAATCGGCGCATACACTGCGGCCAGGGTGACGGTCATGGCGATGATGGGCCCGACCAGTTCGCGAGCGCCCAGCAGCGCGGCCGCGCGCGGGGTTTTGCCCTCGCGAATGTGCCGTTCCACGTTTTCCACGACGACAATGGCGTCGTCCACCACGAGGCCCACCGCCAGCACAATGGCCAGCAGCGTGAGCAGATTCACCGTGAAATCGAAGACCTGCATTAAAAAGACGGCGCCGATCAGCGAGAGCGGAATCGCCACCAGTGGAATCAACACGGACCGGAAAGAACCCAGAAACAGGAAGATCACCACCGACACAATCGCCAGCGTCATGATGAGCGTCTTGACCACCTCGTGCAGCGCGTCGGAAATGTATTGCGTCGCGTCGTAGGCCACGCGGGCCGTGAGGCCGGTGGGGAGGTCTCGTTGAATGGAGGCCATCTCCTTGCGCACCTCCTTGATGACATCCAGCGAATTGGCGTTGGGCAGCGCCCACACGCCCATGAATACGGCGCGCTCACCGCTGAAGCGCACTTCGCTGTCGTAATCCTCCGCTCCGAGCACCACGTCGGCGATGTCGCTCAGCCGCACCAGTTGGTCGCCGTTTTGGCGCACGACCAGGTTCTGGAATTCTTCCACCGACCGCAAATCCGTGTTGGCCGTCAGATTGACCTGCACGAGCGAGCCCTTGGTGTGGCCCACGGCGGACAGATAGTTGTTGGCCGCGAGTACCAGGCGGACCTCGTTGGGGCTGATGTTGTAAGCCGCCAGCCGGTCCGGCTTGAGCCAGATGCGCATGGCAAAGGTGCGGCCGCCGAGGATATCCGCCGTCTGCACACCTTCCAAGGCAGACAGCCGCGGCTGCACCACCCGGTTCAGATAATCGGTGATCCGGTTGGCCTCGAGAATGTCCGAGGAAAAACTCAAATAAGCCGAGGCGAATTGAGAATCGGCCGTGGCGATGGCCAGCGCGGGAATTTGCGCTTCCGGCGGGAGGTCATTGCGCACCTGATCCACCCGGGAACTGATTTCAGCGAGCGCCTTTTTGGAATCATAATTCAGCCGCAAATGGATGGTGATCGTCGAAAGCCCGAGCTTGCTCGCCGATTCCATGTAATCAATTCCATCTGCCGCTGCGATTGATCGCTCCAGCGGCTCGGTGACGAAGCCGCGCACGAGGTTTGCGCTGGCGCCCACATAGACCGTGGTTACGGTGATCGTGGCGTTTTCGCTGCGCGGATACTGGCGCACATTGAGCGAACGAATGGCCTGCAGGCCCGCGAGGAGGATGAGCAGGCTCACCACCACCGCCAGCACGGGGCGCTGGATGAAAAGATCCGTGAAAGATTTCATGCGATCTTCAACTGTTTGGTGGCGTGGGAGTTTGCGACGCCTCGGGCGTCAGTGCGTTGTTTATCCGCACGCTCAGGCCGTTGTGCAGCTTAAAGATTCCAGCGCTCGCCACGCGGTCGCCGGCTTTGAGGCCGCTTTCCACGCTGATAAAATCGCCGCGCGTACGGCCGGTGCGGATGAAGGCTTGCTGCACCACGAGGTTGGTCGAGCCGGTCTTCTCCGGCGCCACCAGGAACACGGAGTCGCCGTAAGGCGCGCTGAGAACCGCGGTGGCCGGAATCACCAGGACTGGATTTTCGCGCGGCAACGCTACGGCGACGCGCGCGAACATGCCGGCGCGCAGCAGTTCATCGGCGTTCTTAAACTTCGCGCGCACGCGGACGCTGCGCGTGGTCGCGTCGAGATCCGGATTGATGGCCGAGATTTCGCCTTCAAATACGTTGGTGGGATACGAGTCGGACGCCGCCCGCACCTTGAGCCCGCTTTGCAACTGCGCGAAATCCTGCTGCGGCATGGAAAAATCCACAAACACCGGCGAGAGCGATTGCAACGAGACGATGCCTTTACCCACGTCGAGCTGTTCGCCAAGATTCACCAGCCGGATGCCCACCTTGCCGGCAAACGGGGCGCGGATCGTTTTCTTTTGAATGATCGTGCGGATGTTGTCCGCGTTGGCCGCGGCCTGTTTCCAGGCCGCGTCGGCCTGATCCACTTCGGATTGCGAAACCGTCTTGTCGGCCTGCAATTTGCGCTGCCGCTCGGCGGTGATTTTCGCCAGATCCGCTTGGGCCTCGGCGGCGCGCAGTTGGGCCTCCTCGGAGGTCGTGTCCAAACGCAGCAGCAGGTCGCCCTGCTTGACGGTGGCGCCAGATTCAAAGGCGATCTCGCTCACGGTGCCGGCGATTTCCGGCGCCACGAGGACACCCTGCGCCGCGCTGACCGAGCCGACGGCGGACAAGGTATCGGGCCAGCTTTCCTCCTGCGCCACCGCGGCCGCAATGGTTTCAGACGGCGCCGGCCAGGGGGAGGCCATGATGGTCTTGATCTGCATGAACTTCACCACCGCCAGCCCGCCGCCGACCAGCAGGACCAGCACGATTCCAACGAATAATTTACGCATCATTTCCTTCCTTGGGTTGCTTGTTTGGGTTTTCTCGCGGCGGATTTTGGTCCCGCGCCGGCCAGAAACAATTCCACAATCCGCTTCGCTGTCAGATCATCGGGCTCGCAGTCCGCGCAGACGAGATGGCCGACCAGGTAAAAATTAACCAGGCCGTAAAAACCGAACGCCATTTCCTGGCTGCCAAAATGCCGGTCCAACTCGCCGGCCTGCTGCGCGCGCTTGATGAGATCATGAATGAATTCAAAGTTGCGCTGGCATTTTTCCGCGCAGCCGGTGTCTTTGGGCGCCTCGCCCGGCGCGGCGAACATGGAGGCGAACGAGATCCGCATCAGATCGCGGTTCCCGCGGAAATAGGCGAACAGCGCCGCGAGCGCGGCCTGTAGCTGGGCGCGGATGCCGCGGTGGCTTTCCGCCGCCGCGCGCAGGATCCGGTAGCGCTCGTCATGCGCCTCGTGGACCAGCGCCTGAAACAGCCCGGCTTTGTCCCGGAAATGATAATAGAGGGCCGGCTTGGAAAGCTGCGCGTCGTCCACAATATCCTGCACCGAGGCGGCGGCGTACCCGCTGTTGGCAAAATGCTTGAGCGCGGCCCGCAGCAATTGCTGGCGCGTGCCGGAATGATTGGCGGACTGGCCCATAAACTTACCGAACGGTAGGTAAGAAACGCGGGGTTGTCAAACGAATTTACGCGGCTCAAACCAGCCCAAAACCAGAGCATCGAGGGTGCAAAAATGGATGCCGCAAATCCTCGCTGGCGAAGGTTTGGCCGATTAATCCAAGAGGAATTTGGTTTGTGGTGGAATGGTGCGCGCTGCAGGTTTCGAACCTGCGACCCCTACCGTGTGAAGGTAATGCTCTACCACTGAGCTAAGCGCGCAAAATATCAATAATTTCAGGTCAATTATGCGTTTTATCCAAATGACAAAAGCCGACTTGTAACCCAAACTTGCAACCCGATTGAAATTGTGCTAGGTTTTGCCGTGAAAATGAACGCGCAAAACGTAGCACAACCGGTTGGACAACCGGTGTTTCACAAAGTTGCAGAGAACCTGTATCGGCTCGAATCATCAGGCGGATATTATGCCCTTATCAAAAAAGGCGGCAAGCAATTTCGACGCTCGCTGAAGACCAAGGACCGAAAACTGGCCGACCGCCGCCTCAAAGAACTCAAGGGACAAATTGGCTGCCTGACCTTGACCGATGATGCTAAGTTGGGCTTCGAGGCCGTGGCGAACCGCTGGCTGGAAAGCATCAAGCACACGCTGGCCGAGGGCACAATCACGCAGCGCGAAATTCGAATCAAAAATCTCTCCCCGTTTTTCAAGGGCATTCCGTTGCGAAACATCACCCCCGCCCAATGCGAAAGCTGGGCAATCAAACGAGGGGCGAAACTGGCAAGCCAAACCTTCGTGCATGAACTGGAAACGATGCGAAATGTGTTCACCTATGCGCTGAAGCATGGCCTGATTTTGTCCAGTCCGGCGACGACCATCAAACGGCCCAAGGTGTCTAATTCCAAGGTGGTCATCCCCTCGCGGGAGCAGTTCACCAAACTCGTGGCGCAAATCCGGCAGTCCGATGGCCGGGCTGACAGCCAACGGAAAAGCAAGGCGGGGGCCGACTTGGTTGAATTTTTGGCATTCTCCGGGGCGCGAATCGGCGAGGCGCGGGCGAGCGCATGGGAAGATGTGAAATTTGAAAACAACATGATCTGGCTGCACGGAACCAAATCAGAGGACAGCGACCGGCTGATTCCGATGCCCGCCGCCCTGCGCGAGTTTTTGCTCCGGCTCAAAAACGAATCTACCGAACCGCCCCAAGGTAAAATTCTCCAGACCGACAGTGCCAAGAAATGTCTGGCGACCGCCTGCAAAAAACTGGCTTCCCCCAAATTCACTCATCATGACTTCCGCCATTTTTTTGCGACGACCTGCATTGAATCAGGTGTGGACATCCCGACCATCAGCCGCTGGCTCGGCCACGGCGACGGCGGCGCGCTCGCCATGCGCGTGTATGGACATCTTCAGGTCGAGCATAGTCTGGCCATGATTAAGCGGGTAAGTTTTGAACACACAGCCACGAAAGTCCCCCAACTCCAGCCAGCGGGGGTAAAAGCCGAAAAAGCTTCTGCTCCCGCAGATGACCGCCGCGCCATCGCCAAGGCCAAAGCAAAATATGGTTATCCGTGGTGGGTGTCAGAGAATCCACTGGAAGTTTTTTGGGGACAGCTTCACGAAGAAGTCTCGATTATTCCCATTGAGAAGTTTTTGGAAACGGCCAAGCAAGCAATGGGACGCCAGGTATTGAAACAGGAATTTGCCGACCGTCCGGCGCTGGTAGATGAATTTCTGGA
>Ga0302320_10006303_pt1 | contig 26367 bp, 22 predicted proteins | sample Bog_T0_3_FD_202130 | JGI IMG/M metagenome (GOLD analysis project Ga0302320, IMG submission 202130) | Peat permafrost microbial communities from Stordalen Mire near Abisko, Sweden - Bog_T0_3 | ecosystem: Environmental > Terrestrial > Soil > Wetlands > Peat | place: Sweden: Abisko, Stordalen Mire... | reverse complement strand
GCGGTACCGGCGGGCACCGCCGCGCCGCCGGCCGCCGCCCGGATGCCCTCGCGCATGCCGTCGGTCGCATTTTCGATCAAGAAATCGGGCGCCGTTCGGTCCACGTACGAAACCGTCTTGCGCGCGAAGGCACTGCCGTTGCGGCAGGTGTAGAGGACCACGCGTTCGGCGACTTGGCCACCCGCGTAGCGCAGGAAATGCCGCTCGCCGTAGAGGAAATCGGACGCGTGCCGCGCATCGGCCGTGCCCGCATACGTGAGATAGCCATCGTTCGCGAGCGCGGCACGCGCCGCGCCCGTCGTCACACACCCGATGGCGATCGCCAAGAACCCTGAGAGAACTGCCCGCATGAATACGCTCCGTAATACCGGTGTATTCGCAAGAGCCCCGAGTGTGGATGCAGGCGCGCGCAGCAGGCGCGCGCAGCAGGCGCGCGCAGCGGCTCAAAAATCGTAGGGACCGCCGCGCGCGAGCGCCCTTTGGTAGGCGTCGCGCGCGTGGATGCGGTTCAAGAACGCCATGAGCCGCGGGCGCGAGGCATCCAGTCCCGCCCGCTTCGCCGCCGCTTCGAGCGGAAAACTCATCTGCACGTCGGCCGCGGTAAACTCTGTGCCCGCGAACCACTCGCTGCGTTCGAGTTCGCCTTCGAGATAATCGAGGTGCAATTTGAGCTGCGGCTCGATGAACGCGCTTTGCACCTTGCCGGCGATGCCCTTGGCAATGAGGCTGATGGGCCAGGGCGCCGGCGCCGAAGCGACGCGGTCGAAGATCAATTTCATGAGCAGCGGCGGCATCGCGGAGCCTTCCGCGTAATGCAGCCAATACGTAAAGCGCAGCCGTTCCGCGCTGCCGGCCGGGGGAATCAGGCGGCCGGCACCGTAGCGATCGACGAGGTATTCGACGATCGCGCCCGACTCGGCGATGGTGAGGTCGCGGTCGGTGATCACGGGCGACTTGCCGAGCGGATGGACGGCCAGCAGGGCCGGCGGCGCGAGCATCGTCTTGGCGTCGCGCTCGTAGCGCGTGACCGCGTAAGGGACGCCCAATTCCTCGAGCAGCCACAGTACGCGTTGCGAGCGGGAATTATTCAGGTGATGGACGGTAAGCATCAGGCATTCTAGCGCGCGCTCGCGTTCGCGCGGGGACCTGGGAGTAATTCTTCCGTTCGTGGCATGCTACGCACATGAACACGCCACCAAAGCCCCCCGGCACCGCCGCAACGAGCGCCCTCTCCGACTCCATCCGCATCGTCACGCTGCAGGCCCACATTCTCGCCGAGCAGACGCAGTTCCCGAACGCGAGCGGTACGTTTTCGTGGATTCTCTCGGCGCTGTCCATCTCCGCGAAGATCATCGCCGACAAAGTGCGCCGCGCCCGCCTCGAGAACGTGCTCGGCAGCGTCGGTCTGGAGAACGTGCAGGGCGAGGTACAACAGAAACTCGACGTGATCGCTAACGAGGTGCTGCTCGCGACCTTGGGCGGCCGCGAGGGCGTGGCGATCGTCGCTTCCGAGGAGAACGAGGAACCGGTCATCTTGCGCGAGGACCAGGCGGGAGTGCCGCGCTATTGCGTGCTATTCGACCCCCTCGACGGCTCGTCGAACCTCGACATCTGCGGGGGCGTCGGCACGATTTTCAGCATCCTCGCCCATCAAGGCCACGTCGATCCGCCGCGCGATTCCCTGCTGCAGCCCGGCTATAAACAAGTGGCCGCGGGCTACGTGCTCTATGGCTCGTCGACGGTGTTCGTCCTCACCTTGGGCCTCGGCGTCGACCTGTTCGTGCTCGACCCCGGCATCGGTTCGTTCATGCGCGTCGAACGGCACTTGAAGATTCCCGCCGGCAACAAGAGCTATTCCCTCAACGAGGGCAATCGCAAGAGCTTCCCGGACGGCTACCAGCGCTATCTCGACTGGGCGCAGAGCAACGGGTATTCGAGCCGCTACGTGGGCGCCATGGTCGCCGACGTGCACCGCATTCTATTGAAGGGCGGCGTGTTCCTGTATCCGCCGACGGCGAAGTCGCCGGAGGGCAAGCTGCGCCTCATGTACGAGGCCAATCCCATGGCCATGATCATCGAGCAGGCCGGCGGCAAGGCCTATGCCGCGCCCGGCCGGCGCGTGCTCGACATCCAGCCGCGGGCGATCCACGAACGCACGCCGATCGTCTTGGGCGCAATGGATCAGGTCGATCACGTGATGCGGCACCTGCAGACGGCTTGACGGTCGCGGTCATGCGCCGCGCGTGCTGCGCCCGGCTGGAAACCACGGCACGAAGCGGCTCGTGCGCCGCTGGTAGGCTCGGTAGGCGTCGCCGCGCGTTTCGAGCGAGTGTTTCTCGGTCAGCGGGATGCCCGTGACCTCGAACAGAATGTAGAGCATCATCAGCGGGCACACCACCGTGAGCCACCCGTGCGGCGAGTCGAGCGACGCGATGCAGAATCCCCACCAGACCAGGGACTCGAAGAAGTAGTTGGGATGGCGCGAATAGCGCCAGAGTCCCGTATCGAGCACGGCGCCCCGATTGCCCGCATCCCGCTTGAAGCGCTGCGCCTGCCAGTCCGCGAGCCACTCGCCGCAGGTCGCCGCGAGCGCGAGCAGCAGACCCGCCCTCTCCCACACCCCGAGGCCGGCCCGGGCATTCGTTGCCGCCAACGCAAACGGCAGGGAAAACACGACCGCGATCGACGCCTGCAGTTCGAAGAACCAGAAAAAGCCGCGCGGCCCATGCCAGCGCTCGCGCAAGCTGCGATACCGAGCATCCTCGCGCGGGTGCAGGCGCACGACGCGGATCAGCACGTAGAGCCCGAGCCTGAGGCTCCACGCGGCGCCGACGAGCGCGAAGGCGAGTCGCCGCGCCGGATCGCCGTCTCCGAGCAGCGCGTAGAGGGGCGCGAGCACGGCGATCGACAGCGACCAGACGACATCGAGAAAACCGTAATTGCGGACGCGGACGCTGATCAGCCAGACGACCGCGAATCCGGCTGCGGCGATCGCGGCGCCGATCAGCAGCAGGCGCGCCACGGCGCGTCAGTGCGCCGGCGCGGGATCGCCGCAGAGTTCGCCCGGTGACTGTCGGCGCTGCGGCACCTTCTGAAATTTCGCGGGATCGTAGCCCTGCGCGGCGAGGTGCTCGAGGAGCCGGCGATACAAAGCCTCGTCGAGCGTCTTGCCGCGCGCCATGATCCAGCCATAACGGCGCGAGGGATGGCCGACCACGACCCACTGGTAGTTCGGATCGAGATCGAGGATGAGGTATTGAACCGGAATGATCTTGAAGAAGCGCACCGACCAGCGCGCATTCGTCGCGGGATCCACGACCTTCGCCAATGCGGTCGCCTTGCGCTCGAGCGGCGCGTCGAACGATCCCTTTCGGCAGGTGAACCAATTGTCGATCTTGCCGTCGGGACGCAAGGCATAGCTCTCGATGGAATCGAAACAGTCCTTCTCCGCGAAATAGGGAATGTTGGCGATGACGAACCAATCACCCATGTAACGGTTCAGATCGACGTGCGCTACGGTTTGTAAGGGACGAGACATGGCGGTGCACCCCATTGAAGAGCCGACGAGCAGGGCCAGGACGAACGCTCGGTAGAACTGGTTCACTTCACTGCGCCCTCGCTACGCCCATCAGTGAAACGACCGGGCATACGATGCGGACGGGCGGACGCCGCGCCAATACGTGCGCGTCGCGACGGGTTGTAGGATCAATGCCAACGGCCGACGCCGAAGCCGCCGGCAACAGCCACCACTCCGCCCGGCGGCGGCCAGCGCTGCGCCCCGCAGCGGCCAGCGCTCGGCCAAGCCGACCACCTGGCGGAGCGGGACCACGGGAAGGTTAACGGCCTCCCAAATTCGCCATGGGCCGGTCAGGACCGCATTGCGTTCAGCCGTTACACATCGGGCGTCCAGGTATCACGGGTGAATCTATTGCAACGCAATACTGCTGATCAGAGCCATACATGACGGCTCCTGCCCCGTCGGCACCGCTCGACTCGTCGGCTTCGATCGTGATCGCGATCGCCGGCTTGCAGCCGGGTTCCGGGAAGACGCACGCCGCCTTACACATCGGTGCGGGCCTTGCGGCCGGCGGCGCCAAAGTATTGATCGCGGACACCGATCCGCAGAATGCGATCGCCCTGACGCAGGGCATCTCCATGGGTCAGATGCTCATGCTCGATGAGCACCGGCTCTCGCTGAGCAGCGCGCTGTTATCGGGCGCCTCACTGAGCGGCGCCGCGCTCCACGGCAATCCCCAGGTCCTCTTGGCGGGTCACTTGGTGGGCGCCATCAATCGTCGCGTCCTGACAGAGGAACGCGACCCGGAACTGGCGCTCGAAGCGATCGCCGCAAAGCTGGGCGCGCTGCGGCACCAGCACGATTTCGTCTTGATCGATTGCAGCGCGGCGGCGTCGGCGCTGACGACCGCGGCCATTTGGTGCGCGGACATCGTCTTGCTGCCCGCCCGCCTCGATCCCCAGGGCTGCGCGGGCATCGCTCGATCGCTCGCCTTCATCGATGAACTGAAGCAGCGCGGTCCGCCCGGTCGACATGAAGTCTGGGTGCTGCCCAGGCTCGATCCGCAGCATCCGGGTCTTCGGCAGTTTCGCCTCGCGATCGAGCCGGACGCGGTGCGCGTCGTGCGGCAATTCAGCCCGATCGAACTGGACTGCCCCGAGATTTCGGCGGCGGCCGGCGATGGCTCGCCGGCGATGTTGCGCCAGGATTGGCATCTGAAGTCCTTGCGCGGCCTGAATGTGATCAATCCCTGCGGCCACGTCGTGCGCCGGGTGCTGGAGTGGAGAACTACGGCACGTTAGCGCTGCAGCACGCCATCGCCGCGCTGCAACAGGAGTAGGATTCCGCGCGCATCTCCTCGCAGCCTTCCAGGGTGATTCCACGCATGGCCAAATCGCTGATCGAATCGGTGGCGGACACGACCGCGCATCGCGACCGCGGCCGGCTGCGCCTCGCGATCGCGAGACTGTTGCGGGAACTGCTCGATGCCGACACGGTAACGATGTACGGCCTCTTGGCGGCGGATGAGAACGCGCTGCTCAGCGTCGAGGTCGCGGTCGCGCGCAACGACAGCGAACTCACGGTGCCCGCCGAGACGCCGGAATCGGCGCCGTTCGCGCTCGGCGAGCGTCCGGAATGGTGCGCTTGCATCCTGCGGAACGAGGTCGTCCAATACGTGGCGCACGAGGACGTCGCAGTCGTTGCGCTGCCGATGAACTCCGAGCGCGGCGAACTCGGTTTGATCGTGATCGAGACGCCGGAACTCCTGGGTCGAACGGCCATCGCGCAGATCGCCGCGATCCTGCGCATCCAATCGAACCACCTCGCCTTGCTCGACTATGGCGAACGCGACACGCTCACGGGACTGCTCAATCGCAAGACATTCGACGGCGCCTTCGCGAACATTCGCGATCGGATTGCAACCGCCGACGCCCGCGCTGCCGTGCCCGGCCCGAGCTGGCTGGCCCTGGCGGACATCGATCACTTCAAGGACATCAACGACAGTCACGGCCATCTTTTCGGTGACGAGGTGCTGCTGCTGATCGCGCAGGTGATCCAGGAGTGCTTTCGACGCATGGATCAGATCTTTCGCTTCGGCGGCGAGGAATTCCTGATCCTGCTCGATGCCGCGACTCCGACGGGCGCCGCGATCGCGTTCGAGCGCCTGCGCGCGTCGATCGAGAGCACGGTGTTCCCGCAGATCGGGCGCATCACGATCAGTCTCGGCTATTCCCGGATCGAAGTGCGCGACGGTCCGTCGACCTGCGTCGAACGCGCCGATGCCGCGCTGTATTACGCGAAACAGAATGGCCGCAACCAGGTCCGGGCCTACGACGCCCTGGCCGCGGCCGGCCGGATCAGCGTCAAGCCGCGGACCGACGGGGATGCGGTGTTGTTCTAGCGCGCTTGGCTCGCGTCGCGCCAGCCGCCGCCGAGCGCTTTGAAGACCGCGATTTGATCCTGAATGAGCGTGGCATCCGCCGCCGCCACCGACGCATCGAGCGTGACCAGGGTCTGTTCCGTCGTGAGCAGATCGAGTGTGCTGACCGCGCCCGCGGCGAATTGATCGTGCGCGATCTGGTACGCGGAGTGCGTCTTGTCGCGCGCCCCAACCAGGGCGTCGCGATTCGCGAGCGCGGCACCGTAGGTCGAGAGTGCCTGTTCGACTTCCTCGAGCGCCGTCAGCACCACCCCGTCGAACGCGGCGAGCGCCGCCGCCTGCTGCGCTTTGGCCTGGCGAACCCGCGCTCGCGGCAGCGCCTGGTTCGGAAAATTCCAGCTGATGGAAGGACCCACGCCCCAGGTGCGCCCGATATTGGTATCGAGCGCGCTGACCTCGCTCGCCGCACCTCCGTAGAGTCCTACCAAGCGGATGCTCGGATACAGATCCGCGGTCGCCACGCCGATCTGCGCGGTCGCCGCCGCCAGGCGCCGCTCAGCCTGTCGCACGTCCGGACGCCGCTGGATGAGCGCCGCGCCGTCGCCGACGGGTAGAACGGCGACGAGCCGCGGCGGCGTCATGCAGGCGTCGAGGTCCTTCGGCGCCGCGGCCGGCGCGCGGCCGAGCACTGCGGCGAGCGCGAACAGCGCGACGCGGCGCTGGCCCTCGAGCACGGGAATCGAGGCCCGCACTTGATCGACCAGGCCTTCCGCGCGCGTCACGTCGAACACCGAATTGGCGCCGGCCTCGTGCCGGTGGCGCGCGATCTCGGCCTCGTGCGCGACGACGTCGTAGGAGTGCCGCGCGACGCCGAGTTGTTCACCGAGCGCACAGATCGCCGCATAGCCGCGCGCCGCTTCCGCCGCGACGACCACGCGCACGGCATCACGGGCGGCGCCGACCGCATCGGCGTTCGCGGCCGCGACTTCGATCGAGCGGTGCACCCGCCCGAACAAATCGATTTCATAGGCAGCCTGGAACACGTCCTCGTACAACCAGATGGTTTGAGGCGCATGGCCGCCGAGCTCGAGAATCTCATCGGTCAGCGCGTCGCGGCCACGCAGGGCGCCGGCGGTGAGGTGGGTCGACGGGTAGCGCTCGGCATGCACGGCGGAGAGCACGGCGCGCGCAGCGGCGAAATTGGCGTCGGCGGCCGCCAGGGTTCGGTTCGCCTGCAGCGCCTCGAGCACGAGGCCATCGAGCCGCGGATCGTCATAGAGGCGCCACCAGGGATCCGGCGGAATTTCAGCGCTTTGCCCCGTGGCCTGCATCGACGCAAACGGTGCGGCGACGTCGGCGGCCACCTCGGGCGGCCGATAATCGGGTCCGACGCGGCACGCGGCCAACGCGGCGAGGAGCACGGCCAGGAGCGCGTCGGCGGCGAGGCGAACAGGTCGTTCGTTCATGGCGGCGCGGGGGGTGGCGCGCGCGCGAACGGCGGCGGCGACGCCGGGCCCTCGGGGGCGGCGCTGCGAAACACGACGATGAGCAGCGCAACCGCCGTCAGAAAGCCCACGGCGATGAACCCGTCGATGACGGCCTGCGTGGTCGCGGCCGCCCGCACGACGTTGCCGAGCACGAGTTCGCCGCGCGCCACGGCGGCCACGGGATCGACGGCCCGCGTCGTCGCCGCGCCATACGCCCGCACGCGCTGGATCACCTGCGCATCGCCGACCCGGACGTGCTGGCCGATGAGATTGGAGGCGACCTGCGCACGCACCCGCGCGAGCGTCGTGATCAGCGCCGTGCCCAACTCGCCGCCCATGAGCCGGGCCGTTTGCAGCACGGCGCCGAACGTCAGGGCATCTTGCGGCCGCAAATGCAGGATGCCGAAGAAGACCACGCCCGACAGGGCGAAGCTCTGCCCCACGGCCTGCAGGAACGAGGACGGCAGGAACTCCTCCGAGCCCCACAGCGGCGTGAGGTTGTGCGCGACCATCAAGCAGGCGACGCTGATGAAGATGAAACCCGTGGCGGCGACCAGCCGCGAATCCGTCCGGCGCAGCATCAAGGCCGCGAGCGGACAGAGCAGCAGCTGGGGCGCCGCGACCCAGATCAAGGTGTGGCCGACTTCGAGCGCGCGAAAGCCGCGCACCTGCCCGAGATACAGCGGGATCAGATACGCCGTGGCCAGAATGGTGAGGCGCAGGAACGCGATCAACAAGAACTGGCTCGGCATCGGCGCACCGAACACGACCTTCAAATTGAGCAAGGGATGCGGCGTCAGCGCCTCGTGCAGCAGGAAGGCGGCGAGCAGCAAACTCCCGGCCGCGAGCAGTGCGCACACGAGGCCCGAATTGAGCCAATCGAGTCGGTTGCCCTGATCGAGCGCCGCATAGATCAAGGCGAGGCCGGTGCCGCCCGCGAGCAGGCCGAAGAGGTCGGTGGGCGGCCGCGTCGTGATCGGTTTGACCGCCATGCCACGCCGCAGACACAGCGACATGAGCAGCGCGAGCGGCACGTTCTGCCAGATGATCCATCGCCAGGAATGCTGCTCGACATACCAGCCCTCCAGGGACGCCGAGATGTTGAGCGAGAGTTCGAGATTCAAGGCGTAGATGGCGATGCCGAAGGCCCAGTACTTCGGCGGGGTGTTGAGCAGGATGAAGCTCAAGGTCAGGGGAATGAAACACCCCGACGCCAGGCCGCCGAGGAACTGCATGATCAAGAACACGGTGAGGTTCGGCGCGTACGGTGCGAGCAGCGAGATGATGGCGAAGGCGATCGACGCCCCGATCAAGACCCGGCGCGGGCCATAGGCGCTGCCCATCCAGACGGCCGCGAGCGTGATGAACATTTGCGCGCTGGTTTGCGCGGTCGTGATCCAGGCGCCCTCGTCGACGCCGGCGCCCAAGGCACCGCGGATGTCGGCGAGTCCAAACGTCGACAGGCGCCCGTTCAAGGTGGAGATGAAGGTACCCATGAGCACCGCGAGCATTCCGAGCCAGGGAATGGTCGTCGGCGGCGACGCCAGGGTGGGGGCGATCAGACCCTCGGGGGGCGCTGGCGCGGCGGCGGACATCAGGAGCGCGCGTCGCGCGCATCGATGCGCGTCTCCACCGACATGCCGGGCAGGAGGCGCTCGGTGAGACCGTCCGTATCGTCGATGGCGATCTTCACGGTAATGCGCTGCACGATCTTCGTGAAATTGCCGGTGGCATTGTCCGGCGGGAGCAGCGCGAACACCGCGCCGGATGCCGGCGCGAACGCCACCACGTGGCCACGCAGCGTATGCCCCGGGAACGTGTCCACGGTGATCTCCGCATGTTGGCCCACGGCCATGTGGGTCAGCTGGGTCTCCTTGTAGTTCGCGAGCACCCAGACGCGCGGCAGCGGCGTGAGCGTCGTGACCTGGCTGCCGACGCCCAAGTATTGTCCGGGCTTGATCTGGCGCACCCCGATGACGCCGTTGGCCGGGGCCGTGATCGTGGTGTAGCCGAGATTCAGTCTCGCCGCCGCCGCCGCCGCGCGCTGTGCCGCGATGCTCGCCTCGCTCGCGGCGAGCTGCGCATCGATGACCGCGATTTGACGGGTCGCGGCCGAGGCTTGCGCCAGGTGCTGCGCGAGTTGCGCCTCGATCTCGGCGTGGGCCGTGCCGAGCCGTTCGCTGGCCTCCTGCGACGACGAGCCGGTGTCGAGCAGCCGCTGCTGGCGCGTCAGATCGCGGCCATTCTGCGCGACCGAGGCCTGCGTCGCCGCGACCACCGCGCGCGCGGCCTCGACATTGGCGAGCTGCAGTTCGCGTTGCGCGCGCAGGACACGCGCCTGTGCGAGCGCGGTTTCCACGCCCGCTTCCGCCTGGGCCACGGCGGCCCGATAGTCGTCGTCGACGAGCTGCGCCAACACCTGCCCTTGGTGGACGTGCTCATAGTCCTGCACGGGCAGGTCGCGCACGTAGCCCGCGACCTTGGACGAGATCGGGGTGAGGTCCGCCTGCAAGAACGCATCATCGGTCCGCTGCCACCCGGCGCCGCCCTCCCAGCGCGTCCAGTTGGTCGACACGACGAAGATGATGCCCGCCGCCACGACGAAGACGAGAATGCGCCACGTGAGCTCGAACGCCCGGTTCCAATCGACGCGCACATTCATCTTCTGGGAGATTCCCTGGTCCCTCGTTGAGCCGGATTATGCGGTCGGAAAACCGCCGGGGTCCATAGCCCGTTGCGGGTGGCCCGCTCCGTGGGTCAAGCCGTCGATGCGAGGCGGCTTTCGATCCAGGTCGTATCGATCTCGAACGAGCAGTCCGCCGTGACCCTGAAGTACTCGTGCGCCTCGGCGGGAAATGCCGGAATCACGGTCTTAAGGGCCGCCACGCGTGCGGCGGGCGTGCCGATGCGCGCGATCCAGGACTCGAACTGCATGGGGATTTTCCAGCCATCGACGGCGGCCGCCGTGAAACCCGCCGCCGCCAGCAGGGTGCGCCATTCGCTGACGCGATAGTCGCGGACATGCGAGCCGTCGCGCAGAAATTCGACGACCTGCAAACACGTGTCGAGCAGCGGCGACTCGGGCGCGGTCACGTCGATGACGATCAGACGGCCACCGGGCTCGAGCACGCGCGCGCATTCGGCGAGCGCGCGCGGCACGTCGGCCCAGTGATGCGCCGAGTAGCGCGTGACGATGAGGTCGATGCTACGGCTCGCGATCGGCAACACCTCGGCTGCGCCTGCCAACGTCGCGATGCCGGAGTGGCCGCGCGCCACGGCCTCGGCGGCAACGACGGCCAGCATGTCGGGTGAAGGATCGTAGGCCGTGACCGCGGCCGCGCCGCCGCGGGCGAGCGCAAAACTCACGTGACCCGCGCCGCAACCGAGATCGAGTGCGCGTGCGGGCGGGCGCTGCCCCGCGATCGCCGCAAGGCGTTCGAGATCGGCGCCGGCCGCGTGCACCGGGCTTGCCAGGTAATAGGCGGCGTTGCTGCCGAACTGCCGCGCGCTCAAATGTTGCTGGTCCATACGGGGCTCCTCATCGCAAGGTCGAGGGGGGCACTTTATCTCGGAGGGGTATACTGAGAAAGTCTCAGCAATCGCGCGGGGGCTCGCAGCCATGTTCCGGCCGCCGCCGATCACACCGCCGCCGATCACACGGTCGCCATGAGTCCGCGCTGACGGGTCGCGTCCCCACCACTCAACGCCGATTGTTCCGCGATGCGAGCACGGAAGTGGCGTTTTTGCCCGTGATTTGACTCGCCGACGGGCAGGACCTATATTGCGGTCTCGCCTCACGCGAATATCCTCAGGATTGCTTAGCGACTACGACGAAACCATCATGGCTGCCAAACCCTCGACCACATGCAGCAATTTGATCGTTGTCACGGGACACCGGCTCGCGCCGGCTCACCCAGAAGTTAACATTCCTCCCCTCGAGTGTCGTCGTGCCGGCTTTCGCGTTCGGCTCGAAGGCCCCGACATCGCCTTGTCCGGGCGACAGATCTTACTCAGACCTCCTGCCCGCACTGACTGATCGGCCGTCAGGGCCGTTTGAACCTTGAGCAAAGCATCTGCGCCGCAGCCCCTTTGGCCGCGCGCAAGGAATTCTGCGGGAGCGAGATCATGCGTCTGTCGAACCAAGCCGTTTTGGCGTCATCACGCCGTTACCTCGATCTCATTGGCGGCAAGCCGATGGCCACGAGCGAAATGCATGCCTTCATCGCCGAGACCGTCGACTCGTACGAGAAGCACGTCAACCGCGGTTTCATCAGTTATCGAAAGAGCGTCACCGAAGCGGGGCAATTCGCCGCGCTCGAGTGGATGGGAGATGGCTCGACCATCACCGATCTGCTGGGACGCGAATATATCGACTGCCTCGGCGGGTATGGGATTTTCAGTGCCGGCATCAACCATCCGCGCATCGTCAAGGCCGTCACCGACCAGATGCGCCGCATGGCGCTCAACAGTCAAGAGTTGCTCGAGCCCTGGCGCGCGGCGCTCGCCAAGCTGATCGCGGACATCACGCCGGGCGACCTCGCTTGCAGTTTTTTCATCAACAACGGCACGGATGCCGTGGAAGGCGCCATCAAGCTCGCGCGCCTGCACACCGGGCGCAATACCTTTCTGTCGACGCTCGGGGGATTTCACGGCAAGTCCATGGGCGCGCTCTCGCTGATGGGGAAAGCCTCGTTTCGCGAGCCCTTCCGCGGCGGTCTGCAGGACGTGCGCTTCGCGCCGTACGGCGATGCCGCGGCGCTCGAAGCGGAATTCGCCAAAGCCGAGGCGGTCGGTACGCCGATCGCCGCCTTCATGGTCGAACCCGTGCAGGGCGAGGCGGGTGCCGTGGTCCCGCCCGCGGGCTATCTGCGGCGCGCACGCGAACTCTGCGATCGCTTTGGCGCTCTCTTGATCGTCGATGAGATTCAAACAGGGATGGGACGCACGGGGCGCTTGTGGGGCGTCGATCACGACGAGGTCGTGCCCGACATCCTGTGCCTCGGCAAGGCGCTCGGCGGCGGGGTCATGCCGCTGTCCGCGTTCGTCTCGACGCCGCGCATCTGGGAGGCCTTGATTCCGAACCCCGTGATTCACTCGACGACCTTCGGCGGCAATCCCATCGCCTGCGCCGCCGGCATCGCGGCGATCACGGTGACGCTCGAGGAGGATCTCCCGGCGCAGGCGGCGAGCAAGGGCGCGATGCTGCTCAAGGAGCTGGCCACGCTGCGTCAACGGTATCCCGCCGTGCTGTCCGGCTGCCGTGGCCGCGGACTCCTGCTCGGCCTCGAGTTCCCGTCGGATGAGATCGGCTATGAATGCGCCGCGGGCCTGTTCCGCCGCGGCGTGCTCGTGGCCGGCACCTACTCGAAGGCGCGCACGATTCGCATCGAGCCCGCGCTCGACATCCCGACACCGTTGCTGCACGAAGTATTGAATCGCCTCGAGGACGTGTTCAAGGCGATTCAGGCGCAGCACGGCGCGCGTGAGATCGTGCCGTCTGTGGCCCTGCCGATGAGCGCGCCGGTCGTCGAAGCGACCTCCGCGCTCGCCTAGAGTAAGAGTGGCGTCGAGGCCTGCGCAGCCATCGGGGCCCGGGGCGGCCGTGGCTGCGCAGGCGATCTCGAGCGTCGCGTTGCACTGGAACCGGGATTACTCGGCGACCTTCGTCACTTGGATCGAGCCGAACAGGCCATCGGCTTCGCCATTCGGCCCCGCCGTGAAGTACAGCTTGTTGGGTTCGGTCGCCGACTCGCTGCCGAACGTGATCGACCAGAGTCCATCGATCGAGATCGGATAGCCGCTCGGGTCGAGCAGCGGACCGCGGTTCGCACCGTCCGCATCGAAGCTGTTGATCCAGCCGTCACCGAAATTCCCTATCAGGATCCGCGTGCTCGCGGGGCCAAAATCGTACGGTGCGCGCGCGATCCCCCAGGGCGAATTGAGCACACCGTGCGTCGCAAAGCGCTTGATGAAATGACCCTCGGTCGAGAACACGTCGATGACACCGTGTCCCGCCCCTTTGACGTCATCGTGTTTGCCGGCATCCTGCAACGCGTAGGTCACGAACAAATTGCCGTCGATCGCGGCGATACCGAACGGCGCGTAGCCCGCGGGGATCTGGGGATCCGTGAAATCGCCCTTGAGCTTCACGGATTTGAATGTCGAGTCGTAGACGTCGACGGTGCCCGCGCGGAAATTCGTCGCATAGAGGTGGACGCCGCTCGAGTTCGTCGCGAGCGCGAGTCCCTTGTAGACCGCTCCGGCACCACGCTTCGAGGCGTCGACCTCGAGGATCGCAGTGTGCAGGTTCGCCGCGGGATTCCAGGCCGAAATCGTGCCATCCTCGGTCGCGAAGATGAACACCGCAGCCTGTTGCGGCCCGACCGTGAACAGGTTCGAGTCGGGATTCCAGACAATTCCGGTCGGCGCGGCCGTGAAACTGCTCGAGGAGCCCTTGGGTCCGGGGAGGGTCACGACGAGGGGGATCACGTCGCCGAGTCCGTCGTAGAGCGTCGACAAGCCCGAGCTATTGTCTGAGAACCAGAATGCACCGCCGGGAGCTGCCGCGATGCCCCAGGGATTCTTCAAATTGGGATCGATGTGCAGGGCGCTGACCGCGCCGTCGGATGCGAGATTGGTTTGGCTGTACGCGAGCGTCGAGTCGGCCGCGACGACCATCTGGCTCATGCAGAGCGCGCCGAGCGCGAGGCATGAAACGCCGAGACTGCGATGAAACACTGACATGATGTCTGATCTCCTTCGGTTGATTGGTATCGTATTGCGCAAACACGTCGAGCCGCGAGTCCCACGAATTCGGTTGCGCAAGAGTGAGTACCGGCGGGGATCGATTCGGTTGAATCGCCGCGACAATAAATTCGCGGGGGACGCCGAGGGCGCAAAGGAATTTGAGACCGCCGGCGCCTTTCTTCAGGAGGCAGGTCTCGGCGTCACGAGGGGACGGCGGGATGAGTTAGGCGTTCTGGCCTTTGGAATCGCTGTTCCGCAATGAATGCCTGACGATGTCTGCGCGAGGGCGGCGTGCCGGTCGCCGCGCCCCGACCAGCGAGTCAGCCGCCGCGCCTCAGAGCTTGACGCTGCGCAGCCGCAGCGCGTTCGCGATCACGCAAACGGAGCTCAAGCTCATCGCCGCCGCCGACAGGATGGGGCTCGAGAGGATCCCGAACGCGGGGTACAAGGCGCCCGCAGCCACGGGAATGCCGACGGTGTTATAGGCGAAGGCGAGCCCCAAGTTTTCGCGGATGTTGCGCATGGTCGCGACGCTCATGGCACGCGCCCGCACGAGCCCGGTCAGATCGCCCTTGACGAGCGTGAGGCCCGCGCTCTGCATCGCGACGTCCGTGCCCGTGCCCATGGCGATGCCGACGTCGGCCGCCGCGAGCGCCGGCGCGTCATTGACGCCATCGCCGGCCATCGCGACGATGCGCCCCTCGCTTTGCAGTCGCCGCACGACCGCGCTCTTCTGGTCGGGCAGCACGTCGGCATCGACATCGTCGATGCCGAGCTGCGCGGCGACCGCCTGGGCGGTCGTGCGGTTGTCGCCCGTCAGCATCACGATGCGCAGGCCATGGGCGCGCAAGGCGTCGAGCGCCGCGCGCGTCGTGGCCTTGATCGGATCCGCGATCGCAATGAGCCCCGCGGCCTTGCCGTCGACGGCGACGAACAAGGCCGTCGCACCCTGCTTGCGCAGAGTGTCGGCGCGCGCCTCGAGCTCGCCGCTCCCGATCGCGAGGTCCTCGAGCAAGACGGCGTTGCCGACGGCCACGCGCCGGCCGCCGATCGTGCCCGTCACACCCTTGCCGGTCACGGAGACGAACTGCGTCACCGGCTGAAGCTCGAGCCCGCGCTCGCGCGCCGCGCTCTGGATGGCCGCCCCCAGCGGATGTTCGCTCGATTGCTCGAGACCCGCCGCGAACGTCAGCACCGCCGCTTCGTCCCAGCCCGCACCCGCCGTGACGATTGCGGTCACGCGCGGCTTGCCCTCGGTGAGCGTCCCGGTCTTGTCGATGACCAGGGTGTTCACCTTCTCGAAGCGCTCGAGCGCCTCGGCATTCTTGACGAGCACACCGGCGCTCGCGGCCTTGCCGATACCGACCATGATGGACATCGGCGTCGCGAGCCCGAGCGCGCAGGGACAGGCGACGATCAGCACCGAGACCCCGGCGACGATCGCGAAGCCGAGCGCGGGCGGTGGCGCCCAGATCATCCAGGCCGCGAAGGCGATCACGGCCGACGCCAACACCGCGGGCACGAACCAGGAAGCCACCGTGTCGGCGAGGCGCTGGATGGGCGCCCGCGTGCGCTGTGCGTCGCCGACCAAGCGCACGATGCGTGCGAGCAGCGTATCCGCGCCGACTTGCCGGGCCTCGATCACGAGCGCACCCGTGCCGTTCATCGTGCCGCCGATGACCGCGGCGCCGACCGCTTTGGCCACGGGCATGGCTTCGCCCGTGACCAGGGATTCATCGACGCCGCCGCCGCCCTCGACGACGACGCCGTCGACCGGGATGGCCTCGCCGGGCCGCACGCGGAGTCGATCGCCGACCTTGACCTCCGCGATCGGCACTTCTTCGTCCCCCGCGCCACTGTGCAGGCGCAGCGCGGTCTTGGGCGCGAGCCGGAGCAAGGCCTGCATCGCTCCGCCCGTCTTCGCGCGGGCCCGCAGCTCCAGCACCTGGCCGACGAGCACGAGCACCGTGACGACCGCCGCCGCCTCGAAATACACCGGGATCAAGCCGTCCGCCATGCGCAACGGCGGCGGAAATAATCCAGGGGCCAGCACCGCCACGACGCTGTAGCCATAGGACACGCCGACACCCAGGGCGATCAGCGTGAACATGTTGAGCGACCCCGTGCGCACCGAGGTCCACGCGCGTTCGAAGAACGGCGCGGCACACCAGAACACGACCGGCGTCGCGAGCGCGAACTCGGTCCATTGGCGGGACGCCGAGGAGAAGTACCGGTCCGCCGGCAGCAGACCCAAATGATCGCCCATCTCGAGGACGACCAGCGGCACGGCGAGCGCGGCGGCAACGACGCAGCGTCGCGTCATGTTCTTGAGCTCCGGATTGGCGGCCTGCGCCGCCGGCGCGTCGATCCGCTCGAGCGCCATCCCACACACGGGGCAGGCACCCGGTCCGGCTTGCCGCACCTTCGGGTGCATCGGGCAGGTCCACTCCCCGCCGACGGCCGCCGGTGCCGCAGTGACCTCGGGAGATAGAGCGGTGCCTGCGAGAGGTACGGCGGAAGTCATGGAAGGTCCCGATGGCGACAAGTATCACCACGGTGCGCGCGGCAGCCTCGCGCGTCTGTTAGCTGCGCCTCTCAGGGCGCCGATGGCCGAGGCGGCGTTTCGGGGGCCTAACTCGGCGCAACGAACGGTGGGATCGGCACGGCCTCGAACGCCGGCAGGCGCTCGCAGCGGGCGGCAAACTCCGCGAGCGCCGTGTATTCAGTGGCCTCGCGGTTCACGCCGATCGAATCGTGCAAGAACCTGAGCATGCAGGCGATTGTCACGTCCGCCTGGCTCAACTTCTCCCCCACGAGATACTGGCCGGTCCGGGCGGCCGCGGCCTCCTCGAGCACCGCCAGTGCGGAGTGCATCTGCGTCTGGCAGCGCGCGACCCAAGGCGCATGCCGTTTGTCCTCGGGCCGGAACGCCCGCTCGTAGATCTGCAGCACGCCCTTCTCCGCCGCCCCGTGCGCGAGCGCCATCAATTGCATGGCGTCGCGCCGCGCGTCGCCCGAAGGCGGCACGAGCGCCCGCTTGGGACCCACCTGGTCATCGAGCCAGTCGAGGATCGCCGCGGACTCGACGAGCGAGGTGCCGTCGTCGAGCACGAGGGTCGGGACCCGGCCGAGCGGGTTATAGCGGCGGATCGATTCGAAATCCTTGCCCACAGACCAATTGCGATGTTCGTAGGGCATGCCCAGGAGCTGCATGCTGACCGCGACGCGCCGCACGAAGGGTGAATCGAACATGCCGATCAGTAACACGGAAGTCTCCCCTGAGGATCTCAGTGCCCACCCTGAACGAAAAACCCCGCCGCGGTCAAGGCTTCCGCGAGTCCCGCCTCGATGCGCGCGGCAGCGCCGCGTTTGAGCCCCTGCAGATGCAGGGTCGGACCCGTGAGCACCTCGAGACCCCGATGCAGCACACTGCCTGCCGCCCGAATCCCCGCCTTGTGCTGGTCGAAACGCTCCGCGGGCGCGTAGTGGCTCATGCCGACATAGAGACCGTGCGGTTCCGGCCGGCTATCCGCATAGTCGAGCAGCACGAGGTAAATGTTGTACCTACCCCGACCCGCGCCCGCAAAGCGCGCCGTGATCTCATAGACCTCGGCGAGCCGATCGACAAAGCGCATCGGCAGCCAGTCCGGTACCGAGTCGGCCGCCCGCTTCCACAGCGCCGCGAGTTCGCGCTCGACGAGAATCCCCATCTCCCCCCGCATCCAGAGTTCGTGGATCGCATGAGCCCCCGCGCCCCCGTCGGCCGCCGCCAGGGCGCGGTCGAGCTCCGCGCGCAGCGCCGATTCGGTCAGGGCGCCGAGCGGGCGGGAGCGCGGCGACGCAGGCGTGGAGGCAGGACGCTTGGAGACCCGTGAGGCCATGACCCGATCATCGTGGCGAGAATCGGCGGGGATGTCGAGGGATCGCCGTGCGGGCAAAGCGCCCAGTTTTAATTTGAAGGGGTATTCCGGTCATGCTATACGCAGAGAGTGCGGGTGCCGGACCATCGACAGCCCTCCGGCATCCTGGTCGGGATCAACAACAAAGCATGAGGGGGAGCATATGGACGTCTCACGAATCGTTGCCATTGCGTTGCTGGTGATCACGGTCGGATTCGGGGGAGCGGCGCCGACGCCTGCCCAAGCCGCCGGTGAGGGCACGCTGTTGGTGCTCGGGGACAGCATCCCGTTCGGCTTCATCGACGCGGTCGACTTGACCGGCTATTTCTACCGGCGCTCGGAGAATTTCCGGAGCTTCGCCAACGACCTCGGCGACCAGCTGCGTCTCGACGTCGTGAATGCCAGCTGTCCCGGCACGACCACGGGCAGCTTTCTCTCGTCGACCGCTCCGGACGAAGGTTGCCGGGAATTTCTCGCGGCCTCGTATCCCCTGCATCAAAACTACAAGTCGACGCAGGCAGTGTTCGCGGCCCACTACCTGAGCACCCACAGCGACGTGCGCCTCGTGACGATCACACTCGGAGCGAATGACGGCTTCTTGCTCGAGGCGGCCTGCGCTAATATTCCGGATCCCACCCCCGCCAAGATCGCGGCCTGTATTGCGGCCGGTGCGCCCGCGACGTTTGCCGCCGTGGCGGAGAACCTCGGATTGACCCTCGCCGCGCTCCGCGGTACCGGATATGCCGGCCCGATCGTGTTGACCAATTACTACTCGCTCGATTATTCGGATGTGACTCAGCCAGGAATCACCGAACTCACGGAAGGCTTGAACGCGGCGATTGCCGCGCCGGCTTCCGCGGCCGGCGCGCTGGTGGCCGATGTGTTCACTGCCTTCTACAAGTTGGCGGCGATTCCGGCCTACGCCGGACAGACGTGCAAGAGCGGACTCCTCAGCCCCGACACCGTGAAGCCGAATGTGTGCGGCGTCCATCCGGCCCTGTTGGGACAGCAGGTCATCGCGGACACGATTGTGCGGACGATCTCGGGCAGGCATTGACTCGGGCAGTCATTGAGTCGGGCAGTCATTGAGTCGGGCAGTCATTGAGTATTTAGTTCGACTTTCACGTCCAGCGCCATTTTTTTCTGTCCCACGACCCCGCATTACGGCGGAACACTGCGCGTGTAGGAGTACGTGTACTCGAGCGCGACGACGCCAACCGGCTGGACGAGAAGATCGATTTCGCCGACCGAACCCGCGATGGAGATTTCGAACTCCACTCGACCCTTCAGCAGCCGAAGTCACCCTACACGCTATTTGCCGGGACGATCTTGCCGTGGGAACATTCAGCCAACGATCGAGGTGCGCCCGGGGATCTGACCCACCGGTAAGAGCCGTCGCGGAAGCCACCACGCTCGCTCAGCTTGAGGATCGCCTGCCCTGGACCGTCAAGGCGCTCCTGAAAGCAGCGTCGGCGGGCGAGTCACCGAAAAATAGTTGATCTCTCGATGCCTCATCGGCCGCCAACCCCACTCGGCCGCGAAGACGTGTTTCCCTGAGGGCTTACTCGCGGATTCCGTAAGAGAACACGCTCTTGAGGCAGTTAGGCGTGCCGAAATGAAAAGTTACGGCAACCCTGTGCACCCGCATCCGGAGACATTTCACTGCGCGAGCGAGGCGCTCGAACGTGACCCGAGTCTCTTGTAGGTAGCGCCAAGGTGGGTGCCTTCAACAAACGACAGCCAAGTCCCACAGAATGTGGATGTTTTTCAGGGGATTGGTAATTTGATATTGATAAGCCTTGACGATGCGTGTCAATCAATGCACATTTGTGCCCGAGGCCAGCGTGGTTGCCGAACCGAGATGCCTCATTCATCGTGCTTACGCGTGCAGGTCGCCCGACGGTGCACAAGACCGGAGCGGGGCGAATTGATGGGCATGCCGACGAAGCACAAAATCTCCTTGCAACTCGCAACCGGTCGTGAAGTCGACCTGGAATTGCCGCCGCCCAGCCGCTTCCCAAGCACTTATTTCGTTTTCATGCGTGACGGCGGCGCCCAATGGGTCTGGCCGCTCGTTCGGGCCGTGCTCAATACCGCGGGCCAGCCCCTCTGCGACCACCAGGCCTTGTTACGTGACCTGGATTGCAGCGAGTCGGACGTCCACATAGCGAGCCTGAACAAACTGTTCCAATGCGAAGGGTATGCCTTCGGGATCGTGTGGAATCCGGCCGCGCTGCCGGTCGAACTGGATACGCTTGGGCGAAAAACCTTCCTGTTTGTGCGCGATCCGCGCGAGGTCTTGGCCGTACTCCGACACCGATTTGCCGCAGGTTCGATGCCGGAGTTCCTGCGATCACGATCGGTCGCGGATTTCGCCGCGCATTGCCGTCAATTGGCCGATTTTTGCCGCGCCCGCCGCCACGTGACGATCGTAAGGCTCGAAGACCTGACGCGCGGCTGGACGCGATTGGTGGATGAGCTGCGCGAGGCGCTCACCTTGAGCCTGTCGCCCGATGCCGCGGTCCGAATCGCTCGCTCGGTTGCGTGCGTTCCTCAAAAGATACTCGAATCTCCCTATCGCCGGCAGTTCGGTCCCGACGATCGCGCAGAGGTCGAGCACGTGTTCGCCGCGACCCTCGCTTTCTTCGGTTACCCGACCGAGCGCGCCCCGACTCCGGTCTTCCTCGACCATTGGAGCGAATTCGAGCGTGCGATGGCGGACCGGCTGGCGCCGGCCGGTGCTCCGGCGGCCGGTACGCGGGTCGCGAGCGGCGGCACGCCGGCAGTCGCGCCGCCGGCCCAACCGAACCCCGCGGTCGCCGAGAGCGATCCGGAATTGCTTTGGCGGCCGAAGGCCAATGCCAGGTCGTATCGAATCGTGCTCGGCCGGCGCGTCACGCAGGAAGTCGACGCCTACGGATGCCGTCCCGTTCTCGGCCAGCCCCCCGCGGGTGCGGAGACGCTGGCCGCCTATGGATGCTCGATCACGTATGGAAACGCGGTACCGTTCGAGGAGACCTTCTGCTCGGTATTGCAAGGCATGCTGCCGCGCTGGCGCATCGAGAATCACGGGTGCGGCGGCTACAGTATGGCGCAGAACCTGATACAGCTGCGCCGTGACAGCCGGTGGAGCCCTGCGGACTACGTGACATTCTGCTTCCACCCCGACCATCTCCTGCGGAACGTTGCCGCCATCGAATATCGCCGGAAGAACATGGCCAATGCTCCGGGATCGATCGCGATTCCGCCGAGACCCTATCCACGCGCGGCGCTCGCCCGCGACGGCAGCCTCGAAATTCGCCATGTCAGACATCCGAGGTGGGATCTCGATGGCATCGATCTCTCCGATTTCCGGCACGACGAGTACTATCTCGACCTCGTCGGCGCCGCCATTTTCGAACGGGCGGCTGAGATCGTGCGGCAGTCGGGGGGGCATTTCTTCGTCACGACGCTCATGGGCGACGTGTCGCCCGTGCTACGACGACGGCTCGACGCCGCGGACATCCCGGTGCTGAATTCGAGCATCGAAGGCAGGGAATACACCTGCCTGCCGGACGACGCCCACCCGAACGCCCTCGCCCACCGCTGGTACGCCGAGCGGCTCCGCGACTACCTGCTGTCGCGCGAAACGAGCGCGATTGCATCGACACCGGCATGCGCGTGAAAACGGTCGTTGGCGTCTCCGCGCTCTACCACGACGCCGCCGCCGCCGTCGTCGTCGGCGGCCGTATCGTCGCGGCGGCCCAGGAGGAACGCTTCAGCCGTCGTAAGCACGATCCGAGTTTTCCGGACGCTGCTCTCGACTATTGCATCGACGCGATCGGGGGCCGGGAGCAAGTCGACGCGATCGCGTACTACGAGGATCCCGTGCTGGCTTTGGGCCGCGTCATCGAGAACGCGGTCGAGCTCGCGCCGGCGACCGAGGCAACGTGGCAGGCGGCTGCGGCGTCCCAGCTCGGCGGGAAGATCGACGTCATGGCACGGCTTGGGCGTGCCGCGGGTGCGCGTGCCGCCGACAATGTGTTCATCGTCGACCACCATACATCGCATCTGGCTTCGGCCTTTTACCCCTCGCCGTTCGAGGACGCGGCCATCGTGGTTGCCGACGGTGTCGGGGAATGGGCGACGACCACGATCGCCCATGGGGCGGGAACCGCGATTACGCCGCTCGCGCAAATCCATTATCCGCATTCTCTCGGCCTTCTCTACAGTGCCTTCACCCATCACTGTGGCCTCAAGGTCAACTCCGGCGAATACAAGCTCATGGGACTCGCACCTTATGGTGAGCCGCGCTACGTACAGCGGATTCTCGATCACCTGATCGATCTGCGGGAGGACGGGTCGTTCTCTCTCAATATCGATTATTTTGGGTTCCTGACCTCGCACAAGGCGACGAACCAGCGTTTCGAGGAACTCTTCGGTCTGAAGGGGCTCGAGCCCAATCAGAGACTCACGATCCCCTACATGGACCTTGCGGCGTCGGCGCAGGCGGTACTCGAGGAGGCGATGCTGCGTATCGCCCGGCGTGCACTCGCCTCCACGGGTATGCGGCGACTCTGCCTCGCCGGTGGTGTCGCGCTCAATTGCGTCACGAACGGCAAGCTGTTGCGGAGCCTGCCTGAACTTTCGGGAATCTGGATTCAGCCCGCCGGTGGTGATGCCGGCGGCGCGCTCGGCGCCGCCCTTTACGTCGCGCACCGCCATTTCGAGGCGGCGCGCCACGGGCGCGTCGGGGTCGGCGACGGCCAGCAAGGGAGCCTGTTGGGGCCTGCCTACACGCGCGCGGAAATCGAGCGGGCGCTGAACGCTGCCGGCATTGCCTCGCATCTAGTCGAGGACGATGCGGCCCGCGCGCTCCGTGTCGCTCGTGCCCTCGCCGACGGAATCATCGTCGGGCGATTCGACGGCCGCATGGAATTCGGACCTCGTGCACTCGGCAATCGTTCGATTCTTGCCGATGCCCGCAGGCGGGATGGCCAGAGCCACATCAACCGGAAGATCAAGTTCCGCGAGAGCTGGCGCCCGTTTGCGCCGGTCGTATTGGCCGAACGTGCGGGCGATTATTTCGATTTGAAGGACGAAAGTCCTTACATGCTGCTCGTCGCAAGCGTGCGCGACGAGCACCGCAAACCGGTGGATTGGTCCGAATTCCGCGCGGGCGACGGCGACATGCTGAAAATCTTGAATCAACCGAGATCCACGCTGCCCGGGGTCACGCACGTCGACTACAGTGCGCGAATCCAGACGGTGGACGCGGACCGCAATCCTGCTTTCCACGCGCTGCTGCAGAGCTTTTTCGCGATCACGGGTTGCCCGGTGTTGATCAACACATCGTTCAACATTCGCGGCGAACCGATTGTGTGCAGCCCGCAGGACGCCGTTCGATGCTTTCTCAACACCGGGATCGAGCTGCTCGTGATGGGCGAATTTCTCGCGTTCAAGAGCGAGCAGTCGTCGGAGCTGCGGGCGCAGGAGGGAAACGTGCAATATGAGCCGGACTGAACGCATACCGCCGGAATACTTCTTCGGCGAGTTACTGCTGCCCCTGCGGTATGCGACCGCGCGCGAGAGCATTCATTACCTGCAGCGAGATCGCGAGCCGGACAGTTACTGGCGTCCCGTGGCATCGCGGACCGGAGGGCTCGAAAGGCTGAGCGCGGCGACATGCGGCGGCGACGAGTTGCTGGAGCGGCTCGGGCGATACTGGTCGGCACGCGGCGATACCTATCTGCCGAAACTCGTGCCCTACCTCATCGCCCTGCGCCGCGAACTCGTCGACAGCAAGTCGGCCGACATCGAGAGGCGTCCGGAGTTGAGCGACTTCGTTTACCCCCTGTTCTGAGCCTCGAGTTTCTGGCAGACGGCCGGGGCGGTCTTCAGACGCTGCAGCTCAGGCCCCGGCCGGCTGCGCTGGGCTCGTTTGAAGGTCTGCTCGAAACGCGGCACGGGGTGCTCGGACATATGGAGGTGGAGTCGACGACTGGCGCGACGGTGGTAGGGTTGTCTCAACTCGTGCCGCCCCTTTCCTTTGGCGGTGCCGCAATTGACTCATCGTGACTTCGTTTCCAGTCGCCACTCATCGAACCGACCGGCAGATTTCCCCCGTCCGGCTCTCGGACAAGATATCGAGCTTTCACCCACGGAAGGTTTTGCGTGGGCTCGCGGCGCCGAACAAGCCCCAATTGCGCATCCAAGTATTGATCTGGACAGCGGCGACAGCCGGAATCCGCGAGCTTGTGCTTGCAGCATAACCACGGCGCAGCCGTAGCTGGGTGTCCCGCTCGATCGCCCCGTAGGCTGAGGGACTTCCCCAACGAAAAGAAGTTGGACCAGCCCACCAGCTTGCGGTTGAGTGTTCGCCACCCAATACCTGAGCACCCACGAGGAATTAGTGCCACCTGGCGCCGGACGACAACTGGCACCAAGCGAAGCGTGGGCTCGGACAGGCTTCGCTACGGCGCGCGACGCGCATCGCCCGCCTGCCAGTGGATCTCACCGACGCAGGGATCGAGCAATCGCGAGACGTCAGTGACGAATCCCATGGTGCGCAGAAACGCGAAGCTCCGAATCGGAGTCTGCGGGAAGGCTTCCTGCAAGCGGGCTGCGGCTGCGAGGAGGGTACGCCCCTTCGTGACGACGTCGTCGACGAGAAGGATTTGACTCGGCACCCCAGCATCGCACGCGACTGCAAAGGACTCATAGTGCCTTTGAACGCTCGGCCGTTCACCACCCGCCGCTGTCGCCGATTTCGGTACTGCCATGGTACGACGCAATCCATTCCAAACGCGCTCGCCCAAGCCGGCCTCGATCAGCGCAGCCGACAGATATTCAGTATTGGACGCAATTCCCGTCAATTGAGGCTGACAGCCGGGCACAGGAATGAGCACGGTCGTGGCGTCGAAATATCCGACAAAACGATGATGCTCGCGAAATTCTGTGCGAACGCGGTGAACATAGCGCCTCAAGAAAATAGCGTCTCCCTCCTTGAGCATCGATCGCAAAAGGCGCGACCGTTGTGATATGGCGCACCGTCCGATCGGCGAATAGACGTAGCAGGAAGCGAATGGCAGGCGCGGCAACAACACGATTCACCGGCTGCGATCTTCTTCGAGGCCAAGGCTCGGCTCGCGTGTCGGTGCCGGATGTGATCCCGACAGGCGCGCGGCCCGCATCTTCAACCAATTCTCCCGAGCCTGACGCCGAATCTCGTCGAGCGACTGAGATTGGGACGAGGGTCCCGGTACTCGGGGCGACGAAGCGTCCCGCGTCGACTCTGCAATCGACGCGGCTGCGCGCTTCACGCGGGCTTCGACGCGGGCGCTGTGTTCGGCGCGCATGCGCTGCGCAACTTCGTTGTCTTCGCCACGGCGCTCCATTTCGTATATCGGTCGCGGCAGGTGCAGCCGTGGTTCACGGTCGATTCCCTGTGCCTCGAGACTGCGATGATCGATGCGCGCATCGATGTCCGCCTCGCGGAGTGCCTCGTTGGCGAGCGTGGCCCATCGCTCACGGGTAACGACGGCTTCCTGAAAGAACGGTTGCAAACCGCGCTCCATGCGCTGCGCGTCACTCACTTCCATGCCTGTCTTCGGCCCGAATCCGTCTGCGTGGATCTCGCGGGTGCTCGCGAGTAGATGAGCGTGGAAATTGCGAGGATCCGAACGCGGTGCATGTATCGCGAAGTCGAGGGCGAAACCGTGGCGAGCCACCAATTCCTGCGCAAACCCCCGGACGAGATGCAGGCGCTGCTCGGGCGAGAGTTCGACCGGCAAAGCCACGAGGAACTCGCGAGCAACGCGGGAGTTGCGGCGTGGTTCCGCTGCTTCGACGGCATTCCACAGTGTGGACCGATCGCGAGCCCAACCCATGTCCGAATCCTCGAGCCTGTCGGGCAGCACGATTTCCTTGTGCATGACCCCTGGCCGAGCCGAAAAATCGAACACTCTGCCCGTGCGCTCGTCGCGGATTCGTTCGCCCGCGCGATACGCGATCGCGTTAGTTGCGCTGCCGCCGTTGCCACGCCCGAACGTCTTCATGTTCATGAAATAGATGGCCATTGCTCAGTTCGCCGGCTCATAGGAGTAACCATCCGCGGAACCTTCAAAGGGTTCGTTTACCACCAAGCAGTGGACCGGAGTCGCGTCGGACCGTCCGAGCGGCACGAAGGCCCCGCCCGGCTCGCAGTGCAGATCATGATCGTCCTGCGATGCGCCGCAATGCTCACAGTGGTTCGTCCAATGGTCCGTCTCCAAGGCGCCGCTGGATCCGCGGCGATACCACATCGAGAGTGCGCCTACGCGGGAACGGACGCGTTCGCCGAGATCGGCGACATAGAAG